>Ga0335072_10006492_pt1 | contig 17075 bp, 14 predicted proteins | sample Lox_Sample_21_FD_206725 | JGI IMG/M metagenome (GOLD analysis project Ga0335072, IMG submission 206725) | Soil microbial communities from Loxahatchee National Wildlife Refuge, Florida, United States - Lox_Sample_2.1 | ecosystem: Environmental > Terrestrial > Soil > Wetlands | place: USA...
AAGGTAAATACTCGCAGCTGAGCCTTGGTGGCTTCTTCAATCGCGCTACGAAGCGCCTTATATTCTTCCCGCGCAAGATCGGGTGATGAATCCTCCTCCGACACGCGGCAGCCCTCTTCAGCATATACATCGCTAACTATATAAAAGATTCCCGACGACGGATCGAGAATTTATGAAGGCGGGGTTACGACGAGCATTTGCTGGCGGTTTGATCCTCTGATCTTCGCCGGTCTGTCTCCGGGGTCCGACTCACAATAGCCACGTAAGCTGTTGAATCAAGACAGATTAGATTGATCTTAGCTAACGAGCGCGACCTACATGGCTTGCGCAAGCGGTGGGCACCTTGACTCCACAGGCCCTGCTCACTGCCCGATGGGCGAGCGCGTGATCCGCCGGCAACACCTCTCAGGCGGTGTCGGGGCGAGTATAGCTCGTGCCTGGAGCGATCCGTGTCCGCAGCTCGAGGTCGGCTTTGAGCTTCATGACGAGTGCGAAAGCTTCGTCGTCCGTATCAAAGAGGAGGACGTCTTCCCCATCATTGAGGAAGTGCGAGTAACCTCCGCGCCGGTGCGCCACGACCGGAATCCCGCAGGCCATGGCTTCGAATACAACGCGCCCGAACGTCTCGAACCAGTTGTCGCTGGTACGATAAAGAAAGCAGTCGAGTCCTTGTAGGAACGTGACGCTGTCCTCGGCGGCGGTCGGCAGCAATTCAAGGCCTTCCAAGGGATCGGGAATCCACTTGCGTAGAATCGTGCCTCCCATGATCCGCACGGTGCAGCCGCCGGAGACGAGTCGCCGGTAGAGCTCGGGCGAGTCCTCGTGATGTTTATCGGCAACATCCCGACTCATTCTTCCGACCCTGAAGCCATCCAGCCGCGGAGTTTCGCCACGGGGCCTGAAGCGTGACAGGTCGACGGGGGAGGACAGTACTGGTCCGGGTGAACCTACCGCATCCGCGACCTCCACGCCCGCGTAGGCAAATTCCACAGGCCAGAGGCCGCGACACGATACTCTTTGGCGCATGTTCAGGAGGAATTCCGGATGCCGCGGCATCGTGTTGCAGAGAATGATCCTCCTGCGGGCCAGCGATAACCAGGTCCACCGGCCTACGCTGAACCAGAAGCCTACAAACACCAGAGTTCCCGTCAGGGGAAATTGACCGCGTCGCGGTTCCAGCCGGCGGATGGGGATGCGTGCGGCCAGTGAGGGGTGAGGCTCCCACTCGGTCCAAACAGATACATTGGCCGCCTCATTGAGCAAGTGGTATAGCTCAACAACTCGCATTTCCGAGCCGGCGATCTCCCGCATCGGATTGATCAGGTGGATGCTCTTTCTCTCCCGATGCCGAGCGCTGTTCATGGGCGCGATTCCTTCTTCTATTATCCCGCCCCATTGAAGCTTATGATTTAGTGGTTCGGCTTCAACGGACCCCTTACCGCCGAATATACCATACCCGAAACGCGATACGACTAATTGAGTTGACGGCGCATGAGGGCGGTGAGATCGGATAGTTGCTTCTCGAGGCTGAAGCTTCTTTCGATCCGCTCCCGCGCCTGGCGGCTCAGGTGGTCGCGCAAGGCTGGATCCTTCAACAAGGCCTCCATCGCTTCTGCGAGGGCTCCGCCATCACCGGTGCGAAAGAGAAATCCGGTCACGCCGTCTTCGATCGACTCGCGCAGGCCGATCAGATCGGAGGCAAGCAGCGGCAGCCCTGTCGCCTGCATTTCCATCCCGGACCGAGGAAAGGAATCCCAGCCGCTCGAGGCTATGATTGCGGCATAGCAACCTCGCTGGAGCCGATCCAGGTCGGTCCGGTAGCCCGCAAAGGTGACGTGGTGTCGGGCGTTCTCTGCCAGCATTGCCTCATAGGGGTCACTTTCAGCGCCCTTGTTCCCGCAAAGGACGATGTGCCAGTCCCCACGTGTCAGCCGGTTTGCGGCCTGCATGATGATTGACACGCCTTTCCGGGGCTCAAAGTGACCTGAATAGAAAAAGACGCGCCTTTCGCGGGGTATGGCTAATTGGTCGTAAACGTAGTCCAGGTCGGCAGTATCGGGCCGGAACTTACTGGTATCCACGCCGAGGTAAACGACGCTGACGCGGGAGGCCGAAATGCCCCTTCCATGCGTTGCGAGCCTCGCCATGCCGTGAGACTCGAAGATATAGTGGTCAGGACCGTTGCGCCTCAACGCCACCTCGAGGCGCCTCAGGGAACGCCTGAGGAAGCCGTTCTCAGAGCTCATGGGCGCGCCCCAGTACGAGACGAAATGCCTGACTCCGGCGGTCCGAAAGCTTCGGTAAAGCGGTGCGGACACCCCTTGATCGAACCCGAAGAGCACGTCGATGCCGTTCTGGTGGATGTACTGGCGTACTTCGGCATGATGCCTGGGGTCGGTGCTCGTCGAGTCCATCACGACGTAGTTGCGAAAATCCGCAGGCATCGAAGAGGATGGGCCACGATCCATATGCTTGTAGGCGAAGTGGACCCTGGAAGCATCTCCGTCGCAAAGCGACAGCGCCATCTCGTAGAACGTCCGCTCCAGGGGCGCGATGGCATACCCGACATTTGAGCCGCAGTGGAAGAGGACGAGGACGGAATGCATGCGCGGCGGATCGCCTATTGGGAGTGATGCCATGTAAGCACGACTTTTCGGGCGGTTCGGACCGTGTCCGGATGCACCAAGGCATGGGTCGGAAGGGTGAAAAGGCGGCGCGCCAACTGGCTGGCGTTGGGGAACGGCCCCTGGCAACTGACCATCTCGGGAACGCCTGCAACTCGAGTGAGCTCGACTCCGTAGAAGCGGGATGCGCCCAATCCAGCGCGATTGAGCCGATTGACGAGGACATCACGCGCGGCCTGGTCGGGCGCCAGCAGCGCGAGGCGCAGCGGCTCCGCTGGGAGGGGCGATCCGGGAGAGGTCAAGGCCGTGATTCCCATGGCGGTCCATTCCTCGAGCGCCGGGGCCCAAATACGTCGCTGATAGGATGGTTCCTCGCGGTACAACTCGAACGCCGTTCCGACTTGCCGCCAGGCGCGCTCGGGGAGGGGGTGCGCGTCGACAAGAGGCTTGTATAGTACCTCTCCCAAGCCAGTGCCGGGCAGGGCGGACAGAGCTCCATAGATCATCGGGCGCGTGAGAGTGTTGAACGCGATAGCGGCCGCGCGACTGCTTAACATATGCTCTCTCGCGGTGTAACGCGCCGGCGAAAGGGCAGATGAGTTTTCCGCTCCGGGAGGCGATACGAGCGCGCCACCATGCAGGAGGTTGAGCGGTTTGCCGCGGCCGAAACTCAAGACGATGTAGTCACCGGGCCAATCTGTCCTTTCCCGAGGAAGATATTGCGCACTGTCCTGAATGACCGGGATGTTTCTGTCATGGCAGACGCGGATCAGCTCTGCGCAACTGTCGCCGAGCCCCAGCAGATTGACTGCAACGATCGCCACCGTATTGGGAGATAGACTGGCTTCGAGAGATCCTGGCTCGTAAGCCCAGTGGGTGGTCGCAACCTCGACCAGGCGGGGCCATACGGAAGCACTTACGCATGCCGCGACAAGATCAGGACACCCGTAAGCCGGGATGATGACTTCTGGACTCTTTACAGAGCTCCGCGATACACAACCGGTGATCGCGTGGGACAGAGCCGCGGTTCCGGACGCGTAGAGTGTGATCTTCCGATTGCCGAAGAATCCCTCCATGGACGAACGGGCCCCCGCGCGGCCTCTCGCTAGCGGCACGGGCCGCCGCACCGGTGGCAGTGAAGAGAAGCTCACCGTTTGGAAGGTTCCCAGGTGAGGATGGTACGTCCGGACAGGGTCAGAAGCGCGGCGTGGAGGATGGCCACGTTCACTTCGACGAAGTAGACACCTATTCTTGCGATGCCGACCTTGCGGAGACCGGGCGCTATCCACATTGCGACGGGTGAGAGGTACAGGGCGAGCTGGAGAACGAGGAGCACTCGGTAGACGGGACTTTGAACGGCAAGGGCGATGTTAGTGCCCAACGCTGCGAGAAGGAACCAGGGAGTCGCCCAGCGCATCAGTTTGTGGCTGAACACCTCCAGGGAAAAGCGGCCATAGCGGAAAACATTGAGCACCTCGGCACGGATGCGCAACGATCCCATGCCCCGTGTTACTGTCCGCAGCTTCCGCTGGTATTCCTTGCGCGTATCCGAAATGTTCTTGTAATAGCCGATCACGCGCCGATCGGAGACCGCACGCATTCTCAGCTGTACGCAGCTGAGTGCAGTTCCGAAGTCACTCTGGACGCGGTCATCCCATCGTTGGCAGACGCTGCGGCGGGCCGCAAAGAACGACCCGCTCAAGCCCACGAGGGAATGAAAACGGGTCTCCAGATCGCGCAGCCACATTTCATAGCGGACATAAGCGCCTTCACCCTGCAGCGTGCCGTCGGCAGTGATGAACCGGTCGACGCTGGAAACGGCCCCCACGGTCGGGTCGCGGAAGGCCTCCAGGACGTGAATCAATGCATCCTTGGGCAGGATAGTGCCAGCGTCGGTGAATACGATCAGGTCAGCATCGATCGACGCGATTGCAAGCTCCTGTGCATGTTCCTTTCCTCTCCGTACGGGCGAGCGAACGAGCCGGATGCCTTTGTCGGCATAACTTAGAACGACGCTGTCCGTAGCGTCGTCAGAAGCGTCAGAGGCGACCATCAGGTCGAGCTCGACGTCCGGTCGATCAAGGGCCAGAGTATTAGCCAACTTCTCCGCTATCTTGGAGGCCTCGTTGCGGGCTGCGATGACGACTGCGATCTTCCGAACTGGGGCAGCTGGAACACTGTGATCGATTTTGCGCGGAGGGAGAATCAGCAGAAGAGCCGGATACCAAAAATAGCTGTATGTGGCCGCGATGACGCAAAGCCAGAAAAGTGCTTCCGTCATAGGCTCAGTGATCCACTCCGAGAATGATCATTGAAGAACCGCAACGGATTGCCCGGAGGCTTCGGACGACGCGCCAGCGCTCGAGGCCGTCGAGCCTGCCCACGCCGAGAGGATGGCAAGCGCCCACATCTCGTTCGCTGAGGGTCCGGATCCCGCAAGGTAATCGTCCCACAGTTGGCGAATGGCGGTCGAACGGACTGGGAACATACCGAGGAAGACCGAGCTACGAAGCATGTCGCCGGCCCAGTCCCTGAGGGGACCCCGCAACCATTTGTCGACCGGGACGCTGAACCCCATCTTCGGCCGCTCGATCAATGACCGTGGCACGTAGCGATCCAGGACCGCCCGGAGCAGCCACTTGGTCGTTCTGCCCCGGAGCTTGAGATGTGTCGGCAACTGCCAACTGAACTCGACGAGGCGGTGGTCGAGCAGCGGCAGGCGGGTCTCCAGGCTCGTGGCCATGCTGGCCCGGTCCACCTTGGCGAGGTTGTCGTCCGGCAGATAATTGATCTGGTCGGCAAGCAGCATGGACGGTAGGTCGGACGTGAACCGGCTGGGCCAGTCCCGCGCCGGGGGGGCAGGGCTGCCTTCAAGTATGGACGGCTCGAACCACCAAGATGTGAGGCGGAGATAGGTCTCCGAGAACGTCTCCGACCTCAATATGTGCGCGAGCTTTCGGCGGGCATCCGCGGAGCCGACCTGGCTGCCGAAACGACCTACTTTGCTCACCAGCCATGAGCTCCCCGGCGAGCCACCGCCCGAAAGGAAATCGGCGAACGGGCGCCGAAGGAGCGTTGGAATCCAGCGGCTTCGGCGCCATGCTCTTGGCGCCAAGGCGTAACGATTGTATCCGGCAAAGAGTTCGTCCCCACCGTCGCCCGAGAGCACGACTTTGACCTGAGTGCGGGCCAATCGGGAGATCAGGTAAACAGGGAAAAAGGATCCATTGGCCGTCGGCTCATCCATGTAGTGAATCATCGCGGGTACCTGATCGACGATCTCTTTCTCGCGAAGCGAGAACTCCTCGTGTCGGGTGCCAAGATGGCTTGCGATGGCCCGAGCATGGCGGGACTCGTCATATCTCGGGTCGTCGAATGCGACGGTGAACGTGCGCACGGGCTGCGACGACTGATGCTGCATCACCGCGGTAACGAGTGAGGAGTCAATGCCCCCGGACAGAAATGCGCCGGTGGGAACGTCGGCGTGCATCTGCCCGCGAACGGACTGGCGTATCAGCTCTTCGCCTCGCGCGACGGCCGCTCCTGCATCGTCGATCGGCGATTCCATACCCCTCGTGACGGCATCCCGACAGCTCCAGTAAGGGCGCGGTCTGAGTTCGCCGGAGCTCAATCCGGCCCGCACGGTGATGATATGTCCCGGGGGCAGCTTATAGACTCCCTCGTACATGGACAGAGTTCCCGGAACGCAACCGTCCCGCAGGTACGCGTTGGCGGCTCCGGCGCTTATTCGCGCATCAAAGCCTGGTATCGCACGGAAGGCGCGCAGTTCCGAGGCGAAGAAAAGGTGCCCGGAAAGCTCGGCCAGGTACAGCGGCTTTTCGCCCATACGGTCGCGGGCGAGATGCAGGACCTGATCCCGCTCGTCCCACACAGCCAAGGCGAACATGCCTACACAGCGTCTCAACGCATCATCGATGCCCCATTGTGCAATCGCCGCCAATAGGACCTCGGTATCACTCTCACTGCGGAAGCCGTGACCCAGGGTGCGCAATTCCGTGTGCAGTTCCCTGAAGTTGTAGATCTCGCCATTGAACGTTATCCAGAAGCGTTCCGCGTATTCCATGGGTTGCCTGCCGCCGTCGGACAGATCAATGATCGCGAGACGGCGATGGGCGAGGGCTACCAGTCCCGAAGAGGCCTTCCACAGGCCCGAACCGTCGGGACCCCGATGCGTCAGGCATTTCGACATACGCTCGACGATGCGATCCAGAGGATCGGATGTCCGGTTTGGTATGGATTTCAGCGCGACCGCGCCTGCTATTCCGCACATTCTTTATGCACCAAAGGTCTAGCCAGACCTGGCGGCCGCCGTCGATCTTTGTGCCCGCGACGTCGTCCGTTCCAATAGATTGGCGAGCACGCCGAGGCTGTGACCTGCGAAGTAAGCATATCCGACGCCCAGCACGGGAATGGCCAGTCGCCAGTCGCGGGCACACTGCCGGATGCGCTTCCATGTGAAGAGAAATGGTGGCGCAAATTGCAGCAGTATGTCGGCTGCAAGCGCGTATAGAAAGCTCATTCCATGCGTAAGCAGGACCCCGACGAGCAGGGCGGGCAATGCAATGGAAGCTGCCAGGAACACGAAAGTGAGGATCAGTGTCAGATCAAATTCACTCCGGACCTCGATGTGATGACGCCCATGCCATATTTCCTTCTTGAAGGCGTCCCGCCAGGTTCGGGGATAGCCGTGGTGAACTATGTGGCAGTCCGAGGCCGACACGAGAGCAAGCCCTCGGGACAGAATCCGGTTTGACATGTCGTCGTCTTCCCCGGAAACGAGAGTTTCATCGAAGCCTCCCGCTTCCCTGAGCAGGGATGTCCGCGCGATGAAGCTCGAAGTCGCGATGGCCTTCGCCGGCCGGATGAAACCCGGGCCGCTCGAGCTTGGGGCAAGAGACCGTTGCACCCAGGTGCCGCGCGCAGGAGAGAGGCACGGTCCGCCTACGGCCCCGATGCTTGCTTGCGACTCGAGAAGGTCGATCGCGGCGCGAAGCCATGTCGTCGGAACTTCGCAATCTCCATCGACATAGGCTACGAATTGCCCCTTCGCGGCCGCCAGTCCGACATTCCTGACGGAGCCGATCCTTCCCGCGGGGGCGGGTACGACGTCTGCGCCGGCGATGCGTGCCCGTTTTGCAGTGGAGTCTACTGAGCAGTTGTCAATGACCAATATTTGGAGCCGATCGCGTGGCCATCCGGTTCGCAACACGGAAGCGATGCAATCACTGATGTATTCCTCCTCATTGTGCGCAGGAATGAGGACAGAGACGGACGGCGTCGCCGGCTTTGCTTCGTTCGACACTTTCGCTTACGCCTTTACGCCGGCTGAGCTCTGCTTGGCTACGACTTCCATGTATACGCGCTCAAATCGTCGAGCGGCCGCATCCGGATCATAATCCCGCAGTACTTTCTTGTGGCCCTTGACTCCCATATCCGTCGCCAGTGCCGGGTCCGCGAGGAGCGTGCTGATCCGGCTCCCCATGGCATCCGGATCCTTGGGGTCGACGAGATATCCTTCGACGCCATCCTGAATGATTTCCGATGGCGCACCCAATATTGAGGCGACGACGGGTCTTGCCTCGGCCATCGCTTCGATCAGCACCATGCCGAAGGGTTCCGGCTCGATCGAGGCGTGTACGACGACTGTACATTTTCGGTAAAAGGTTGCGACATCGGTGACCAGGCCGGTGAAATCGATTTGGCCTCCAAACGGGGACGAGAGCGCAAGCTCTCGGCATTCAGCGAGGTACTTTGGGTCACCGTCGGAGGCATCCCCCACTATGTAGACCCGCAAGCCGGGGAATTTCGCCAGCACCTGCATTGCAGCACGGAGAAATTCCTTCTGGCCCTTCCACTGAGTCACTCTACCGAAGATGCCAATCGCCAGGTCGGTGGGCATGGGAGGAGGCAATGCCTTAGGCACACGCTCCACGAAGTTCGGGATCTCGTGGATTCGTGCCTGATCGATGCCGGCATTGACGGCGGACTCGGTGACGGCTCGAGAAATGGAGATGAAAGCTCTGACGTGTTGGAAGCTCCTGCGGCGGCTACGCTCCATGGGGAGGTAAATGAATCCGTGCAAGTGGCTCACGATGGGAATGCCGAGCAGCCGGGCAGCCCAAAGCGGCTCCATCGCGGCGTTGTTGGCGTGCAGTACGTCCACGCGTTGCTTGCGGCACATATGGGCCAGGCGGATGACATACGACATGTTCGCCAGGATTTCCGTCGCCATGGCGGCGACCTCCAGGCTGCGTCGCAAGGGGGCCCAACGAAATCGCTTGCGAATGGATTGCTTCCAACTCTGCAGCTTGACGTAGTCGATCGGGGGCGCGAGCAGTCTGATGTCAGCGTCCCCGGCAAAACCGTGGGTCACGAACCCGTCGGAGCAGGCGCTCACCAGTGAAGCGTTGACCACACTGCGGTCCAGGTGCTTGAGCAGATTTCTCGCAACCGCAAGGGTTCCGCCGAAAGCGATCGCCGTATCGACGATGAGCACCCTAACGGGGCGGCCACCGGAAGGCTCTTCAATCATGCCCGCCATGGTCACGTCTCTTCAGAGACGGCACAAGCTTTGGCGCCGCTGCGGTCCTCCGCATCCGCGCGCCACTCCGGAAAATCGCGCCCGAGCAGTCGGGTGAGGCTGTCGATTTGCCGCCTCTGCAATTCGGCGATAGCGTCTCTCAGCCGGGGAATATCTTTCTCTACATCGCGCTCGACCACCGGCCGATAGGCCTGCCTTTTGGCCAGGTTTTTCATCCACGCAGGGACGTGCGGAGAGATCCGGTGCCACGTGCTGGAGTACTGAATCCGGTTCAGAACCCCCGCGCCGGCGACGGCGGTCATATCATTGGGTTTCTGGTTATGTACCTTGGCCGATTCCTCACCGATCGGATGAGGCGCGAGGCCGAGCCAACGGTATATCCGGTCAACTTCGCGCTGCGGATCCTCGATCAATGCTTCGAAGGTCAGGGTAGCGATGGCACCTCTGCCAAAGCGCTCGAAATAGGGCTCGAGCTGCATTGCGTAATCGCTGAAGGCCAGGTACCCGGGATCCTCCTGGACGGCCTTCAGCAGCGGTCGCAACTCACCACCGTGATACTCGTCCCGAAGCGCGTGCCAGTAATGGCTCACGGTGCGGTCGAACGGATTTCGCATGATATAGATCAGCCGGGCTTCCGGATTGAAGCGGAACAGGCGCTCCGGAACACCTTGAAAGACGGGCAGCTTGGTGTAGTGGGTGCTGGACTCTCCGACGTATCGGAACTCGCCGCGCTGCGCCCAACGGCTGCGGTACCAGTCCTCGCCCTTGGGCAGTCCCAACTCCTCGACGAAATATCCCGGCTCCTTCTCCTCGCTCATCGCGATCTCAGGGTGGGTGTCGAGGTATTCGTGCAGCGAGGTGGTCCCCGACTTCATCGCGCCGATGATGAAGAGATTGGGCTTGAGGGTCGCCTGGGTCATTCAGCGAGACTCGTTTGGGAGGATTTGACGGCTTCGGCGGCCAGGATTCGCTTGTTCACTTTTCCGTTGGGACTTCTTGGTAGGCCGTCGCAGAGGATAACCTGGGTCGGGACCATGTAAGGCTCGAGAAATGCGGCGCTGTCGGCCCGAAGCGACTGAACGGTCAACCCTGCCGCAGGATCCGCGACCACGTAAGCTCGGATGGCCTGCCCCAGGAGCTCATCCGGAACACCTACGACGGCTGCCTCGCGGACGCCTGGAATGCGATGCAGGGCATTCTCAACTTCGACCGGGCTCACCTTCTCGCCGCGGGTCTTGATGATGTCATCGGTGCGGCCCACGAAATAGAGGTAGCCCTGGTCGTCCATGCGGAAAAGATCATGGGTGCAGAGCACCCTTTCACCCGGCAGCTTCCCGGGCTTGAGCATCTCGTCGGTGAGATCGGGCCGGTTCCAGTAGCCCGCCATCACGTGTGGGCCTCTCACATGGAGGATGCCGGCCTCTCCGGTCGGAACCGGCTTCCCCTCTGCCGAAAGCAGATAGACCTCCGTCCCTGGAATGGCCTTGCCCACTGATCCCGGCTTGGCGTCGACGAGCTCGGGATCCAGGTAGCTCACGCGCTTGCACTCCGTGAGACCGTACATCCTGAAGATCAACGCATTGGGGAATATCGCCCGCAGGCCACTGGTGAATTCGTCCGGCAGCGCTGCCGCTGTATTGGTGAGGCGCACGACTGACGGAAAGGAGAGCGCGGCGCGCCGGTGAGCGGCGAGCAGGGTCGCGAAGATGGTCGGCACGCCAGGAAACACCGTTACCTTTTCATCGCGCATACGGCCGAGCACCTGCCCAAGGAAGGTGAACGACCGTTCCAGTACCAGGCAGGCGCCCAGGGCGACCGCCATCAGGAGCTGATAGAGACCGTAGTCGAACGACAGCGGCAGAACGCAGAGGATTTTCTCGTTCTCCGTCAGGCGCAGGTACTCGATGAGGCTACCGGTCGTGAAGACCATCGCCTGGTGCGTCTGCATGACGCCCTTCGGGGTGCCGGTGCTGCCCGATGTATAGATGATGGCCGCAAGGTCCAGGGGGATTACCGGTACCGGCTCGGCAAGCGGCTGTGCCGCTGCTAGCGCCGCCTCGAGCGATTCGGCGGAGTTGCCGGACACCCCCGCGCAGAGCATCGCGGGCCGATGCTCGAGTCCCTTTAGAGCATCCAGAGCGACCCGTTCGAGGGCGGTTTCGGTGAGCAGTGCCCGTGCGCCGCTATCCCTGAGGATGAACTCGAGCTTGCTCGCCGGGGTCTGCGGATTGACGAGGACGAATACTGCGCCTGCGATCAGCGTGCCGAAGACCGCAATGGCGGATTCCCATGAGTTCTCGAGCTGAATGGCGACCCGGTCGCCGCGCCCAACCCCGCGGCTGCGCAAGGCGCCGGCCAGCCGCCGGGAAGCGTCCAGGAGCTCTCCGAAAGCGTAGGACTGCCCATCCGCGACCAGTGCGGCGCGGTCTCGCATTGACGAACTGCCGTGCTGCAGGAGGCTCTCGTGCAGCAGGCGCTGGGTCTTCATGGGCCGATCGGTCACCCCCCAGCTCGCTCGGGCGTGTGACATAAGTCCTTGAGCATATGGCGCTTCAGTATACTTTCTGGCCACGGGGCGAAGGGAAAGGTTCGCATGACACTGCAGGCCGAACTCAGGCAATTTATTCTAGAAAACTATCTGCTGACGCGGGACGAATCGGCACTAAGCGATTCCGATTCTCTGATGGCCCGGGGTATTCTGGATTCCACCGGCGCGCTGGAGCTGGCTCTCCATCTGGAAGAGCGGTACGGCGTCACAGTTCAGGACGAAGAGCTGCACCCCGATAACCTGGATTCGATCGACCGGATAGCCGCCTTCATAGAGCGCAAGCGTGCCTAGGATATAGCCCGTGTGCGGACTTGCCGGCGCACTGCTCGTTTCAGGGCAGACAGCGCTCCTCGACCCTGCGCGGATGATCACGACCCTGAGGCACCGTGGCCCGGATGGGACGGGCTATTTCCGATCTCCCGCATGCGTACTGGCGAGCGCCCGCCTGAGCATCATCGATCTGGCGACGGGCGATCAGCCCGTGGCCAACGAGGACGAAACCGTCTGGACGGTCCTGACCGGGGAGATCTTCAACTTCATCGAGCTGCGCGCCGAACTGCAGGGGCGCGGCCATCGGTTCCGTACGCGTTCCGACACAGAAGTCATCGTCCATGCGTACGAGGAGTACGGCGAGAGATTCGTCGAGCGACTGAGCGGCCAGTTCGCCATTGCCCTATGGGATGTGCGCCGGCAGCGCTTGGTGCTTGCCAGAGACCGCGTAGGCATCCGACCCCTCTTCTACACGAAGACCGGCGGACATCTGCTGTTTGCCTCGGAGGTCAAAGCTATCCTGGCCGTCGCCCCCGGGGCCGCGACGCTGGACGAGCAAGGTCTCGCTCAGATCTTCACTTTCTGGGGCACGGTCGGCCAGCGAACCGCCTTCAAAGGCATTCAAAGCCTGCCTCCGGGGCACTCACTCATCGTCGAGAACGGCACCGAGCGGCTCGAGAGGTACTGGGACTGGAGCTTCCCGCAGGGGCCAGGACGTAACGATCTCAGCCTGGACGAGGCTGCCGAGGAGCTGCATGTCCTTCTGAGGGACGTGGTTCGGCAGCAGATGCGGTCCGACGTCCCAGTCGGGGCGTATCTGAGCGGGGGATTGGATTCCTCGGGTATCGCCGCCCTGGCCCGGGAGAGCGTCGGAACGCTGCAAACCTTCTCTCTTACGTTCGAAGACCCCGAATTCGACGAGAGCGGCTACCAGCGCCAGATGGTAGAGCACTTGGGTGTAACGCACTCATCCGTCCGCTGTACGACGCAGGACATCGGAAACGCCTTCCCTGAGCTGATCTGGCATACCGAAACGCCGGTTCTACGTACCGCGCCAGCGCCCCTGATGCTGCTTGCGCGACACGTGCATGACCAGGGTTTCAAGGTGGTGCTGACGGGGGAGGGGGCCGATGAGGTATTCGGCGGCTACGACCTGTTCAAGGAAGGCAAGATCCGGCGTTTCTGGGCCGGACAGCCGGACTCCGCCTGGCGGCCTCTGCTGCTTTCGAAGCTCTATCCCTATCTTGCCCGCTCGCCGGTGGCCAACAGACACTTCGCGCGCCTCTTCTTCGGGCAGCGTCTCGAGGAGCTTGGGAGCCCTTTCTACGCGCATATGACGCGCTGGAGTACGACCCGCGGCATCTTCAAGCTCCTTTCACCGGAAATGCAGGCGAGCCTTGCGAGCGCGAACCCCGAAGAGGAGCTGACACGGCAGCTCCCTGCTACGTTCGATACCTGGAGTGCGCTCAGCCGGGACCAGTACATCGAGGTCAAGACCCTGCTGGAGGGGTATCTGCTCTCCTCGCAGGGTGATCGCCCCTCCATGGCGCACTCCGTGGAGGGCCGCGTCCCATACCTGGATCACCGGGTGATCGAGTTCCTGAACGCACTCAGCCCCCGGTACAAGCTGCGGGGTTTGCATGAGAAAGTACTATTGCGCCGCGCGCTGAGCCGGAGCCTGCCGGAGTCGATCCTGAAGCGGGTCAAGCAGCCCTATCGCGCACCGGACAGCCGCTCCTTCTTCCAGGATGAGAAGCCTCTGGCCTACGTTCAGGAATTGCTGAGCGAGTCGAATCTACGGCGTACCGGGTACTTCGACCCGCAAACCGCGGGGCGGCTGCTCGAGAAGTGCCGGACAGGGCGCGCGCTCGGCGCCAGCGACAACATGGCCTTCGTGGCGGTATTGTCTACACTGCTGCTGCATGAACAATTCTTTGGGGGGCGGGCGGCAAAGGCTTTGCCGATCGGTGCATGACACTCAGCTGGAATGTGCTGGATATCGACGCACGCTCGGAGATCGAGCGGATGTCCCGCGAGCTGCGGGAAGCCACGGCGGCTCTACATAAAAGGGGAGCGGTAGTCGCCATATCCGGCGGGGTCGACAGCGCCGTCTGCGCGGCGGTTGCCGTGCACGCTCTGGGGCCCGAGCGTGTACTGGCCCTCATTCTGCCGGAGCGGGAGTCCTCACCCGAGAGCGGCATCCGCGCCAGAACCCTTGGAGGCCATCTCGGTCTCACGCCGCTCGAGCACGACATCGGTCCTACCCTCGAGGCCATTGGCTGTTACCGCTGGCGGGACGAGGCGGTCCGCCGCGTCCTGCCGGAGTATGGGACCGGCTGGCGGATGAAGATCGCCGTGTCCGGCGGTCTCGAGGGGCGGATCAATCACTTCAAGTTAGTCGCGCAATCCCCTGACGGATCGACCCACGAGGCTCGCCTCAAACTGCCGGAATACCTACAGATCGTCGCCGCCACCAGCTTCAAGCAGCGGGTACGCAAGTCGATCGAGTACTTCCATGCGGATCGCCAGAACTACGCCGTAATCGGCACTCCCAACCGGCTGGAATACGACCAGGGATTTTTTGTCAAAAACGGCGACGGCGCCGCGGACATCAAGCCGATTGCGCACCTCTACAAATCCCAGGTGTACGCGCTCGCACGCCATCTGGGGCTGCCCGCCGACATCGCCGCCGCGCCCCCGACTACCGATACCTATAGCCTGTCGCAGGGTCAGGACGAGTTCTATTTCGCGCTGCCCTACCGGGAGATGGACCTGGCGCTTTGGGCACTGAATCACGGAATCGCGAAAGAGGGCTTGGCCGAGGCCTTGGGCATATCGCCGGAAAGGGCCGGACGCGTCTATGATGATATCGGCGCCAAACGCCGCGCCACACGATACCTACACAGAAAGCCCCTTCTCCTCGGCCCCGTGCCGGAGATCGACGGCGAATGAACGCCCCCGCCAAAAAGAAGATCAAGAGTCTCCTTGGGCACGCAGCCGACGCGGCGGGCATTTTTGCGCGCGACTTCCGCTCCAAGATGATCGTAGTGACGTTCCATCGCATCAACGACTGGATGGAGGACGACGCAATCACGTGCAGCTCCGCGAAGTTCGAGGCCTTTTGCGAATTCTTTCGCACGCACTTCCGGGTAGTGAAGTTGTCGGAGCAGGTCGCAGGCTGCCGCGACGGGCGGCACATGGGCGGTACGTTATCGATCACGTTCGACGACGGATATCGTGATAACTTTGAAGTCGCGGCGCCCATCCTGCGCCGGCTCGGCCTTCCGGCGGCTTTCTTCGTGGCGACGGGCTTCATCGGGACCGATTACAACCCACCCTGGGACCAACATTTGAGCCATCAGCCCGGTTGGATGAGCTGGGATCAGGTGCGTGCCTTGCGCGATCAGGGCTTCGAGATCGGGGCGCATACCGACGGGCACATCGACCTGGCCACCAAGGACGCGGAAGCGGTCCGTGCCGAGCTCGCCAGGTGCCGGGCAAAACTGGAGGAGGCGCTGGGCGTGCCGCCTACTCTCTTCGCCTATCCGTTCGGAGGGCGGGAAAACATATCGCCGCCATCATTGGAGTTGGTGCGCGAGGCGGGGTTCGAGTGCTGCCTCGGCGCCTTCGGTGGCGTCAATCCTCCTGTGGCCGACCCCTTTCACCTGAACCGAATCAATGTCGCCGGCTGGTTTGCTACGCCGCATCAGCTCGGACTAGAGATCCTACTGCGTCGGGCGTAACTCGGGCGCGTGGGCTACGAGGCCTTGCAGCAGCGCACGAGAATCATGCCGAGGAGGCCAGCGCAGAAGAGCGCGAGCGAGGAGGATTCGGGTACTCCGGGGGCTTGCACCACGACCGTAAAGCTCTGGTTCGGCGCGTTCCCCCACGCCAAGCGGTGGACGCCGGGCTTCAAGCCGAGGCTCGCGAACGTGGAGTCGTCCCAGGTTGCGGTATCCGACAGCGCGCTGCCGGAGACATAGTCCGCCGGTACCGAGAGCAAACCCATGAGCGGATCGGTGAATTGGCCCTGGTCGTTGGTGAGCATGAAGAGGCTAACAATGTCACCAGAACCGCTGGTTGCATCGCTGTTTTCACCAGTTCCAAACCCCAGTCCCTGGTCCGCCAGGAACGTGACCGCAAAGGTATCGGCGCCCCCAGTGGTCCCCAGGGTGATATCCGAGAATTCCGGGTTGATCGTCCCACCGGGGTCGCCAGAGCCGTACAGCTTCAGGCCGCTCATATCGAATGATCCGCTTCCGCTGGCGACGACACTCGTGCCGTCTTGCGTGAATGTCACTTTGAAGGGGCTCGCCTGAGCCTGGGGAAAGGACAACCCGCCGACCAGCAGAGCCGTCATACCGAGCAATACAAACGTCTTCATGAGCGCTGCTCCGGGGCCTTGCCAAAGGCGTCGGGCAATCCATACAACTTCCATGCCGTTTCATGAAACAGCCTTTGACTGAACGAGTTAGCGCTTCATCGATGGTCGAAACAAGCACAATATGTAAAATTTCTCGACAGTCTGGTATGCTGGCAGAGCTGTACTTGTGCGGCGCTGCCCGTGTGCCTCAACAAAAACACCTCCCCAGAGGGCAAAATGCTCAAACTGCTCCCACAGGCGCTACGCGACAATCTGGAAGCTCTTTCCTGGTGGTACCATCGGCAGGAGCTGCTATGGTTCGTCCGCCGATACTCGTTGGATTTTGGCGGATTCATTCCCCGTGACAAGCTTTCCACGAGCTCGACGGATTCCCTGGCGCACTCGAATAATTATCGGCCGTACTCCAACCATCTTCTGAAGGCTTTGATCAAAGAGGCGCTGTCGACCGGGATTCAGTTTCAAAACTTCGTCGACATTGGATGCGGCAAGGGTCTGCCTTGCCTGTTCGCGAGGAAGTACTTCGGCTTCGCGAAGATTTATGGGATCGACTTCTCGGAGCCGCTGATCGATGCGGCCAAACGCAACGTCGCCAGTCTCCGCTGGAAAGACGTATCGTTCGTGGTCGCCGACGCCGCGCAGTGGAAAGCACCTGAAGGAAACACTCTTTTTTTCATGTTCAATCCCTTC
>Ga0335072_10006493_pt1 | contig 17073 bp, 16 predicted proteins | sample Lox_Sample_21_FD_206725 | JGI IMG/M metagenome (GOLD analysis project Ga0335072, IMG submission 206725) | Soil microbial communities from Loxahatchee National Wildlife Refuge, Florida, United States - Lox_Sample_2.1 | ecosystem: Environmental > Terrestrial > Soil > Wetlands | place: USA...
AATCGCAAGAGCTTCATGCAAAAATCCATGCGGTGGAACCCGACCAGCATACGCCACGCACGACGATTCATCGCGGCCCTTACGACAGGAAACCTTGCCGATGCGACAACTTGCCCAAAATCATGCAGGCCTGCTTGCCGGTGCGGCCGGTGCCAGCGCCGTTGTGCTGGGGGCCTTCGGCGCGCATGCGCTCAAAAGCGTGCTCGACGCATCGCACTACGAACTTTGGCACACGGCGGTCGAATATCACTTTTGGCATGCCCTGGCTTTGGCGTTGACGGTCTTGGGTGCCAAAGGGAGGGCGCGTCAGATCGCATGGCTGGCATTTGCCGTGGGAATCGTATTGTTCAGCGGTAGCTTGTATGCCCTCGCACTTGGAGCGACGCGGTGGGTGGGCATCGCCACGCCGCTTGGTGGTGTCGCATTTATCGTTGGATGGATTGCGCTTGGCGTCGGGTTGCGGACGGCATCGGCAAGCTCCTGACCGCGACACTTTGATTTGACGCGCAGAATCGAATCGCTACCTGGCGTGTCCTCATCTAGCCCGCCATTGGGACTCACTTCCAACCCCTTCTCCCAAAATTCATACATCTTAGAAAAAGTTTGTACGGAATCGATGCGGGCGCTGCCAAATTCATTCGTAGCGTTGAAGAAATGCCAAGGATTGCCGTCGCCGGTATCCCGCGCGATGTGGCCGTTATCGAAACGCATGTTGCCGATTTGCTCGCGCTGAATTTTTCGTGGCCGATCTTGCGGCCGTTGAGCAAAACGGTTATCCGGGTGTTGTTTGAGGGAGCTGCATCGGTAGCTGCCCTGTCCGTGCCGGGGACAAAATACAACACCAGTACCAGCAGGGCGCTAGCGCTGCGCATCGTTTTGGTCCGTGGGTGAGGGAATCGAGCGGAGTGGGTTCCTGCTCTTCTCCTGCGCAAATCTGAGGCGCATCAATGCCGAGCACGTACAATGGTGCTTTTACCGGAGATCGCGATGAAGCCCTTTGGCACCCCCCACTCCAACCACGCCCTGAAGGTGCTGCTGCTCGGTGCGGGCGAGCTTGGAAAGGAGGTCGCGATCGAATTGCAGCGGTATGCCGTGGAGGTGATCGCGGTGGACCGGTACGCGCATGCGCCCGGCATGCAGGTGGCTCACCGCAGCCATGTTATCGATATGTTGGATGGCAACGCCTTGCGTGCCGTGATCGAGCAAGAACGGCCGGACCTGGTCGTGCCCGAAATCGAAGCCATCCACACCCCCACCTTGGTCGAATTGGAAAAAGAAGGCCTGAAGGTGATCCCGACGGCGCGTGCCGCCTGGCTCACCATGGATCGCGAGGGTATTCGCCGGCTGGCTGCCGAAGAGCTGGGATTGCCCACTTCGCCTTACCGGTTCTGCGATAGCGAGGCCGAGTATCGCGAGGCGGTAGCGGCGATCGGTTTTCCCTTCGTGATCAAGCCGGTGATGAGTTCGTCGGGTAAAGGGCAGAGCGTGGTACGCGGCGCTGCGGGCATGCAGGAAGCCTGGGGTTACGCGCAGTCGGGCGGTCGCGCCGGCAAGGGGCGGGTGATCGTGGAAGGTTTCGTTCCCTTCGATTACGAAATCACCTTGCTCACCGTTCGCCACAAAGACGGCACCAGCTTTTGTGCGCCGATCGGGCATCGCCAGGAGGACGGAGACTACCGCGAATCGTGGCAACCGCAGCCCATGAGCGAGGCGGCGTTGGCCGAGGCGCAGCGTCAGGCGCAGGCGATTACCGGGGCGCTCGGCGGTTGGGGCGTGTTTGGTGTCGAGTTTTTCGTCAAGGGCGACGGTGTCATTTTTTCCGAAGTCAGCCCGCGTCCCCATGACACGGGGCTGGTGACGTTGATTTCGCAGGACCTCTCCGAATTCGCTTTGCATGCCCGCGCCATTCTCGGTTTGCCCATTCCGGTTATCCGCCAGAACGGGCCGTCGGCTTCGTGCGCGGTGCTGGTGGAGGGCGACGGTCCGGCGCCGCGTTATCACGGCGTTGCCGACGCTTTGGCCGAATCCGACACGCAGTTGCGCCTCTTCGGCAAACCGGCAATCAAAGGCCGTCGCCGCATGGCGGTTACCTTGGCGCGTGACAGCGATATCGAGCTGGCCACGGCCAAGGCGATCCGGGCCGCGAAATCGATTCGTACGGAGTTGTAGAATCCCTTGAGCGCTTCCTTTTTTATCCGGAAAGCGCCTTAAAAACACCGCGGAGAGCAAGGATGGAATCGACTGGTTTTTCGCATTGGCTGATCGTGCTGGTGGAAACCTTCGCGGCGCTGTTCGTGCTGCTGCTGATCATCGCCGTGTTGGTGTTGGCGGTGGTATGGGTGGTCGATCGCAATCAGACGCACAACTCGGTGTTGCGCAATTACCCGGTGATCGGGCATTTCCGTTACTTCTTTTTGCATCTGGGCGAGTTCTTTCGCCAGTATCTGTTTTCCAGCGATCGCGAAGAATTTCCCTTCAATCGCGCGCAGCGTGTGTGGGTATATCGCGCCGCAAAAAATTCGGAAAACACCAACGCTTTCGGCTCGACTCGGGATTTGCGCGGCGAAGGCGTTCCGTTTTTCGTCAATGCGCCGTTTCCCGCGCTGGGCGATCACCACGTGGACCCCAAGCCGGTGCGCATAGGACCGTATGCACGCGAGCCTTACGATCACGCCGCGTTCTTCAACATTTCCGCGATGAGCTTCGGCGCGCTGTCCGCGCCGGCCGTGCGCGCGTTGTCCATCGGAGCGGCGAAAGCGGGCATCTGGATGGATACGGGCGAGGGCGGTTTGGCGCCGTATCACCTGGAAGGCGGTTGCGACATCGTGTTCGAAATCGGCACCGCCAAATACGGAGTGCGCACGCCGGACGGCAAGCTGGACGATCAAAAACTGTTGGCGATCTGCGCGCACAAACAGGTGAAGATGGTCAGCATCAAATTAGGGCAAGGTGCGAAACCGGGCATGGGCGGTTTGTTGCCGGCCGCGAAAGTGACACCGGAAATCGCCGCGATTCGCGGTATTCCCGTAGGGCAGGATTCGCAAAGCCCCAATCGCCATCTGGATATCGGCAACGTGCCGCAACTCATGGATGCGATCCAGCACATCCGCCGGCTCACAGGCAAACCCACCGGGTTCAAGGCGGTGTTTGGCGGCATGGAATGGATCGAAGAATTGTGCGACGACATAAGCAAGCGCGGCATCGAGAGCGCACCGGATTTCATCATCATCGATGGTTCGGAAGGCGGCACCGGCGCGGCGCCGCAAACGTTGATGGAGGGCGTCGGACTACCGCTGCACGAGGCGTTGCCGGCGCTCGTCAATACATTGATCGAGAAAGGTCTGCGAGATCGCATCAAGGTGATATGTTCGGGCAAATGCATAACCGCGTACGACGTGGCCTGGGCGATTTCGATGGGTGCGGATTTCGTCAATTCCGCACGCGGCTTCATGTTGGCACTGGGATGCATTCAGTCGTTGCAATGCAATCGCAACACCTGTCCCACGGGTATCACCACGCAAAATCCGCGGTTGCAGCGAGGCCTGGTAGTTACCGACAAGAGCGAGCGCGTGGCGAACTATGCACGTAACGTCATGCACGAAGTCGGCATCATCGCGCACAGTTGCGGTGTGGAAGATCCGCGTGAACTCGATCGCACGCATTGCCGCGTGGTGGGCGACGACGGCATTTCGGTGCCGCTGATCAAGCTGTTCCCGTACCCGAAGCTTGGCGCGGAGCACGTCACCGTAAAGAGCGCGTGATCGTCGCGTGTTTGGCGACATCGCTTTTTTCGACGATCAACGGTCCGACAGATTCGTCCAGCCTTCGGCGGTGCGTACCTGCAGCGGTTTGAAGCGACGCTTGTAATCCATTTTCGGGTGGCCTTCGATCCAGAAGCCGAGATAGACCCACGGAATCCCTCGCCGCCGCGCCAGTTCAACCTGTTGGAGAATGGCGAACGTACCCAGGCTTCGATCCTGCACGTCGGGATCGTAGAAGGTGTAGACGGCCGAAATGCCGGTGATGCACACGTCCGTGACCGCCACGCAGAGCAAGCGATCGCCCAGGTGCAGTTCCAGGAACACCGTAGGGCTCCAGGGTGCGGTAAGAAAACGCCGAAAATCGCTGGCTTCCGCGTCGTCCATGCCGCCACCGGGGTGGCGGGTGCGCAGATAGCGCGAATACAGCGCATGGCGCTCGCTGTTGTAACCGGCCATGTGCTCGGTGACGATGAGGTCCTCGTTGCGCTTCAAACAACGGCGCTGCGCGCGGTCGGGTTTGAAATTCGCCACGTCGATACGGCAGGGCGTACATGCGTGGCAGCTCGGGCAGTGCGGAAAGTAAAGATGACCGCCCGCGCGGCGAAAGCCGTGATCCAGCGCCGCACCATAGAGCCGATCCAGCTGCGGGGCAGCCGGATCGATCACCAGATTCTGTGCCGTACGCCCCGGGTAATAACCGCAGGCATGCGGCAGCGTCTGGAACAGTCGGACATGATCGGAACGCATGGGACGATTCTATGACTGCCCATGGCCGATATGGCAAGCGTTTTGCCTTTAGATAATGTGAAGGTAATGCAGCGCCAGCACCATGAAGACGCCCAGAATCGCCAGCAGCGCGATACGACGCACCCTCGCCACGGTATGTTCACGGCGGACATACACCGACGCGACCGGGTCGCGGGCCGCCTTCAGTTCCACGCCGTGGCGAATTTCCGGCTCGATACCCAGCTTGCGCAGCAGCTCGCGAGCCCTGGTGTAGTCGTCGGCCCGGCTAACCCAGACCTGGGGCCAGGCATCCCGGTTCTCGCTGCGTTGCGAGTAGCTGAAGCGCTGGTAGCTGGGTCGGTTCCAGTTGGAGCGGTTCGTGATGGTGGTTTCCACGCCGTTTTCGCCCATTAGGGCGACGACGCGGTCGATATTTTCTTGCCGGGGAGAGGTATAGAGCAGACGCATACGAGCAGTTTACTCGCCACGCAGCCGGATCAACCCTTCCTGCGCGGTCGAGGCCACCAAGCGGCCGTCGCGACTGAAAATCTGCCCGCGTGCGAGTCCGCGCGCACTCTGCGCGGTGGGGCTGTCGCAGGAATACAGCAACCATTCGTCCACCCGGAACGGGCGATGGAACCACAGCGCGTGATCCAGGCTGGCCATCTGGATGTTGTGGGTGAGGTAGGAAAGGCCGTGCGGCAAGTTGGCCGTGCCGATGAGGTGGAAATCCGATGCATAGGCCAGCAGCGCACGGTGCAGCACCGCGGAATCGCTGATCGGCGAGGTCAGCCTGAACCAGATGTGCTGGATCGGGGGGCGCTTGGCCGGATGCAGCTCGTCGCGCGGCCAGACCTGGCGGAACTCGAACGGACCGTCGATGCCCAGCCAGCGCTGCAGCTTCTCGGGCAAGCGGGCAAGCTCTTTGGCGGGCACGCGATGCATGGGTTCCACATCCTCCGGTGCCGGGACCTCCGGCATCGAAGATTGATGCTCCACGCCCTTTTCGGGCACCTGGAACGAGATCGCGCCGTTGAGGATAGGTTGGCCGTGCTGGATCGCCACCACGCGGCGGGACGAAAAAGAGCCGCCATCGCGCGCACGCTCGACGCTGTAGACGATCGGGGCATCGATGTCGCCAGCCCGCAAGAAATAGGCATGCAGCGAGTGCGCCTCGCGCGTGGGGTCTACCGTCTGCTGGGCGGCGGACAGCGCCTGTCCCAGCACTTGGCCGCCGAAGACAAAACGGGTGCCGATGTCCCGGCTCTGGCCGCGGAAGAGATTGTCTTCCAATCGCTCGAGCTGCAGCAGCTCGACCAGCTCTTTGACGTGTGTGTCCCGCATGCCGCTAACCCCTGAAACTCAAATGGCCGGCAATTATAGCCAGGGCTGTCCGGCGTCTCAGTGACCGGCGTGAATACGCGTCAGCCCACTGCCCGGCAATACCTCCTCCCAGGGGAACAGCGGGCCCGGGTCGAGCTTGCGCGATACCTCCTGCTTAGGATCGTCGCTGGCGGGCACGCGGGCGGTATCCAGATCTTCATGGCCGGCGATCTCGTGCAGATTCGGGTACTCGCTGCGCAATTGCGCCAGCAGTGCGCGCAGCGCGGCAATTTGGGCCGCGGTGTACGGCTCGGTCATGATCTGCTGGCGCGAATCGAACCAGTTCGGATAACGGCCGCGGTTGACCAGTTCGATGCCGATCGAGGGTGGGTTGTAACCGCGCACATGATTGGCGATACGCGTACCCGGCACGTAGCGGTACACCGCGCCGTCGCGGTCGATGTAGTAGTGGCCGCTATTGCCGGTGCCGTTTTCGTACAGCGCTTTTTCGCCGTATTCCCGCGCTGTGGCGAGGTCCGGCAATTCCGTGCAGTGAATGACGACAAGTGTCACGGCGTCGGCCGGCCGCTCGGGCAATTTCGCGACGTACGGAAGGGGTTGGTCGTGGATGGTTAGCATCGGCATGGGGCGTAGGCTGGGATGATAATCACAGCGTTCCTAGTGGCTTTGGTGCTGGGATTGTCATCCCAGCCTACAGCCCATGCCACATCTCGCGCATCACCAAGCGGCTATCATGCGCGTCCCCCTGAGCCTTCATGGAGCCCCCGCCATGCCTGGACACGTCATACTTTCCCACGGCTCCGATTCCGGTCCAGACGCTACCAAGGTCAGCGTATTGGCGAACGTTGCCGAGTCGATGGGATGGACCACGGAGCGGCCGGACTTTCGCGAGGACGACAAGCTGGGCCATGCCGGCGCTGTCGCGCCGCGTATCGCCCGTCTGCACGAGCGCATCGCCGCATGCAGCGCATCGCCGGTGTTGGTGGGTTCCAGCATGGGTGCCTTCGTCTCCGGGTTGGCATCGCTGGAACTGCCGGTGGCTGGATTGTTTCTGCTTGCCACGCCGACGCTGATTCCGGGCAACAATTTGGCGTTCGATGTGCGCCTGGATATTCCGACGCTGTTGATCCACGGTTGGCAGGACGAGGTTTGTCCCTTGGACGAAATATATGAGTTTGCCGGACGACGACAGCTCCCGTTGTTGATCGTCGATGACGATCATCGCCTTGGCGCGCACATCGACGCGATCAGCCGGCAATTCGGTTTCTTTTTACAACAATTGGCTACCTAACGTTGAATGCATTTTTCGCTACATGCCCCAAGGGCCTCGAATACCTGCTGCGCGACGAGCTGATCGCGCTTGGCGCGCAAGACGTACACGAAACGCTCGCCGGCGTACGTTTTTCCGGCGACCTGGAAACCGCTTATCGCGCTTGCCTGTGGTCGCGTCTGGCGAGCCGTATCTTGTTGCCAGTGGCCGAATTCGACGCCCCTTCCGACGACGCCTTATACGCGGGCGTTCAATCCATCGATTGGACGCAGCATATGGCGTCGAACGCCACCATGGCGGTGGATGCCAACACCGCGCAAAGCAAACTTGCGCACAGCCAATTTCTCGCGCAACGCGTGAAAGATGCCGTGGTCGACCAATTTCGTGAGCAAGGTCTCGCGCGTCCCGATGTCGACACGGAAGAACCCGATGTGCGCATCAATGTACGTTTGCGGCGCGATCGCGCCACCGTCTCGATCGATCTTGCCGGCGCGCCCTTGCACCGCCGCGGTTGGCGTCAAACGCAGGGCGAAGCGCCGCTGAAGGAAAATCTCGCGGCCGCCATGTTGTTGCGCGCCGATTGGCCTGCTGTCTACGCCAGGGGCGGCGCGCTGCTCGATCCGATGTGCGGCTCCGGCACGTTGCTGATCGAAGGCGCCCTGATGGTGGCGGGCGTGGCGCCCGGTTTGCGTCGTTCCTACTATGGATTTCTGGGCTGGAAGCAGCACGACATTGTCCTGTGGCGGCGCTTGCTCGACGAAGCGAATCGGCGTGCGGAAGCGGGTTTGCCGATATTGCGCGGCTGTTTCTTCGGCTCCGACGCGGATTCGCGCATGGTGCAAACAGCCAAACGCAATGCGCAGGAGGCCGGTATCGCCGGCTTTCTCACCTTGGATCGGCACGATATGCAACATGTGCGGCCGCCGTCCGGTATGACACAGGGGCTCGTCATCACGAATCCGCCCTATGGCGAACGATTGGGCGAACGCGAAAACATGCCCAAGCTATACCGCGCTTTGGGCGAAACCCTGCGCGATCATTTCACCGGTTGGCGCGCCGCGGTGCTGGCGGGCGATGCCGAACTTGGGCGTGCCACGACACTGCGCGCCGAAAAGAAATACGCGCTGTACAACGGTGCGCTGGAAACCATCTTGCTGATCTTTGAGCTGCATCCGCGCGACGACACGCCGCGCGAAAAAGCACCGTTGTCGCCCGGTGCGCAAATGCTCAGGAATCGTTTGGAAAAGAACCTCAAACATTTGCGCAAGCGGCTGGAGCGCGAAGGGGTTCGTGCATGGCGCGCCTACGATCAGGATCTACCGGAGTATGCCGCGGCCATCGACGTTTATATGGATACGTCCGGCACCACGCACTTGCACATCCAGGAATACCGCGCGCCCGCCGACGTGCCGGCAGAATTGGCGCGCACGCGCTTGCGCGACATCGCACGTGCCGCCGGCGAAGTGTTTGATACGCCGCGTGCCCGCACGGCAATCAAAACGCGCGAGCGCGGCAAAGGTGGTTCCAAGTACGGTCAATTCGATCAGCGCGGCGAATTTATCGAAGTCGAAGAGGGCGGTTTGGCCTTTCTGGTGAACCTTTACGATTACCTGGATACCGGCCTGTTCCTCGACCATCGCCTGGTTCGCGCGAAAGTGCGCGAATTGGCCGCCGGCAAGCGATTCCTCAATTTGTTTGCTTACACCGCCACGGCAAGCGTGTACGCAGCGGCCGGAGGCGCGCGCGATACCACTAGCGTGGATTTGTCGGGCACGTACCTGCAGTGGGCCTCGCGCAATCTTGCATTGAACGGATTTGCCGGCGAAAAACATCGTTTGGTGCAATCGGACGCAACCGGTTTTCTGCAGCATGCACGCGAGCGCTACGGTTTGATTTATGTCGACCCGCCGACGTTTTCCAATTCCAAACGTGCCGAAGATTTCGACGTGCAGCGCGATCACGTCAAGCTGCTTTTGGCTTGCGCGGATCGGTTGACGAGCGATGGCGTGATCGTGTTTTCAAACAACTTCCGACGTTTCTCGCTCGATCGCGAAGCGTTGGAAGCGCGCATGACCATCGAAAACTGGGGAGCCGGCAGCATCCCGTTCGATTTTTCTAGGCGCGCAAATATTCACGACTGCTGGATCTTGCGTTTGCGCTCACCCGAAGGCCAGGTAAATCCTTGGGATGGCGCGCGTGTTAAGAGGTGAACCCTTCAGTACAGATTAAGCGCGCGAGGACCACCATTCACACCGTACTGACGGAGGTGTGTCATGTTCAAACGTAGTGTCGGCAAATTCGTTGCTATCGGCCTGGCGCTTGCTGGAGCCGCGGCCGCACCGGTCGGCGCATCGGCGCACCCTTGGGGTGGTCCGGGTTGGCACGGCGGCGGTTATTACCACGGTGGTTATTACCGTGGTGGTTGTTGCTATCGCGGCGGTTACTGGAGCGGCGGCCGTTGGATCGCCGGTGCTATCGTCGGTGGCGCGGTGGCAGGTCTCGTAGCCGGTGCCGTGGCCGGTCCCCCGGTGTATTACGCGCCGCCGCCGGCTGTGGTTTATGCGCCGGGCACCGTGGTCTATCAGTCGGCCCCGCCACCGGTCGTTACCACGACCGTGGTGACGAGTGACCCTTACCAGACCCGGTACGTCGGTCCAGCTTACTGATCGTTGCGCACCGACAAAAAAGCCCGGCAGTGCCGGGCTTTTTTTATGGCCGACTCGCTCACGGGCTGGTGCTCGGCTTTTGTGTTCTCGTGCTGTGATATTTGGCTTTGTTGCGCATGCTGTTGAACGTGGCTTCGTCGATCAGGCTGATCGAGTCGATCGCGCAGGCAGGCTGGCCTTTCGCTCGCACCATTTCACCCGCTCCGCCGCACATGCGCATAGGCGTTGTCGCCTTGTCGGCCTTGCTGGGAACAAACATCAAACCGGAGCTGCCGATTCCCAGCTGTGGGCATGCGGCGTGTATTTTGACCAGATAGCGCTGGTAGGGGCCGGTACGCACAATCGCCGTTTGCGGATCGACGACATGCCATTCGTTGATCTGGTCTAAGCGGATGCAATCCTTATAGGGCAATGTGCTGCCCGCAGGCGCCGATTGCGCCACTGCCGATCCGGCAATCGTTGCAAATCCCAAAGCAAGCACTACGGAAATGACGGTCTTCATGAGGGTCACCTCACAGTGGATAAAGCAAGGCAATTGGCCTGGTCCCTATTCTTGCCATACACGCATCACATAATATGAACGATGTTTGCGGCAAGGTTGCAGTATGATCGTCCGCTGTTTCGCGCTCCACAAGGTGTATTGCAGCACGTTCGCCCTTTTTGAGCCTGCGTCATGAATGTCCCCGCATTCGCCATACACATCGAAGATGCCGTAGCGCGGTTCATGCGTATCCGCCGCCAGACGTTGGCGCTCTGCGCGGGGTTGAGCGGCGAAGACCTGCAAGTGCAATCGATGCCCGATGCCAGCCCGGGCAAGTGGCACTTGGCCCATACCACCTGGTTCTTCGAACAGTTCGTATTGGGTTACGACCCCGCTTATCGTTCGCCGAATGCCGATTGGCATTATCTATTCAATTCCTACTACGAATCGGTCGGCTCCATGCATGCGCGGCCGCAGCGCGGTCTGCTGTCGCGACCGTCGCTGGAGGATATTCGCGATTACCGTGCTCGCGTCGACGAAGCCGTCGGCGAGCTGCTGGTGCGCGGCCTGGATGCCACGCTTGCGGCCAGAGTCGAACTGGGTTTGCAACACGAACAACAACATCAGGAGCTGTTGCTTACTGACATCAAACATGCCCTCTGGTGCAATCCTTTGCGGCCGATCTATCGCAAAGCCGCCGCGCGCGGCGAGAGTCGGACATCGTCCATGCGTTTCCTGCCCGGACGTCAAGGCCCGGTGGATATCGGGCACGAAGACGCCGGCTTTGCGTACGACAACGAATCGCCGCGGCATACGGTCTGGCTGTCGGCGCATGCGTTGGCCAACCGATTGGTCACCAATGCCGAGTACGCCGCTTTCGTGCGCGACGGTGGTTATCGCGAGGCGGGACTTTGGCTCTCCGACGGGTGGGCAACCGTGCAGCGAGAAGGTTGGCAGCATCCGCTGTATTGGCAGGACGATCTTTCCAGCGAATTTACGCTGGCCGGCGTTCAAGCCCTGGATCCGCACGCACCGGTTTGCCATATCAGCTACTTCGAGGCCGACGCTTTCGCACGCTGGGCCGACGCGCGCCTGCCAACCGAGGCCGAGTGGGAAGATGCCGCCGCGTCATTGCCCGTCCACGGCAACTTCCAAGAGAGCCTTGGTTTCCATCCCACCGCCCTACCGACAGGCGACGGGTTATTGCAGATGTATGGCGACGTATGGGAGTGGACGGCGTCGCCCTACGTAAGCTATCCCGGGTTCAAGCCATTGCCGGGCGCACTGGGCGAGTACAACGGCAAATTCATGAATGGTCAGTGGGTTTTGCGTGGCGGCTCGTGTGCGACACCGCGCGACCACATTCGAGCCAGTTACCGGAATTTCTTTCCGCCCCATGCCCGTTGGCAGTTTGCGGGCATCCGATTGGGACAGGACCGATGAGTGTTCAAGCTTATGCAGTACGAGACGAACAACGCCCACCCGACGATGTACTACTTCAAGTGGTGCAACGCGGTCTGCGCGCCGAACCCAAGCGTTTACCGTCGTGGTTGTTTTACGACGAGCATGGTTCGGCGTTGTTCGAACAGATTTGTGAACAGCCCGAGTATTACCTGACACGCGCGGAAATCGCTTTGTTGAATCAGCACGCAAGCGATATCGCCAGCGTGCTCGGCCCGGATGTGCGTCTGGTGGAATACGGCAGCGGGCATGCCATCAAGACGCGTTTGTTGCTGGAGCATCTCGTCAACCCCGTGGCGTGGGTTCCGATCGAGCTTTCGTCCGAGCCGTTGCGCCAGGCGATGGCGCGCATGTCTACGCACTTTCCCGATCTCCCGGTTCAGCCGCTGGCGGTGGACTTCACCCGGCCGTTGCGATTGCCGGTTCCGCCGCGCGCGCCGCGTCGTACGGTGCTGTACTTCCCGGGTTCGACCATCGGCAATTTCGAGGATCGCGAAGCGGCGCAGCTGTTGCGCAAGATGCGCGGCGAAATGGGCGATAACGGTGGCATCCTGGTGGGTGCGGATCTGAAGAAAAGCCGCAAGACGATCGAGGCCGCTTACAACGATAGCGCGGGTGTCACCGCGGCGTTTACGCTCAACATGCTGACGCGTTTGAACCGCGAATTGGGTTGCAACTTCGAATTGGGCGCATTTCGTCACCGCGCCCGTTACAACGCGATGGCGGGGCGAATCGAGACGCATATCCTCAGCAATCGCGAACAGCGCGTTCGCGTGGGGCGTTTGGAGATTCCATTCCGCGAAGACGAAGCCATGCTGGTGGAATACAGCTGCAAATATTCGCTGGCGGATTTCGCATCGCTGGCGGCGACGGCCGGCTTGGCGGTGCAGCATGTTTGGCTGGATCCCGAAGGATTGTTCAGCCTGCAATACCTCACCGCACGCGCGGTCTAGCCGCAGAGCCGCCTGCAGAACGCAACGAGCAACCCTTATGCGGCTTTGCGGGCGCCCAGCCGGCCGAGAATGTCTTCGGCCGCGCGAAGCCGCTCGCTGGATCCGGGCAGTTCCAGGTTGATCTTCAGCTTGTCCTGACCTTCCAGTTTGTAGACGCGCGGTTGGCTCTGGATCAAACGGATAATCGCCATGGGGTCGACTTCCGGTTTGTCGCGGAAGGTGACGCGTCCGCCGTTGGCGCCGAAATCCAGTTTGCGAATGCCGAGCGGCGTTGCCATCAGTTTCAGGCTCGCGATGGCAAACAGGTGCTTGACGGCATCGGGCAGGAGGCCGAAGCGGTCGATCATTTCCACCTGCAATTCGCGCAGGATTTCGTGATCGCGGGCGCTGGCGATGCGTTTGTAGAGCGTCAGGCGCGCGTGTACGTCGGGCAGGTAATCGTCAGGGATAAGCGCAGGCAGATGCAATTCGACTTCCGTCTCGTGCTCGCTGCTTAGGTCGAAGTCGGGCACTTTGCCGGACTTCAACGCGCGTACGGCGCGCTCCAGCAGTTCGGTGTAAAGGCCGAAACCGATTTCCTGGATCTGCCCGGATTGCTCGTCCCCCAGCAACTCGCCGGCGCCGCGAATCTCCAAGTCGTGCGTGGCAAGCGTAAAGCCGGCGCCGAGTTCTTCCAGCGAGGCGAGCGCTTCGAGACGCTTCTCGGCGTCGGCCGTGATGGACTTGCGATCCGGAACGATCAGATACGCATAAGCGCGATGGTGCGAGCGCCCCACACGTCCGCGCAACTGATGCAACTGCGCCAGACCAAAGCGATCCGCACGATCGATGATGATGGTGTTGGCGGTCGGAATATCGATGCCGGTTTCGATGATGGTGGTGCACACCAGCACGTTGAAGCGCTGGCGATGGAAGTCGGCCATCACCTGTTCCAGCTCGCGCTCCGGCATCTGGCCGTGCGCCACGCCAATGCGTGCGTCGGGAATCAGCTCCTGCACTTCGCGCGCGGTACGCTCGATGGACTCTACTTCGTTGTGCAGAAAATACACCTGACCGCCGCGCTGCAGTTCGCGCTGGAACGCTTCGCGTATCAGCGCCGGTTCCCAGATGGAAACGAAGGTGCGTACCGCCATGCGATGCGCGGGCGGCGTCGCGATCAACGACAGATCGCGCAGGCCGCTCATCGCCATGTTCAACGTGCGGGGAATCGGCGTGGCGGTCATGGTGAGCAGGTCGACTTCGGCGCGAAGCTTTTTCAATTGCTCTTTCTGGCGTACGCCGAAGCGCTGTTCTTCGTCCACGATGACCAGGCCGAGGTCTTTGAACTTCACATCCGATTGCAACAGCTTGTGCGTGCCGACGATGACATCGATGGTTCCTTCGGCAAGCCGTTTCAGCGCTTCGTTTACGTCTTTGGTAGAGCGAAAGCGCGATAGCACATCGACGCGCACCGGCCAATCGGCAAAACGATCCGCGAAATTGCGGTAGTGCTGTTGCGCAAGCAGCGTCGTCGGCACCAGCACGGCGACTTGCTTGCCGGCCGTGGCCGCGGCAAACGCGGCGCGCAGGGCGACCTCGGTTTTGCCGAATCCCACGTCGCCGCAGATCACGCGGTCCATCGCGCGCGGCGCGGCAAGATCGCCAAGCACCGCGTCGATCGCGTGCAGCTGATCGGGCGTTTCCTCGAAGGGAAAGCTGCTGCCGAATTCCTCCACCATCTGACGGTCGATCGGCAACGACTCGCCCCCGCGCGCTTCGCGTTGCGCATAGATGGCCAACAACTCTGCCGCGACGTCGCGTACTTTCTCGGCCGCTTTCTTGCGCGCCCGCTCCCAGGCATCTCCGCCCAGCGAATGCAGCGGCGCGAGCTCAGGCGCGGTGCCCGAATAGCGGCTCACCAGGCCGAGCTGGGCGACCGGCACGTAGAGCTTGTCGCCTTTGGCGTATTCGATGATGAGAAATTCGCCTTCCATACCGCCCAGTTCCATCGACACCAGGCCTTGATAACGGCCGACACCGTGATCGACATGCACGATGGGCGAGCCGATCGTCAGCTCGGTCAAATCGCGGATGATCGTCTCCGGATCGCGCGCGGCGCCACGACGGCGGCGCCGTTCGGTGCGCACGCGTTCGCCGAACAGTTCGCGTTCCGTAAGGACGGTGATCGCCGGTTGCTTCAGCGCGAAACCTTGCTCCAGCGGCGCGATGGCGATGGCGAGTTTGTTCGCGTCGTCGAGAAACGCCGGCCAGCCATCCACATTCGGCGGGTTCAGGCCTGCCGCAGCCAATTGTTCGAGCAAGGCTTCGCGACGGCCGGCCGAATCGGCCGCGATCAGAATACGGCCGGGATACGCTTGCACGAAATGGCGCAGCGATGTGCCAGGTTCCTCGCCTTTGCGATTGAGCGGGAGATCCGGCGCGGGTTGCGTGCCGGCGTCCACCGCGTGCTCATGGCTGTTATCGACCACTTCCACGCGCAGGCGTTTATTGAGCTGCTCGCGCAATTGCTCGGGTGACAGATACAGTTCGGCCGGCGGCAGCACCGGGCGTTCGATATCGTGCGCGCGCTGGTCGTAGCGTTCGGCGGTCTGTGTCCAGAATTGTTCGGACGCATCGTGCGTGCCTTCGCCGAGTACGAACAAGGCATCGTCGGCGAGATAATCGAATAGTGTGGCGGTCCCGTCGAAAAATAGCGGCAGGTAATACTCGATGCCGCCTGGCGTCACGCCTTCCTTCATATCCTGATAGAGCGGGCACCGGCGCACGTCGATCGGAAAGCGTTCGCGCAGGCGGCTGCGAAAAGCTTTGGCCGCATCGTCGGTGACGGGAAATTCGCGTGCGGGCAACAGTTCTACTTTTTCGACCTGTTGTTGCGAGCGCTGCGTTTCCGGATCGAAACTGCGGATCGATTCCACCTCGTCATCGAACAGCTCGATGCGATACGGTTCGCCCGCGCCCATGGGAAAGATGTCGATCAACGCACCGCGCACGGCGAAATCGCCCGGTTCGGCGACTTGCGGTACGTGCCGATAGCCGGATGCTTCGAGGCGACGCTGTTCGACCGCCAGATCGAGCTTCTGCCCTTTGCGCAGCATCAAGCCCGAGCCGGTGATATGCGAGCGCGGCGCAATGCGTTGCATCAGCGTGGCCGCCGGAACGACCAGCACGCCGCGCTTTACGCTAGGCAGTTGATAGAGCGTGGCGACGCGCTGAGAGACGATGTCCGGATGCGGACTGAAGACGTCGTAGGGCAACGTTTCCCAATCCGGAAAGTGCAGCACGGGGAGGGTGCCCGCGAATAAGCGCAATTCGTCTTCCAGCGCATGGGCGCGCTGGGTATCGCGCGTGACGGCCACCAGCAGGCCGCTATGCGACCTGGCGGCCTCGGCCACCAGCAACGCGCGCGCTGACCCGTGTGGCGGGGTCCAGAAGCGGCGTTGCTTGGGATTGGAGGGAAGGGGCGGGTGGCTGATCGAGTTCTGCATGGGGCGCGTTGCGTGGGCGACGCGACCCGTGTGCCGCGCCAATGGAGCGCGCAAGTGTAACGCGTTGCGATCAGGCGGCGGCCATCGAGAGCCGTGCGCCTCGATTCGCTTGGCGTCAGAGCTTCAGACTGATCTGCGCCAGGGACGCTTCGCCCGGCACCATTTTGGCGACGAACCCCAGTTCCTTGCACAACTCGAGCATCGGGCGATTTTCCATCAGCACATAGCCCCAAAGCTCGCTGACGCCCCGGCGACGGCATTCGTCGACCAGTCGCTGCATCAGCAGGGCGCCCAAACCGATCCGGGTCCATTCCAGTTCCACGAGCACCGAGAATTCGGCCGTATTGCTTGCGACATCGACGAAGATGCGGCCCACGCCGCGCAGCTCGGCCGGCTTCACCGTTTCGTCGATCAACACGAAAGCGGCTTCCACTTCCGGATCGATGCGGCACAGGCGCTGTGCCATCGATATCGGCAGCTCCGACATGGCATGCAAGAAGCGGCGGCGTACATCCTGCGGCGAAAGCCGCTTGAAGCAGCGCTGCACGGCGGTGACATCGCCGGGTTCGATCGTACGCAAGGTCAGCTCGCGTCCGTCCGCGGTGCGGACGGCTTCGCCACGGGGCGTGCTTGAAACGGACACGGGAGCAAAGCGCTCGCGCGTGCGCGCCGGCAGCTCGGCATAGCGGTAGTTGTCGAAGTCGCGTGCGGTGGTCGTCGTCATGACCATACTATAGCGTATTTTTGCTATGCAACATTAATAGGCGGCAAACGTTCAGGCTAGGATCGTCGCTTTCATTGGTGCGTAAAGCGCTGTAGATACTCTATTTATGCCGCGATGCAGCAAAATGCCGCACCTGTCAATCGGTCACGTCGGGCTCGAAAAAGCTCCAGCGCACATCGGTGAACTGCACCTTCATCTCCCG
>Ga0335072_10006494_pt1 | contig 17072 bp, 16 predicted proteins | sample Lox_Sample_21_FD_206725 | JGI IMG/M metagenome (GOLD analysis project Ga0335072, IMG submission 206725) | Soil microbial communities from Loxahatchee National Wildlife Refuge, Florida, United States - Lox_Sample_2.1 | ecosystem: Environmental > Terrestrial > Soil > Wetlands | place: USA...
GGCGGCGGCATCGTTCGCAACAACGTGCATCCCGTCCTCAATGGCGAAGGCGGCGATTGCCTGATCAACGGCCTCTTCGCCGGAACAGGCCGGCAGCATCTCGATAACTACATGCTCGTCGAACACGCCAAGCCGCATTGCGGCAGCCGCCAATTCTACAACGGCATTTTAGGCGGCCATGCGCACGGCGTGTTCCACGGCCGCATCATCGTTCACAAAGACGCGCAGAAGACGGACGCGAAGCAAACCAATCGCAACTTGCTGCTTTCCGACGGCGCTCAGATCGACACGAAGCCGCAGCTCGAAATTTACGCCGACGACGTGAAGTGTACGCACGGCGCCACCATCGGCCAGATCGAAGAGAATTCGCTCTTTTATCTTCGTTCACGCGGCATCGACGAAGCCTCCGCACGCCAACTGCTGCTGCTCGCGTTCGCCAGCGAATGCCTTGACCGCATGGCGGAAGGCCCTGCTCGCACGCACGTCGAGGCTTTGATCCACGAGCACCTCACGCACTTGATTCGCGCCTCAGCGAACGGAAAGGCTTCGGAGGCAGCCGGATGACGCCCGCGGCAAAAGCCGGATACGCGCAGCAGGGGGCAAGCCCCCGCATAGAGCTGGACGTGCAGGCGATTCGCGCCGAGTTCCCTATTCTGCAGCGGACGGTTCGCGGCAAGCCGCTCGTCTATCTCGACAACGCCGCTACCTCGCAAAAGCCGCGCTTCGTGCTTGACGCAATCGCCCGCTACTACGAGGACGAAAACGCCAATATCCACCGCGGCGTTCATTACCTTTCCGAGCGCGCCACCGCCGATTACGAAAATGTTCGCGGGCGCGTCCAGCACTTCCTGGGCGCGGCAAAACCAGCCGAAATTATCTTTGTTCGCGGTACCACGGAAGCGATCAACCTCGTCGCGCAGACGTATGGCCGCACGCACGTCGGCCCGGGAGACGAAGTGCTGATTACGGCGATGGAGCACCACTCGAACATCGTGCCGTGGCAAATGCTCTGCGCCGAAAAGAACGCCAAGCTGCGGGTTGCGCCAATCAATGACCGCGGCGAACTGCTTCTCGACGAATTCGAAAATCTCCTCGGCCCCCGCACCAAAATTGCCGCGTTCACTCACGTCTCAAACGCGCTGGGCAGCATCAATCCCGTCAAGCGCATGACGGAGATGGCGCATCGCCGTAAGATCCCCGTCCTTGTCGATGGCGCTCAGGCAGTTCCGCACATGTCTGTCGATGTTCAGGCGATCGATTGCGACTTCTACGCATTTTCGGGCCACAAAGTTTACGGACCCACAGGAATCGGTGTGCTCTATGGCAAAGCGGAGCTTCTCGACGCGATGCCTCCCTATCAGGGCGGCGGCGATATGATCAGCTCTGTCACCTTTGAAAAGACGACGTACAACAAATTGCCGTATAAATTCGAAGCCGGCACGCCGGACATCGCCGGCGTCATCGGCCTCGGCGCCGCGATCGATTACGTCACCGACGTCGGAATGGACGCGATTGAAGCCTACGAACATGAACTGCTCGGCTACGCCACGGAAAAGCTTTCCGCGGTCCCGGGCGTTCGGCTGATCGGCACGGCAGCCCAAAAAGCAGGGGTACTTTCCTTCGTGCTGAACGACATTCACCCCCACGATATCGGCACGATTCTCGATCAGGAAGGGATCGCCATCCGCACCGGCCATCATTGCTCGCAGCCCGTGATGGACCGTTTCGACATTCCGGCGACGGCGCGCGCCTCGCTGGCCATTTACAATACGCGCGAAGACATCGACGCTCTCGCACGAGGCGTCGAGCGCGTGCGCGAGGTTTTAGGCTGATGCCCGAACTCCGCGATCTCTATCAGGAAGTGATCCTCGAGCACAGCAAGGCTCCCCGGAATTTCAAGAAACTTCCGAATGCCAATCACCACGCCGAGGGTTTCAATCCCTTGTGCGGCGATCGCTTCACCGTATATCTGGATGTCGAAGGCGACACCGTGCGCGACATCGCGTTTCAAGGCAGCGGCTGCGCCATTTCCAAAGCATCGGCCTCGATGATGACCCAATCGATCAAGGGAAAAACCTTGGCGGAAGCCGAGCGCCTCTTCGAGAACTTCCACAAGTTCGTCACCACCCAGGACCACCACGATGCGGACTCCGCCGAACTGGGTAAACTCGCCGTATTTTCGGGCGTCGCTGAATTCCCCGCGCGCGTCAAATGCGCCACGCTCGCGTGGCACACGTTGCAGGCGGCTATCGAAGGCAAGCAGGACTCTGTTTCCACCGAATAGGTCCGTGGCGAACTCACGCGTTCCTTGCCTGCTGCCGAATCACGGTGCTATAAGGTCGAAAAGAGCGAAGCACTCCCGCACCGGCAGCGCTTCCCCTCTGGAGACGCCATGACGACAAAGCTTTCGCTATTGATCCTCGCTGCGGCGCTTTTGGCCGCGCCCGGCTTTGCTCAAGATCACGCGAAATTCGACGGCAAATGGGCCCTCAGTCTTGGCCGGAGCGACTTTGGCGACTCGGACGCGCCCACATCGCGAATTGACGTCATCCATATCGATGGCGACAAGTTCACAGACGAAGTCCACTCCACAAGCGACGGAGGCGACGACTCGTACACCATATCTCTCGCCGTCGATGGCAGGCCCGTGCCTGTGCCCGCGGATTCGCCGCTCGCCGACGCCGGAATCATGACGGTTGCAAACGTCTCCGCCGCATGGCAGGGCGATTCGCTTGTTGTCACCGAAGAGATGACAAGCGCTTACATCCCCGGCACAACGAAGGGCACGATCACGTATGCGCTTTCGCCTGATGGCAAGCTGATGAGCATCACGTCTACGTCAGACGCGCCGTTTGGCGCCACAAACACTCGCATGGTTTTTGATAAAATACAGCCGTGAGTTAATTTCGCCGTGAACCACTCCGAACCCGTTACCGTCAGCCGCAATTGCGCCGCGATCGGCATCCCCACGGGAATTTCCGCCACGATTCCCGCGGGCACTTCCGTGCGTGTGATGCAGCATCTCGGCACCGGCTACACCGTTGTCACCGAATTCGGCCAGATGTTCCGCATCGACAATAAAGACGCCGACGCGATCGGCCTGAATGTTCCCGCGATAACCGAAACGCCCGAACCGATTGCCTTCAGCGAAAATCTCGTCTGGGACCAGATGAAGACCGTCTTCGATCCAGAAATTCCCGTGAACATCGTCGACCTGGGATTGATCTACTCCTGCCTGATCACGCCTCTCGATGAAGGCGGCAAAAAAATCGACGTGAAAATGTCCATGACCGCGCCCGGCTGCGGCATGGGAGACGTGCTCAAGCGCGACGTCGAAACCAAAATCGCGCGCGTTCCCGAAGTGAAGGAAGTCAACGTGGAAGTCGTCTTTGACCCGCCGTGGAATCCCGGCCGCATGTCCGAAGCTGCGCGCCTGCAGCTCGGCTTCGATCTTTAGCGCCCAACCCTTAGCTCCTCGTCAATATCCTTCCTTAAAGCATCCTTCACCGCCACTTACACGGACGCCCCGATGTGGCTCTTCTGGCCTCTTTCGTAGGCTTCTCTGAAGGAGGCAATCACGATGCAAATTCGCAGAATCGCATGGTCAATGGCATTCCTCGGCATGGGCTTGTTTGCAGCCGCGGCGCCCCGCGCAGGTGCAGACCAGCTCCACCCGGTCTATGTGGCCGTGAATGCGCAGGAGAATTCTCCTAACTCGCCCACAGGGCAGAATCCCTCGGGGCCAACCAATCCGACCGGACCGGCCAATCCAAGCAATCCCGGCCCAGAGCAGCCAAATAATCCGGATCAGCAAAATAACCCGGCCAATCCCAATAATCCCGATAATCCTAATAATACAAACGAGCCGGGCCAGCCCAACAACCCAAATCCCAACCAGCCTGACAACCCGAATCCTCCGAATCCAAACCCGGGCAATCCAAGCGAGCCGACAACTCCCTACGGCCCGAATAACCCTTCGTCGCCAAGCGGCCCCACGAACCCTGGCGGCACAGGCGCGAATCCCGGCTCGACAGGCGGTGGCCCGGGCGGCACGGGAGCCACTGGCGGCGCAACCGGTGGCGCGGGCGGCGCGGGCGGCGGAGGCCACTAAACTAAACGCAGGTCAACGGCTTGTCGCACCACAGGGCGGCTCGAGGCTCAGTTTCTCGGCCGCCCTTTTTTTGTCATTCCTCCATTCTGTTGAAATAAAGAGACCCCACTCGGAGTAATACCTGAAGCACCAGCGCTTTCTGGTCGCCAAATGCATAGATTGGCAACGCATGAAGAGAGGGCAAAACCCTCGGCACAACCTGGCTCGATGCGCGTATAATCGGCCATCTTTGCTGGCATCGGCAGCACAAAACAGCCTAACCTGGAGGAACCATGTTGAGGAAGATCGCATTGGCGCTTCTCGCGGTGACAGCACTTTCCGGCGCCGCTCTGGCGCAGGACCATCCGAATTTCTCCGGCACGTGGAAACTGAATCTCCCCAAGAGCAACCCCGGCGATTACGGTCCCTCCGCTCGCACCGAGGTGATCGCGCAAGACGGCTCGAAGTTCACTGACAAAGTGACCTCTACGACTCAAATGGGCGATGCCAACTACACTCTCGCCTTCACAGCGGATGGCAACAAGGTGACCATCCCTCCCGATTCGCCCCAAGCCAATCTTGGCAACCTCACTCTGAAAGACATCACCGCCGCCTGGGACGGTGCAAATCTCGTGCTCAACGAAGACCTCGACTATCAGGGCCAGGTCGACATCGCCGCCAGGCTGACCTATTCGCTTTCGTCGGATGGCAATACGATGACGATCGCCGATCATGCCAGCACATCGATGGGCGATTTTGACACCTCCCTCGTTTTCGATAAGCAGTAGTGCTCGATCGGGCGACTCCGCCGCGAAGCGCGAGCTCGGCCACACAAAGAGCAGCTCCGCGCTTCGCCTGTTTTGCGGGCGCTATTTCGTGCGGGGACGCGCGGCTCTCGCTGGTAAAATTACCCTTCGTACTTGAAATCAGCGTGGAGAGCCTCGTTTGCCCGATCGGTTAAAACCCAAAACCCGCCGCGCGCAACCTCAGCGTAAAGCCCGCAAACAATCGAGGCGGGATCGATCTCTCATCCGCGTCACTGCCCGCGATCGCGCGGCCGGCGCGTGGTTCGCCAGGCTGGTCGCCTTGCAGGAGCGCCTCTGCGCAGCCAATGGCTGCCCTTGGGACCGCGAGCAAACGCACGCTTCTCTCCGCAAATATCTGATCGAAGAAACGTACGAAGTGCTCGACGCAATGGACTCCGGCGATATGGCCGAGTTCGCCTCCGAAATGGGCGATTTGTTGCTCCAGATCGTTTTTCATTCCGTCCTGGCCGAACACGCCGGCACTTTCACCATCTCGGACGTAATCGAAGCTATTTACACGAAAATGATTCGCCGCCATCCCCACGTTTTCGGTGACGCCAAAGCAGCCACCTCCGGCGCCGTGCTGAAAAAATGGGAGGAGATCAAAGCCGGTGAACGCGCGCAAAAGCGTGGTGCCAAAGATGAAAAAGAGCCCGAGTCCGTCCTCGCTGGCGTCCCGCGTTCCCTTCCCGCTGCTTTGGAAGCCTATCAACTCACCCGCCGCGCTTCCCACATCGGCTTCGATTGGGAGAGTCTGCAGGGCATCTTCGACAAGATCGACGAAGAAAAGCGCGAGCTCGCCGAACTCGCCGGATCGGCCACCGGGCAATCGCAATCCGATGCGGCCGCTCGCGTCACCAAAAGCACGCCTTTCAAGGATTCCGCACGCGCCGAAGAAGAAGTCGGCGATCTTCTCTTCGCCGCCATCAACGTTTCGCGTTTCCTCGGCGTCGATCCCGAAATCGCGCTGAAAAAAGCCAACCGCAAGTTCAAGGATCGCTTTCAGTGGATGGAGCGCGCCGCCGCGGCTGAAAATCGCAAGCTCGCCGACGTGCCGCGCGACCAGATGGAAGAGCTATGGAACCGGGCCAAACGCGGCCGCCCCGCGCAAACCTGATCGCTTCAGTGCCGGAGGCGCCGCACGCTTTCACCAGTGTGGACGACGCAAAATCGGGCGACTCTGCCTCCATCGAGCCCCGGTTCACATCAGCCCCGAACGCGGCGATTGACCCTGTTGCTGCGCCCATGCCGAAGCCCCCATCCTACAAACCTCGCCCCCGCCGCTCCGAGGGATGTTGTGTATTTCGACCGGTTCGCGCCTTCGCTAACCTTTTTTGCGATTCGCGCGCTCGAGCCGTGACGAGCGCCCACTCTATGCCGCCAAACACTCTGGCACTCCGCATCAGCGCACTCACCGCTTTACTATTCATCGCACTTGCACTGCCGGTGCAGGCGCAATCGCCCGCTGCCACTGGCGATTCGCAATCGCCGGCGGCAGCCACGGCGAAGCCTTCACTCGTCACTCCGCTTAAGCAGCAGACAGAAAACGAGCCATACCGCCCTGTCACGGCGCGGCAGCGCTTGCGTTGGTTCCTGTCTAACCCGATTATGCCCTCGCATCTCGCCGGCGGCGTCATCACATCCGCCCTCGGAACCGCCACCGATCGCCCGAAGGAATACGGGCCAGGATGGCCGGGCTTCGCCGACCGTTTCGGAATGCGATTGACAGGCATCGTCACGAGCAACGCAATCGAGGCGACTGCAGGGGCCGTTTCAGGAGAGGACCCGCGCTATTTTCGCACGCCGGAGGCGCCCTTTAAATCGCGCGTGAAGAGCGTGATCCGGCAGACGTTCGAAGCGCGCCGCCGCGACGGCGATTTCGCTCCCGCCTACGCCCGTTATCTAGCCTATTCCGGCAACAATTTTCTTTCGAACGAGTGGCGCGTTTCCAGCGAAGCCAATGTCCATGACGCGCTCCTCCGCACCGGCGAAGCATTCCTCGGCCGCCTCGTCGCAGACGCCTTCGCCGAGTTCGGCCCCGACCTCGAAAATCGCATTCTTTTCCTGAAGTAATTCAAGGCGAAATAAAGCCTTTTTAACGTACCAACTTCGCGCCCAACCCCCGGGAGTCTCCGTACTGGCGCCTCTGGTTTCCATGCTGTACGGACGTGAGGCTTCGATCCGCTCCGGATGGTCGCCATAAAGCGCTTCATTCCTGCGAGCATTAGATTCCGGAAACCGCGCGACAGGCAACTGGTAAGGCAATCGGACCAGCAGCGGCGTAACCGCAAAAGCATCGTACCCGTGCTTCACATGGACGGGAGGACGACTTGTCAGGACTTGGCACGAACTACCTCGCCGGCTTAATCTGCAGGCCGTGACTACGAGCAGAGCAGAAGATGAGTTCTGGAATTGGTTCGTTCTACATGAGGACGAGCTGTTCAACTTTGATCCCAAGCGCGAAGACGATCGAGAACGTCTCTTTCACGAACTTGCAGATGAGTTGACTAAGGTTGACGCGGATCTTTGCTTCGAGTTTGGGCCGCCTGACGGGAAACGAGAATTTGTCATCAGCGCTGGCGGTATTAAACGTGCCTTTCCTGCCGTCTTGTCCCTAGTAAAGGCGGCCCCTGGCCTGGATCGGTGGGAATTGATAGCTTTCCGGCCGCGGCGGCATCCTATGGTTGTTGAGTTTCAAGGAAATCGTATTGATCCCGACGACGTTTCCTTCACCCTGCTCGACAACGGTAGCACAGCTGGAATCTATCTGTTCGTGCCAGGTTTTCAAGAGAACGACACCGTCCTCAAACAAATCGGCTACCTACTGCTTGACGAAGTACTAGGGGAATACGACGTTGAGACTCGGCTCGGCCTCATCAAAATGCTGTCGCCAGAAACGAACACGCACGGCGAACGGTACCCACTAATTGAGCTGCCGACACTGTTCGATGGCCTGGTTTCGCGGCTATAGGGCCGTTCGGGAGAGCGCCCAAGCTAACCCGTGGGTAACGAGCTTACCGGAGACTGGGATTCTTGGTTCTTCCAAAGTCACCAAAGTTCATCCATTCCCCTCAACCCCATACTCAGCGCCATAGGCGCGGCACAAGATTAGCCACACCCGTAAGGGTGTGGAAAGCACGCGAAAGAATTCGAGCCCCGTAGGGGCGGCACAAGCCCCCGACGAAGCGCTGTCCGCGTAGCCAGGATTTACAGCGACAAGTGAAGTCCCAGTGCGCCTACAACCACAGAAAGGCCATAAGCCGCAGCGTCACAACCATGCGCACACTTCTTCGCTGAGTTCAGCTTTTCTACACCAAGCGCTCCTCCCTCGACCTATACACTCAAACTGATCAGGAGTTCAGGAGGTCCTGACTCACATTACGTTGCAGTCGCGGCATTGTTCGAGCCATTTCAAGTTGAACCCTGACGCGTTCGTATCGATAAATCGCTGCACAGCATCGCGCACCTGCGGATGATAGAGATGGCCTAGCCCGTGCAACGCTGATTCTTGGCTCACCCGATTAGGTATGGCCAGAATTTCTGTGAGCGTCTCAAATAGCACATCGAGCTGAACACGTGATTCCGCGTCGAGCGCCAATGCATCTCCCCGTAACGTTCCCGTCACCACGGGCCGGGACGAATTCCAGAACCCGTGCAGAATGAAGTCCCACCACATGTAGAATCCACTCTCTACCTCTCGGTCCGGCTCCTTTTCGAGTTTTGAAACATAGTCTGAGTAGACGTGGCGCATAGAGCGAATACAATCCAACCGTAACGTCAGCGGAACTCTCGGATCGAAAAGTAGCTCGTACAGCCTGAGGTTTGCGCCCCACATTCCCCACACACCTTGGTCCACCTGAGCGAGCCTATACTTACCGGCGATTCGCCCGAAATCCGCAAACAGACTTGTGAGATGGCCGACCACGATCTCGGGACTAGAAGGAACGGGCTCGGAATACTTTTCCCCGTGAAGGTCGGTCAAGAAATATTCGTATTGCTGGTCGTCCGGCACGACTTCACGGGCGAAGAAGAACGCCACAAACTCGTCGAACGTCAGAGAGGACAAATCAAGGTCTCTAGGCTCGTCGTTCAGATGGTTCGATCGATTCATGTCAGGGTCCAATGCACAAGGATAGCCGAATTTGCTCGGCTCCTGATTAACGCCGTAATCGGAGAGATAAAGTCCTGGTACGGCGCATGGACGAGAAGCCGACTTCCCAGGGCTTATCTTACGCGGTTGCTAGTTGCGAGGCTTTTCCAAAGGTGTATAAGCGATATGTTGCGCCCGTGGGAGGAAGGAAGCATCGCCGATGTCTAATCATCGAGGGCTGTCGGCAACTAAAGTGCTTGGTGCTTTGCTGTTACTCAGCGTTCCCGCTCGTCTAAAGGCGCAAGTTCTCGTTGCGCCATCCGACATTCCCCAGGTCAGCAAGATTCTCGATTCAAGCAGGAAGGGCGGCGCTCTTCAGTGCCAGTTCAAGATTTCGGACCCGTTTCTGGATTACGACTTGCGCTACGAAATCGCATTTTCCGTGTCGAGGAGCACGGAACAGCTCCGCCCGGGAGACCAGGAGACCGCTTATCTTGGAGTGACCCCTCAGGGAGGCTCACCTGTATACCTGACTCAGACTTTTGAAGTTGCGCCGGACGCCAACCGAGGGAAAATCCCTCAATTGACGGCGACAGTGGGTGGTGGATTCAACGTTGGTGAAGGCCGGTACGCGGTAGACCTCGCGCTGATGGATCAGCCGGGTGCCCCGCCTTTCCTGCCTCTGATTTTGCGGGTGCCCCACGCTGGGTCTATGAGCGTGGGGCTTTTTCCGACACCGGCTCCGTTACTTTGCGCTCAGGCCTTTTCCGGCCTCGTTACTTTTTTCCAGGCCACTGCTCGTCTCATTGCACCGCGAAACTCAGACGGAACGTTTCCCGACATCTTGTTTAAGCGCACAATTTGCAGCCAGCTCAAGCCTACCACCCCGCAAACCGGCCAAACCGCCCGGTCTTCAGGAAGGTCGGCACTTCAGTGCCGACATAAAGGAATCGGCGCGAAGCGCCCAACCGCTCGCGCAGCCTCACCCGCGCAAGCTTTCCCCCATCGCCGCCCCCCGCCAGAAACTACGCGCTCCGCTGATGCGCACCATTGCGCGGGGCGTCTTAGCACACCTGGCTCCAGCCCGAGCCGATCACTATAATCCCAGCGCGCTGAGTGATGCGGATCGGGCCATGCGAACCTGTGGACACACCACAGCAGCTCGTCACCCCTGGGCAAACCCGGCCGGCGCGCCAGGGCAAAAGCGCACAAGCGCCGGAGGCGCGATTGTACTTAGCCCGGCATGCAGCGAAGCGGAATGCCGGGAACCATGCGCCCCGAAAAATAAAGTCCCGGAGGGAGCACCTTCACGGAGGTCCGGCGCCGACAGTCAAATTAGCCAGCCGCGAAATAGCCGCAAAACAAGCCCATTTAGCGTGCAAAACGCCACATTTAAGCCCATTTTAAGCGCACAATTTGCAGCCAGCTCAGGCCCGGCAGCCTGCAAACCCGCCAAACCGCCCGGTATTCAGGAAGGTCGGCACTTCAGTGCCGACATAAAAGGACCGTCGCGAAGCCAACCGCTTGCGCCGTCCCACCCGCGCAAGCTTTCCCGCGCCCCCCCGATAAACATTGCGTGTAAATAGCCGCATTTAGCGCGCAAAACGCGACATTTAAGGCCATTTTAAGCGTACAATTTGCACCCGCTCCAAAGCGCCGTCCCCGCGCACCACGACCGAACCATTCCCAAATTGGGAAAAGCAGTTCTAGTACCGAGATAGTGGTTGACAAATGAGTACACGCTGTGATAAACTCCTTTCCGAGGATTTCACAATGATCGAGCCATCTTGCATAGCAGTTTGGAGGGTATGTCACGGGGAGGCAACGGTCTCTGCGGACGGCTAATTTCTAATCGATAGTAATTACGATTAGAAATCGCCGCAACTCCCGTATTTCGAGCGACTTGAAAATTTCTAATCGATAGAAAAACAGCCCCTCTGGAGGGAGCAAAAGCGCACAAAACGCGAAACGCCACGCCATAGCGAGGCTCTCGCGGAGGCGGGCCTGTCGCGCCGTAGCCGGTTTCTGGCGAAGGCCGAAAAATGCATAAAAAATCGAAATTTCTAATCGCAAATGAATAAAATTAAAAATCGACCTAAGTCGCTGAAAACAAAGAACGAAAAAATTTCTAATCGCGGTCAGAAAGGGGGGTAAACGAGTGTTGCGATTAGAAATGCATAAAGCCGAAGGCCGAGAGAGGGATAGCTAAAAGCAAACGGCTGGCAGAGCTACGGATTGGCCGGTTTGTCGATGGCGGAGGGTTCCGTGCTGGCGGCGACGGGCGAAGGACCGCTCTGCGGGTCCGCGTCTTTCTCGACAAAATAGTTTCTTTCGGAAAGCGTGCGGTAGATCCGCCCGGCGATCTCGGATGCGTGCGGCCCGCTGATGATTCTGGCGCCGCCGTGCAGCAGAACGACGATCACGATTTTCGGATGCTCCTGGTCCGCATAAGACGCGAACCAGCCGAGCCGTCCGCCGAGCGTCTCGTCATTGCAGGTGCCGGTTTTTCCGAGGTCCTGTTCGCCGTAAGGATCGAAACTTTGCTTGGCCGTGCCATAAAGCACCGCCGCAAGCATTCCCTGCCGAATGTCCGGCGCGATCGGCGCAATATCGAGCTGCTGACGTACGCGCGGCTGGAAGTCCTGCACTTCCTGTTCGTTGCGGGGATACTGCAAATAGTATTGGGTGCCGCCATTCGCTAAAGTCGAGACCAGCGATGCAAGCTGGAACGGCGTGATGCGGATTCCTTCGCCGAAGCTGGACATTCGCGCCACTCCGCCGAATAGCGGCGGCGAAGGTGGCAGCGAACCCGGCTGCTCGAGCGGCAAGTCGTAACCGACTTTCTGCCCCAAGCCAAACTCGGCATCGTATTTGATCTCGCGTTCAAATCCGAGCCGTGTGCCTACTTCCTCAAAAAATTTGTTGTTCGAGTGCGCCATCGCCTCGGTCAGGTCCATGTAGCGGCGCGGCGCGATGGGCAGCATGGTTTCGCGCGTGATCACGCCCTCTTTCAGGGCGGCGAGCGCGATAAAAGGCTTGATCGTCGAACACGGCTCAAACCCGGCCGAATAGGCCATTTTTTGTCCGACGATCGTCAGGATGCGCCCGTCGGTTGGGTCAACAGCAACTACCGATCCTTTTTCGTGCCCCAGCGCGTCGATCGCGGCTTGGCGCACCACAGGATCGTCGGCAAGCACAACGTCCCCTTTCGTGGGATCGTAAGGAGTGAAATAGCTGTGCCTCGTCCGCGTCGTACGTGAGCGCACCGTCGGCGATTTAGCCCGTGTGTCTGCGGCAGGCGCAGCGACGCACGTATTCGCAATCAGACAAAGAACGGCGATTAGGCGAGGAACCACACGGACATTTGGCATCTCTGATACGCTGGCCCTTCAATTCCCCCAACTTCCAACGCAAAAAGCAGTTTAAAAAACGGGACGTTTCTCCGCAACCGGAAACCCGTTCCCATTTTCCAGACCAAAACGGCCCCTGCCTGGCCGTCCGGACTGTCGAACTCGTCGTAAGGGGCGGGTTTGACACGTCGAGCCGCGTTTAACCCGTCAGACGTCGAGCCCGATGGAACGCATCAAGTCCAGCGCATTGCTGGTCTGAACGATTCCGGGCGTCAAACGGTAATCGAAGCGCAGCTCGCCATTTTCCAGGTGGTCCTCAAAATGGACGTTCACGGCCCGGTCGCCAAACTGATTGGCGATCTCGGCCAGCGCAAGGTCATGCGTCGTCAGCATGCCAATGGCGTTACGTTGAAAAAGCCCGCGGACGACTGCTTCGGCGCCGACACGCCGGTCGTGCGAATTGGTGCCCGAAAGCAGCTCATCGAGCAAAAACAGAACGGGCACGGGCTTTTCTGCCATATCCATGATTAATTTGAGCCGCGTGATCTCTGCGTAAAAGCGCGAGATGCCGCCTTGCAAGGAATCCAGCACGCACACAGATGCCGCCACGGCAAGCGGCGAAAGTTTCAGCTTTTGTGCGCGAACAGGCGCGCCACACTGTGCGAGCACCGCGTTCACACCGACCGCGCGGACGAAGGTGCTTTTCCCCGCCATATTGGGCCCGCTGATGATCACGAGCCGCAGCTCTTTGCCAAGAGAAAGATCGTTTCGCACGGCCGTCTTCTCCGGCATCAGTGGGTGTGCCAATCCTTGCGCCTCAAAACATGGCACCTCGGTCGTAAACTCGGGAAACACATCGTCCGGATGCTCATACCAATAGCTCGCGAGGTCCGAAAGCGCTTCCATTTCTCCGAGCGCCGCGAGCCATCCCCGCACTTCAGCGCCAAACCGTCTGCGCCACGCTTCGATGGCAAGGGCATATTGCAGTTTCCAGAAGACGAAATTATCCAATAGTGCGATAACGTAGTTGCGGCCTGATGCAAGACTTTCCGAGAGTTTCGCCAACCTCAGCAGACAGCGCGAAGCCGGCATGCCATTCCTGCGCAGCAGCTCTTCAAGTCCGCCAGACTTATCCGCGGATAACGGCTCTTTTTCGATGCGGCCGAGGACCTCCGATATCAAACGAGCCTCGCGAATGGCGCTATCCATGATGGCAACCTGCGGCGCAGCACGCTTCTTCAATCGAACGGAAAGGAATAGATTGAGCACGCTCAGCACAACCCCGATATACCAATACCCCCAAGCTCCCCATGCGGCAATTCCACAGAGCCAGAGGAACGCGAGCATGGGAAGCAGCACACGCAAGTACGAAGGCCCAAGGAAGGATTTGTCCTCCGCCCATGCCGTCAGTGCATCCGGCCGTCCGGCCGCGTCTATGCCTTCGCTCAAAACCGCGAGATCCTCGCGGAACGAAAGCCGGTCGCGCATTTCGTTTATGCTGGCTTGCCGAGCCTGGACTTCCTGCCGCGATGCAGGACTCAGTAACCAGGCGGCGAGTGTTTCTTCCCCAGCTCGCGTGCGCGCCGAGCACAGCAATTCGAAAACCGACCCTTTGCCGAAGATATCCAGGTCACGCGCGTAGGGATGCGCCGAATCGAGAAACCGATCACCTGCTTGCCCATTGCCCATCCAGCGATTGCCGATGCGCGCAAGACCGCGCCGGTAGAAGGCCATTGCGCGGCGACAATCTCGCAATGCCCGGATCACACGGGAATGGAGGACCGCGAAAAAGATGAACAGAATCAGTGGAACCGCGATCCAGTAGACCGAATGGGTTTTCGTGAAGATAAGCCAGACGACCAGCGCGACCCCGCTGAGTATGATGCCGGATATGGTGTAGGCCAAGCGGTCGTCGCGAGCTTTAAGCCGGGCCTGCGCCGCTTCCAATTCCTGCAAGCGGCGATTATAGACAGCTTCCGGATTGCGAGGTTCCGGTGCGGAGGATGCCATGAGACTCCCGCGCGCGCCCTCAGGAAGCGGCGCGCTGCGGGAACCATCTTTCAGAATCGGTTCGACGTCTTTTCCGGCAGCTATCGAGCCTTGCTGCCCGCTTGTGCCGCCGCTGCTTTCGGCGCTACGGCCTTTTCGGCCTCGGTAGCCGGCTTTTTGTCCCCGTTCGAGGCGCCGGCGGGAATCAAGCCCAGTGCCTTGCGGAGTTCATTATCGATCTTGTCGCGAACGTCGGCATTCTCACGCAAAAAAATGCGCGCATTTTCGCGTCCCTGCCCGATGCGCTCGCCTTTATAGGAAAGCCAAGTGCCGGACTTTTCCAAAATACCTTTCGTGACTCCCAGATCGATCAGATCGCCCTCGCGCGAAACGCCTTCGCCATAAATGATGTCGAATTCGGCTTCGCGGAAGGGCGCGGCCACCTTATTCTTCACCACTTTGGCGCGCGTGCGAGAACCGACCACCCGGTCGCCTTCCTTGATCGACTGAATGCGCCGAATATCCACGCGAATCGAAGAATAAAACTTTAACGCGCGGCCTCCGGTGGTCGTCTCGGGGTTGCCGAACATCACGCCGATCTTTTCGCGGATTTGGTTGATGAAAACTAGGCAGGTCTTTGACTTGTTCACGATCGCGGTCAGCTTCCGCAGCGCCTGCGACATCAGCCGCGCCTGCAAGCCCATCTGCGGCTCACCCATGTCACCTTCGAGCTCGGCCTTGGGAACAAGCGCGGCCACCGAGTCGACCACAATAATGTCCACGGCATTGGTCCGGATCAGCGCCTCGGCGATCGAGAGCGCCTGTTCGCCGTTATCCGGCTGCGAAACGAGCAGGTTATCCACATCCACGCCCAGTTTGCGCGCATAGACTGGGTCGAGCGCATGCTCGGCATCTATGAAGGCCGCCTGTCCTCCCAGTCTTTGCGCCTCCGCAATCACATGCAGCGTTAGGGTGGTCTTGCCGCCCGATTCCGGCCCGTATACTTCGATCACGCGCCCGCGGGGGAAGCCTCCCACGCCGAGCGCCGCGTCGATTGAGATCGAGCCAGTGGGAATCACGTTCACGGGAACCAGCACATCGCGGCTCCCCAGCCGCATAATGGAGCCTTTGCCGTAATCCTTTTCAATCTGCGATATTGCAAGCTCAAGATTTTTGGTTTTTTCGTCGGTCATTTCGCCACCTCGTTTAGTGTCCTGTGGGGACGCAGGCGGCCCGATTTTACCAAAGTGCGGCTGGGGCGGCCTTTTTCTTTAACGGAAGGCAGATTAGCACATGGCGAAGAAAAAGCAAACACTTTTTACCCCCATCGCTTTCCGTCCGCCGGGACGGCTGTCAGCGTTTGAACCAAAAAATCACATCGAGCAGCGCAAGAATCCCCACGATCACTTCCAGCACAAACGACCGCGTTTCGTTGAATTGATCCACCATGAATTCATACAGCTCGCCCGCCGTACTCAACTTTTCGTCCACCAGACCGCGATATTCGTCGACGCCCAGGCGCTGCGCCGCCAGCCTGTAAACGCGCGCGTAATAGACATCGCTGAAAAACTTGATCGAGTTATCGATCCGCTCTGTCAAATCCATCACATCGAGCCGTATCGCGTTGAGGCGCTGTGACTGACGCGGCAGTCTCCACCGCGAAAGCAGAAAATTTTGTTTCTGGTCGAGTGCAGAGTAGATGCCCGTGAGCAGGTCAGACATCAAGTTGTCGTAGTAGCGAAACTCCAGCAATTGCATTTTCGCGAATTCGAGCACCAGCATGGTCGCCGCAGCGTCGTCGGAGCGGTCATAAACGAGAGCAGCCGAAGTGCCCACCAGCACGAGGTCCGTTGCGTAGTACGACAGGCTCGCGCGCAGCGCCTCCTCGACGTTTTTTTCGGCAAGCGGGGTCGACTCCCCGCGAATCAGCTGCACGATGCGCCGCCCGCACGTTTCGAGCAGATCGAGCGCCATACACTGTTCGTTGCCGTCGCGCGCTACCTCCTGCAAATTCACCATGAGATAGCTCTCGCTCAGCCAATCCTCGTTTCGGCGCGAAACCGCCGGTTCGATTTCGTTCAGCCGCCCGCTGACGATTTCCCTCGCCAGCGGCTCGAGTTCGGCGACATCCATCCATCGCGACGCACTCGCTTGCAATTCGTCCCAATCGCAGGCAAAAGGTACCTCGATCTCCACCGCGATCACAGCAAATGCGTAATACTTCACCCACGATGCGACCTCTTCCCCACTTGCCAGCGCGAGCGGCACCCGCGCCTCGATCACGGGCGGCTGCTCGAACCGGACGTACTCCGGCGTGCGGCGAGGGAAACCGTGAGCACCGGAGGCGGCGCGCGGCCCGAGCAGCTCGCGGACCTTGGCCAAGTCGATCGCCTCGGCCACATCGTAAAGCAGCAGTATTCTGAAAACACCGCGCAGCGGCGACGAATTCCCGTTCATCAGGGGCTCTCGCGATTGCCCGCTCCCGCGCTTAAGTTGCGCAGCGTCGGCGGCTCTGGACGATCCGTGCGCCATTGTATCAGCGGCGGTGCGCGGAGAGGCGCCGCCTCGCGACCCTTCTCATGTAAAATGTTGATTCACCCCCAAGGCGCAGACTGCCGCAGCCATCCCGCAGGCGTGAGCGCGTTCTCGTGTAGAATGTTTGAACCACTCCAGGGGCGTAGCTCAGTGGTAGAGCAGCGGCCTTTTAAGCCGAAGGTCGTGGGTTCGATCCCCACCGCCCCTACCAA
>Ga0335072_10006496_pt1 | contig 17069 bp, 15 predicted proteins | sample Lox_Sample_21_FD_206725 | JGI IMG/M metagenome (GOLD analysis project Ga0335072, IMG submission 206725) | Soil microbial communities from Loxahatchee National Wildlife Refuge, Florida, United States - Lox_Sample_2.1 | ecosystem: Environmental > Terrestrial > Soil > Wetlands | place: USA...
CTCCTAGGGACCTGAATCGGCTTATCCAGGATAGAGCACGCCGGGCAAGGGAACGGTCTTCAGCCAGTTGTCCATCTATTCGTTTGATCGCCTCGCCATAGGCCTCATCGAGCGCTGCTGACCCTTTCGTTAGCTTGATCAGCGTCGATAGCACTTTCTGCTTTGTCCTTTTATCAAGAAGCGAGTCAACGTGCAGACGCGCAAGGAGGAACCTGGCGATTTTGTAAGTAAGAATGCATCGTACGTGCATAACGAGTAGAGGGCACCTACATGCCATCAACAGCCTCAACAATCTTGTTCTGTACAGCACGCGTAAGCTCGTCGTTGCGTTGTATGCAGTTCGGCAGACGCGACATCTGACCCGCTACAAAGCGCCTCACGTCCTCTTCGCTGGCACGCACCTCTAGTATGGGGTTCGACTGAAATTTCTGCGTTATTTCGGGGACGAAGCATGAGGTGAATAGAAGCCGCACGTCTGTTGTAGCTTGCAGGTTGCGAAGCTTGTCGATAAGTCGGCCTCGCGCACCATCTCTGTCCGCGCATTCGTCTAACACGTCCACCACAATGTGTACTGCAGTATAATTCGAGCAGACAGACTGCAGAACCGAGAACATCTCGTCGAGGGATGGCCTGCTCCCTCGCTTTGAGTGCTGGTCGTAAACGTGAGTCACTGGAGCTGTGATTTCTGGTCGACTCTGCACCAGCTGCTTCACGAGGGCAGCAAGCAGACTCGGCGCGCTCTGATCGGTTTGCGCCTTGTAGCTGCAGAACAAGTAGGCAATCCCAATGCCAATACCCTCTGCCATTCCGCAGAGATGATCAATAGCGATCGCCGCCATCATCGTCTTGCCAGCTTCAGGTATACCAGGACAGAAGAGTGTCTTGTCGGATCCCTGCAGCCATCTCTTGAACTCAGGACTGTCTACAAACCATTGTCCGGTCCCTTCCTGCCTCCGACTGATGATATCGTGCTGCTGGGCGGGAAAGTCTGTCGGCGATAACCACTCCATAATGGCATGGTGCTGCTGAAGGCCTTGGGTATTTCGAATAGATTTAGTATCGACTTTGATCGCCTGTGCGCCAGCATGAAGGGCATCGACTTTGGCATTGATAGCTTGGGACAGCTTGCTGTTGACGTGAGCTCTCATGTTCTGAATAAATCACTATGTTTTTATGAAAAGAACCCACAAGTGGTCGTTCTCAAGCGCGATGCTCACAAGGCTTTTCAGCCTCTCCATTCTTACCAGAATGGCTGCAACCTCTGCCTTGCTAAACTTCCATACCAGGCGTCTCTTGATATTCTGCGGGCCGTTGCCGACGTCTATCCTGGACCGCAGCTGCTCCAACGCCTGCTTGTATTGGTCGAGAGGTCCATTTTCGACGTTTAGAGCGCGGATTGCTGTGAACCAGGGATCGCCGGTCTGTACCCTCACTTCGATACAGTCCCGAGAAGTCTTGCCTCGATCTCACGAAGTTATCGGCCACCGCTATGCCATACCTTCCGGCAGAGGTTGATGTCTGCATAGCCTTAAGCCGAGACTTTAGAAAACGTGGTGGTCCATGGTGCACGACAGGATGAGGAGGCCTTCAGCCACACGTCCTATGTGGGGGGATTTTTGGTTTTGTCCCCAAGTGTCCTTATGTCTCGCCGTAATTATCGGCATAGCTGTTGGCTGTCTGATGAAAATGCCACCGCGGTGACAACGCGAGTGACCGTCGAGCGTGCCGCGCGGCGCTCCTGTGTACCAGAGCCTGACCGTGCGGTCCCAGAACCAGACGCCGGCCTGCCTCAAAGCCTCAAACAACACCCCCCGTTCCTGTAGCCTTTGACCTACCTCATCTCACAGACGTGCATCTTAGAGGCCGCCGTACCTAAGGAGCTCTACTCGAATTGTGTCCCCGGCCGATAAGCCTGATACATCCTGGTATACACCGTTTTAGGGTATAGACAACGCTCCTTACCTCACATAGTGACCCAACGTTGCATCTTGATCTTTCTTAGTCTTGTCCACGTGCTTATTGACGTCTCGACGGCTGTCCTCTTCCCGGTGCGCTCCCCACTGGTAGCCGTTCGCTTCGGCGCGAGCATCCAGCTCGTCTGGGGTGGCCTTTTTTCTTGCCATGACGGTGGCGGTCCGGCGGAGATGGTACAGGAGGGTAGACGGTGGTCGAAGAGAGAGCGTACGACGAAGCCCAAACAACCACAGCCAGCAGTCCCAATTGAGACGCCTTGTCTGGCCTGCAGCGGTGGGGGACCGTGGGGCTCTAAATAGGACACCGGTGGCTCCACCATGGCGACGCGACAGGAGTCTTGAAAAGGCCGCCAAAAAATGAGGGCGGCCATTTTGAGCTTCGAGCGACGAGCGTGTGGATTACGAGGCAGGCCCCCCTCCCTCCCCCCCCCGGTTCGACTCACCTTCAACTCACCCTCCGCTCACCTCGTGCTCACCCGCGCTTAGGGTGAGTGCTGGTAAAAGCGGCGTCGGAGGGGGTGAGTGGGAGGTGAGCTCGGTGCAGAACGTTGTAGTCTTGAGTCGCCAAGAGCCCCACATAGCACATTTAGCCAGTTCAGAGCTCTTTCCTCGTCTCATTTCAGATTCAACATATCGCTTCGTGATCCAGAAAAACAAACCTCCACCATCGCTCAATCATTTGGCTTGACACGGAGGAGGAACCACAGGCAGCGGCCCTTGCTGTGCCTAACTCCACCAAATCCATCGTTAATCAAAGGCCCTTCACACCTCCGCTTGCGACGATGCAGTCCTACTTTTCGACATATTTCTCCTCCGGAGGTCAGTCTGCACAACAGACGCTGCAATCAGGTTTTTCCGGCACTTCCACCTGGTCCAATACCCTCTCTTCTCACCTGCAAGGTCTTCGCAAAGCTCTTACTACCAACTCGGAGCAAGATGACCCGGACAACGAAGACGCATCGCATGTATCAAACGTCCTTCGCGCATACTACACAGAAAAAGGTCGCCCATTTCCATCATGGCTACCACCGGACCCGAAGAAGCCCTCAGTGGCGCTTCCGCCGCAACAGAATAATCAATACGGTCAATTTGGAAACAATTATAGTGGCTACGGAGTGAATCAATATGGCAATACCCAACAACCAGTTAGCCGCAATTCTGGCGGACGGGGTGCAGGTCTGAGCGATCTGTGGGATACTGGGCCTGCACGGCCTGCTCCTACGCCAGTGCCCCAAAGTTTAAGGACAAGACCCGAGAGACCAGTTCCTCAATCTCTTCTTCAGTCTCGTGATTCTGCTGGGAGTGCAGGGAGCCCTACGCCGGCTTCATCACAATCGTCACAGAGCACGGCAAGGCTACTGCCAAGTCAGAGAGCAGGAAGCTATCAAGCTTCCATCCAGAATATGGGTTCACCAGGCGCGGGAGGAGCAGGGTCAAAAGATAGACTGAGAGCTAGGTTGCAAGCTGGCGGCAGCGGACGGAATAGTCCTACTCAAAGTGCGACTGCTGGATCTTATGGCCAGAGTGCATACAAAGCAGACTCAAACTACAGTAGTGGAGGCCGTGCTGGCGGACCCTCGCCCTCGCCCTCGCCCTCGCCCTCGCCCTCGCCCTCGCCCTCGCCCTCGCCCCACGTTTTCGCGTCACAGCCCTGGGTCGGAGGGGATGATGCGTTCAACAGTGGTTATGGTGGTGGAGGCAGTGATGAAGCTGGATATTTGAACCCCGGATTCGGGGCGTCAGGGCCCGCTAGAGGTCGGCGCCCTGGCGGGCCTCGTTAAGGAGTTGGTGCAAATGCATAACCAAAGATTCTGACGATAGTATTTGCGTCAGAAATTGCGAGAGTATCTTTGCCGCTTTTTGTACCTCATCAAAAAGTAATAGCTGTTTCACCTGCATCAGCGAGCAAGAGGACTATGATGGTGGAATAATACGAAATATCAGTTACAAAGCCAGTCCAGAGGTTTCGCAATGATCACGAAAATCAATATCTGGCGGGGCCTATAGAAGGCTAAGACTCATTTGCGCATTACGATTTCAAAGGACACAATATATGCGCTCCGTGCGTCCAACAGGAAAGGGGACCATGTACGACATATGCTACCTCACGCTTCAGCAACAATACTCCAGCAGATTTCAATACCACACACACTTTTACTTGGGTCTATACACCGTATATGCACCGTTTGCCTGGGGGCGACGCATGAGGCGAATTCGACGCTTTTGTTCCACTGAAGCGCTGGCCCGCTACCATCAGAGACTGTGAATGAACTAGCTGATTGACGCTTGCAGGTTGCAGAGGTGATGTCAGGGTTGCCCAGGGGTGGGTGATGTGGTTTGCAGGTTTTCAACCCCAACGGTGGAGCGCCGAATTTGGCCGTCGATGCAGGATTAGGTCGCTGAAACAGGCGAGATATTTGTCAGGGCCGCTGAAGCGTGGACAGCTTGGGGATGGAGACGGTATGGAATGGAGCGGTCGTCAGGGAGGAGAGAAAAGTGCGATAGATGGGGGGACCGTGAGGCGTACGGTGTTGGCTAGGTGGGACGGTTTTGTCTACTCTGAGTGGTCTTTGTCAAGAGGGCAGTGAAGACGACGCCGAGAAGCGAAGCAGGGGACAACTGGAAAAGGCAAAGAATGAAGGGCAGCAGATGAAATTTGGGGGATTCCCACCCATGCATTTTTTGCTGCCTGCAGCTTGCAAATGAGTCACTCGCAAGCTACATACGATAGGTCACTAGTAGTCAGCATATTGTTTGACAGGCATATTCTGAGCACCTGAGCGTTTTACTAATCCCATTTCCCCTTGATGACCTCTCGTGATTGGTCTTCCTTTGCAGCTACTTGCTCTGTCTTGAGAAGACAGATCGAAACAGCCGTGCCACCATAGCAGACAGACGCCTTTGTAATATCCCGATCATATCACTCACAACAGCAGGCCGAATCAGCTAGGATTCAAGTTTAGTAATTTGGTTGGTGGTTTCTCCACACCTCCACTCCTGAGCCTCGGTCTCTTTCCGCATGGGGTACGGCTTATTCCCCATATCTGACATGGAACCCTCTTCTTAAAGTGGTGCTCAACTCTTTGAAGTCGTTAAACAAGTTGAATTACTGGGACCTCATCAAATCTCACTTTCAATAATCTGTTGACGAGGAGAGGGCGGAAAGAAATGTCAACTCCTTCTTTGGCCAGTCCTCCACCAACGCAGACTTATGCTCTGCTCTCATTCCCTTCTCCAAATATTCTGCTCGTGACCTTTAATCGGCCCCGGAGCTTGAACTGTGTCAATGTTGCCAGTTCCTGGGAACTCGATGCACTCTTCACATGGTTTGATAACGAGCCTTCGCTATGCGTTGCTATTGTCACGGGTTCTGGGCGGGCATTCTGCGCTGGGGCAGACTTAAAGGGTAGGTTTACCGTTTCCTTCCCGGAGTCTTTGATATTCGAAGGGAGTAATTGGTATATGTATGTCCTACTGGGAAATGACTGCAAAGATCCAAATCTTACCTCGCAATGGTTATTGCTAACAAAATTTTTGCTCGGATATAGAATGGAACAAGTCCAATCAGTCCGGTGCCAGAAGAGAAATGCCGCCGTCAGGGTTTGGTGCCCTGTCACGCAGGACAGGAAAGAAAGTAAGTAGATAACGTAGCAATAGTGTCCAGCTAGTTATAGCTTCACACCGTGCGCGCTGACCTTGTACCGAGTACTGAAGCCCATAATCGCCGCTGTTAATGGACTTGCATATGGTGGCGGAATGGAAATGCTCACCAATCTCGACATCGTTGTCGCGGCGAAATCGGCCACCTTTGCTCTTCCCGAAGTCAAGCGTGGGGTTGTAGCCATGGCTGGTGCTCTGCCGCGCATAGTCCGCACCATTGGTCGTCAGCGAGCCATGGAAATGGCCCTCACGGGGCGTACGGTGTCCACCTCCGAGGCTTTCTCGTGGGGTCTCGTCAACGCCATTACCGAAGATGCGCCGGTCGACGCGGCCATTCTGTCGAGGCCTGTCGTGAAGAAAGCACTCGAATATGCGGCAATGATTACGGAAAACAGCCCAGACTCGGTGATCATCAGCCGAGAAGGTATCAAGTGGGGTTGGGAGGGAGTGGGCGCTGAGGAAGCTTCAAGAATTTTGCAGGAGGCTTGGGGGAGACGGCTAAATGAGGGGGAGAATATCAAGGAAGGAGGTGAGTCAATTACAAGTCGACTGGAGCTTGGGACTTATCACTAACGAAGGATTAGTACGCGCCTTCACAGAAAAGAGGAGACCGAAATGGATTCCTAGTAAGCTTTGATCCTGCGGGAAAAGCCAGACGAAGCGTCTATGCGTACGACAACATATCGAATTGGGACGCGATACTTTCAGCAAAGTGTACAAGGTCTTGCGGTGAAGCGTTATTACGTTCGATGTTCACTTGCACTCCTCTCGCTTCGCAGACTCAGGGTATTGTTTCTTCACGACTTCTAGTTCTAGAAGGAAATTGTTTGTGTACGTACTTCGCGTCTTCGCCAATAAACATTTCCCGATCAAATAGCAAGATCTCTTCCAACCCAGCACTTCAGAGTCGGAACTTGCACGTAACACCGTTTCTACAACGATTGCATCCTCATGAGTGATGATGGAATCGTCTGGGTAGTAGAAGGTCGCTTTAGGGTAAGCCCGATCCACTGCGTGTGCCTCAGGCACACGTCGTCTAGGCCAGGTTTCCCTGACTGGCCCGATCCTTCCCGAGTCCTCGATTGCCAATCGAGACCTGGCAAGTTTGACGCACTCCGGCTGATGAAGGCCCATTGAGGCAGCCCACCTTCTCCTTCTGGACGGGCTTCCCTAGAATCTCGTATGGAATTGCCGTTACGATAGGTCCACACGACGGCCAGAATTTGGACAGGTGCCCACATGTCACAAACTTGCGCTTCGCTCGCTACTCCGGCGGGTCGGCAACATCTTAAACGAAACTGAACGCGGGCTGCGAATATATGTTTGCAAAGACTGCGGCACCTCCTGTCATTGTTCAATCCTTGCGTCGAGGATAAATGGAGAGACTGTCACTAGACCTGCAAATTTCCGGCCAACTATTCCCCTCGACCTCTCCGAGTTCTATGTTGTCTGTTTACATCAATTCTAGCCGTCCTAATAGATACTAGGACGTTCTTGTCGACTCATGGACTGGTGACGATAAAATGCCCTCTTTGAGTTCCACGGACATGTTTCAAAGAACCCCTGGCTAACGTCAACAGTGATCCAAGGTTAGTGCGTGGTCCGAAAGTTAAAGATCCTGATCGCCTAAATATTGGGGAATCAAGCGACTTCCGGGGGCAATCATGCGTGGCCGCAAATTAGAAGGTGCGTGGTCAAAATTGAACCCCGATAATTAGGCAACGGTGTCAGAAAATGACTTGTGAACATGTACGCCGTAAGGAATAATTGTCAAGCATCTCCACCTGCCCTACCCACACAACATGTAGCTTCAACAAGCAAAGATGTAAGCCTTTACAGGAGATCAGGAATACCTCTTTGGAATGCCAAACCTCGTGGTGTGGAAAATCTCTGGATTCGAATATGATCAGCAGACAATTGGAAAGATATAGCGGATCGCTGAGCATAATGTGTGTACAGTATTACACATGATACTGAACGACGCCCTTGCAGGCTGATAAGAAGGTGGCGACGTGGGTTGGTTTGGTGATCTTGGCCCACCAGCTCGACAACCCGCAAAAGGAATGTGGTGCAATGCTAAGCTTATCCAGTACTAGAAGGTATCAACGGTTCGAAACCTCTTTTTGTGCAGACAAATTCACGCTGAGCCTTGAGGCAGATAATAAGCAAGGTCACCGTCGTCAGCTTCAAGCTGAGTGAAGCCATTACCTAAGAAGCCCCAGCGATTCTACAAGCGTCAGTTACTTTCCAACCATAACCCTAGACTTTCAACGTACCTTCGGATTCCGGTATGTGATGTCAAAGTCTTCGCCGCGGATATTTGCGATCATATCTTTCTGTAGTGGCTTGTGAGTGTGTTTGAACAGGGAATTGTCGCCATGATCTCTGACTTACGAAGTGCAGAATTGATCCGGGGTATAGCGCTGAGATCCGCCCTTTTTCGTTCTTGTACCAAGAATGGCAGCCACTGTGCCAGACAGTGCGCTTGAGGATTTCGTCGCCATAAACATTCCACTCGTCCTGAACCTCCCTTTTGACGTCAAAGGACCTGAAAAGTGTCAGAAACGGCTCACCAACTCCAGCGACTTGGAACCTCACTTGATGCCTTCTCTTGCGACCTTGTCCACCCACTTCAGAATGTAGTTCGCCTCCCAGTCGATAGCAGCAGACAAGCTTCCATGTCCAACTGGTCCACCTGGCCCGTTGTACATGAAGTGATTTGGGAATCCGCTGACGCAAAGGGAATAGTACGCCTGAGCATCTCCAGTCCATTCAGTGGCCAAATCTTTACCATTCTTACCAAGCATTGTCCACCGAGGTTTGAATGACACGTCAAATCCAGTCGCGCATATGATAGCATCGAATTCACGGTGCGTGCCGTCTTTCATCAAGATGCCCGTTTCGGTTATAGCATCGATATGTCCAACAAGCAAGTCGCAGTTGTCTGCACATAACGCCTCCAAATAACCATTGCCAGGGGTTAGCCGCCTGCATCCCAAACTCCACTCCGGAATCAACTTCTGGGCCAGCTCGGGGTGCTTTTCTAACCGCTTCTCCATAAGCTCCTTCGTTCTTCGCCTAGCCTCGAGGTTGGCCACAGAGCCCTCGATAAGAGCTCCGTAAAAGTGATTGAACGCATGAGCGAGGTCGTGGATGTGTTTCTGGTGCTTGGTTGGGTTGTTCCTGAACTCGACCTTTTCCTCTGCAGTATACGGCCTGTTGGTCCCCGGAGCCCCAGACAATTCCTCCACAAATGGCGCTGAGATCCAGGTAGGCGAGCGCACAATGTTTGTTAGGTGCGATGCTACTTTGCCAATCTCCGGGACAATTTGGATCGCCGATGAGCCATTGCCGATCACAGCAACACGCTTTCCATTGAAGCTGATCTTCTTCTCCCACTCCTTGTAATCCGCCGAATGACTTAAATCACCTTTGAAGCTGTGCAAGCCCTTTAAGTCTGGCCAAGACCAGTTGTTCAAGACTCCCGAGCCATTGATCAAAATATCGCAGTCGTCATGGATGGTCCGCCCGCCTTGCTGTATCTCGACCCGCCATTTGCCTTGCTGGCCATCCCAGATTGCAGCAGTGACCCTGGAATTGTACCGCACGTCCCGGTCGAGGTTATACTGCTTCTTTATCCTGGTAAGGTAGTCTTGGATCTCACCACCAGTAGCATAGAAGCTTGACCAGTCGGGATTGGGAATATCAAGCAAGATGTAGATCTGTGATGGGACATCACACATGACACCAGGATATCGATTCTCGAACCAGGTCCTTCAAGAAGCGGGAGATTAGAGGGGGGGGCCTGGAAACGCTGGGAAGGAAAATACTCATACCCGCCTATGTCCTCATTCTTCTCATAGATGACGTGCTCGACCCTGTCATCCATCTTCCACGTATTCTGGATTTTGTGAGCCAAGGTCAAGCCTGAGAATGGATTGTCATGTCAGCGCGACCGCCGGTCGTCGAATCGACTCACACACCGCTGAAGCCACAGCCTATGCTGATAATCTTCACTTTCCGCTGAGGCTTCCCCAACACATGCTCCTCGATAGGAATCCAGCTGTCGGGTTTGAAAGGAGGAGGATGACTTGTATGTTTGGCAACGCCGTTAGGTGCGCTGTTGGTCATGCCGTGGGACTCGACATAATTTGCGGCGGCATCGACGCCTTCGCCTGTTTGAACTGGTGTCCTTTGCTCGGCCCTCTGTTGTGCCCTCTCATTCGCTAATCCAAAGGTGTCACGAGCCATTGCGGATAGCTTTCAAAGTAAACTGTAGAATGCAGAAATATACAAAGTACGGGTGGTTTCAAGATGAAGACACCACTTCTATTTCTACCTATTGCCAAAGCCTTTTTCTCCCAGGAACTTAATTGTCCACGTCCTACAACGCTGTCGAGATCTGCCCAACCCCACTGATCCCATAAGAGTCGGAAGCGGGATGTCGGACGTCGATTACCGTGGCCACTCAGGCGGCGGCGATCCACCTGAAACGGGTCGCAGGCCAACGATTAGCGTCCAGCCCGGAACTTCGACCGCCCCTGTCTTTTGACCTATGCGCAACATATCGTGTTGGGGCTAGGGAGCATTTCGAAAGGTCGGTGGGCTTCCAAATTCTGGTTGACCCCGCGTCGATTGTTGACAGTTTCGAGGTGCAAACGCGGGGTCGGGTTGGAGTTCGCCCTTGGATAAATCAAGGAGTTACAGCCGTGGTCTCCAATGGATTTTACGTAGAGCCGTTTGGCAATAAAAACAAGAGAGACTTGCAAAAGGCCTTGAGCGAGTCGGTCATTGGCCATATAACAGCTTACCTAGCGAGTAATGATTTAAAGGATCCCCTACCCTTCCTTACTCGGAATAGCCTTCTCGTCTCCCATGGGCCTTTAACAAGCTAAATGGCGACAACTGAGCCAGGGTACTATCCAGGATGCCAACCGTACCTGTGAGCTACCAGATCCAGTGTAGCGGCCAGGTAGCCGCCGTCGGAGCCTACCAAATCTGCCAGCCCGAAGCTCTGCTAGGTATAAAGATGCGTTCGTCCTCCGCCGCTTTTTCAACAGCTCTCTTGATCCCCTTTTCTTCCTTCCCTCTCCTACACGGCCGCCGTAGCAAGTCACGGCGAGCTCCCTTATACGTGATGTCCCATCGTGTTCGTTCTGGCCTTGGTACTCCCCTTGCTTTTGCTGCATGGGCACGCCTGCCGTTTGACCTTACCGTGTTGGCATTCCCACTCGTGTACCGACTTGAAATGAGAATGGGCGTCCCCGGCCCGAAACAAAATCGAGCCAGACTCCGCAGGTCTTGGATATTTGGTAGGAGAGGGTCCGAAGTGTAGTTATGTTTGCTTTGGTGAAGCTTTCCATCGAAACAGGGAACAGTGTCACCCTTCGGAGCTAGTCCAGACCGATTTCAGAGGCAGTAATTCAGGCGCCACGGCACCAAATGAAACCCTAGATGCAATACCATAAGATGAGAATGGCAACATAACTGTTCTGGGCGCACGTACTCTTGTCATGAAACCCCGGTACAACCAACTCCCAAAATCACACCTGGAAGTCGAGCGCCCCCAGCGTTATTGAGCCCCTTCGATTCACCTTCTCGAACGTCACCAATGTGATATATGCCGCAAATCCGCATCCAGCAGGAAAGATATTTGTCCACAGCGCACCCAGAATCCAAGCTACATGGGACACGAAGAAGAGACAAAGTTGCGTGGTGATTATCGATGGTAGTGTGCGACGAGGGGTCCACTAGCAATGTCGGCGAGGACGTGGGACGTGACGAGCGTGTAGACCCAGAGGCATGGAAAGTTCCGTAGAATGAAAGCGGCGAGTAGTCGGAGGTCGGCACTCAATTAGATGTGGTTTCGCCGGCCTCTTCGCCTAGAATTCAGCGGCCTGTACGAACGATTCTTCGACTTGAAGCTGTGCTCCCAGGAACACTCCCAGATATTCCTCAGAAAATCTATCCCCCCCGGGGATAATTCCGCGGTATGAAGATTGAAGAGATGGTACTCTGTAGTCCTCGTGTTAAAGGATACGAAGCATTTTGCTCTGATTTCGGCGCCAACAATATATTGGGTCCGCTATTTGCCATTTTCAAGTAATATGAAGGAAAAGGCTAGTAGTAGATGATGGGCGGGGAGGTTAACCAGAAATGTAGTTTATGACGATGCAATTGTAGGAGCCTCACCACCGCCTTGTGTCCATTCTCTGCGGCCCACGACTGCGGCGTCCGATTGCATCGATCCTTGGAGTCCAGATTGACGTCCTCCCTCGCCAACAGTAGCTCCACCACCGCCTCGTGTCCATTCTCCGCGGCCCACGACAGCGGCGTCCGACCCATGGTCGTGCTCTTAGAGTCCGGATCGACGCCCTTCATCGCGAGTAGCAGCTTTACTATCGTCCAATGCCCATTCTGTGCGGCACACGACAGCGGCGTCCGACCATATCTGTCCCTAGAGTCCGGGTTGACGCCGTCCCGAGCGAGTAGTAGCTTCACAATCGCCTTATGCCCCTTCTGTGCGGCCCACCACAGCGGGGTCCGATCGTATCCGTCCTTGAAGTCCGGGTCGACGCCTTCCCTCGCGAGTAGCAGCTTCACCACCGCCTGGTGCCCGTTCTCTACGGCCCACGACAGCGACGTTCGACCGTATTTATCCTTGGAATCCGAGTCAACGTCCTCCCTCACTAGTAACAGCTTCACCACCGCCTCTTGCCCATTTTGTGCGGCCCGCGATAACGGCGTCCAACCGGATTCGTCTTTAGAGTCCGGGTCGACGCCCTCCCTCGCGAGTAGCAGCTTCACCACCGCCTCGTGCCCGTTCTCTGCGGCCCATGACAGCGGCGTCAGACCGGAGCCGCCTGTGGAGTCTGGATCGACGCCCTCCATCGCGAGTAGCAGCTTCACCACCGCCTCATGCCCCTTCTCTGCGGCCCACGACAGCGGCGTCTGATCGTATTTGTCCTTGGAGTCTGGGCTCACGCCCTCCCTCGCCAGCAGTAGCTTCACCACCGCCTCGCGTCCCTTCTCTGCGGCCCACGACAGCGGCGTTCGACCGTATTCGTCTTCGGAGTCCGGGTCGACGCCGTCCTGAGCGAGCAGTAGCTTCATTATGTTGTGCAAACCAAAATAGGCAGCGACGTGCATTCCAGAAAATTGCATGGGGGGAAATTGACTGTATCCAGAGTACAGATAATATTCTGAAATCAATAACGCTTGACTCAAACCCGAGACCTTAGAATCGTCTTTGAGTAACTCGAAGGCCAAATCTTGGACACTCTGTTCCCCATTTCTGCGGGCAAAATGACCCCAGTTTCGAGCGGCGTAGTCAAATAGAGGATTCTGCAGCAGTCGGGCCTCAAACTTCTCGTCGGAGGAGCAGTAGCCGTCCAGGAAGGCATCGAAGGAAAGGTAGTGAAGACAAGTCGTGGCGATGTCCTTTTGAGCCTCTGGGAACCAGTCCACTCCGGTGCGCTCAAAATACTCCTGGGCAGTGTAATGGGCCAAGCGGATTATGTTACTTTTCTGGTCGGTGACGACCAAACCAGCACATACCGACGTCAGGAGCTCTTTATCTGGGATGTCACCTTCATCAAGCTCCGATTTTTCTGGCTCAACAGCAAGTGCATGTTGAAGCTCTTGTACGGTCAGTGGCCTCAGGGCATAGAAGATCCAGTACAAGATTCGTATAGCAAGCTGCTTACACTCACTACCCTGGCTTGCGATTCTTTCCATTGCCTCATCATAAGTTTCCCTTAAATCGTTCGGGAGAGTCTCCAGAGCTTTCTTGACAGCGTTTGGAGTTAATTTCGTTGCCAGGGAGTCCATGTGAAATTGGGTTAGCAAAAACCTGAGATGAACATTAGCAGATGGGTGACTTTGAGAGTGATGATTTGATGATTTGTTTGAGTGTTTCTTACATTTTCCTTGCCTTTCCAGCAACAGTATTCACGATGCTTTCACCAAGAGCTGCATCTTTACCAACAAATCGTGACAGTCTCTTTTCGCCGGAAATTCGTCCGACAATATATGCCCGCACGTCCTCAACATTTGCGCTGATTTCCAGTTGTGGGGATCCCTCAAATTCATTTGCGATGGCATCGAGGTACCGCGAAGTGACCATCAAATTTATCGTCGGCCGGAGCTCTCGCAGCTTTTCCAGCAGGGTTGACCGATCGCCCTCCGGGTATTCGTCCAAAGCATCTATGACAACGAAAATCTTCGAATAGCGAGCAATTTCGCCCTGCAGAATCATTGAAACGTCGTCCAGAGTTGGAGAAGAATTTTGATGGACGTGAGTCGAGTACAAATCCCTCACTTCGGTTGACAAAGAACCACTGTTTCGAACTAGTTGTGCCCATAAACCTGCAACGAGGTTGGTGAGTGTCTGTGCGTCCTTTTCTTTGTAGTTGCAATATATGCAAGCAATGCCGACGTCAATGTCATCCTTTAGCCGTTCGCGGAGATTGTCTATCACAATTGACCTAAACAAAGTCTCCCATCAAACTTCATGCCACAGACGCGGAGTAGATAAAACATACGCAAGGACTGTCTTGCCAGCACCAGCTATCCACGGGTAAGCAGCGATATACAAATCTCAAATGTTGTTAAGGGGGTGATCATACGAATTCCAGGACACCACAGAGTCCTCCCTGACCCGGAAAACCAATCATTGAACTCTTTGGAATCCAGCATCCACTTTCCGGTCCCCTCTTGGTGTCTGCTAAAGACATCCTTGTGCTTTGTCTCAAAGTGCAAAGGAGATAGCCAGGCCACAATATCTAGACTTTCCTTATCTATGACAATTTTAGTGCTTCTGCAATCTAGGATAACGAGAGCCGTTACCTTGCAACTCCTTCCGCAATCGCCGAAGCGTCCCTGATGCCCCGGAAATATCGTTGGAGATGCCCTGAATGGCCGACTGTGCATCGTTAAATCTTTGCAAAAGAACTTGCTGGTTATGTTCTGTTTGATTCGCCGCTATCGAAATCGTTGTCCTGTCATAGTCAGTCAAGCAGGCAGTGGGAGTGAATCCTAAATTTACAGTCCCTCCGTTAATAGCCTCATATTCAAGCTACTCGTATGCATCATGAGGTATGTTCTGAGGTTCTGGACCTCTGCCTTCATCGCTAACTCATATTTGATCTTCTTCGTGGAATCCACTGCCCATCCGCGCGTCTTTCCCGCTGCCAAACTTTTCTCATATGTCTCCAGCTTCGTTAAAAAGTCTCGCAATATGTACTGACAATTCAGCGCCGCAACTTTAATGCCATTGACCGTGGGCGCTTGCTCAGGGCTTGCTTTAAGGTGTTCGATCCCCGTCAAGGCAGATTGAAGGCCATCCAGCTCACGCATCAGCTCTTGATACTCTGAAGCCGAGCCACCGGAGGCTTTGAGGCATACGACGATGTCTTTGATGAGAATAGTCGCGCTAAGGAAGTCACCAGCCGAGAAACCAAACGACATGTTTCACGAAGAGACTGAGCGAAATCAGTCCCGTATGTCAAGGTTGGCTTTCCTGCAACTGTGGGGAAGGAAGAGAAACGCTGATGTTAATTGTTTCTGATATGGGGCTGACTGGGCGGGAGCCTTGCGTATCCCCTGCAGTTGGTCACGTGAAGCTATGATGCGCCGAGACGAATGCGTAGAAAGTTCGCTTGTAATCCTGCCAAGCCACACTACTCTCCTGAGCACCAGTGATGCAAAGGGAGGAAAAGGGGAAAGGAAAGGGAGAGACAGGGGCGCGTCGTAATAGGCGTGGATGGTGTACAAAGCTTTAGGACGGAGCCGGGTGCTTTGCACCAGGTAAAATCATCTCCCGTTCGTCCTTACAACGCAGTACTGCTGCGCGTCTGCGGAGACGCAAGGGTCTAGTGGCATCTCGCCCAACTTGGTCACTTTTGAGTGCCTCGATTACTATGCCGATACTGAATGTGGCCATACATTCCCAGAAACGGCCGCGGGACTCCCAGGAAACTTGCTATAGCTCATGAAGTGCTTTTATTACTCCTCTGCCATACGCACCGCGCCCAGGACATTTGAGATCATGACCACTGCCCCCAGACCTGGAGAAAGGGCCGCGTGGCTTAGTGACAGAAACGTTGTCGCCCACACCGAACAATGAAAAGCTAGGAGCGACATCAAATGCTGTTACAGGCGATGATAACCAATTTGTAGAGCCGAAAACTCCCACCGGAAGTTCAGTCGAATGTTGCTCATCAAGCATTGTGTCAAATTGCAAACGATGGACACCTATATCGAGGGTAGCGAGTACAACTACATTCAAGATAGCGATCTGAAATCGCTCGAGGTAGGTCTCCGTTTACACTGTAAGTCTCGATGGAGGTCTCGTCTGTTTCGAGTCTCATCATGGCAGATCACTAAGTGGCTAAAGTACGGGAATGGCCAAAAGCTGTCCTCATATGACAATAGTCTCCTCTGACTATGTCGCTCTTCAGTGGCTTTGCATTAATCGTTCCGATACTGATTATGGACCTACATCCCACGAAACTTGCAGCCCCTGCTGACGACCTCGGTCTTTGTTTGTTGTCGTGGCTGTCTGCTTTGCGACTACAATAGATTGGGAATTGAAGGGCATTATCGGACCAACCGCCACTTGTGCAGCAGTGTTGGTTGTTTTGTGTTGGGACGACCACGCCCAGCGGCGATCTCAGCAACGGGGAGGATAGCAGGCATAGTAATCGGCGTTGTTGTTTGGCAGTCCTACCTCGTTCTGGGCGTAGCATTCATAATTGCTGGACCTACTATTCGGAGCGCGCTGCCCGTATTTGGGTCTGGACTACTTCCAGGTGATGACGTTAACTAAGACCAGGCAACGGATCCGTTGGATGAAACTTTTACTCATTCGCTTGAAGCTATTCTTAGCCAAAGTTCAAGAGAGATAAATCCCCAATATCAAAAGACTTTTCGAGACAATATGCTCGCCAGTTTCCACTCTACCAAATTCAGGTCGGCCCAATTCGTATGCTCTGCTCCGCTACTACGTCCAAGTTGAGAAGTCCAACTGCTCGCTAAGAGTCTCCTCCGCCGCCGCACCAACCGCATCGTAGTCCACGACACGTTTCTGTCCTGTCAGCGTAGAGCGACCTTCAGGGTACAGACTCTTCTTTTCGCCACTGCGATCACGATATAACGGTCCTCCGCGCACTGGCTCCGGTGCCGCAGCCGCAGCTCGTTGCACAACACGATTGCGAAGTTGGCGGATCTCCTGAAGGCGCGCGCGCCAGCTAGATGGATATTCGTTGTCCTCGTTCCGGCTTGACCAGGCTTTGGCGAAGACGCAGGCGTTCAGGCCGATTAGGCGGACGAACGATGAGAGTTGGGCTGCCGAGATGACTTTAGGGTCGGAGGCCGGTGAGATAGAAGGGAAGCCTGGGCGGGTAAGGACGTGTACTTTGTAGTATTTTGGTGCCG
>Ga0335072_10006497_pt1 | contig 17067 bp, 13 predicted proteins | sample Lox_Sample_21_FD_206725 | JGI IMG/M metagenome (GOLD analysis project Ga0335072, IMG submission 206725) | Soil microbial communities from Loxahatchee National Wildlife Refuge, Florida, United States - Lox_Sample_2.1 | ecosystem: Environmental > Terrestrial > Soil > Wetlands | place: USA...
GCTCCGGGTGTCCACCGCGGCGGGCAGTGCCACCACCTCGGTCGCGGCGACGGGTGCGGTCCAGCCGCTGCACGTGGCGCCCGGCCGGACCAGCTGGCTGCGGATCACGATTACCGGCGCCCGGCGGGTAGTCCTGGGCAATCCGGGCGCGGGCATATCGGACGTGCTGATCCCCGGGGTCCGGGTGACCCGCCTGCTCCAGCCCGCGCAGGACCCGGCGGACCAGCCAACCGTCTTCTCGTTCCACCAGCAGGTGCCGTCGCCGTTCGCCTTCGCCGACCCGGCCGCCACCCCGCCCATGGCCCGGACGTTCACCGTCGCCCGCCCGGCGGTCTGGTCACTGCGGGCGTCCGCGCTCGCGCTGCCCGGCCCCGGGCTGGATGCGCTCTTGTCTCGCGTCAGCCCGCCCGGTCCGGGCGTGCTGCAGGTCGGCGTGGCCTCGACGCCGGGCGCGCTGCCCGCCGGGTTCCCGGCCAGCCTGATCAGCGGATCGGCCAGCATGCCGTGGACCGCCGATACCGCCAGCCCCGTCATCCACCTGAGCTGGCACGGCCAGCGCCGCATCTCGTCGCTGATCGTGCGGCCCGCCGCCGGCCTGCCGTCCACGCCGCTGACGGTCAAGATCGCCAGCCCGGACGGTACCCGGCAGGCGAGCATCGGGCCCGGCGGCCTGGTGAGGTTCGCCCCGCTGACCACCGACCGGATGGACGTGTCCTTCCCGCGCGTGCGCCAGGCCACCATCATCACCTCGACGGGTCAGTTGCAGACGCTCCCCGTCCGGCTGTCGCGGTTCTCCGTGCCCGCCCTGGCGGGCCTGCACCCGGTCATGCCGCCTGCGCAAGCGAAGTTCGTCCTGGCCTGCGGCCAGGGACCGGCCCTCACCGTCGACGGGCATGTCTACCAGACGTCGGTCAGCGGCACCATCGGCCAGCTGAGCCAGTACCTCCCGCTGCCGGTCCGGCTGTGTGCTCCGGGCGGCACGCTGAGCCTCGGCACGGGGCGGCACACGCTGATCGCGGCCACGCCCGGCACGTTCGCGGTCACCGACCTGAGCCTGACCGCCGTGAACGCGGCGGCCGGCGGCTCCGGCACATCCCGCACCGTAACCGTCGGCAGCTGGCAGCCGGATCAGCGCCGGCTCGGCATCGGCCCGGGGGCGGCCTCCTACCTGGAGGTCCACGAGAACTACAACCCCGGCTGGGCCGCGGCGCTGAACGGGCAAGTGCTGACGCCGGTGCGCCTGGACGGCTGGCAGCAGGGCTTCGTCGTGCCGGCCGGGGCGGGCGGAACGATCACGCTGACCTTCCGGCCAGCCGGGACGTATCACGTCGCCCTGGTGGCCTCGATACTGGCTGCACTCCTCCTGCTCGCCGTAGCGGCGTGGTCCTTCATCGCCCGGCCCCGGGACGGGGACGAGCCGGACGCTCGTGCTCGGCCGGCGGGACATGAGCGGGGCTGGCTGGGCCTGCTCGCCGTCGCCGCGCTGATCTTCGTGGCCGGGGGGCCGGTGGCGCTGGTCGTTCCGCTCCTGGCCTGGCTGGCCTGGCGTTCGTCGCGGGTGCCGCGGGTGCCGCGGTCGCCGCGGTCGCCGCGGTCGCCTGGCGGGCGGGTCCCGGCTGAGTGGCTGCCCGTGGTCGCCCTGGCCGGGCTGGTGGTGTCCGGGGTGCTATCCGCGGTGCGGCCGTTCGGCGAGGGACTGTTCGGTCCGTTCGGCTGGCCGGCCCAAGCGTGCGCGCTGGCCGCGCTGGCTGCCGCGCTGATGCCGGCGGCGGCCGTCCCGGCCTGGCGCCGGCCGGGCGCCCGGGCAGTACCGGCACGCGGCCCGGCCGGCGGGGAGTCGGCCGTCGCGGAGTCGGCCGGCGGGGAGTCGGCCGCCGGGGAGTCGGCCGCCGGGGAGTCGGTCGTCGGAGAGGAGGACGGATGAGCGCCGCGCCCTACGCCGGAATCTCGCTGGCGCTGCTGGCCACGACGGCGTACAACGTGGGTCTGATCCAGGAGAAGCGAGCCCTCGGGCGAATGGCCACCCTCGACCTGCGCCGGGTACCGCGCGTGATCGCCAGCTTGCTGGCTGATCCGGCTTGGCTGGCCGGGTTCACGCTGATGCTCGTCGGGCTGGCCTGCCAGACCATCGTGCTGACGTTCGAGCCGGTCAGCGTGGTGCAGCCGGTGCTGGCCTCCGGCGTCGCGCTGGTGCTGGTGCTGTCCCGGCTGGTCCTGCGGGAGCGGCTGGGCGCCGTGGAGTTCAGGTGCGTGGCCGCGATGGCAGTATGCGTGATCCTGCTGGCCGCCTCGGCCGGCGGGAAGAGCGCCGGGGCCGGGCACCACGCCAGCCCGGGCTGGATGGCGGTGGTCGCGATCCCGTCGGCCGTCATCGGCCTGCTGGTCGCGGCCAGCCCGCTGCGCAGCCGTTCGCTCAGCGACCGCGGTCGCTCGGCCAGCGACCGCGCCCCGAACGCGGCGGTCTGCTTCGGCGTGGGCACCGGGCTGCTCTACGGCGTCGCGGCGCTGGCCATCAAGGGGCTGTCGGGGATCCTGGTCGGCAGCCACGGGGCGGCGAGCATCATAACCGGCGTGATCGCGTCGCCCTACCTGTATGTGTTCGCGGGCTGCTCGGCGGCCGCCATGCTGCTCTACCAGGTGGGACTGCAGTCCTGCCGGGCCTCCATCTTGATCCCGGTGTCTACCGTCACGGGCAGCGTGTACTTCCTGATCGCGGGCACCTGGCTGTTCCACGAGCACCTGCCGACCAATCCGGCTCGGCTGGTCCTGCGCCTGGCGGCGATCGTGGTGGCCGGGCTGGTGGTCATCACCTTGTCCCGGCAGGAATCCGGTGAGGCCGGACCCAGCCCGGCCCCGGTACCCGGCTATCTGGGGAGGCAGTAATGGCTCTGGAAGACGCCCTGCTCGACATCCTGGTGTGCCCCATCGACAAGCGCGGCCTGCTGTACTTCGCCGACGACGCGGTGCTGTACAACCCGCGGTTGCGCCGGCTGTACCGGATCCAGGACGGCGTGCCGCTGATGCTGGCCCGTCAGGCCGTGCCGGTGCCGGAGGAGGAACACAACCGGCTGATGAAGTGCGCGCGGCGCGGTGAGGTCACCGCGATCACGGCGGACCAGGCTGACCTCCTGGCCGACGACTAGGGCGCCCGGGTAGTGCCGGGCCGGGGATGGTCACCCGGCGCGAGGTGGCGGGCTGTGGCTGCGGATGGTCTTGCCGGCGGGGCTGGTGACCTCACTGGCTGGTCCCGTCGGGGTGGGCGGTCAGCGTCCAGCCGAGCTGGTGGAGCACCGGGGAACTGGCAGCCCTGGTCCCGCAGGGCGACCAGGCGGCGCAGGTGCACCGGGATGTCGTCGGTCTGGCCGACGTCCAGCGGCAGCGACGGCCCGTTCAGGCCCTGGCCCAGCAGGTTGCGGCGCAGGAACGAGGCGGCGCCGCCCGGCCCGGACAGGACCTGCAGGATTCTGCCCAGGATCTGCTGCTCCAGCCCGGCCAGCACCTCCGCCACCGCCGCGGCCTGCCGGGCCGCGCGGCCGGTCAGACCGGCCGGGATGGCGGATGAGCCCGATGGCCTGGCCGGTATGCTCGCCGTCGCTGCGGCGGTAGCGGTACCGTTCCAGGACGTCGAGGACTTCGATGATGAAGCCTCAGGTCAAGCGTTCGTCGGCCATATGCCGTTCCTTTTCGTGCGGGGGTGCGGGAGGGTGGATGTGCCGGGTTGTGCTTGCCTGTGGCCGGAGGCCAGGGCGTGGACGGTGTCCGGAGACAGGACGGCCACGGCGGCGATCGAGCGGTAGGTCCCGTCCCGCTGCCGGAGCCGGGGCAGGTAATTGCGGACGGCCTCGCGCTGGCCGGGACTGCCCGGGTCGCGGCCAGCGGGCGGGATGATCGGGGCGGTCATCTCTCACCTGCTTCGGCCTGGCGGTCGGCTGCGTGCGTGCGGGCTGGGCCGGTTTTCCGCGCGGAGTCGAGGGTTCGGATGATCTCCTTGTCGTCCAGGCCGGCCTGGCGGGCGGCGGCCAGGGGGCTGAGGTCGGGACGGCCTGGACCTGGAGCTGTTCTTCACGCCGACCGTGGCGCAGCGGCTGGCCGCGGTCGCCACGTATCCGCGCGTGCTGGGCGCGGCGGCGCCGCTGCACCTGGCCGAGCTGATCGTCCGCGACGCCGACGAGGCCCCGCTGCGCAGCGCGCCCGCCCTGGGCCTGCTGTACGCCGACTCGCTGGAGGCCGGGACGTTCCTGCGCGGCGGGGCGTGCTTCGAGGAGATCGCGCTCGACCTCGGCTTCGTACCGATCGAGAACCTGCCGCTGCGTTCCTACTGCGTCTCCGCCAACCTGAACCGGGCCGATGAGGTCATCCACGAACGCGGGCGGCTGTGGCCCGCGGTGCGCGCCAGCCTGGCCCTGCCCGGCATCTACCCGCCGGTCTACGCCGCCGGAGAGCTGCTCATCGACGGCGGGGCGCTGGACAACGTGCCGGTCGACGTCATGCGGCCGGGCCGGCACCGGCAGCATCGTCGCGGTCGACGTGTCCCCCGAGGTGGTACCGCTGACCGCCGCGCCATTCGAGACCACCCTGTCCGGCTGGCGCGTGCTCGGGCGCCGCCTCAACCCCTTCGCCCTGCCGCAGGCGCTCCCGGGCATCGCCGACATCCTGATCTACTCGACCGGGCTGTCCCAGGTTCCCCACCGGCCAAGCGCCGGACGACGACCACGTTGACCTGCTGCTCCGCCCTCCGATCGGCAGGATCGGCGTCCTGGATTTCAAGGACGGGATCGCGCTCATCGAGGCCGACTACCGGTACGCGGCCGAGGCAATCGCCAAGTCCGGGCTAGCCAAACGGTTCGTGACCTGAATCCGGGCGTTCCGCGAGCAGGAAGCGATCGCGTTCCTGCTCGCGTTCGGTCCGGCACACTGTTATGTGCCGGGCATGGGTGCTGCGAGGAGCATGGCTGCCTGCTGCTGGGTGAGCGCGCGGCCGACGGCCAGCCCGGCGTCCCACTGTTCGGGTTCGGTGGTCGCGCGGACGGGGGCCAGGAACTCCTCGAGCAGTTCGGGTTGCTTTATCGGGATGCCGGTCTTCTGCCGGACGGCTTCCGCGGCGCCGGCCAGGCGGGCCGCCCGCGGGCCCTCGCCGAGCTGTGCGGCGTTGGCGGCGGACATTTCCAGGGTGGTGGCCAGGAGCTCCGGGTCACCACTGCTGGCGACGTAGTCGGCCATGGCGGACAGCAGGTCGCGGGCCTCCCGGGCCCGGCCCGCCCGCAGGGCGACCCCGGCCAGCGATTGCTGGTCCACGGCCACGCCCAGCATGTCCCCCTGCTCGCGGTCGATGGCGAGCGCCTCCTGCAGCACCTGCGTGGCGCGGTCGAAGTTGCCCGCACCGCTTTCCAGCTGACCGAGGTTCGTCAGGGCCGCGGCGAGCCGCATGGCACTGCCGACCTCGCGGGAGATGGCCGCGCTTTCCTCCAGCAGGGACCGCGCGGTGTCGAAGTCGTCGAGGTGATGATGGGTGATGCCGAGGCTGTTGAGTTCTCGTGCCTGCTGGTTCCGGTCGCCGAGGTCACGCCAGATCGCCAGGCTGCGCTCGAGCAGCTGCAGCGCGGCCTCCGGCTCGCCCTGCTGCTGCAGCAGGACCCCGAGCCAGTGCGCCAGCTGGGCCAGCGGCGCTCCGCCGTCCTCGCCGGCCAGGTCGATGGCCCGCTCCAGCCACCGCCGCGCTTCGGCGGCGTGGCCATGCCGGTACCAGAAATAGGCCAGCGCCTGGGCCAGCCGCAATCCGGTAGCGGCCCGCTCGCCGTCGGCGGCCGCCGGGCCTGCGGCGGGGGTCTGCAGCGACCAGGTCAGGGCGGCGCGCAGGTTGTCATGCTCGGCCTCCAGCCGGTCCAGGGCCGTCAGCTCCGCCGGGCCCGAGCCGCGCAGCTGCTCGTCCGCCCGCTCGGCGACCCCGGCGTAGTACCCGGCGTGGCGGCGCCGGGTGTCGTCCAGGTCCCCGGCCTGCTCCAGGCGCTCGAGCGCGTACTCGCGGATGGTCTCCAGCATGCCGACGCGGGGCTCGCCGTCGGCGCCGTCGGTCACCGTGACCAGGCTGACGTCCAGCAGCCCGGCGGCCAGGTCCAGGGGATCGGCCCCGGCCCCCCGGGCCCCTTGGGCGTCAGGGCCCGGCTCTGGCGCGGCGACCGCGGCCAGCGCGTCCAGGTCGCAGCCCCCGGCGAACACCCCGGCCCGGCGGAACGCCTCGGCCAGGTCGGGGGGCAGCAGGTCATAGCTCCAGGCGATCGCGTTCCGCAGGGTCTGCTGCCGCGACGACTGCCCGACGTCGGCGGCGGCCAGGTCGATGCTATGGCCCAGGCGGGCCAGCAGGGCCCGGGGGGCCAGCAGCCGGATCCGGGCCGCGGCCAGCTCGATGGCCAGCGGCAGCCCGTCCAGCCGCTCGCAGATGGCCGCGACGTCGGCGGCGTTGGCGGCGGTGAGGGTGAAACCCGGCCGGGACATGCTCGCCTGCTGGGCGAACAGCCGCGCCGCGCCGCTCGCGGACACTTCCTCGACGGACGCCTCGCGGGGCACCTGCAGCGGCGGTACCGGCAGCTCCTGCTCACCGGGCAGGTGCAGCGGCCGCCGGGAGGTCGCCAGCACCACCAGGCCGGGAGCGGCCTCCAGCAGCCCGGCCACCACGCCCGCGGCGCCGTCCAGCTGCTCGAGGTTGTCCAGCACCAGCAGGGCCCGGCGATCACCCAGGTACCCGGTCACGGCGTCGGCGGCGGGCCCGTCGGCGGCCACGTCCAGGGTGTCGGCGATGGTCTTCCACATCACCTCGGCATCGCGGACGGCGGCCAGCGGGATGAAGAACACGCCCTGCGGGAAGTCCTCATCCAGCGCCGCGGCGGCGGCCAGCGAGAGCCGCGTCTTGCCGACGCCGCCGGTGCCGGTCAGCGTCACCAGCCGGATCCCCGGTCCGGTGAGCGTGGCGGTGACCTGCTCCAGGTCGCGCTCCCGGCCGACCAGCGGCGTCATCGGCACCGGGAGCCGACTCTGCGCGCCCAGGCTCTTCAGCGGCGGGAACCGGTCCGGCAGCCCGGCGACGACCAGCTGGCAGATGCGCTCCGGCGCCTCGATGTCCTTCAGCCGGTGCCAGCCCAGGTCGCGCAGCGACACATCGCCGGCCAGCCGCGATTCCACCAGGTGCCGCGTCGCGTCGGACAGCACGACCTGCCCGCCGTGCGCGGCCGCCGCGATCCGCGCCGCCCGGTGCACGTCCAGCCCGACGTAGTTGTCCTCGTGACGGGTCGGCTCACCGGAGTGCAGGCCCATCCGCACCCGGACCGTCACACCATCGGGCCAGTCATGCCCGGCCAGGGCCCGCTGCCCGGCCACGCAGCAGCCGACCGCGGCGCTGGCCGACTCGAAGACCACGAAAAAGCTGTCCCCCTCCGTGCTCAGCTCCCGGCCGCCGAAGCTGCCGAACGCGGCCCGCAGCAGCGCCCGCTGCGCCGACAGGGCCTCGCCGTACCGCTCCCCCAGGCGCCTCACCAGCGCCGTCGACCCCTCGATGTCGCTGAACAGCATCGTCAGGGTCCCGGTGGGCAACTCGGCCACCGTCTCGGCCACGCCGGGACCAGGGTGCCCCGGGGCGGTATCCGGACGGCTAGCGCCGTCTTTCCCGCCCACCCCGGCGTCACCGGCAGCCGGGCGGGGGCGGATGACAGTCTGGATGCCCGCCGGGCGACCAGCCGCGCCGGGCTGCCCGGCCTCACCGGGGACCTGCGCATAGGGCGGCAGCCCCAGCGAGGCGCGCAGCGCGTCGGCAAAGTCCCGGCAGCTGCCATACCGGTCTCCGGCCGCCTTGGCCAGCGCCCGGGCCAGCACCGGGTCTGCCGCCGGCGAAAGATCCGGCCGCAGCGAGGTCAGCGGCGGCGGCGGCTCGGAAATGTGCGCGTACATCACCGCCGTCGGCTGCTCCCGGTCAAACGGCGCTGAACCAGCCAGCAGCTCGAACGCCGCGCACGCCAGCGCGTACTGATCCGTCCGCCCGTCCACCGGGCGGCCCCCCAGCTGCTCGGGAGACATGTAATCCAGCGTGCCCAGGAACTGCCCGGTGCGGGTCAGGCCGACGGCCGCCAGCACCGGCTTGCTCAGTCCGAAATCCGACAGGTACACGTGATCGGGCCGCCCGGCCTGCGCGTCCAGCAGCATGTTGGCAGGCTTCACGTCACGGTGCACCAGCCCAGCCGCATGCGCGGCATCCAGCGCCGAGGCCACCGCAGAGATGATCGCGGCCGCCCGCCCCGCCGACAGCGGGCCCTCACGGCGCAGCAGCGTGCGCACGTCGCCGCCGGGCACGTACCGCATCGCGATGAACAGCACCCCGCCCGCCTCGCCGGCCTCGAACACCGGGATTATGTGCGGGTCATCCACCGCCGCGGCCGCCCTCGACTCCCGCAGAAACCGCTGCCGGAACTCCGCATCGGCCGCCAGCGCCGGCGCCAGGACTTTCAGCGCCACGACCCGGCCCAGCCGCTCATCCCGCGCACGGAACACCACCGCCATCCCGCCCTCGCCGGCCTGCTCCTCCAGGAGGTACCCGGCCACCCGCGAGCCCGCCGACACGTCGGCCGGCAAACCGCTGGCATCCCCGCGCATCTCACCGCCCACGGAGCCTCCCCACCAGCAAGCCCACCCGACGCTCGCCTCCCCGGCGCAGGCCCGACGCGCACGCGTAACGGGACTAGCCGACGGCCCGAACGCCCGCCGCCGGGACACTCCAAGTATCCGGCGTGACCACGTCCGCCGCAATGCGACGCGGCACCCGAGGCGCTCCGCCGGTCGAGGCGCTGGCCAAGTACAGTCCCTAGCGCGGACTTCCGTGCTCAATAATTGAGCCTCCGTGGCGGCTGCCCTGGGGTGCGCAAACTGGTGATGCTCACCGATGCTGAACTGCGAAGATGCGTCTCTCCTTGTTTCAGGCTAGGCGGCTGTGGGCGGTTGATATCGCTGCATCAGTGCGGATCACCTAGAAGTGTTATGAACTGGTCACATGAGAAGTATCGACCTGATCGTCCAGTTCCGGACCAGCGGAAAGGGACGATACGGCCGATAGGGGACCGACATGCCGGTCCCGGTTATGCGGCCGCTCGCACAGTGGTTCTGGTAGACCGGGCTGGTGGCAGCGGAACCGGCCCCCGGCACGGAGTACTTCACCGCCCCGCGGCACCCGAACCAGCGCCGGTATGAGGCGCTGCGCGCCTACTTCACCGAGGACCTGACCGTCGAGCAGGCCGGCGCGCGGGCTGGCTATACCCGCTCCAGCATGGCCAGCTTGCTGCGTGACTTCCGGGCCGGGCACCTCGGTCATCCCCGCAGTGTCGTGGCTGCTGTCGCTGCTGTCGCTGCTGGCGCTGAAGCTGACCGGCACCCGCCGGGTGTCCCACGTCGATGACCTGCTGACCGACCCGGCGGCCTGTTCGCCGGGCTGGCCACCGCCGGCGAAGCGGTCTTCGACCTGGACTTCCACGCCGTCATGCCCTGGGGCCACGATCCGGTGCTGGAAAAGCACTACGTGCCCACCAGGTCTCAGCGGGCCCGCTCGGTGCTGACGTTCTTCCCCCAGGACACCGGCACCCGCAATCTGGTCTACGCCAATGCCGACCTGTCCAAGGCCGCCCAGGCACGGGAGCCCATCGCGTTCTGCGACAGTCGCCCAGGGACCTCATCAGGGTCTGCAGGAGGTCCAGTTCATCGGCCGCACCGGCCGGGACCGTCATCATGCTCATGGCGCCTGGGCCACCTCCCCCGGGCCGACGGTAGGGCTCCTTGCTGGTTTATCGGGACTGTGTTCTAACGCTATCAAGCGCCACCGACATTTTGGATCCAGGTGCGCTGGAGTATTCGATTCCTAGCCTGGCAGCTGGTATACGGTTAGGCCGGGTTGGTCGATGATCACCACCGAGCCGGGCAGGCGGGCGGCGACCTGCCCGCCCGGGCCGTCCGCGTCGTCCAGGACGAACCGGACCCCGGCCGCCCGCAGGGTCGCGGTCAGCGGGCCGCCGGCGGCGATGGCACCGGCCAGGCTGCGGGCCTGGGGGTCGTCGGGCGCGAGGGCCACGTCGCCGACCCGGGTCCCGTCGTTCCAGATCAGCGGGCGGGACAGCAACCGGGTCCACGGGTCGAGCATCACCTCGCCATGGTTCCAGGGCGGGGTGCGGTAGGTGGCCCAGGGCAGCAGCAGGACGCTGCCGCGGGCCGGGCCGGCGTCGAGGGTGCGTGCCGCGGCCAGCCAGGCCGCCGGGTACCAGGCCGGCCGCAGCCGCCCGGCGGCGCCCCAGGCCAGGCCGGGTAGCAGCACGACCGGCGCCAGCAGGGCGAGGGCGGCGAGCACGATCCCGGCCGTGGCCGTACGGGCTGGCCGCCCGGGTTCCGGGATGCCGGGCACTGTGTCGGCCGCATCCCAGTGAGCCGGGTGGTCGGATTTGACGGCGCCGGGTGCCCCTGCGCGGACCGGCGGCTCGGTTCTCAGGGCGGCTGCGGCCGCGAGGCCGAAGCCGACGGCTTCGGCCAGGGCTAGGGGGGCGACGAATTGCTGGGCGTCGCGGAGGATGGCGAAGGCGGGCCAGGCGGCGATCAGGGAGCGGAGGAGGTCCCGTCCTGCGGCGGTCACGCCCAGGGCCGCGAGGATCAGGCCGACAGTGGCGGCCAGGCCCAGGCCGGGCCAGCGGCGGTGGGGGCGAGCGATCAGGACGTAGGCGGCCAGGGCGACCAGGACGGCGGCCAGCCACAGCACCGACCACGGACCGCCGTAGGCCCGGGGGACGGTCTGGGCGTTCCAGTTGCCGCCCAGCATGAGGAGGCTGCCGAGGCTGCCGAACGGGGTGTCGGCCCGGGCGGCGAAGGCGGCCACGCTGGCCGGATCGACGTAGACCGGGTGCAGCAGGGACGGGACGAGCCAGGGGAGGCTGCCTACGGCTAGGGCGGCCAGGACCACGGCGGCCCGGCGGGGGCTCCTGGTGAGCAGGGCGGCGGGGATCGCGACCAGGGCGGTGATGGCCATGGCCGCGAAGCCGCCGATGATGGCGGGCACGAGGGCCACGGCCAGCCGTGCGGTGCCGCGGCGGGAGCGCAGATCGGGCGCCAGAACGGTACGCAGGACCCAGGGCAGGCCGGCGTAGCCGAGGAGCAGCGCCCACTGGCCGATGATCAGGCGCTCGGCGACATACGGGTTCCAGGCGTAGCACACCCCGGCCGCGAGGCGGGCCAGCGGGGGCTCGCGGTCCAGCAGGGCGGCGGCTCCGGAGCAGGCCAGGACGAAGATGGCCAGCAAGATGAGCTTCTGTGCGATGTCGGCCGGGATGACGCGGGATATGGCGGCCACGACCAGGTCACTGGGGACGGCGCGGGGCGGGGCCTGGCCGGGGAGGGCCGCGGCGAAGGGCTCGCGGGGGACGAACAGCATGTCGTAGCTGAGCAGGAAACCACGCCGCAGGCCCGGTCCGAGGGCCAGCAGCCCCAGGGCGAGGCCGACGGCAGCGCTGGTGAGCCCGGGTGCGGGGCCGGTTCGGCAGGTACGCAGAGCGCCCAGCCTAGCCTCAGGCCGGCTGGGCGGCGATGCTTCAGGCGGGCTGGCGGGCGATTACGGCGTCGGCGTAGCGGGTCAGCTTGGTGATCTTGTCGGCCAGGGGCTCGAGGTCGGGGCCGGTGTGGTAGGGCCAGCGGAAGCCGACGATGACGTCGGTGACGCCCTGGCCGGCCAGGCGGCGGACGCCGTCGGCGGTGTAGGCGTCGGCGGAGATCACGTGGACCTCGAACGGGCGGTGGTCGGTGCCGGCGGCGCGGCGGTGTTCGGCCAGGCGGGCGAGCAGGGCAGGGAGCCCGGCCAGGTTTCCGCCGCCGTGCAGCCAGCCGTCGCCCAGCCGGGCGGCGCGGCGCAGGGCCGGGTCGGAGTGACCGCCGATGAGGATGGGGATCGGGGCGGTCGGGACCGGGGCGATCTTGACCGGGGGCAGGTCGAAGACCTTCCCGTGGTGCTCGAAGTAGCCGCCGGCCGCCAGGCCGCGCAGGATGGCGATCTCCTCGTCCATCCGCTGGCCGCGCGAGTCCCAGTCCACCCCGAGCACGTCGTAGTCCTCCCGCCACGGGCTGGTGCCGACGCCCAGGACGAGCCGGTTGCCGGTGAGCACGGCGGTGGAGGTGGCCTGCTTGGCGGCCAGCACCGGGTGGCGGACCGGGAGCTTGAGGACGAAGGTGATGAACCGGAGCCGTTCGGTCACCGCGCCGAGGGCGGGGATGAGCGAGAACGGCTCGAGGAACGGCTTGTCCTCCAGGAACTCGCGGCTGCCGTCGGGGTTGAACGGGTACCGGCTGTCGGCGCGGCGCGGGTAGCAGATGCTGTCGGGCACCATCATCGAGTCGAACCCGGCCGCCTCGGCGGCGCGTGCCAGCGGCGCGTAGAAGGACGGGTCGGTCATCGACTCCGCATAGCAGAACCGCATGGCGCCATCCTCGGGGCGAAGGGGTTAGGGGGTGGGTTCTTGTGGCGAAAACTAGAACAGGTTCTTGTTCTCGTCAATCGGATGGACCAAGCTGGTGCCCATGGACCCTGTTGAGCAGATCTGCGCGCTCGAAGAGATCCGCCAGGTGAAATACCGCTACCTGCGGTGCGTGGACCTGAAGCTGTGGGACGAACTGGCCGAGGTGTTCACGCCGGACGCCACGGTGGATTACGGCACGATGGTGTACGGCCAGCCGCTGAAGCTGGCCGGCCGGGACGAGATCGTCGCGTTCCTGCGGGCCAAGCTCGGCCCGGACATGGTCACCGTGCACTCGGCGGGCCAGCCGGAGATCTCGATCGACGGCGACCAGGCCACCGGGACCTGGTCGTTCGAGGACACCGTGATCGCCACTACGCACCGCGTGGTGATCACGGGCGCGGCGTTCTACCGGGACCGCTACCGGCGCGGCGAGGACGGCCGCTGGCGCATCGCGCACACCGGGTACGTGCGCACCTACGAGGCCATGCTGTCCCTGGATGACCTGCCGAGTTTCCGGTTCACGGCCAAGCTGGGGTCCGAGAGTGCGGACGCAGGCGTTCGCTGAGGCCCTGGCCGAGGCCGAGAAGATCATCACCGGCGCCCCGCACATCGCCTCGGAGCAGGACCTGGCCGAGGGGTATGACTACCTGGCGGGCAGCATCCAGGCCTCGCTCCGGCTGGCCTGGGCCTATCAGCGGGACTTCCCGTACTTCGTCGCCTCGACCGGACCGTACGCCAAGATGGGGCTGGACAACCCGGACACCCTGTACTTCCACGCCTACCTGCGCGACGACGCCGAGTACGTGGTCAGCGGGCGGCGCGGGAGCACCGCGGACCTGAGCTTCCAGGTGCTGAAGGGCGACTACTCCCCGGCCGAGGTGCCGGACAGCCTGAGCGCGTTCGACGACCGGGCCATCGAGATCGCCGGCGACGGCACGTTCGAGCTGCGCTTCGGGCCCGCCGCCGCCGGGACCGGCGGCAACTACTTCCGGCTCGGCGCCGGATCGTCGATGCTGCTGGTCCGCGAGGTGTACAGCGACTGGGCGGCCGAACGCCGGGGCACGATCGCCATCCACCGGGCCGACCGGGCGGGCTGCGCGCCGCCCACCGTGACCGACCCGGACGCGCTGACCAAGCGGTACTCGGTGGCGGGCAAGATCCTCCTGTCCCGGCTGCGGACGTTCCTGGCCTTCCCCGAGTGGTTCTACCTGAAGGAGCCGGTCAACACCATGACCCCGCCCCGGGCCACCCCGGGCGGCCTGGCCACCCAGTTCTCCTCGGCCGGGCACTACGACCTGGGCGGGGACCAGGCGATGATCGTGACCGTGCCCGCCGCGAGCCGGGAGGTGGCGCCGTATCAGGGCATCCAGCTCGGCAGCATGTGGTACGTCTCGCTGGACTACATCAACCACCAGACCAGCCTGACCGCCGACCAGGCTCGCATCGACCCGGACGGGATGCTGCGGTTCGTGATCAGCGAGCGCGACCCCGGGCTGGCCAACTGGCTGGAGTGCACCGGGCACCGGCGCGGCTACGTGCAGATCCGCTGGCAGCGGCTGACCCGGGACCTCACGCCCGCGGACGGGCCGCAGGTCGCGGTGGTGCCGCATGCGGACCTGCCCGGCGCGCTGCCGTACTACGAGAAGGTGTCGCCGCAGGAGTGGCGGGCCCGGATCGCCGCGCGGCAGGCCGCGGTCGCGGAAAGGATGCTCGGCTGATGATGCTGCAGGACAAGGTGGTCGTGGTGGCCGGCGTCGGCCCGGGTCTCGGGCGGGCGATCGCGCTGGCCAGCGCGCGCGAGGGGGCGGACGTGGTGCTGGCCGCGCGCACCGCGTCGCGGCTGGACGACGTGGCCAAGGAGGTCACCGCGCTCGGCCGGCGCGGGCTGGCCGTGCCCGCCGACCTGGCCGACGCCGGGGCGGCGGGGCACCTGGCGGAGGCGGCGGCCGAGGCGTTCGGGCGGGTCGACGCGCTGGTCTATAACGCGCTGGCCATGCCGCCCATCAAGGACCTGATGACGGTGGACCTGGACGCCGTGGCCAGCAGCTTCGAGGTCAACGCGCTGGCCGCGCTGCGCCTGACCCGGCTGTTCGCCGAGGCGCTGGCGGCCAGCCAGGGCTCGGTGGTGATGATCAGCTCGATGGTGGTGCGGTTCTCCCAGCGCCGGATGGGGCCGTACAAGCTGTCCAAGGCGGCTCTGCTAGCCATGGCGCAGAGCCTGGCCACCGAGCTCGGGCCGCGCGGCATCAGGGTCAACTCGGTGGCGCCCGGCCACATCTGGGGTGACTCGCTGAAGTGGTACTTCGGGTATCAGGCCCACCGGCGCGGGGTGGATATCCAGCAGATCTACGACGAGACCGCGGCCGGGATCGACCTGGGCCGGCTGCCGGAGCCCGAGGAGGTGGCCGACGCGGTGGTGTTCCTGGCCTCGCCGCTGGCCCGCGCGATCACCGGGCAGTGCCTGGACGTCAACTGCGGCGAGTATCACCATTGAACCCGGTTGGTACCGTCGATGACCTGCACGCGTCGGCGAGCCGGGTCACCGGGCTGGCCGGCTTCGGCCCGGACGACTACACCGACGGGCTGGCGGTGCTGCTCGAGTCCTACGCGCGGGACGCCGGGCTGACCCCGCTCGGGGCCAGGGCGACCCGGGCCCTGGTGCGCGGGGCGCTGGTGGCCCGGCTGCTCAGCGAGGCGGGCTGGCAGGCCCATCCGGGTTGGGCCGAGGTACCGGTAGAGCGGCCCGTGTTCGTGACCGGGCTGCCGCGGACCGGCACCACCGCGCTGCACCGGCTGCTGGTCGCCGACCCGGCGCACCAGGGCCTGGAGCTGTGGCTGGCCGAGGCGCCGCAGCCCCGGCCGCCCCGGGAGGCCTGGGCGCAGAACCCGGTCTTCCAGCACATCGCGGCCGCCTACGCCCGGCATCACGTGGAGCATCCCGAGTTCATGGGGGTGCACTACATCGCGGCCGACCAGGTCGAGGAGTGCTGGCAGCTGCTGCGGCAGTCGATGCGCTCGGTCTCGTTCGAGTGCCTGGCCCACCTGCCCGGTTACTCGGCCTGGCTGCGCGAGGCGGACTGGACGGGGGCGTACCGGCGGCATCGCCGCAACCTGCAGCTGATCGGGCTCAACGACGCCGGGCGGCGCTGGGTGCTGAAGAACCCGAGCCACCTGTTCGCGCTGGACGCGCTGCTGGCCACCTACCCGGACGCGCTGGTGATCCAGACCCACCGGGCGCCGCGGGTGGCGATCGCGTCGGTGTGCAGCCTGGCCGCCCAGGCCTGTGACGGCTGGTCGGAGGTGTTCCGGGGCGCGATGATCGGCCGGGATCAGCTGGAATTGTGGGCGTCGGGGCTAGAACGATTTTTGGCCGAACGGGCCCGGCAGCACGCGGCCCGGTTCTGCGACGTGCAGTACGAGGACTTCGTGGCCGATCCGTTCGGCACCGTGGAGGCGGTCTACGCGCACCTCGGGCTGCCGCTGTCCGGCGCGGCAGCCGATGCTATGAGGTCGCTGATCAGGGCCGATGCCCTGGGTTCTGGGGGCCAGGCGCCGTGGCCGGCGCACCGGTACGACCTGGCCGACTTCGGCCTGACCGGCGCGGAGGTGGACGAGCGGTTCGCAGCCATCCCCGGGCACCAACCTAGCAAGCGCTAGGTCAAATGCCGTTAGCCTGCGATAATTACCGCGTGAGTGGTGGTGCTGGTCAGGATACTGGTCGGATGGCCCGTTCGGTATCAAAGGAAGGCCGAGTGGGCGCGGGCGGGAGCGGCGCTGCGGGACAGCGGCGGGCCGACGTGGTGCGGCTGGCCGGCGAGCTGTTCGCGCAGAAGGGCTTCCGCGCGACGACCGTGCGTGAGATCGCGGAGGCGGCGGGCATCCTGTCCGGCAGCCTCTACCACCACTTCGACTCCAAGGAGTCGATCGGGGACGAGATCCTGTCCAGCTTCTTCAACGACGTGCTGGCCGACTACCGGGCCGCGGTCGCTTCGGCGGGGTCGCCGCGGGACGTGCTGGAGCAGATCGTGCGCTCGACCAGCCGGACCCTGGCCCGGCACCGGCCCGCGCTGGCCATGCTGCAGAACGACTGGAGTTACTTCAGCACCCAGCCGCGGTTCAGCTACCTGCGCAAGGCGGTGACCGAGATCGAGCGGACCTGGGTCACGCAGCTCGAGCGGGGGCAGGAGTCCGGGATGTTCCGCGCCGATCTCGACCCGCGGCTCACGTACCGCCTGCTGCGCGACGTGCTGTGGATCCCGTCGCAGTGGCGGGTGGCGGGCGGCTACAGCACCGACCAGGTGGCCGAGGGCCTGCTCCGGCTCCTGTTCCACGGGATCAGCGTTTAAGCTCGCCAGGCGGCGGGCCAGGAAGGCCAGCGACGGGGTTGCTGCTCGGCGGAAAACGAGCCGGTGTGGCAGCCCGGGACCTGGACCGTTCGGTGATGTCGGCGATCAGGAATTCGGCGAACCCCACGGCGGTGAGCCGGTAGGGACGGCGCCGGTCGTGACTCTCGACGGGCTCGATCAGCCCCTGCGCCTGAAGGCGGGCC
>Ga0335072_10006499_pt1 | contig 17065 bp, 17 predicted proteins | sample Lox_Sample_21_FD_206725 | JGI IMG/M metagenome (GOLD analysis project Ga0335072, IMG submission 206725) | Soil microbial communities from Loxahatchee National Wildlife Refuge, Florida, United States - Lox_Sample_2.1 | ecosystem: Environmental > Terrestrial > Soil > Wetlands | place: USA...
CCGCGTCCGACAGCTCCGCCGGTGCCAGCGACCGGCTGGCCATCACGGTCAGCGCCTCGATCACCACCGGGGACAACCCGGACAGGCTTACCAGCTTCGCCGCGCGCGCCTCCACGGCCGCCACGAGCGCCGGCTCGATGTCGGGGTTTGCTGCGAGCGCCCGCCGGATGTGGGACACGCCGAAGTGAACGTGCCGGCGCTCGTCCCGGTGGGCCAATCGAGCCGCCGCGGCCGTCGCGCCGTCCGGCGCGTGCAGCTCGATGAACCGCAGCAGGTCGAGAAAGGTTCCCTCACCGAGCACGTTGAGCAGCAGCGAGGAGTTGGTGAAGTCGTGCTCATCGAGCAGAGTGCTGAGCGAGAGCTCCGTCGACGCCAGCGCGTAGCCGCGCAGGCCGCCGGCCAGCGCCCGCTTGGTGAACACCTCGATGTGGCGCGCCTCGTCGTGGACATGGCTCGAGAGCCAGAGCACGAGCTCGGCGAGCTGCGGGTTGACCCCGGGTAGGAACCGCGCCGGGACGTACAGCGCGGCGTACTCGTTCTGGGCCAGGAACGTCATCACCTGGGCCACCGCTCGCTCGGTGGTGTCGTCCAGGTCGCGCGCGGCGCCCCAGGGAATCTCGCGCGAGGCGTCCCACTGCTGGGCCGAGGCCTGCTCGACGAGCTCGCCGATGTCGTCGGCCCACAGCTCGTCCGGATCGCTGAGGCGCCACCGGTAGCCGGACGTCCGCGCCTCGGGGATCGCGCCGAGCGGCGCGAAGCCAGCGTCCGGATCGGCGGTCCCGGGCGGCGGCTCTCCCCCTCGCCAGTCCGCCGTGTGCAGCTCACCGCCGGCACGCAGCGGTGGTGGCTGGCCCCGCTCGGGCAACGGCGCGGCCAGCACCCGGGTCGTGGGACCACGCCGGATCTGCACGACCGTCACCTCGCCAGCTGACGCCTCCCCCACCACCTCGTGCCCGGACAGCCGCGCCCAGCCCGGTAGCTCGAGCGCGACCGCGCGCGAGGGCGTGCGGACCTCCAGCACGCCCCCGGCCGGCACTCGCTCGAGGGACGCCGCCAACAGCACCTCGAGCCCGCCTCCGAGCTCGAGATGTTCGGCGTCGAGGCGATGATCGGGGCGGTAGCCGCCGCGGCTCACGACAGCAATCCCTGCTCCCGCATCGCGCTGCGCAGCGACGCATATCCGGACGCTCCGCCCGGATGCCAGACGCGCACCCCCTCGAGCTCCATGGCCGGGCGTAGGCTCTCGTCGTCGTAATCCATGGCCAGCAGCGCCTGCGACCACCGCTCACCGAGCTCGCGATCGAACGTGTCGAGCACGGTGAAGTTGCAGTGGTAGTACGGCTCGCTTCGCCAGCTCACCTTTAGCTCGGCCACGTCGGCGACGCCGTCGGCCCTGAACGCGCTGAAGTACGCCGCCGACAGCACCCCCGCGTCGGCCCTGCCTTCTGCCACCGCCCGGACGACGTGCAGCTCCGAATCGCCCGTGTCGCCGTGCTTGCCGATGTCGGTGTCGAACCGCAGCAGCTCGCACTGAGTCGCGGCGTCGAAGCCCTCTCGCGCGAGATAGTGCAGCGGCAGGATCGCCGCGTGGCCCGAGTCACGGCTGCCGAGGGCGAGCACCCGACCGGCCAGATCGCCCACGACCTCGAACGGCCGGTCGTTTCGCGTGACCAGCACGGTCGACCAGTCGAGGTCGACGTCACGCATGCCAAGGATGCGCGTCCGCCCGCCGGCCTCGTGGTCGAGCCGCACGAACGCCGTGTTCGTGTTCCAACCGATGTCGACCGCGCCGCTCAATACCGCGTCGACCAGCCGTTCGTAGTTCGAGTACAGGATGTAGTCGGTGGGCAGGCCGTGGTCGACAAAGTAGGTCCGGAACCGCTCCCAGACCGTGACCACGCGGGGGTGGTAGGAGACCGCCCCCAGCCTCAGCTCGGCGCCGCTCATGGGACCTGAAGCCCCAGCAGAGCCTTGCCCGCCCACGTGCGCAGCACCCCGTTGGTCGGCGCCATCACGGCACCCGCACGTGCGTCGCGCAGATGACGCTCGATCGGCAGCGACGGCGTGTACGCCTGGCCGCCGCACAGCTCGAGCGCGGCCTGCGTGACGCGAGCCGCGGTGTCGGTGCACAGCACCTTGGCCTCCATCAGCGACACCAGCGCCCCTTCATCACCCGCGTCGCCGAGGCGGGCTGCCTCGCGCAGCAGCGAGCGGGCCGACCGCGTCTGCAGATCGGCGTCGGCCACGCCCTGCTGGATCGCCTGGACTTCGGCCAGCGCGCTGCCATCGGCGTAGCGGCGTGAGCGCACGTGCTCGATGGCGGCCGATACCGCTGCCTGAGCGATCCCGACGTTGACCGCGGCCAGACCGACGAGAAACGTCGGCGCGACCACGCCGAACACGAGCTCGGCGCCCGTCCCAGGCTCGCCGATCAGCGCGTCGGACTCGAGTGCGACGGCGTCGAACTCGACCGCGACGCTCGAGTTGCCGCGCATTCCGAGGCCCTCCCACCGGCCCTCGAAGCTGACCCCCGGCGCGGTTCTATCGACGGCGTAGCAGTCCAGGCCCTCTCCTTCGCTCTGGACCAACACCAGCATCACGGCGGCGTGTCCGGCCGAGGTCACGAACGACTTGCGCCCCGTCAGGCGGATGTCACCGTTGCGCCGTTGCACCGCGAGCTCAGGCGCGTAGAAGTGCGCGCCGGTGCCTCGCTCGCTGAACGCAAGCGTTCCAAGTGACCCGCCAGCCAGCCGCTCGAGCAATGCGCCCGCGCCGCCGCCGCCCGCCACCGTGGCCGCGGCGACGCAGTGCATCAGGAACACCATGCCGGTGGACGCGCACGCGCCACCGATCGTCTCGCACGCCTGCGCCAGGGCGGTCAGTCCCCCGCCGGCGCCGCCGTGCTCGGGTGAAACCAGAAGGCCGAGCGCGCCGGCCTGGGCTAGGGCGTCGAGGCCCTCCTGCGGGAACCGCAGCTCCCGGTCGACGCCGGCGGCGGCCGGCGCGATCCGGTCCTGGGCGACCGACCCGACCGCCGCCAGGACGGACTCGAGGTCGCTCGTAACAACTTCTGCCATCGGGTGGCTCCTTTTCGCGAAGAGAACAGGGCGTGTGCTTGCCGCCCGCACGGGGCGACGGAGATCGGCGTCGCTCAACGACTCCGCATGACCGTCACCCCCTCTCTTCGCTGCGCGCAACCGGGATCCGCTGCACCCCGTCCCCGCGCCCGACCAAGACCTCGGCCACCATCTCCGGGGGGAACAGCCCGTGCTCGACGACACCAGGCATCTCCGACAGCCACGCCGAGAGCGTCGCCGGATCCTCGAACGCCCCCGTGTAGTCGGCGATCACGCCACCATCGGGGCTGTGCGTTGTTCCGCGGAGCGTCACGTCCTTGAGCCGGGCGAGCGTTCCGGCCAGCCCGAACTCGGCCAGCTCGACCGGGATTGGCGGACTCAATCGACCGACCATCTTGTTCGCGGACACGATCACGATGAAGCGATCGGCCGTCGCGGCTACCGCCTTCTCGCGCGTGTGGGCGCCGCCGCCGCCCTTGACCAGCCAGCCTGACGGGTCGACCTGATCGGCGCCGTCGATCGTGATGTCCAGCCGTGCCGGCGCCTCGAGCCCGGCGAACGAGACCACCTCGATACCGAGCGCCTGGGCCGCCTGGGAGGTCCCCGGCGAGGTGGCCACGCACCGGATGTCGAGCTTGCGCGCGGCGAGGGGCGCGAGCAGGTAGGCGGCGGTCGAGCCGGTCCCCAACCCGACCATCATGCCGTCCTCCACGAGCTCGGCGGCGGCCTCCGCGGCGAGGCGCTTCTCGCGCTCGATCTGCTCGCTTTCGGTCAGCTTGCCGCCTTCTCTTTGTGACCGCCGAACATGTATCGCATGGCGGAGAGAACCCGGTTGGCGTAGTTGTCGAGCCCGCGCGAGGCAAACCGCGAGTACAGCGCCGTCGTCAGCACCGGCGCCGGCACGCCCTCGTCGATGGCCGCGATCGACGTCCAGCGGCCCTCCCCCGAATCCGACACGCGGCCCGAGAAATCATCGAGCTTGGGCGATTCCAGGAGCGCTTGCGCCGTCAGGTCGAGCAGCCACGAGCTGATCACGCTCCCGCGCCGCCACACCTCGCTCACCTCGACCGTGTTGATGTCGTACTGGTAGTACTCGGGATTCTCCATTGGCGCCGTCTCGGCGTCGCCCTTCATCACCTCTTTGCCGGCGTCGGCGCCGTGCAGGATGTTCAGCCCCTCGGCGTACGCGGCCATGATCCCGTACTCGATCCCGTTGTGGACCATCTTCACGAAGTGGCCGGCGCCGTTGGGTCCGCAGTGCAGGAAGCCCGACTCGGACGGGCTCGGATCCCCGGTCCGCCCCGGCGTGCGCGGAGCCTCCCCCACCCCCGGGGCGATCGAGCCGAACAGCGGGTAGAGCCGCTCCACCACGTCGTCCTCTCCGCCGATCATCAGGCAGAAGCCGCGTTCGAGACCGTAGACGCCACCGCTGGTGCCGACGTCGACGTGGTGGATGCCCTTCTCGCGCAGCTCCTTCGCGTGGCGAATGTCGTCGTGGTAGTGCGTGTTACCCCCGTCGATGATCACGTCGCCGGCCTCGAACACCTCGGCCACGTTCCTGATCGTCTGGCTCGTGATCTCGCCGGCGGGCACCATCACCCAGGCCGTGCGTGGCTTCTCGAGCTTGGCGGCGAACTCCTTGAGCGAGTTGGCGCCGCCGATCCCCTCCCCCTCGAGCGTCTTGACCGCGTCTGGGTTCACGTCGTACCCGACGCAGTGGTGCCCGTCGTGCGTCAGCCGGCGGACGATGCCCGCACCCATCCGCCCCAGTCCGACCATTCCCAACTGCATCGGCTTATCCGTCGGCATGTGATTCGCTCTCCTGGGTCTCGAGGTTGGAACCGCGTCAGCGCATCGCGCGATAGCGGCGGATCAGCGCGTTCGTGGAGCTGTCGTGGTGCAGCTCAGGTTCGGTGGGACTCTCCAGCTCGGGGATGATCGCCACGGCCAGCGCCTTGCCCAGCTCAACTCCCCACTGATCGAAGGAGTCGACGTCCCACACCACGCCCTGGGTGAACACGCTGTGCTCATAGAGCGCCACCAGGCTTCCCAGTGTGTGCGGCGTGAGCGTCTCGACGAGGATCACGTTGGTCGGGCGGTTACCCTCCATCACCCGGTGCGGCACGATCGCATCCGCCGTCCCCTCGGCGCGCACCTGCTCTTCGGTCTTGCCGAACGCGAGCGCCTCGGCCTGGGCGAACACGTTTGACATCAGCAGGTCGTGATGGTCGCCCAGCGGGTTGAGCGTCTTGGCGAACCCGATCAGGTCCAGCGGGATCAGCTTCGTCCCCTGGTGGATCAGCTGGTAGAAGCTGTGCTGGCCGTTGGTGCCCGGCTCGCCCCAGAACACCGCGCCGGTCTGATAGTCGACGTGGCGGCCGTCGAGCGTCACGTGCTTGCCGTTTGACTCCATCGTCAACTGCTGGAGATAGGCCGGGAAGCGCTTGAGGTACTGCTCGTAGGGCATCACGCCGTAGGTCTGGGCGTCGAAGAAGTCCCCGTACCAGACCGCGAGCAGTCCCATCAGCGCCGGCAGGTTCTGGGCCAACGGCGTGTGGCGGAAGTGCTCGTCGACGGCGTGGAAGCCGGCCAGCATCTCTTTGAATCGCTCGGGGCCGATCGCGAGCATGGTCGAGAGGCCGATCGCCGAGTCCATCGAATAGCGGCCGCCGACCCAGTCCCAAAACTCGAACATGTTGGCCGTGTCGATCCCGAACTCCTTGACCTTCTCGGCGTTCGTCGACACCGCGACGAAGTGCTTGGCGATCGCGCGCTCGTCGCCGAGCCCGGCCAGCGCCCACTCCCGCGCCGAGTGGGCGTTGGTCATCGTCTCGAGCGTGGTGAACGTCTTGGAGGAGATGATGAAGAGAGTCTCCGCGGGGTCGAGGTCGCGCGTCGCCTCGACCAGGTCGGTCGAGTCGACGTTCGAGACGAACCGGAAGGTCATCTCACGCTCGGAGTAGTGGCGCAGGGCCTCGTAGGCCATCACCGGGCCGAGATCCGAGCCGCCGATCCCGATGTTGATGACGTTTCGGATCGGCCGGTCCGTGTGGCCACGCCACTCACCCGAGCGCACGCTGTCCGAGAAGGCCGACATACGGTCGAGCACCTCGTGCACCTGCTTGACCACGTCCACCCCGTCGACGATCAGCGAAGCGCTCTTCGGCATGCGCAGCGCGACGTGCAGAACGGCCCGATTCTCGGACACGTTGATGTGCTCGCCGGTGAACATCGCCTCGATCCGCTCCGCCAGTCCGGACTGCTCGGCCAGCCCGACCAGCAGTGGGATCGTCTCATCGGTGATCCGGTTCTTGGAATAGTCGAGGAACAGGCCGGCGCCCTCCGCCACCATCCGCTCGCCGCGCGTCTCGTCGGTGGCGAACAGCTCGCGCAGGTGCTTGACGCTCACCTCTTCGTAGTGGGTCTCGAGCGCTTTCCAGGCCGGCCGCTCTCGTAACGGACGAACGCTCGGGATTGCACGCGTGCTCATCGGGCCTCCGGGTGTCGCTGCGGCGCCAGGCTGCGCCGCGATCGGTGTCCAGCGGATCCTGACAGAGAGCCGCTCCGCACCGCCACCCCCTCCGGGATTCCGGACAACTTCTCACTCACCGACCCACGGACCGGTGAAGAGCCGGTTCACCCGGCTCTGGTGCGGATAGCGGCGCACCCGCCGCGCCGGCGGTCGTGAGTGCGACGTTATCCGTCCGTTATCCGGCTGCGGCCGCGGCCTGGCACTCGGGGCACACGCCCCAGAACGTGACCTCGGCCTCGTCGACGAGGAACCCGCCGGCGTCGCTCGGCGTAAGGCACGGCTCCTTCCCCACGACGCAGTCGACGTCCTGCGCGGCGCCGCACACTCGACAGACCACGTGGTGGTGGTTGTCCCCGACCCGCGTCTCGAACCTGGCCGGGCTACCGGCGGGCTCGATGCGGCGCAGCAGCCCGGCCGCGCTCAGCGCGTTCAGGGCGTCGTACACCGCCTGGGTCGACAGCGTCCCGATCAGCGCGCGCGCCCTCGTCGCGATCACGTCCACCCCCGGGTGACCCGGCGTCTCAGCCACGGCCCGGTAAACGGCCAGGCGGGGAGCGGTCACGCGCAACCCGCGCGTGCGCAGCTCGTCCGGCAGATGCTCGACCTCGATCCCCACGAACGACGCACTATACCGGTGTAAATCGGATGTGAACCAATATTTGATTGATTCCAGAAACGGGTAGGATCCGTTCTTGTCCCGAGAACGCGAAGGAGCCCCTATGTCTGACGACGCCCGCCGCACCCCGCCGCCCACCACGACCGACTCGGGAATCCCCGCGCCGAGCGACGAGTTCTCGCTCACCGTCGGACCCGGCGGACCGACCGTCCTGCATGACCACTACGTCGTGCAGAAGATGCAGCACTTCAACCGCGAGCGCGTCCCCGAGCGCGTCGTCCACGCCAAGGGCTCCGGCGCGCACGGCTTCCTCGAGGTGTCCGAAGACGTCAGCCAGTACACGAAGGCCGACCTGTTCCAGCCCGGCCGGCGTACGCCGCTGTTCCTGCGCTTCTCGACCGTCGCCGGCGAGCTTGGCTCGGCCGACACCGTGCGCGACCCCCGCGGCTTCGCGATCAAGTTCTACACCGAGCAGGGCAACTACGACCTGGTCGGCAACAACACGCCGGTGTTCTTCGTTCGCGACGCCTCGAAGTTCCAGGACTTCATCCACTCCCAGAAGCGCTTGCCCGACACCGGTATGCGCTCCAACGACATGCAATGGGACTTCTGGACGCTCTCGCCCGAGTCGGCCCACCAGGTGACGATCCTCATGTCCGACCGCGGCACGCCGCGCACGCTGCGCAACATGCACGGCTACTCGAGCCACACGTTCTCGTGGCTGAACGCCGGCGGCGAGCGGTTCTGGATCAAGTACCACGTCCGGACGGTCCAGGGGATCGAGAACTTCACCGACGCCGAGGCCGGCGCGATGGTGTCCGAGGACCCCGACTACCACCGTCGCGACCTGCGCGAGGCGATCGACTCGGGCAACCACCCCGAGTGGAGCCTCGAGGTCCAGGTCATGCCGTTCGACGAGGCCGCCGACTACCGCTTCAACCCGTTCGACCTGACCAAGGTGTGGCCGCAGTCGGACTATCCGCGGATCAAGGTCGGCCGGCTCGTGCTTGACCGCAACCCCGAGAACTTCTTCGCCGAGGTCGAGCAGGCCAGCTTCAACCCGTCCAACCTCGTGCCGGGCATCGGCCTGAGCCCGGACAAGATGCTGATGGGCCGGATCTTCTCCTACCACGACACCCATCTGCATCGAGTCGGCCCCAACTACGAGCAGCTGCCGATCAACCGGCCGCACTCCCCCGTCCATTCCTACAACAAGGACGGGTTCATGACCTACCACCACAACGGCGACCAGCCCGTGTACGCGCCCAACAGCTACGGCGGTCCACAGGCCGACACCGATCTCGGGCACGAGGTCACCTGGCAGGTGCCGGGGGCCGAGCTCGGCCGCTACGCCTACGAGAAGCACGCGGAGGACGACGACTTCGTCCAGCCCCGGGCGCTCGTCAACGAGGTGATGAGCGAGACCGATCGCGACCACCTGGTCTCGAACATCGTCGGCCACGCGTCGAACGAGGTCACCGACGAGATCCAGTGGCGCGTGATCGCCTACTGGTCAAACGTCGACGCCCAGCTCGGGGCGCGCGTCGCCGCGGGACTGGGCAAGAGCGACGGAGCGTCGGCTAACGGCGCCCAGGCCGCGGCCCAGGAGCTGCTGGCCACGCGCGCCAATCGCGCCTGAACCAACCGCAGTCGGGGGCGCTTTACCGCGGCGGCCCGGCGTCTAGCCGGGTTGCCGCGGGTTCCCGACCAGCAGGCCGTCGATCAGGTCGCGGATCACGGCCCGGACCTCCTCCCGCGCGCGCTTCGGGTCATCAGCGCCGGCCAGGTACATGGCCGCTTCCTCGAGTGCGCCGAGCAGCACGATCGCGAGCGGGCGCAGCGGCTGGCGCCGAAGCTGCCCCGCCTCAATCGCCGCGCCCAGCAGCGCCTCGGATCTTCGTCGCTTCACCGCGTCGCTCCAGCGCGAGACGATGATCAAGGCGAGCGCCCGGCTGCCCCGGTTCACCAAGCCGTCGCTGATCGCGTGGTCCAGGGGCGACGAGTTCTTCCCCATTGAGGACGCGCACCGGCTCGCCGATGCGCTCCCTAACTCACGACTCAAGCTGATCGAGGACGCGCGCACGTTCTCGATGATCGATCAGCCCGACGCGCTCGCCGAGCTGATCGCCGACTTCGCCTGGGACGGCGCGATCGGACGCGCCGCGTGAAAGGTTCACGTGGACGGTGGTCTGGCCCGTGTCCGGCGGCGAGAACCGGTTGCCCGGGGCGGCTCGCCGCCCGCGTCGGTCACGGCCTGCTCGAGCAGCTCCGGCCGATACGCCGGGTCGAGTAGCTCCGAGACCTCCAGACCCGTGCGGGCGAGATGTGCGGCCAGCAAGCCGGCGCTCACGTCGCGATCCCCGGCCTTGACCGCGTCGAGGATCTCACGGTGGCTCGTGGTCGCCCACGCGGTCGGACCGTGCCCGATGTGCAGCCGCCGGTAGCGCTCGGCGTGATCGAACAGCTGGCCCAGCATGTCGTTGACGCGCTGTCCGGCGGGCCCGGTTAGCGCGCGGTGGAACTGGCTGTGCGGGACGACCCAGCGCCGATAGTCCTTGATGCTCGCGTAGTGGGCCATCTCGGCCATGTGCCCCTCCAGGCGCGCGAGGTCGTCCTGCGTCATCTGCGCCACCGACAGGCGGAGCGCCTCGGCCTCGAGCGTCACCCGCATCACGTACAGCTGCTCGAGGTCGGCGGTCGACATCGGCGCCACCCGTACGCGGCGGTTGGGCTCGGCCTCGACCAACCCCTCGCCCTGAAGCATCCTGAGAGCCTCCCGCAGGGGCGTGCGGCTGATGCCGAGCTCCTCGGCCAGGGCCACCTGCGACATCACCGCCCCCGGGGCCAGGCCGCCGTCCAGGATCGCGTTGCGGACGCGTTCGTATACGTCTTCGGTGTTCTGACCGTTCTCGTTCATCGGTCGCCTCCGGTTCATGCCCCCAGCATGCTGTAGCCGCCGTCCGCGACCATGTAGGAGCCCGTGATGTGGTGCGCCTCGTCGCTGGCGAGGAAGAGCGCGGCGCCGGTCATCTCCTCCGGACCCGGGATCCGGCCGGCCGGGGTCCCGGCCAGCACCGCGTCGCGCCGGCCGGCCAGCCACTCCGGCCGGGCCAGCAGCGCCTCGGTCTCCATGAACCCCGGCGCGAATGTGTTCACGCGTACCGACGGCGCCAGCGCCTTGGCGTAAGACTTGGTGATACCGATCAGCCCGTACTTGCCCGCCGCGTACTGGGGCGCACGGGGACTGCCCCGAACGATCACCGTGGAGCCGACGTTGACGATCGAGCCACCACCCTGCTCGACCATCCGCTGGCCAAACTCGTGCACCATGAGCATCGTCCCTTTGATGTCCACGGCCAGCACGTGGTCGATCGCCTCCTCGGTGACCTCCTTCCATGACGCCTGTCCCGAGGCCATGTCGCCGACGTTGTTGACGAGTACGTCCACCCCGCGACCTTCGTCGAACGCCCACGCAGCCATCCGCTGGATGTCGGTCCACGAGGTGATGTCGCCCTGGACGATCAGTGCCTCGGCCCCCGCGTCCCGCACGCGGTCAGCGGTGCGCTCAGCGCCCTCGCTCGAGTTGCGGTAGTGGACGAGCACGCGGGCCGCGCCCTCGCTCGCCGCGCGCAGGGCCAGCGCGGCGCCGAAACCGGTTCCGGCACCGGTCACCATGAAGCTTCGTCCCTCGAACCTTCTCAGCATGTGGTTTACGTACCCCTGATTTCTAGACGATCGTGCGTCCGCCGTCGATGTACAGGACCTGTCCGGTGATGAAGCTCGCGCGCGGAGAGCACAGGAACAGCACCGGATCGACCACTTCCTGAAGCGATCCGAAGCGGCCGGCCGGGATCAGCTCGATGAGCGCCTCCCGCTTCTCTGGATTGTCGCTCAGGTAACGGCGCGTCAGCTCGGTGTCCATATAACCCGGCGCGACCGCATTGGCCGTCACCCCGTGGATCGCGTACTCGTGCGCGATCACCCGCATGAGCTGGTTGATCGCGCCCTTGCTCGCGGCATACGGGCCGTGCAGCTTGTGCCCGCTGCGACCGGCCACCGAGGAGAAGAAGACGATGCGCCCGCGGCGCTGCGCGCGCATCGCCACCGCGGCCTCCGCCGCGACGTGGAACGCACTGGTCAGATTGACGTCGATGATCCGGTCCCACTCGGACGCGCTGTAGGTCTCGATCGGCTTGCGGTCGTTGATCCCAACGCAGTGGATGAGCACGTCGAGTCCGCCCAACCGCTCGCGCATGTCGTTGACCGAGACGCGCGCCGAGTCCGGGTCGCCAAGGTCGGCCCGCACGCTCGCGCTCACGCCATCATGAAGCCCGGAGACGTCGAGGTCGATCACGCCGACGCTCGCCCCCGCCTGCAGGAAGCCGGCCACCAGCGCGCTCCCGATCGTGCCGGCGCCACCTGCCACGACGACGCGCTGTCCGCCCAGCCCGAGCCAATCAGGCATCGGGCGGCCTGTCACGGTGCGTGAACACGTTCAGCGTGACCGCGCCGCCCTCGGGCACGCTCGCCGAGTGCGGTGTCCCGCCCGGAAGGGCGGCCAGCTGCCCGGCCTCGAGGCGGACGGCCCGGCCGTCGACGAGGAAGTCGATCGATCCCTCGAGCACCGTGGTGATCTGGTCCTGGGGGTGCTGGTGCTCCTCCCAGCTCGACCCTGCGCCGTAGCGGTAGAGGGTCGCGGTGAGCTGCGGCGTGTGGATGGTCGCCCCGTAGATGTCGGGACGCACCTCGGTGAACTCCTGCTCTGACCAGTCGATCTTGCGCGCGACGTCGTTCATGACTCGCGGCGGATTATTGCATACAGTTTGCCAATTCGTCTACAGTTGTGCGCCACGTTCTGGTCGCAAGTCCTGTGGCCCGGCATGCTGTGGCCACCGGCACGCACCGCGATCGGCCTGGTCGCGGCGCTACCGGTCATCGGGCCTTGAGCTCCAACTCTGCTCGACCCCTCGGATCAGGTCGGCGACCGCGGCGTTGACCGGCGCCGGCACGCCGCAGGCCCGCGCCCGCGCCACCAGGGCCTCGTTGAGCGTGCCGATCTCGGTGGGCCGGTGGGCCTGCACGTCCTGGAGCATGCTCGGCTTGTGGTCGTAGTTCGCGCGACCGAGCCGGTCAACGAGCACCTCGGGATCCTCCTCGAACGCGATCGCCAAGGCGTCGGCCACGGCGCGACCCTCCCGGAGCAGCTCGCCGACGACGCGCCGCGTCGCCGGCAGCTCGCACAACTCACCGTGCGTCAGACCGGTCAGCGCGCACAGCGGGTTGGTCGCACAGTTGAACAGGAGCTTGGTCCACTGCGCCCCCCGCGCGTCGGCCACGGCGCGCGTCTCCAGGCCGCTCGCGTTCAGCAGAGAGCCGAGCCGCTCCACCTCGTCCATCCGGGCGGGCCGGGGTTCGAACGGCCCGATCCACGTCGCGCCGGGTCCGTCCATGTGAATCACCCCTGGCGCGGCCAGGTGCGCCGCGGGCAGTGTCACGCCCCGCATCACACGCGTGACGTGCTCGGCGATCACTTCCTCGTTGCCGATCCCGTTCTGCACGCTGCACACAGCGCCGTGCGCGAAGGACGCCGCGCACGCAGCGATCGCCTCCTCGGTGAACGTGCCCTTGACCGCGACGATCCCAAGCTCGCACGCCGGAATCTCGCTCGCGTCGAGCGTGGCCCGGACGCGGGCGGCGAGGGATACGTGACCCGTCACGCGCAGTCGATCGCGATTGATCGCCTCGACCTGTGCGGCGGACGCGTCGTAGGCCCAGACTTCGAGCTCGGGCAGCTGGGCCAGGTGAGCCGCGTACAGTCCGCCGATCGCGCCGCAGCCGACGATGCAGATCCTCACGCCAGCGCCGCCTCCGCTATCTCCTGACAGAGCCCGGCGGCGGGCCCGGCAATTCCGAGGCCGGCGGTGACGCGGTCGCCGTCGCGCACCGGCACACCCCCCGGCACCGCGAGCACCCGGTACGGGAGCACCGAGGTCAGGGCCGGATCGATCTCCCCGCTGGGGAGCTGGAACGTGGCGGCCCCGGCGGCCACGGCCTCGGCGATGAACGGCGCGGCGGTGGGCGCCCCCTCCATCGTGTCCTGCTGAATCGGCTCACCGCGGACGTCGACGACGGCGAGCGCGACGCGGACCCCGCGGGCTCGGGCTTCACCGATGGCGCGGTCGGCGAGGCCCAGCGCCCATTCGCGCTCGGGCAGGCTCGCGGGCGGTGGCTCGCTGTAGCCGAGGCCCGGCTCGTCGGGTAGCTCCCCGAACGCGTCCAGCCAGCGTTTCTCGTCATCGCCGTGCTGCCCCCGATACGGAAGACCCATTGCCCACAGGACGATCAGGTCTTCCGAATTGGCCGGCCTGCCCTCGGCGATCAGCATGCGCCGGTCGACGCCCGGGATGTCGACGAACGGGCCGACGGTCGCGCCTGACGCGCTGAACCCGCCGATCACGGGGTGGGCGGGATCATTTGCATCGAAGATCGGCATTCCACCCGCGCCGGGAAACACAGCCTCGGGCGAGCAAGCGACGAAGCCGACGGCGATCGGCGCGGGCAGCGTCGCCATCCGCACATGGTGCTCCGCGCTCGGGATCTGCTGGGTGGCCGAGATCCACGCCTTCGAGCGGGCGCGCGCCATTCCGCCGGCGCCGCCCCGATCCATGCGCGAGCCCGAGACGGCCACGCCGCTGGCCCCGACGACCGCGAACGCGCCGCGCGCGCCGACCTGCGCCGCCTTGTCGACCGCGCGCGCGATCAGGCGCCGGGCGTCGTCGAGTGAGATGTCATCGGTCACGGGCACCACGGCGCCGGTGAAGTATACAGAATAAGTAACTGTATACTTCTTTCTCGAAAGTGACCGCCGCCGAACACTGGGGAAGGCGCCCGCGCGACTGGGCAGAGCTGGCCGAGCCTTCGAACGAGCCGCTCTTCGCCGAGGTGCTCCGCAGGCTCGACGTCGGAGCGGACATCCGGATACTCGACATCGGCTGTGGGTCCGGATACGCGGCCCGCATGGCCGCCGCGCTCGGGGCGATCCCGACCGGAATCGACGTCACCCCGGAGCTGATCGAGATCGGGCGCGAGCGCGTGCCCGAGGGCCGCTTCGTCGTCGGGGGAATGGACGCGCTGCCGTTCGAGAACGGCACCTTCGACATCGCGGTCGGCTTCAACGCCTTCCAGTTCGCCGACGATCCCTCCCAGGCGGTCCGCGAAGCCGCGCGTGTCGTCAAGCCGGGAGGCCTCGTGGTGGCGACGACGTTCGCCGAGCCCGAGCGCAACGAGTCGACCGCGCTGCACCTCGCGCTCGAGCCGCTGCGGGCAAACAGCGCCGCGCGCCATCTTCCCTACGAGCTGTCGAAGCCGGGCGGCCTGGACGCTCTGCTGGCGCAACCCTCGCTCGAGCCGGTGCACAGCGGTGAGGTGGCGCTGGCCTGGGCCCACGACAACGCTGAGGAGGCCGTCCGCGCAGTGCTCGCCTCCGGTGGCGGCGCGATGGCGATCGAAGCCGCCGGCGAGGGCGCCGCCCGCGCTGCGCTGGAAGCAGCGGTAGCCCCGTTCACCAGCCCCGACGGGACCGTCTCGATGCGCAACGTGTTCCGGTATGCGATCGCGCGGCGCTTCGAGTGAGGCGCCAAGGCGCCGCCGTCAGGCGCCGCCGACCAAAGTCAGTCTTATCCGCCGCCGTCAGGCGCCGCCGACCAAAGTCAGTCTTATCCGCCGCCGTCAGGCGCCGCCGACCAAGGTCGGTCTTATCCGCCGCCGTCAGGCGCCGCCGACCAAGGTCGGTCTTATCCGCCGGTCGAACTCCGCGTACATGGCCGCGCGCCGGTCGATCTCCGCCGCCATCGATCCCTGGACCGACGCGGTCTCCTGGACCTCGGCGAAGTGCGCGCGCTTTTCCTCGAGCGTCTTCACCGAGCGTGCCAGTCCCGCTGGATCGAACTGAACCACCGGCGACCCGCGCTCGGACACCACCAGCCGGCCGCCGGCGCCGCACGTCGCGCACTCGACCTCCTCGCCGTTCACCGCCACGATCGATAGATGGCAGAGCGGGCACAGTCCCGGCTCGCCGCGGTATGACACTTCGTCATAGGCCAGCCCGAGCTGCTCGCCCACGCTCCGGCCGACCCGGGCCGCACCCGTCAGCGCGCGCGCGTCGAGGACGACGGCCCGCGGCATCCCGGCGCCGCCCACGAGCAGTTGGTCGGCCACGGCGATGTGAACGGAGAACGTCATCTGGTGCATGAGCGGCAGCGCCAGCGACTTCCACTGGCTGGTCAGCGATCCGCCGACGGCGATGAACCCCGCCGCCCGCGGGCGAAACACGCGCTCGTCGTAGGGGAACACCACCGCCGGCGTCTCGCCGGCTTCGAGCAGACGCCGATAGTTCTCGGCAAACGCGACGTCGGCGGCGGGCCCGGCCAGCCGGTCGGCCACAAGCTTGAGGATGCCCGCGATCGTCCGCGAGTAAATGGGCGTCGAGACGATCAGGCCGTCTGACTCCATCAGCTGATCCCACAACCAGGGTCCGTCGTCACCGTCCAAGGATTCCCCGGGTCCGGCCGGCCGCGTGGGCAACTTCAGGTCGTGCAGCCGAACCAGCGCGACCTCCGCTCCCTCGGCCTCGGCCGCCTGCAGCGCCAGCTTCAGGAGGATCTCGGCGCTGCCGTCGGGGTTGCCCGCGGAGAGCCCGAGCACCCTCACGCCGTGACCTCGCGCGCCGAGGCCTGCGCGTCGCCCCGGAGCCCGCCGCCGCCGAACCGGCCGTGGTCGGATGCCAGCTCCATCAGCGGGTATGTGGTCTGGCGCATGTCCTCCTCGTAGGCGCCGATCGCATCGAGCAGCGACCGCTCGCCGCGGTTCGCCGACGCGAGCTGGTCGCGCAGCACGCCGGCGTTGCGCATCGCCATGTTCGCGCCCTTGCCGAGCGTGGGCAGCATCGCGGTGATCGCGTCGCCCACCAGCGTCACGCGCGAAGACGGCCACGCCGGGGTGGGATCGAGCCGACGGAACGGATGCGAGAACAGGGTGCTCGGGTCGATGCGATCGACCAGCCCGCGGATCGCGGGATGCCAATCGGCCACACCCTCGCGCATCGCATCGAGCATCGCTGCCGGCGTGCCGTCCGGCCACCTGCCGGGCTCGGGAACCACAGTCCCGGGCGACACACCACCCGATAGCATCATGTACGGGGGCGCGACGCCAGGACCGAGCGCTCGCGGCACGCACTGCCCGAGCGAAAGCATCACGCCGCGGTCATCCCGGGCGATGACGAACGCGGCCGAGAGCACGTCGGGCAGCTCGGCCAGGATGTCGTCGGTCAGGGGCGAGCGGCCAAACAGGCCCAGCGCGCCCACGGGAGCCGGCACGATCTGCACCCCGGGCATGAGCTGGCGGCGGACCGGCGACCCGACGCCGTCGGCGCCGACCACCATGTCACCGGTGACGCTGCGGCCGTCGGCCAGGCGCAACGTGACGCTGCCCTCGCCCGCGTCAAACCCGGCGACCACGGCCTCGTAGTGGACCGCGCCGTCGAGGCCCGAGGACAGGATCGCCCGGAACGTCGCCCGGTCGATCGCCGTGTGAGGGAACTCGCCCTGGTTGGGCGGCCCGATGTGGGGCATGTTTGTCAGCTCGCGGCACTGGCTGTCGATCACCACCGCCACGTCCGGCCGCGTTGGCGTCCGATGCGACGCGTTCACGTAGCACTCGTAGAGCTCGGGCGTCAGGCAGGCCTCGAGCGCTGCCCCGCCGTCAGCGTCGAGCGTCAGCCGGTAACCGGTGGGCGCCCCGGCGGCGGGCGCGCGCTCGAACACCTCGCACTCGATGTCCGCG
>Ga0335072_10006500_pt1 | contig 17064 bp, 16 predicted proteins | sample Lox_Sample_21_FD_206725 | JGI IMG/M metagenome (GOLD analysis project Ga0335072, IMG submission 206725) | Soil microbial communities from Loxahatchee National Wildlife Refuge, Florida, United States - Lox_Sample_2.1 | ecosystem: Environmental > Terrestrial > Soil > Wetlands | place: USA...
GCACGCCGCCGGTGTCCGCACCGGCTTCGCGCAGGCGGTCAATCGCGTCGGCGGGAAAGTCAGCCCCGCACCTGGCAACGATTCCGACCTCGGGCAGCCAGGTCAGCGCTGCCGCTGACGCGTGCACTGAGTTACCGCCGAGCGTGCCCATCTGGCTTCGGCCGTCGGCCTTGATGACGTCGTCGATCGTCAGGTTGCCGATCACGATGACTTGCCGGATGCCGGCGGCGCCCGGGTCGGCTGCCGTCGGCATCACGGGCTCGTCCCGTGCCGTGGAAGGAGGGGCATGCGCATTACTCCGGTGGGATTTCCTTGTATGCCAGGTTCATGTTGACGCCACGCCGTCGGTTGTAGATCAGCGCGCCGAAGTACCAGAGGACGCCGGCGGCAATGACGCCGAGCATGAACTCCACCGAGAGGTGCGCGGTCACGGCGAACTCGGTGCTGATCGACTTGTTGAAGATGAACATCACCATCAGGCCGCCCAGCGCGATCACTCCGCCCGTTCCCGCGAGCGCCACGGTGGGTACGCCGAGTAGCCGCTTCCCGCCGGCTGATTCCCAGAGGTCCTTGAGGCGATAGGGGAACGCGATGCCCGCCACCGAGACGAGGATGAATGCGGCGATCTGGGCTAGCAAAGCGCCGAGCAGGCTCGCCTGAGCAATGTTGATCAGGGCCAGCAGAGCAAGCTCGCCGGTCACCGTGCAGAACACGATCGCCGTGACGGGCGTGTGTACCCGGTCGTTGACGCGTCCGAGTGCTTGCGGACCGCTACGGTCCAGCCCCCAGGCCAGCATGTAACGGGTGGCCTGAAGCTCGGACAGGGGCGTTCCCATCAATGCCCAGATCACGAATCCGATGCCGAGCAGAGCCAGCAGCACGACGTTGTGCGTCATCAGGGCGGTCAGGAAGTTGACACCCGGCGGGAGCCCGCCTGGCAGGCCAAGTTTTGCCGGGTCGGCAGCAGCGAGGTAGTCGACGCTGCGCAGCCAGCTCGAGCCCACATAGTGCGTGGCCAGCAGCACGATGAGCGCCAGGACCAGACCGTTGATCAGGACGCCGCCAACCATGGCGAAGTACTGCGACCGCGACGCGCGCTTGACCTCGCCGCCGATCTGCGCCGAGCCCTGGGCATATCCGACGACGAAGAACACCCACGGGAGCAACAGGATGGTGTCGCTGAAGCTGAATCCGGCGTTAGCGCCGTGGAAGCCGGCTTTCTGCGCGGCAGAGATGACCTGGCCGTACCTCAGCGTGCCGTTCTTCGCCGCGAAGGTGTCCCAGGAGGCGCCGAGGCTCGTGCCGCGTGCGATCAGCAGGCCGACCATCAGCAAGATGGCAATGCCAGCAAGCAGGAACAGCCACTTCTGCACCCGCCAGTACACCCGTCCGCCGAAGATCAGCAGGAGAGCGAACAGGACGTTCAGCACGGTGCCGAACAGGAAGACGTACCACTGCATGTGAACGCCGAGGACGTCGTACTTGGCCGTCAAGTCGTTAGCCGCGGTGATCCACCCGTGGCTGCCAGTCACGGTCCCGATAGTGATCATCGCGGTCGGCGCCGCGGAGATTAGCGCGAACCATGCGTTGAAGCCGATCCAGAAGAAGATCAGCCAGATGCCCTGGCTCCATGACAACAGCCAGCCGAGGAACGGATGCAGGGCCCGGCTGACGAACACGTAGTCGCCGCCGGACCTGGGCATGGCGGCGGAGAATTCGGAGTACACCCAGAGCAGGGTGAACGCCATGATCAGCGTGCCGATGATCACGGCCAGCACGAGATTGCCGCCGGGGAAGATCGCGGGCGCTTGCTGGAGCAGCAGTACCGAGCCGACCGCGACGTTCATGCCGAGCGTGTTCATGATGAGGGCATCCCACATGGACACCTCGCGGACCAGGCCGGTCGCGTTGCGGGTGAAGTTGAAGTCCTGCGGCGCTCCTGTCGCACGTGCGGGTGTCGATGTCATGCGGTCACTTCCTGCGCGCTTGCCCGGCCTCGGCCGGGACTAAGGGGGACGAGGCGCCATCGGATGCGGGCCCGATGACGTGCTTGAGCCGACCGCCGACGCGGTAGCTCTCGAGCGAGAAGGTGAATCGGTCAGCCCGGTACAGCACGCGCGACACTTCCGTCGCGCGATCATCCTGATCGAATGTTGTGCCCTGGACCTGCAGGGCCGCGGCTCCCGGAGCCAGCTGGAGCAGCGCGGCTTCGTCGTCCCTGAGCTGGACGACCTCGATGGTGCTGATCGCCCGGCCCAGCTGCACGCCGTAAAGGCGCTCCAGGGTGGCATACAGCGGAACCGCGCTGAAGTCCTGCGCGCCGAGGTCCGGGAATCGGGCCGGGTCCAGCCAGGCAGTGAGCAGCGCGAGCGGGCTGTCCGCAACCGAGGCCAGCCGGTCGAGCCGGAATAGCCGCCGGGGCTTGTCATCGAACGCAGCGCGTACGTCAGCAGGCGGCTCCTGGCTCTTCGCGCAGATAACGGTGAAGGCCGGCTCCAGTCCCTGGCTTCGCAGCGAGTCAGTGAAGCTGCCAAGCAAGCTGATCTTTTCGATCACCTTGTCGTCGCGGACGAACGTGCCCTTGCCGCGAACCCGGAGCAGGTAACCCTGCCGGACCAGGTCAAGCAGTGCCTGCCGAACCGGCGCGAGGCTGATGCCGAGGTACTCGGCGTACTCGCGCTCATGCGGGATCTGCTGGCCCGGACGCAGGCTGCCGCGCTCGATCTGGTCCTGCAGCATCTGGCGCAGCTGATGATGCAGCGGCACCGGCGAGCCACGGCTGATCGCCACCGACAGCTCGCTCAGCAGCGCATCAGCTTCAGCCACCATGAGAGATAACTACTAAAATTATAATCTGCTGTCAATAGGGGCCGTCCAAGCGCGGACACGGTCCCGGCTACTGTCTGACCACGGCGCAGCGGCGCAGCGGAAAGCAAGTCATGAGGCTCGGCCGGCTTTCCGCGGCCGTTGGCACTACTTGATCGCGATCGCGTTGGCCGGCGAGCCGATCCCGCCCGGTGCGTTCAGCGGAACGCTGACCAGAAAGCTCTCGTAGATGCCGTCTGCGGCGCAGTCTTCGGCCAGGTGATGCAGCCACCACAGCTCACCGAGCGCCATCCCGAACTGGCCGATGAGCATGTGATGCAGGAAGCCCATCGGCTGGGCGTCGGCGCTGAAGTCGGCCGGGAACACCTCGACGCCGAAGGTGTCTGACGCGATCGCGGCGGCATGACTGTCCCATAGGTACTCGCAGACCGCTTCGGCATGCGCTAGCCCGGGCGCGTGCACGTTGCCGTGCATCCGAATCTTTGCCGCGTGCGACTGGACCACGTACCAGGCAGCGAAACCTGTATGCAAAAGGATGATGTCTCCCGTGGCAAACTCGATTCCGGCCCTGCGACGGGCAAGCTCGAGTTCCTCGACGCCAATGGCAACGCTGTCGCCTGGGTCATAAGGCCGTCCTGCTTGTGCCATTGCCAGCGGCACATCAAGCAAGACTGCCCGGCCTGCCATCCCGTGCTGTGCCCAGTGCTCGATGGTGTTCCGGGCGCCCGACTGGACGTCGGCCTCGGTAACTCCGTTGTAAAACTCACCCGGCGCGTAGCCGACATGGCCAAGCGAGTCCCACTGGCTCGATGCCTGCGGGTAGAAGTTGTCGTACACATCGTCGAAGCCTTCCGAGCCGGGCTGGTGCAGCACCGTGTGCCGTGCCGTGCCGCGAGCTCCGGCCAGCGAAGGCGAGATCGCGCCAAGCGGCATGTCGAGCGGGAACACGCGCCCGGTCCTGATCAGTCCGGCAGCCGCAACGAGCCGCTCAGGCGTCAGGAGGTTAACGAGGCCAAGATTGTCGTCCGGGCCGAACAAACCCCAGCCACTGCGCCCGCCGCGCGCCGCAGGAGGCAGTTCCCGGTAGCTAGGCAGTTGTTCCATTCGCCCGTTCCTTCCGTCGCCGGCCACTCGCTCGGCCGCCCCGGTAACTGCTGATCCTCGGATTGTTCGGCGCCAGCTTGGCCAGCCTTACCGCAGCCGTCGGCCTGGCGTCAATCCAGGGGGAAGCCGGTCAACAGGACTGCAGCGGTACGCTTCGGAGCGTGACAGCACTAGTTGACGGATCCAGTCCAGCAAACCCGGACGATTCCTCTGGCCTGGGTCCCTTTAACCCAGGTCGCGACGTCCAGAAGGTCGGCACGGCAGCGTTCCTGGGTGAGGATGTTCAGAAGATTCATGACCCGGTATGGGCTGTGGTCGGCAACCTCGGTGACAGCCAGTGCTATCTGGGCGTCACGGCGAAGGTAGCGGCTGTTCAGGCTGCGGTGTCGGAGCGCGTCGCCAAGGAAGACCTTCCGGTACGCCTCATCGCGCCAGCCTTCACGCTCGGCGTTTCGGACGGCCAGCTCAATGGCACGGCCGAGATGCGTTTCTCGCTGACCAGCAGGGAACTAGTCAACGACTCAACAGCCGTGCACCTGGCCGCGAACGGCGTGGCCGGCCTGATAGCCGTCGTCGCGTGCGACAAACCGCCGGTCGGCACCGTCGCCGCCCTCCTCGAGCACAACACGCCCTCGGTGATCATGTCCGATGGCTCGATCAAGCCCGGCATAGATCCTGAGACCGGCGCGCGGATCGATCTGGTGACGGCATTCCAGGCGGCGGGAGATCCCGACGAAAGGGTCCGCGGTCGGATTGCCTTGCATGCCTGTCCCGGTCAGGGCAGCTGCGGGGGGATGTTCACTTACAACACCATGCAGACGTTCATTGGCGTGCTCGGCCTTGAACCCTTGCACATGGTCTCGCCGGCATCAGATGACCCCCGCAGGACCGCCGAGTTTCCCGGTCAGCTTGTCGACTGCCTCGTCACGATGGCGTCCTCGGGCATCCGGCCGCGAGACATCGTGACACCAGCATCGCTGCGTAACGCGCTGACGGTCGCGATTGCCATGGGCGGCTCGACTAACGTCATGCTCCATAGCGTCGAGATCGCCAGGGCGGCCGGGATCGATCTCTGGCGTGACGTGCTCTCCCAGGAGGAATTCAATTCGCTGTCACGCCGCCTGCCGGTGCTCGTCAACATGAGACCCTTCGGGTCCTACTCAATGGTTGACGTCGAGGCGTCAGGCGGACTGCCGGCAGTGGTCCGCGAACTGCTGTCCGCAGGCTACCTGGAAGCAGATGCGCTCACCTGCACGGGCGAGACGCTCGGTGAGCAGGTCGCCCGGCTTGCTCCGCCCACGCCTGATCACCGAGTTATCTACTCGGTGGCCAGGCCGTTCAAGGAAACCGGCGGTCTGCGGCTGCTCCACGGGAATCTTGCTCCTGACGGCGGCGCGATCTTGAAGCTGGCCGGCATCGAGGGCGGGATCTCGAACGGCGCTTTCACCGGCAACGCTCGCGTGTTCAACAGTGAGCGAACACTGATCCGCGCTCTCGACGAGCAGCCCGGAGACTTTCACGACAACGACATGGTCGTGATCCGCTACGAGGGTCCTCGAGGCGCTCCGGGAATGCCGGAAATGCTTGACCCGACGTCGAAGATCACCAGCCTGTGCCGGCAGCAGAAGATAACAATCGCCCTCATGACCGATGCCCGGTTCTCGGGAGGGTCCGTCGGACTCGTCATCGGGCACGTCGCTCCTGAAGCCTTCCTCGGCGGACCCATCGCTCTCATCGAAGACGGTGACACGATCGTGGTCGACGTCAACGAGGACCGGATCGACTGCCTCCAGCTCAACGACTCCGAGACATACGAACGTCGCTCGGCCGCCTGGAGAGCAGCCGCCGAATCGAACGGGGGTGTCCACCCCGACGCTGTCCCCGTCACGCATCGGGTCCTGAGCAGAATGCGGGCTACCGCGCGTCCCGCCCTGCTCGGTGGCGGCATGGCGGCCAGCTAAGACCACTAAGCCGGCGGCCCCACTCGGCAGGGTGACAAGAACCTCCTGGGACTGCGGCAGGGTTGGGCCGAGCTCAGCAGCAGCTCAGGGTAATTATTGCCGCTGTGCTATGCTTGCCGTAAATGACCGGAATTAGCTCGATCGACCGGTGGGCAAAGGTCGTCTGGGACTATCTTTGCCTGAATACTCCAATTCGACCGAGTACGGTCGTACTTGGCCTAGGCAGTCATGAGATTAGGGTCGCTGAACGCGCGGCCCAGCTGTTCTTGGCCGGATACGGCGAGCATCTGATGTTCTCCGGCGGCTACGGCTTAGGTACTAGCGGCAGGTTTACCGAGCCGGAAGCCCAGGTCTTCGCGCGTCGAGCGATCCAGCTTGGCGTCCCTGCCGATCGGATTCTGGCCGAGGAAACGGCCACCAACACCGGGGCCAACATCACGCTCGGGGCGAAACTGCTCGCCGAACTCGGTATGCACCCGCAATCTATCCTGCTTGTCACTAAGCCTTACATGGAGCGACGAGCCTTGGCGACGTACCAGAAACAATGGCCGTCACCGCAGCCGTGGGTGACGGTGACGTCGCCGCAGATCGATTACGACCATTACTTCGCTGGTGCATATCCGAAATCACAAGAGATCCGAATAATGCTCGGCGATATGCTCCGGATCAAAGAATATCCGAAGCTCGGTTACCAGATCGAACAGGAGATCCCGCCCGACGTCTGGTCGGCCTACGAGCAACTCGTCCGACTTGGTTATGGCGGTCGGGCAATCGTTCCCCCGCCGCAAGACACTTCTTCTGCACTCGCGGTTTGACAAGGACTACCTGCGCCGACCGCGCGGTGCTATCGGCCGCTGCGAGCTGACTACCGGCGTGCGGGATGCAGTCCAGGTCATGCTGACAGAGCTTCAGCGCCCGGACTTGCTCGATGAGGACTGGCTGGCGCCCTGGCGAGCCGCGACGTGAGCGCGCCCTACCGGGATATTCAGCGCGCCGCCGCGGGGAAGCACCGGCTGCCGGCGGGGTCCGAGATGCCACCGCCGGCAGTCAGCATGATCATGCCGTGGCGTGCTGTCGCAGGTAGCGGACCAGGCCAATGACGTCGTCGGGGACGAGCCGCCCGATTGCGCCGCTGGAATAGACGCTCACCACCACCTTCCCCGCCGGGTCGAGTACGAAGCCCGTGGACTGCAGGTAGACCGGGTCAGGATTGACGAACGCCCCCGTCAGCCCGGCGATGGCCCGGGCATCAGCGCTGTGCCCGACAGGGAACGTCAGGCCGTGTTTGGCGATCAGGTCGGCGGTGGTGGGCTCGTCATCCACCGATAGTGCAGCGACCCGGACCCCGGTCTCCGCGAGGCTATCCGCCGCGCGCTGGAATGCCCGCAGCTGCGCGTTGCAGTAGGGGCACCACGAGCCGCGGAAGAAGAGCACGGCACCAAAGTCGCCGGCGAAGGCGTCCGGCAACGCCAGGGCTGCTCCCCCCGGCAGGGTCAGCGACAGAGCAGGGAACGTGGATCCAGGGCTGAGCAGCGGCATGATCGCTCTCCTCGACAGGGCTAACGGAACGGTGAACGGTGACACAGATTTCCATCGGCATCGGCCAGTTAGCGCACCGCCGGCCAGCATTCTTACTTCGTGCCAGCGGTGAGATATCTGCTGCCGGTCACAGCAAGCCAGGAACATCGCGGGACCGCAGTAACCCGCAGCCCCGGTACCATGACGCTGTGCAGCTTGCCGGGTCACCCACGCGTGAACTGGACGAGGAGTCGGCCAGCTGGCTGGTCCGGCTAATCAGCGCAGTCCCGGCGGAGCGGCAGGCAGCTGAGCGGGAACTGCACGAGACGCTGCTACGCATCGCGCTAGCCGAGGTCCGCCGACGTTCGGCCAGCACGCCGGTGACAGGTCCGGAACTTGATGATGTCGCCCACCAGGCCGCCAGCGACGCGATGCTGGCCGTCCTCGCCAAGCTTGCCGAGTTCCGCGGTGAGAGCCGCTTCATCACCTGGGCCTACAGGTTCGTCATCCTGGAGGTCTCCAGCAAGCTCGGCCGCCATTACTGGCGCAACCCGCCGGTCGCTCTCGACGCCGCGCAGTGGGAGCGCCTTCCCGACCGGCTCGGCCTTGACCCTCACCAGCACGCCGAGGCTGCGGGCATCCTCGCCGAGGTGCGGCACGTGGTCGAAACCGAGCTGACCCCACATCAGCGACGGATCTTCGTCGCCATCGTCGTCGACGGGATACCTCTGAACGCGCTGGCCGAGAAGCTGGGCCTCCAGCGCAACGCGATCTACAAGGTGATCTTCGACACCCGTCGTAAGATTCGCCACACGCTGGTAGCTAAGGGCTATCTGGATGAGCCCGGAGCGGGGCAGCGATGAACGAGCGAGAGATGCTGGCGCGATTCCTGCGGACCGACCCGCGCGACGTCGGCTGCAGCGAGGCAATCGCGGTGCTGCACGTCTATGTAGACCTGATCGCAGCCGGCCAGGACGCTGCGGGGCGCTACCCTGGCGTCGCCGCGCACCTGGCAGCATGCGGGCCGTGCGGGGATGACTTCGCCGGGCTCCTCGCGGCCGTGACAAGCGAAGGGCCTGCCACCTAGTTCACCGCGGGCCTCCACCGGGGCGGCAGCTGCGCACTTGCACCTTCTGCGCCGGGCAGGTAAGACCGGGTGCTGACTCCATCGCTAACCGGATTATGGAGCCGATAAACGCAACACTGGAGAACAGGGTAGCCCTGGTGACCGGCGGCGGCCGCGGCATCGGGCAGGCCATAAGCCTAGGGCTGGCCGAGCGAGGCGTGCGAGTTGCCGTCCTGGCCCGGTCGGCCGGCGAGGTGCGCGAGACCGCCGCGCGCATCACCGGGGCCGGCGGCCAGGCGCTAGCACTGCCGGCCGACATAGCGGACTCTCACGAGGTCGCGACAGCACTCGACACTATCGGGCGACGCTGGGGCTCCGTCGAACTGCTGGTCAACAACGCCGCAGTCGTCTGGCCGCTTGGACCCAGCGCGACAATCGACGCAAACCAGTGGGCAACCGCGATCGACGTCAACGTCACAGCTGCTGCCCGGCTCAGCTTCGCCATCCTGCCCGGCATGCTCGCCCGGAGCTGGGGCCGCATCGTGAACGTGTCCAGCGGCATCGCCGCCAGTCCGGCCGCAATGCTGCGCGCCAACGCCTACGCCACTAGCAAAGCGGCCCTGGAAGCTCACACCCTCAACCTCGCCGCTGAACTTGCGGGCACAGGCATCACGGTCAACGTGTACCGCCCGGGCGGAGTGGACACCGCCATGCAGGGCTGGATCCGCAAGCAAGACCCCGAACAAATCGGCGTCACACTGCATCAGCGATTCGCGGACAGCTATCAGCAGGGCTCGCTGCTCACCCCAGCCCAATCGGCTGCGTCCCTGCTGACGCGCCTGCCCGGCCCGGCCAGCGGGCAGATCTGGGACGTCAGCGACCCGCAGTAAAGCCACCGCAGCGCGGCGCCGCGAACTGCACGTCGGCCGCAGCACCGCAGGTCACCGCAGTGCGGACAGAAACTTAGGCCCTCGTGCCGCGGGCTTTCCGCATGCCGCGATGGCCTGCCCGCAGTCGCAAGGCGAGCACCGCAGCGGACAGCAGGTACAGGGCACCGGTCACCGCGAGCCAGTGCCACAGATACGGGTCCAGAGACAGGGTCGTCGTGACTGGGAAATGAGCGGGCAGCCTGAGGATAAGCGGGAACCAGATCAGCAGCAGCATGCCGGAAAGTGCCGTGGGGACACGCAGGTAGTTGATCCACGGCACGGCGGGCAGGCTGGGCGGACGATGTCTGAAGACTGCCATCGCGGACCGGTCGGCGAGCGTGTACAGCGGCATCAGGATCAGGTCGTGGCCGATGACCGCGCCGACGAACCAGACCGGGATGCCGACCGCGTCGTCGGGCAAGAGCTCGGCCGCGGCATACCCGGCCAGCGCGAAGCAACCGAGCATGGCGAGCAGATGGAGCGGGCTGGCACCGTACCAGCGAAGGAACCGGCGCATCTCTAACTCCGGAAGGTCAGGCTGGCGACCCACTTGGTGTTGTGCACGCCAGGGTTGGCGGGCACAATCACCCGCGCCGGATAGCCGTGATCGGGCGAGAGGTCCGTTCCGTTGACCCGCAGGGCCAGCAGCGAGTCCGGGTCCATGATCTGCTCCTGCGACAGGACCGCTTTGCTGAACGCGCCGCCGCGCTCCAGCGACTGCACTAGAACGCTCGACGGCACGGGAACGCCCGCCAGCCGGGCGAGGTCGCGTAGCCGGACCCCGGTCCAGGCCTGGTCATCTGTGGACCAGCCCTCGACGCAGGCGATCGGCAGGCTGGCGGTGTGCTGTGGCATGCGGAGCAGGTCGGCCCGCCGCAGCGCAACGGGCGCGCTGCTGACCTGGCTGTCGCTGCCGAGCGTGAGCCGCCAGGCCGCTCCCGTCTCGGCCGGCCTGATCCTGGCGCTTGCTGCCGTCTGATTGATCTGGAAGTCGCCAGGACCGCTACTGACGTCCTGGCCGTGCGGCGCTAGCAGCGCGGTCCGCCGCAGCGATCCGCCGAGGGACTGGCCCACGGACAACAGCGCGATCAGCGCAGCGCCCGCGCCGGCGAACGCCAGCACGCCGCGCCGGGAGATCGTTGGCTCGGCAGGCGCTGCTGCAACCAGGTACCCAGCTTCCGGCGGCTCCGGCCGCGTCCTGGCGAGATTCGTGCGCAGCTCCCTGGTCAGGCTGCGGCTGCGCAGCGCCCTGATCATGGTCGGCAGCTTCAGCGCCACGTGGACGACGAAGCCCGCCATGAATACCCAGGCGCCGTAGAAATGCAGCGGGTAGAAGGAACCGGGGAACTTGTACCACGTCTGGATGTTCAAGATCCCCGTCACGAACTCGAACACCGCCCCGCCGACGAGCACGAGGAGCGACAGCCGTTCCAGGGCGTGCGCCGGTGACCGCAGCGGCGGCCATTCGAACAGCTTCGGCAGCACCGACCACAGTTTGAACAAAAGGATCGATACCAGTGCCAGCCCCAGGGTGACATGGACGCCCTGGTTGAGCCGGTAGAGCCAGACAGGATGCGTGGGCCAGGAGAACAGGTAGAAGCCGAGCAGCCCCTTACCTGGAGTCAAGTCGTTGACCGGGCTGAGGTCCGGGTTATAGGCGGCGTAGGACAGCAGGCCGGTCACGAACAGCACCGGGATGGACACCAGCAGCACCACGCCGAACACCGAGGTCAGCCACGGGCCACGGATCGGACTGCGCCAGAACGACCGGCGGAACGGGCCAGGAGGGGGCGATGCGGGCAGTTTCACTGGTGGCTCTCCTTATCGGCTCCGTCGAGGACGCTCACAGCCGACTGGCAGGACCCGCGGCCCTGGGGAAGCCATAGCCAGGCGGGACGGGCGCTGATTCCGGCGACCGGACGGAACACTGCGGCCGGGACCCCCGCGAGCAGCGGCTGGGGGCATCGGCGGTAGTACCGGCTGAGCGAGGGCTGGTAGCCCTGCGGCGGACCGGCGCTGTCGGTGATGATCGCGCTGAACCGGCGCGCGGCGACCGCGTCCGCGACACTGACCCGGTAGCTCTTGATCGCGGCCTGGTCTGAGGCATGGAGCACGTCGTGCGCCGCGTCCTGGTGCCCGACCGGCACCATTCCGGCCAGCGCGCTCAGGCCGGGGTCCGCGGGGATCGCGACAGTCCCGCCGAGCGCCCGCAGGCCCTCCGTCAGCCGCTCGCCGACGGCGCGGTCAGCGCTCGTGGGAATCGCCTGGGACGGGTGGAAGCCGCTGAGCAGCAGGGCCATCTGTGCGAGGACAAGCGCCCCCGACGCCGCGTTGACCCACGCGGACGATTCGCCGCCAAGTGCCAGGCCAGCGAGCACTGCGACGGCGAGGTAGGCAGGCAGCAAGTCGTTGCTGCTGCCACCGGTGTGAACCAGGGCGGCATAGCCCTCGACCGCCAGCGAAGCGCAGCCTGCGAGCAGTACGGGGGGTACCCGCCTCGCGCCGATCAGGGCAGCGCACGCGGCTATGCCAAGCGCGCTCAACAGGGCTGTCCAGAACCAGCCGAAGTTGCCGTAGTTCAGTGAGTGCTCGCTCATGAGCTGGAAGACGTAGAAGATGTACCAGCCGCCGCTGGTGAGCCCTAGCACGAGCGTGCTGATGCCGAGAACGGTGACCTCAGTCAGCGCGGCGACGCAGGCGAGCCGGCGGCGCGGGCCGGTGAGCAGCGCGGCGATCACGGCGACCCCCTCGGCAAGCCCGGTCTGCTTGGTGAGGAACGCGGCGGCAAGAAGCACCCCGGCGGCGATGGCGCCGGGCGTGCCACGCATCCACCGCGCGACGTAGAGACCCCCGATACTCAGCGCGAGGAAAAGTGAGTCGACCCGGCCGACGTCGAACCACGTGCCTGTGGCGAAGTAGGTCGCGGCAAACAAGCCCGCGGCGCCGACCCCGGCCGCGACGCTCCCCGTTTCGCGCTGGACCAGGCGGCCCAGCAACGCGAAGCAGACGAGCGAGGACACCAGGGAGACCAGCCGCAACGGCAGGTAGGAGACGCCAAGCACGCTGGCCGCCGCGGCCGACACGGCGAAATAGAGCGGCGGGTATCCGTCGGGCACGTACCTGATGCTCGGCGCCGGGTACAGCGGCTGGCCGGCCAGGATGCGGTGCACCTCTACTAGCGAGTTGCTTTCCAGCCACTCGACGGTGAACGGGTAGGTCAGCCTGCTCAGTGCGATCGCCAGATAGGCGCAGACCGCGATGAGGCCAGCCAGTGCCACGGCCAGCCGCACAGCGCGCGGGACGCGCTGGCGCCACGGCGCCACGGCCGGGGACGGCCGGCCCGTATCCCGAGAACGCGCCTGGATCTCCGGACTGCTGCTCAAGGTCATGCCGTGTATTGCACTTACCCGCCCCCCGTCGAGGCAAGGGATTCCTCCTTACAAACTGGTGATAACGCTCTGTTCCAGCCGGGACCCAGGCATGACTGTGCGTAGCCTCGGACCATGCGAGTCCTGGTCACCGGCGGTGCCGGCTTCATCGGTTCCCATGTATCCGAGGCGCTCACGAGCGCGGGTCACGAGGTGCGGGTGCTCGACGCGCTGCTGCCGTGCGTGCACCCCGGCGGCATTCCGCCCTTCTGCGGAGACCCCGGCTTCGAGTTCGTGCACGGCGACGTCCGCGACGCGCAGGCCGTCGACGGCGCGCTGCGCGGCATCGACGTCGTCTGTCACCTGGCGGCGATGGTCGGGCTCGGCGTCGACTTCAGTGACGCACCGCTGTACGCGGGCTGCAACGACCTGGGCACCGCGGTCCTGCTGGCCGCCATGGCCCGCGCGGGTGCCAGCCGACTCGTGCTGGCCTCGTCGATGGTCGTCTACGGCGAAGGCGCGTACTCATGCGCCGAGGACGGGCTGGCAGCGACGCCGCCGCCACGGCAGGCCGCCGACCTCGACGCGGGCAGGTTCGACCCGCGCTGCGGGCGCTGCGGCGGGCCGCTGTCACCTGAGCTGATCCCCGAGGAAGCGCCGCTCGGGCCGCGCAACGTCTACGCCGACACCAAGGTCGCGCAGGAGCACCTCGCCGGATCGTGGGTCAGGTCCACCCAGGGTCACGCCGTGGCGCTGCGTTACCACAACGTGTACGGCCCCGGGATGCCGCGCGACACTCCGTACGCCGGGGTGGCGTCATTCTTCCGCTCCGCCCTGGAGGCGGGGCGTGGTCCGCGCGTCTTCGAGGACGGGGCACAGCGCCGGGACTTCGTCCACGTCCGGGACGTGGCCGATGCCACCGTCGCCGCGATCGAGGCGGTCGGCTGCCCGGGCATCCCGGTCATGCAGGGCGCCCTGCGCGCCTACAACGTAGGCAGCGGTACCCCGCGCACCGTGGGGCAGCTGGCGTCGGCGCTAGCCGCTGCCTACGGTGGGCCGAGCCCGGTTGTCACCGGCGAATACCGGCTCGGCGACGTCCGGCATGTCGCCGCGTCGAGCGAGCGCATCTGGCGGGAACTGGGATGGCGGGCAGCGGTGCCGTTCGCCGATGGGGTCGCGGAGTTCGCCGCAGTGCCCGCGGGCCGGGCGCCGGCCTGACAGGCGGGCGGCTTACCCGCAGCCTGGCAGGCAGGCGGGCAGTCGCATCTCGAAACGGCAGCCGTCCAGGGTGTTCGCGACGTGCACGCTGCCCCGGTGGGCTTCCACGACACCGCGCACGATCGCGAGGCCGAGACCAGCGCCGCTGTCGGGTGCAGGGCTGCGTGCGTCGGTGCCGCGCCAGGCCAGGTCGAAGACGTATGGCAGGTCGGCTTCCGGGATGCCGCCGCAGCCATCGGCGACCGTCAGCAGAGCGTCCTCATGCTCCGGCCTCGCCTCGACGTACACGCTGCCTCCGGCCGGCGTGTACCGGATGGCGTTGGTCAGCAGGTTGGTGAGCGCGCGGGATAGCTCGCGCGGATCGGCGCGGACAGCCAGCTGCCCGGCCGCCTTGCCGGCCAGCCGCACACCGCGCTCCTGCGCCAGCGGCTCCGTGCTGGCCAGGACATCGCTGACCAGATCGTCAAGCGCGATCTCGTCATGGGACAGCTGCAAGGTACCCGAATGGATGCGGGACAGCTCGAACAGGTCGTCAACCATGGTCGCCAGCCGCTCAGCCTCGGCCCGCATCTGCTTGTGGTAGCGCGGCGGATCGGCGGCCAGGCCGTCCTCCAGGGCCTCGGCCATCGCACGCAGGCCGGCCAGCGGAGTGCGCAGGTCATGTGAGATCCAGGCCACCAGCTGCCGCCGGGACTGCTCGAGCGCGCGCTCCCGCGCCCGTGATTTCGCCAGGTTGGCGCTGGTGTTCGTCAGCTCCTCCGACAGGGCCGCGAACTCCGCCGCCAGCGGTAGCGCGGGTGGCCGAAAATGGCCCGCCTCCTCGCCCAGCGCCCGGGCTGCCAGCCGCAGCGCGCTACTGCTGGAGGAGATCTGCCGCCCGAGCAGCCAGCTGAAGACTGCCGCCTCGATGCCAGCGACAATGCACACCATCACGACGACGCCGAGGTCGTGCTGGGACAGGAACATCGCCTCGGCCGTGCCGAGCGTGCCGGCCACGATAGCGAGCACGACCACAATGCCGCTCGCCTGGACCGACATGCGGAGCGAAGCCCGCCGCAGCAGCCGGATGACGCCCATGCCTGCCAGCCCCACAGCGCTCGTGCACCCTACGGCGATCAGGACGATCTGCATCTGGGCGGTCATGACTGGCTCGCATCCCAGCGGTAGCCGACGCCCCAGACCGTCTGAAGGTGGGCCGGCGAGGCAGGCTCCGCCTCGACCTTGTCACGTAGCCGGCGAACATACACGGTGATGGTCGACAGGTCGCCGAACGACCAGCCCCATACCTGCTCAAGCAGTTCCGCGCGGGTGAACGCCCGGCCCGGGTGAGAGACGAAGAAGGCGAGCAGGTCAAACTCGCGCACCGTCAGTTCCAGCTCCCGGCCGTCACGGCGAGCGCGGCGCGCCGCCACGTCTACTTCCAGCGGCCCAGAGCGCACGGGCTCCGGCGCGGCCGCCGTCATCTCGTCTGCGCGCGCACGGCGGAGGACGGCCTGCACCCGCAGGGTGAGCTCGCGGGGGCTGAACGGCTTGGTCACGTAATCGTCGGCGCCGCTCTCGAGTCCGAGCACGCGGTCGCTCTCCTCACCGAGCGCGGTCAGCATGATCACCGGCAGCGGCACAGAAGTGTTCCGTCCCTCGCGCAGGCGCCGGCATACTTCGAGGCCGCTGACGCCGGGCAGCATCAGGTCGAGCACCACCAGATCGGGCGGCCACGTCGCGGCGATCTCCAGCGCGGCCGGCCCGTCCACCGCGTGCCGGGACTCCAGGCCGGCGTGGCTCAGGTAGTCCACGACGACCTCCGCCACCGTCAGGTCATCTTCGACAACGAGAATGTGTGCGTCCACGAGCCGAGTCTAAGGACCCCGGTGCCCAGCCGGGACATGCGCATCACAAAATGTTTCCTTAGATTGTAATAAATGACAAAGCTTTATGCCGAGATCGCTCGCAGACTCTCTGAGCTTGACTTCTCCGTTTTGTAAGGCCCTATCATCAGCTGTCACTGGTGACTAGTAATAGCGTCACATCTGTGATTGTTGACGTAATCTTGCCGTGCCTGAACGAGGCACCAGCATTGCCTTGGATTCTCGAAAAGATGCCCGCCGGCTTCCGCCCGATCCTCGTGGACAACAATTCCACCGACGGTTCGGGTGAGCTCGCGAGGTCGCTCGGCGCGACGGTCGTGGCCGAGCCGACCCCGGGCTTCGGGGCGGCCGCTCACGCCGGCCTGCTGGCGGCGACCAGCGACCTGGTGTGCTTCTGCGACTGCGACGGCAGCCTCGACCCGCGGCAATTTCCCCTCCTGATCGCGCCGCTCCTCGCCGGTCAGGCCGACTTGGTCCTCGGCCGCCGGCGCGCCGAGCGGAGGAACGCATGGCCGCTGCCCGCGCAGCTGGCCAACTGGGAGCTCGCGCGCCGGGTCCGCCGTCGCACCGGACTCGGCATCCGTGACCTGGGACCGATGCGAGCGGCAGGCCGCGAGGCGCTGCTCAGCCTGAACCTTGCTGACCGGAGGTTCGGATACCCGCTGGAGATGGTCATGAACGCGGCGGCCGCCGGCTGGCGGGTGTCTGAGGTCGAGGTGACCTACCTGCCCCGCATCGGTAAGTCCAAGGTCACCGGGACTGTGCGAGGCTGTCTGCGCACCGTGCGGGACATGAGCCAGGTACTCGCCCGGTGACGGCGCCCATGCGGCAACCGGATCCCACGCTGCTCGTCATCGCGAAGCAGCCTGTGCCTGGCCGGGTCAAGACGCGACTGGTTCCGCCATGCACGCATGAGCAGGCTGCCGCACTCGCCGAGGCCGCGCTCGCCGACACGCTGGACACCATGCTGAAGGTTCCGGCCAGACGGCGGGTACTGGTCCTCGAGGGTGAGCCGGGCCCGTGGCTGCCGTCCGGGTTCGAGATCGTGCGGCAATCCGGCGGCCCGCTCGACGAGCGCCTGGCCGGCGCGTTCGCCGCTGTCAGCGGCCCGGCGCTGCTGATCGGAATGGACACGCCGCAGGTCACCCCTGATCTGCTCACCGTCGACTGGCAGGCTGCCGACGCATGGTTCGGCCCGGCCGCTGACGG
>Ga0335072_10006502_pt1 | contig 17064 bp, 13 predicted proteins | sample Lox_Sample_21_FD_206725 | JGI IMG/M metagenome (GOLD analysis project Ga0335072, IMG submission 206725) | Soil microbial communities from Loxahatchee National Wildlife Refuge, Florida, United States - Lox_Sample_2.1 | ecosystem: Environmental > Terrestrial > Soil > Wetlands | place: USA...
GTGCATGTGAGTCTTCACCCAATTCTCCTGTTGTGGCAGATGCGTTGCCTCTTCCACGTCCTCGGCCACGAGAGGGTCGGTGTGTTCTTGGCGCCATACTGGTCAGGTGAAAAGAAGTTCTTGAAATGGTGTCACTTCATTGACTTTGAAGACGCTGTCGTGAATTGTGATCTTGGGCGCTGAATGCTTTGGTGGGGGCCTTCAACTTTTCGAACCGGGGTCATACCAAGCTAGAATAAATTAGAATTAGCGCGGGGCCATCACAACAAAACACGGCAACTTTAATCGACTAGGACTTGAAGTAGAGACCAAGGAGATGTGATAGCGTAGCTATTAATGACATTCCACTGTGGTATATACCTTTGTGATCCTGGCAATCCAGAAATCTGTTAATACTTCTTGCTGGCGTACTTCTTTTATTGGGTGGAACAACGGTATTACAGTTCTAGAATACTTCTGTCACAATGGAACAAGCACGTGTATGTAACAATGTATTGTCAAGGAAAGAAGCATGACTAGGAGTTCCCCATGTGCATCAAATACTCCAACAAGCCAGTAGTAAAAAGGAATCCCGTCATGATATGAGGCGTAGCGCCGCATCCATCAGTTCCAATCACGATACCCGACCAACATTTCCCCTTTTCCGCCCAATTTCCATCTCAAGAGTAAGAAAAATTCGCAAATAAAACAGTCAATGGACGTATCAAACAAATTGACCGGACTCCTCATCACCAAAGGAGTGCGTGGGGTAAATCCCCGAAACCCGAATACACTAAGCAGTACCACTTGTGAGGATCAGACGAAGATGCGCATAGATAACGAGACAGACAGGTCGTAGGAAAGAAAAACTTTTGGCGCGTCTGGTGGAAATAGACTGACAACCGGAAGGGTGGTGTAGGCTAGACCGTGGCTGGCCTAATCGCCTATCCAACTCGGGAACGATATGCGTAATTTAGGTGAGGATGTTTTTCTGTGACAAATTAAGTGGCCTTGCCACTTGCTGAAGTAAATTCCCGGAAATCCTAAAATCTCAAACACGCAAGTTCTGTTTGTGGGGCATCTACCGTTTCCTCTTCTTACTCTTGTCTGGACTGCCCATAGCGCCAGCTATAATTCCGGACGTAGTGAATCCGCCGGCATTAGCAAGCTCGTCCTTTTTGACGGGTACGCCCATATGACGGCCATAGCGACCCTTCCTACCATTGCCTTCATCTTCGCTCACGCATTGGTCGGCGTTCAGGCCAGCATCCTTGCACCGCTGGCAAGGTCGCTGCCGATCACAACCTTTCTTGCTCTTGCGGCACCGCTGGCATCGAGGCTTGGAAGACAGATCTTCCTCATCATCTCCAAGCTGGTGCTGAAAGTTCAATGCAGAAGATACTGATGCCTTCCTTGATTGTGGGGTAAGAGATGTTGGAGAAATCGGTGGACGGCTACTCTCAAGGCTAATGGATGTCTTGCCCTTGCTCTTTGCGGCATGTGCAGGACGATGAGATTTACCCGACTTGCTAATTTTACCTGAACTTGCAGCAAAGGTACCGTTTCGTGGCTTGCCTATGCTTTGCGACATACTTCTGGCTTTGGGCAGCTTCGGTTTCACGACATGCTCCGGCCCATTCGAGGCCTCATCTACGTCATGGCCATCTTCGTAATCTCCCTCATCTCCACTGAAATCTGTGCTGTCTTGGCTAGGCAGCTGATTGTCCATATGCTTGCCAAATCTCTTGATCGGCGCTGAGAAAATATTTGGGCTGCCCTCAAGCTTTGGACGACGGCCGGGAGGAAGTTCATCCTCGCTCTCATTCTCATCATCACTGGTGGCCCCTGTGGAGGATGCAGCATCCGCTTTCCCGCTGAATGTATCGTCAAGCGTAGACGCTGATGTACGGCCATGAGAAACATTGGTCATTTCCCCAAGTCTCATGAGCTGGAGAGCCACGTCCTTATCCTCTTCAGACATACAACTGCCGACAGTAGGATCAGGTGTAGGTAGTATACCCAGAGCATTTCCGTTCGGTGTGACACCGATTGAAATTCTGGGCTGAGCATACGCCGTGCCGCGTGTGCGACGACTGTCAGTGGCAGGTGTTGAGTACATGCCAGGCTGGCCAAACCCGTTCCCGTAGCTCTGTGGAGACTGCATGAGCTGAGGGTGCGCGAAAGGGTTTTGTGTAGGATGTGTATATGGCAGAGATGCCCTCTGATGCTCAATTCGTCGAGCCGGAGATACAGAAGAGTTCGATGTCGCTGCAGGCATTTGGGGAGGCGCAAAAAGTGGCAATTCCTAGAACTTCGCATTAAGAGTTTGAACTACAAGCGGTTTGCTCGGGATATCATGATTTAATGACTTACAGAGCTTTCGAACTTTGCCCGTTTGCGTCTTCCACCCTCAACAATGTTGTCGAGACTGATCTCCGTGTTGCCAAGATGCTCACTCTTTGTCCTGCTGGAAACAGAGCCGGCGCCATCACCACTACTGTACCCATTCATAGTATCGCTTTGCATGTCTGCAAAACTGCCATGTGTGCTAGATCCCCTACTCTTATAACCCGATCGCGATCGAGGCTTCTTAGTGGCCTGATAATTGACCGGAGTGGAATCGCTACGGCGTCCACGGCCGTTAGGAGATACACTCCGTTTTAAAGATGTCCTAGAGGTTGGTCTCGATGGCGGTTGTCCGTAGTTAAGAGCCTGAGCCGGCTGTGGTGGGAGCATTTGGTGGCTTTCAACATTGTGGTAGTCCTCTTGGCCAACGGGCGAAGCAGAATGGTATGACGGCGGCCGATATGCTGTACTTGTGTTGGAAGCTTCTTCAATGACACGAACGTAAACTATCATGTTGTTTCGAAGGTTCTCATATCGCGCGATGAGTGTATTGCCCTGCTCATCCTCGAAGCTAACACCCTTTGCGCCACCTGGGCCGGCGTACAATCCGTAGAAGTTCTTGACAGTCGTAACAATCGATTCGGTAGTATCATGAGGATATATCTGCACTCGCATAGGCAGACGCGCTCGAAACTGTGGGGATTCAGGGAAGAGGAGTTCGAATGAGACGCTTTTTGGGCTTGCAGGCCTCTGTAGAGACGTGTTGTTATTTTGTGAGGTACGCATATCAGATTTACTGTCAGCATACGATGCTGAAGGGCTTGTCGATCCACTATCGGTACTGTTCGTATTTAATCCGGACATGGTCTGCCGGGTAGGGTAAGAATGAGTCCGCGAGTGTGATTCAGCGGCACTATAGCCGGACATATGTATATCTGCAGAGTGCTCATCTGACAAGAGACTCGATAGCTCCATTACAGAGCAACCAACTCCTGACAGGATATAGTTGTGATCGTTGGATGTCGAGGCCTGCTATCGCAGGTTCAGTGCTTGGATTGACGGCGCAAGCAGATGACGATGCGGGAATCAGCCTTCTGAAGGAATTTAACCTGTCCCATATCATCTCATGTTAGCCAATGTTCATTTGGGTCCATTTTAGGGAAAAAGACGGTACACTGGATGGACCGTTGAGTTTTGCTTCTGTCTAAATGGCGGTCGCAGAAGAAACCCACTCTCCACGGCGAGAAAAGTGCACATAGGGAGATTGGCCTGGAAGGTCGGCGGAGAGTAGACGAACCTTTTTCTTTGATCGCATAAGCCTGAGAAATGATATCAACTTACGAGAGTGTATAAAAGATGTGGCTGTACTGCCTATCGAAGCACCGGCGCTGATCCGGTAGAACTTAGCATATCAGAGCTGCCAAGATCAAACGTCAGTCTTCAGAAAAGTGGATGAGAAATAAGGAGCCTAATAAGCCAGATTGATGCTCCTCAAGCAGATTGAGTTTTGATGCTTACCTGTACGTTGTCGAAGTGGTGCTGCTCCCTGACATCCAGGTCGGTAGGTGTAGAAGAGGAGAAGGTAAGTTGGTAGGCGAAGACCCAAGAGAGTCCATACACCAAAATTGTGCAACGCACAAGTGAACATACCAATTGGCGCCCGCTACATAACATGATAATTTCAATACAGTTATAAATTGGATTTTGAATAATCCCTTACGATTTCAAGAATTTCCTAGCATTCTATTGAGCATAAGCTACATCTATTTACACTTCTCAGCATTCTGGACACAATGACAGGCGCACAGTCAACCTGGAGTGTTTTTGGAAGGAGCGCAAGGCACGGGTTTCGGAGATAGACAAGGAAGTGATAGTATGAGAGACATATGTTAAGTGTGCAGAAGCTTTTCAGCTGCTGTTCGAGTTTGTGTCATAGTTTTGTACGGGGCTTTGAAACGCTCCGCTCTTCGCCAGCGCATCCAGCCAAAGCAATCGGCCTCTGAACGTCACCGATAGATATCGGACGAGACTTGTGTCCCTCCTGTCAAATTTAAGAACACAAAAGAAGCGCCTAAATATGCTCAAATGTCGTCGAACAATAGGACTTCGTCAATCATTGAACATTATTATTAGAGTGTTGGTGGTATCATATACTGCTCGTTTTGAGAGATTGAAACCCTTGGTGCTTCCCAACGAATAGCTGCCGCAGACTTTGGCGCATAGCATCATTGGCTGGCTCAGATGCATCTTCAGCCCACCCAGCTTTACGATCCTGGAACTGATTTTGTCCTCGACAGAGCTGTCAGCTGGTTGGACCGATCCGGTCGCATGCCCGCGAACTCTCTTGCGCACAGCCACTAAGGTAGATGGCAACTTATCGAATCTGTTCTGCTAGATGTTTCGATGCATGGATAATATGGCTCATTCTGGAAATGGATAAAAGCACCGTCCGTGGGATATGACAACTTTTCGACTTGAATCGATGGCAGGAGCCGGGTGCAAGGCAAACTAGGTTGCCAGGATGCGGCCAATTCGCCATAACGTTTCGTGCTTGTGGCTGCTTGACTGGATCAATGGATCTACAACGCTGCAGTTTTAGTTGGTCATGATGCATCACTAATCGCATTTCCTAACTTGAAGGGTGGTCTGCCCAGACATAGCTATTAAAACGGCGCATCATCAGACGGAACTTCGTGCAGCAATTTGCAGGCTATAATGGCAAGCCGTGTGTTTGTTGTTAGTGTCTTTTTATCATAGCAATGCAATGACAAGTCCCTCAACAAGGTGTGCCTAGTGCTGATGACGAGTTCTGACCCATACGCGACCGCCAAGGAGATTACACTCAGAGTGAGAAGACATAAATTAGCAGCGACCAATGCGAATCGCAAGGAATGCTTTGCGGCCGATACAATTCGCAATTGCTTATATCGCAGTATTTTTGTGGTTTATCTTCACGAAGCTGGTAAGCCGCCGTCACGGCCTAGATCTAGAAACGACCCACAGCTATCGATGTCGGCGCACCACTGACCCAATGCACAACAGTGAATGTGACACAGAAGTCTCTGTAAAGGCCTGTAACCCTCTTCCCTTGCGTTTCTAGTTTGGACGAGAGTGCTGGAATAGTGAGATGATTGAACCCCACAGAAGCTCTAGTCTGCGAATTCGCTCGGTCGCTGAGGGCCGAGTATGCCGGGCGGCTACCTGGGGGGCTAGAAGCGCAAAGTTAATGAAAGGCTGAATAAACGTTACTTTTGAAGACTTATTCATATGAATCGCAATTATCGAGCAAGATAATTGCAGTGACAAAGACTGTGATAAAGTAAAAAGGTGCAAGGGAGGTAGGAAATATTAAAAATAGAAACTGCACGTGATTTCGTGAAAAGACGCGAACTAGGAACAGGCAATTGCGTCGCAACTCTCAAATTTTACACTTTCACGTGTCTTCGAAGCCACAAAAGTTTTATGAATGTGCCTTCTTTGCCTATAAATTCTTGTGTAGATTCCAATCCTGTGGAAATAACTTTTTTTGTGTTTAACTTTGGGGAATGTCCCAATATATGAAAAGGTCCATCTGGAGCTGCGAACTGGGAGACGCGAGGCCTTTCCACTAGAGTATATTGGGACTAGCGTAGTAACGCTTTGCGTAAATCTTGGCGACAGGACTAGTCTCAATACAGCATCATGTTTCTGTACGGTAACCACGGTAACATTGCGTTTGTCATTCTTCATCGCGACTTTATGTGTTGATCAACCAGCGCCATTATTGGAAAGCGACGTATTCGATAACGTACTTCTTCCTGGAGTTCGTCTTATATGCCGTCATTAGAGTCAATTACACGGCACTGTCACGCTCTTATTTACGGGAGACCAAGGAGAGTCACGTCTATCCATAATCTGATATGATTGAGGCGCGACATATTGCACATCAACAAGCATAAACATCAACGCTACCATAAAATTGATTGCCCTACCATCAGCTTTACATAGCATCATACCATAGCAATCACTATGGACGCGAGAGTAAGTCCTTTTTGTCAGTGTTATTATTGTTGTTCTCGTTGTCCTCGAGATTGAGACTAGGCTTGCGGGTACAATCTCGATCTATTCTCGCGAATGCTAGCCGGCATTCGTCAACACTACATGGAATTCCTCATTCTTTCCCCTTCCCATTAACTACCATCATTGGATGGCACAGAATAGTTGCAAATGTGCTAATTTTACCTTAGCCACAACGACCTCTTCGTGCCCTCCATATAGGAGATGAGAACGCTATTCCTGCAAAGCAGGTTCTACATCAGCGTCACAAGTCGACGGGGACATTGTCCACCATGCTCGGAGCAGGTGGACTCAAGGTGGCAGCAAAAAGAACTGCCTTTGGGGATGTCAGCAATACGGCCAAGAATATCAGCGCTGCCCATGATGATCTGGAAACTGTCGGCAAGAACAATGGCTATGATGTTCTAGAAAAGCCCTCTGTACCTCAAGAAAACGCAGCCTTTCTACGGCCGGCTCAGAGACCATTAGCTGGCCTGAAAGGCTTCCTTGGCAACAACTCCATTGTCAATACCACTGCTGCGCCTTCACTAGCAGCAAAAGCATCCCTCGTTGAAGCACAGCAGCCTCTCGTAAAAACCCGAACTCTTTCGAAACGAACCACAACGATTTACAAAGACTCCGCTGTCCTGGACTCCAACCAATCTTCCCAACTTACTGCTCTATCCGCTTCAAATATCAATGCTCCGGTTGCACCTGTCCATCAAAGCTTGGGTCCTCGCCAGCACAAGAGTCAACCTCAATTGAAGGCGGACCAAGCACCACTACGACGCACTCAAAGTAGGGTGATTGAGACCTCAGTCGAGGTGTCACAAGAAGAGCCAGTTCCTATCGAATCTAATCACCAAGATGGTCCTGAAAAGCTCTCAAACGAGACCGGGGAACACAAGCAGAAAACTGCAGAAGATATACACCGCGAAAACCAGCAGGCTGAGGAGTTGGCTATTCAGCTCCGAAAGGAACTCGATAGGCAAGATAGACAACTTCCTCCACCGCCGCTCGTGTCAGAGCCTGAAGAATACTGGGAAGAAGAAGAGGAAGAAGAACTCTACGATGAGCAGGGCTATACAACTGCACATTCTTACAGATCCCGAGGCGACAACACCACCGGCGGCGCCACTACTGTCCTCTTCCCTAAAGTGACTAACAAAGTGAAGAAGGAACTGGCTATGGCAAAAGACATTGTTGAGAATTCGCGTACTGCTGAGGAGATTGAAGACGAGGCTTGGGATACCAGCATGGTGGCTGAGTATGGAGATGAAATCTTCCAGTACATGAGAGAGCTTGAGGTTCGTCTCTTTTTATTTCATACTAGTCTTTTCACACGTGGAGCTATCTGAAGTACTGTTTGATGCGTCTCGCTACCTTCGTTCGCCGGTACCGCTGCCACTTTTACCTGTCTTGTGCATTATTACCCGTACTGACGGTCTTTTCCAATAGATCAAGATGCTTCCCAATGCACACTATATGGATAATCAAGCCGAGATTCAATGGTCTATGCGTTCTGTTCTCATGGATTGGTTGATTCAAGTTCACCATCGATTCTCACTCCTACCGGAGACCCTTTTCCTCTGTGTCAATTACATCGACCGTTTTCTATCCTGCAAAATCGTTTCTCTCGGCAAACTCCAGCTGGTTGGTGCCACTGCAATCTTCGTTGCAGCGAAGTATGAAGAAATCAACTGCCCATCTGTTGGCGAGATCGTGTACATGGTCGACGGTGGCTATACTGTTGATGAGATTCTCAAGGCCGAGCGATTTATGCTCAGCATGCTTCAGTTCGAGCTTGGATGGCCGGGACCTATGAGCTTCTTACGGAGAATTAGTAAGGCTGATGATTACGACCTGGAGACCAGAACTCTAGCAAAATACTTCCTCGAAGTCACCATTATGGATGAACGCTTTGTTGGCAGTCCACCTAGCTTCATTGCTGCCGGTGCCCATTGCCTTGCCCGTCTCATGCTCAAGAAGGGTGATTGGGTATGTTTAAATATAGACTAGGATAATCGTGCATTTACTAATCTTCACGCAGAGCCCCGCACATGTCTATTATTCTGGTTACACTTGGGCACAGTTGAAGCCACTTGTAACTATGATCATGGAGTGCTGTGAAAATCCCCAAAAGCACCACTCAGCCGTGTTTGAGAAATACTCAGACCGTCGATATAAGCGTGCCTCAGTCTTCGTTCAGGGCGAGATGGAGAAAAATTTCACGCTTCCTTCCACACAGCCGCCAATGTCCTGCCAATCGCTGCCAGTATTCGAGGAGTTTACAGATCATATGTCATTTGACACCCGTGAGCCTTTCAAGCGTATGGTTCAAGTCAAAGGATAAACCGGCATGCTATTATCACGATCGAATAGCTCCAACGACATTCGCCTTCTATGTACATCTCTAGTGGACCTAATATGGCCTTTTCCGTTTGTCTGTCATCAACACGGCATCTAGAGGCCTGCGAAGCATGATTTCACTTTCTTTTCCCATTGGTGTTCTATAGACTCGCATTGCATTATCATCTCGCTTCACCCACCACGCTACGATTTCCCAAGGGCTTCATTTGATCCTTTCAACTTGCACCAATCCAGGGAGTCTTCAGCATCGTCCAATCGTCTTTTCCGGCGTTTTACTGGTTCAATGTAACGATGCCAAACGATAAGACGTGACCACGACAATTTCCTTGCTCGACAATGGCAGTGCTACAAAATGGCTTGTATGTTGTCAATTGTCCTTTCTTTCGGCGTGTCTGGCGGTAGTATGTGGGAGCTGTAGGCCAAATGAAGGTCTTAATTACATGCATCAAAATAGAGGTCTTATTAATGAATTTCAATGCTTTCACGAGAAATGTAACTGCTCTTGATGATGCTACCGGGTGACTATTGATCAATCCTACTCTTGACATGTAACAGCGTCTGCTCACTTTGATCAACTCTCTCTCTCACTTATGCAGTGCCCTTAACAGATAACACATCTCCATTGTCGATCTTGATATTATCTATGGCTGCCCTTCTCTTGCTGCTATTTCGCTTCCTCCTACCGCCCGCTCCCTTTTGTTTCTTCCTGCCAATCTGTACCACACGGTCTGTACCACACGGCATCTGTGTCAGAGAACCAGCCGCAACAGAAAGATCACATCGTTTATCGTGTTATGCTTTTAGAGATCCTGAGTCTGACTCCACTATCTCACACCTCTCACAGTTAATCTCGTAATTGTCAATATGTCTCATATCCTTAACCGGTCCTTGACATATGATACATATATTGTGTATATTTTACCGTAAACCACAACAGCCCTGTTGGACCAGTTCATGAATCTCATTCAAGAATAACCAAGGCTTATGTACTCATTTGTACTGTATTTATTCTCTCTTCGCAAGAAACTGCTAAAGTATTTAACTGGATCTATTCTACGCGACCAACCATGAAATACAAGACCGCAAATCCCACATCAGATGCCAGCCAGAACGCCACGATGCTTACGCCTATGTGAGAGGTACGAATGAGATAGAAGGCATGAAGGTCGTATCGTGACTTCTCCGCAGATCTCTCCTCATCTTCAATTATTTGATCCTCTTTGGATGCTTCCGTCCTAGAAATCTCATTCGTCTTTCTCATCTGAGATGATGTTGCGCAATTGTGTGATAGTCTTACATTTGTGATGACATGCTCAATATTGAATCGAGCCGAGAGCAGAGTGACGTGGTGGGCAAAATGATGCATGTTGTGCTTTTTCGTGCTTGAAAAGGATCATACTCTAAGCAGAAACCTTTCCGCCACCAATTATCGCCGGTAAGCCCTTCCAGGCCTCCTTCCCAGGGATCTTCATCTTGCCGAAATCTTCATCCAGATCCAGGATGATCTTAAGAGCATTTTTACTACGTAAGTACTGGAGTGGACCACCTTGCTCTGGTAGAGGAGACATTCCGCTTGCTCCAACGCCGATATGTGGTATAGCCGCACTCTCTTTCTGTGAGCCAGGCATCGGCAAGAGGTTTTGAAGAACCTCGTAAGCGGCGAGAGTGAAACCGAATTGAGGAGAGGATCTGAGGATACGTGCAGGGCCTCCCTTAAAGAAAGCCTTGAATCCTTCTTCCTTCCAAATTGTTTTTGCGCAGTGTCGAAGAGATGTGTACGAGCTCTCACCCTTACGTGCTTCAACCTGTAATCTAGTTTTGATCACATCGCATGGCGTTGTAAGGTACGCCGCGGGCATACCGGCCACTGCACCGGCTGTAAGAAGCTGCAAGATTCCCAACTTCTTTGTCGGTGACTCTCCAAAGAGATCTCTCTTCAAATGGCTGTATGTGGGGAAGTAGATACTGGAGAATGGAACGTCACGGAGAAGACAGGCTGAGGCTCCCTTGTAAAGTCCGATAATACCCAGGTTTCGCACAATCCATGCTGCGGAGCGTCGTGGGGGGGCATTTTCAGAAAGCGACTTTGACAATTCACCTTGGACTTGGAGACGAATTTTCACGATTTCGAGAGGATTTGTGAAGATCTGTGGTGGGAAAGCAGTGTTAGGGCCAAAACTTGAGAAAATATAGTGATAGACTTACGACTTGACAAGCTCCGGCGCATCCACCAGCAAGAATCTCATGAGGAAGCCAGATTTTTCCGTTCTTATCGGAGAAGTGGCCTCTAACCAAATCATTCACGGTCAATTTAATGGCTTTTTCGGGCGCCACACCCACAAGCTGAGGTAGAACTCCGGCATACAAACCTCTGAATCCCTCGTTGCGCACAACCTTCTTAGCACAATCCCATGAGTTCTTATAGAGTCTTTCTCCGACTCGGGAATTGCGCTGATTCTGCATTCGAGTCTTAACCAAATCAATTGGATATACCATGAATGCTCCGAAAGCACCTGCCAAGCTGCCCAGACCAAAATGGTAAGCAGACTCAAGTAGTTGATGGAGTACCTGCTGGGTGGTTGTCTTGGTTTTTTCCATCGCGTCGGACGCCATATCACCGAAAGCGTTGAACAGAGGATTTCGCCATGACGCGTCTATGACCTTCGTAAAATCTTTCAAGCCAAGTTTCCCGGATGGTTCATCCAAACTCGCAAAGTGAAAGAGAATATCGGCCTCCATAGGCGTAAATAGAGAAAATCGGGTTGTCTTTGCAGCTTGGTTCAGGAAGTCTGTACGAGTGATCTTTCCATCTGAGCTATGTAAGGTTGCTTGTCTGATAATTGCCTCGATCAAGTCCATCTCAAGGATCACATTCAGAAAGGCCCTAACATTTGCATATGAGATTTTGCTACCAGTAGAGATGTTGCAAAGTGTCGGCAGGTTCTCCAGGAGGTGATCTGACAGCTTGTGCTTTGAAGTTTCAACAATAATACGTTGAAAATCCTCGGGTTCGATATATCCGTCACCATCTTTATCAAACTTATGAAAAGCCTGTCGGATGCGCTCGCCTTGTAGACCGCGAAGCATCTGTGAAAATTGCGGATATGTCATATTATGACGGTGTCTTTTGCCTCCAGTGTACAACGTCATCCACTCACAATCGAAATCGAACGGAAGGCTTTCTGGACCCTTGTTCATTTCATATAACTTCCTGAAGTTTTCGAACTCGACAAAGCCCTTGTGGTCGACATCGAAGAGACGAAAGGCAATGTCGTACTCTGCATCAGGCTTGGCGAGAAGGTTCTCAAATGTGGCCCAGTCATTAAGGCTGATCTTGCCGGAACCCTTACGGTCAGCAATTTGGAACAAGATCCCGTACTGCTCACGCTTAATCTTGTGCTATGTGACAGACAACCGTTAGCTTACAAATATCTGGCGGGGGCAATTTTTGATAGATTGTTCACATATCGGATAGATCGGTCTAGGATTGAACATACATAGTCCTCCGTTGGAGGAGCAATTGCATTGATAAACTCATCTCTCCCCATATAAGATTCCCCTGATTTGGGATCCTTCTTTGCGTGAAGGAGGAATGTTGACCGGGTCTGCGCCGACAATTGTGTAGGCTCTTCCGTTCCCAAGAGGGACTCTTTGACGGCCTCCTTGACTTTCAGCGCGGTCGCCATAATGACGATCTCGGAATCTAACAATGTAATTAAATTAACATCCTGCGATTTAAGTACAGTAATCAAAGGGCCTTTACGGATTCTTGATTGTGAGGGGCTTAGTAGGAGAATTTATTAGGTCGGCAATTAAAAAAAAAAAAAGTAAAGGGCGGTATCACTGCAGGATGCATACCTTTCACAGCTCAATTCTTATCAATTGGAGAACAAATCTTGCCCTGCTCGTCTTGAGAGTATCGCGCATGCGATGCAGAATGTCCTCGTCTCGCAACCACAAGGTGTTTGGATAATGTTTGTTCTCAGAAGATCGCGATCGCAAGAAGCGCGTCTAACTTTTGGCCCTTCAAAGCCCGCCATGGAAATTTGGCAATAACACTATTCCTAATGCCGTTACCTCCGGCGGTCGCTTTGCCGATGTGGCATTGGCGAAATTGTCGCCTTCGTGACACAGTTCATAGTCGGGGGATGTACGGCCCGACGGGCAATGAACCCCTGTGCAGCATACTTTGCTATTGACTCTCTGCTTTGTTGTGGTGGTCTAACGAACCCTCCAAATCGAAACTTGAAACTTGACTTTTGTACTTAAAATTACTTACGTGCCTGAGGCGGAACGCTGGATTGGTAACATTTCATTCGCGCTACGCCTTTTCATCAGCCTCCAAAATCTTCCATTCTTGGCATCCCTTTAGGGAAATTCACCTTTTTGCAGTAATTTTAACTGGAAATGAATTGTCGCTATTTATCATAATCGGAAAAGAGTTTCCAGGATCGATACGCAGTTAATTGCATTGTCTGAACCTCTGGCTTGATATCTGCTACTCGATATCTGAGAGGTTGTATGGAAAAAGAGTTTTAGATGAGATGCACTTTGATCCCAGCTATAGCAGCGGCATGTCAGTTTGCTAGACTATAAAAGTAACTGCAGGCGTTGTTGTCAAAAGATAAGATGCAAAACATAGCCTCAAAAATTGTGTAGTTTGGAAAGCAACAGTCTGTTTAGGAAGCTTTTTTGGAGAAAAGCGAAACAAAAAGAAAAATATTTGTATTTTAGATCTATTTATACATTTCATTCTCTTTTAGGAAATTAGATATAAGCTGTTATACCAAAAATAAGAAAGTAAAGACCTAGCCCATTGTTCTCAACCAAAGGCTGTTCCCGCCGGATGGCTGGGTATGGTCATACCCGGCACCGTGGAGGAGTTAGAGACTCATTTGGCGACTCAGGAGTGATAGAGTGATATCTACTGCTAGCAGAACTTAAAAGTCTAAAAGTCTAGTTGGGAAGTGAAAGCTCTTATTTGAATATGTATTCTTGTGTTACGCTTGGTTCTATTCTCTACTCCTACGCTTAAAATTCCTAGGTAGCTTATACACGATCAGTATGCGTAATCTGCGAAATTCTGCACGCTACCTATGTCTTATATATTAAACTGTTGTAACACGTTTACAGCCTGTGGGAGTAATGGATAGTGCGTTGTATTATAGTGCTTCAAAATGATACTTTCTGCCTCTTGCGCGAAAGCTATACGAAATATAAACTACGCTGATAGATCCTGCTTTCCTGTATTGAAAATATACAACCGATCATTAATGTAAAATGTACAATGTTTAGTTTCTAATAATATCATTCTAGAGTGCCTCGCGACCATCCAATGCACTCTTTCCTGCTACAAACTCAAGGTCATCAATCATCGGTGCCATTCATTACTCGTAAAGAGATATCGCCATTTTATAAACACGTCGATAGGATCCGATCCAATGGCTGATGCCTGTAACGCCGTCGAAAACGGTAGCAGAAATAAAATTACATTTAAATGAGAATCTAGCCCGGATTACTTTCATAACGCGATATCAGGCGGCTAGAGTACCATTTCAGTATCGAAATATACAAATTCGACTGGTAAGGAAACATGCGCTACCAACGACTCTCTACTGGTCTCCTTATCCCAAGCATCGAGATACTCGTGTGGATAGATAGGTGTGTCTGCTTTTCGATGATGTAATTCAATGCTTCTGGTCTGCTCCATATATGCACATGGGAAGAGAAAGTGTGGAGAATTGAGATTGCTACCATACTTTATATTGTGTTCATCTTCCTGCAGCCACACCATACCGTTGTTCCTATGATTAAACTTGGACATATGCAATTATGGAAATAGAAGTCCCCATGGTTCAAACAGAAGAAAATTAACCCAATTAGTTAATCCAACAATTAGGAACTATAGGGCTTATCGGGAAGGGTAGGTTCGAAAGCCTTCACATTCCTGGCTGATGAGCCTGGAGAGAGCCTTGAGCTTTCAGGAGGCCGTGCCGACGGCGTTTCTACAAGAGATACAATGTCTGCCTTGCGCAGCCAATCCTAAACTTTGATTTCTCTTCCCAGATGGCCCACTGTCGCACTTGTGATGCTTTCCAAGTCTCGGATGCCAAGGGTCGCCTTACCGTACTGGTTAAATGCTATTCAAATTACTGGTCCTTCTCCCGAAATCAAAGTCAAGTGATAAACTCAAATCCAATTAGAGTTTAATATTTATATTCAGTCTCAGAGCTCCTGGACACTAATGCCCACAACGCCATTTATATCGGAGCCTTTTCGCAAATGCCCGTTGATGTAGTTCCTCTCCATTGCATCCCAATCCACAATGCCAGGCTGGCGCTCCTCATGCGGAGGCTTGACCCACTTATAATCAGGGACGAAGGCTCGCTCGCTCATCCGCGGCCAATCCTGCGCCTTGCGTTCTTCATCACTCAATGCCTTCCAGCTGTCGTCCGCCAAGTCTATCCACTCAGTGCCGGGAGAGTCTAGCATCCTCGCGAACTTGTACTTGCCGCCTTGTACTTTGGTAGTCATTCGGCCACCCCAACTGATATGCCCTGTGGTATCTGACGGAGTTATAACCTCCAAAATCATAGCTTCGCGGCCCTCGCTATCGCGCATTCTTTTCAATTTAACTTCAAACTTGCCCATTCGGGTGGCAAAGCCGCCCTGTGCGTAGCTCAGCCATTTGGTCAAGTGGGGTGTGATCTGCCATGTGCGACCCATTGGACTTGTTAGTTTGATGCCGAGAATTTCTATTAGCAATGCCATCGTGGGACCTGTACTCCAGCCATGAGCGTGGGAACCTCGTGCGGGCGACCAGTATGCTGGATATTGAGCATATCCGTCTGCGCGATAACCTTCGCACATTGTGCTGTTAGTCATCCCAGGTCCATCAAGCATGTAACCCCACATCATCTCCATGAGCTCAACAGCCGCATCGTGATTTTCAGCCGCGCAGTGGGCAAGAAGCTCAAACGATGTGACAAATGGGGAGATGACATTTGGATACTCGACAGCAGGAGCTCCATACTTCGTCCAACGCTTCCTGAGATTCTCTGAGATGTTGAAAACACGAGCATCAGTACCCTCAAGTATCCTTGTCAGCAGGATCCAGCTGTTGCCATCCTGTGGGAGAACCTCTTCTACCCCGCCGCAGTTCCGACGGCCAATGTTGTCTGCAAACAGTCCTGCGCGTGGACAGTAAATCTTCTCCATACCGCGCTTCAACCTGGCAGCTACAGCCATCCATTTACCTCCTGGTTGAGCTTCATCGCGGTCATCGCCAATGAAGTGAGCCAACATGACGCTCTTGTAAAGTACTTCATGCAAGATAGCTGAAGCTTCTCCGTTGTGCCCAGTCATGCCCGGACGCAGCCAATCGTTCCCGGATGAGACGTGAAGTAAATCCATATCGTCTACTTTAGCAATACTGATTTCCAAAGCCTTGATATAATTGAACCAATTTTCTTGCAACCAGTTCAAATCTCCTGAATATAAGACATAGTTAAATACACCCAGAAGGGTATGTAAATGATATGTGTCACTAAATTCCGCTCCGTCACCCATTGGCGGTCCAGCATATGGCAGAGACCCATCGCTGTACTGATGGTTAAATAGGGTGTCAAGTGCATTACGTACAGCAAGCATATCGTATGTCGTAACTGCAATTCCTGGGCCAGCAATTGACATATCACCGGGCCACACCATACGGTCACGCTTGGCACCATCTGTAGTAACAGCATTTCCTGGCGCGATAGTCAAGTTTGAGTACCATGATCCCGTAGGAGAATTATTATGATCAATGTGACGATTATAGTCGATCAACGCTGATCCCTCCTTAGGGTCGAGGGTTGACAATTGCAACGTATAAGCTCCAGCATACCAAACACGATTTAGAATTGTCGATGAACTATCGAAATATCCAGTATAGGCTCTCGGGTTTGGGTTCGAGGGAAACGCAGTGCAGTTGACCCAAATTGCACTTATGGCCACTCGTGGCTTGGTCTTGTTCTTCAATTCATGCGAGCTCGAGGTGATCCGCATAAATTTCTGAGCGCTTGACCAGAATGATAAAACCACATTCTCCTTATTTGTTTGTGGTGCAGACATTCCAGTGTGCCAAAAGCCATCAAATCCATCTTTGGGAGAGCCTTCGTCCGGCATGAAAATTGTAAGATATTTGAATCCGCCCCGAACATAATCACGGCCGAGACAATTAATTCCATTCTTTAGCGTGAAGTACAATGGAAGGTCTCGCGCCAGCCTATCGGTGGTTGCATCGCCATATCGATCTGCGAATTCAGGGGACTCTGAATATGTTAATGCGACATA
>Ga0335072_10006504_pt1 | contig 17061 bp, 15 predicted proteins | sample Lox_Sample_21_FD_206725 | JGI IMG/M metagenome (GOLD analysis project Ga0335072, IMG submission 206725) | Soil microbial communities from Loxahatchee National Wildlife Refuge, Florida, United States - Lox_Sample_2.1 | ecosystem: Environmental > Terrestrial > Soil > Wetlands | place: USA...
AAATCTGTGGCGAGTTGCTGGCGCGCGGCCACGCTCGATCCGGCGATCCAATGGTGATTGCGGCCTATATCGGAACCGGAAACCGGTTCGCGCAGGCACTCGGCCGATTTGGCGCGCTGTACGCTGATCAGACAGAAAAGGACTGGCAGGCACTGCGCCGGTCCCGCAAGGCAAAATCCAAATAGCCGCACATATCAGGGGGACTCAAAAATGAATCGCCGCACATTCACGCAGATGATGGCCACCGCCGCCGTGGGCGCGGCCGCAGCGCCGCTTGCATCCGCATCCAACGCCGCCCAGGGCGCCGAATCGGAAACCACGCCCTTTCCGCTCTCGGTGATGTTGTGGACCGTGTTCAACGATCTGCCTTTCGAGCAGCGACTGGCCAAGGTGCGCGAAGCTGGCTACACGAACATCGAGCTGGTGGGCGAGTACAACAAGTGGGCCAAAGACGACTACGACCGGGCCAACGCCGCGCGCAAACAGCTCGGCATTCAATTTGATGCAACCGCTGGGTTGCATAATCCCCTCGTCAATCCCGGCGCCCGCGATGGATTTCTCGACGAGCTGAAGCAGGCGCTCGGCCCGATGGAGACCCTCGATTGCCCGGCCATGATTGTGCTGTCAGGCAATGTGGATCCCAGCCTTTCGCGCGAAGCGCAACACGCAAGTTGCGTGGAAGGATTGAAGCGCGCCGCGGCCATGATCGAGGGCCGCGAGATTCACGGCCAGCCGGTGCGCCTGCTGCTTGAATGCATCGACCCCGAAGAGAATCCGAAGTATTATCTGCAAACGGCTGCGGAAGGCATCGACGTGGTGCGCGAAGTGAATCATCCGCAGGTTCGGTTCCTCTATGACATGTTCCACGAGCAGATCGCCGAGGGCAACCTGATTGAAAAACTCGACAAGCACATCGACGTGATCAGCCTGATCCACGTGGCCGATGTGCCGGGCCGGCATCAGCCGGGCACCGGTGAGATCAACTACATGAACGTCTACCGCAAGCTGGCCCAACTCAATTACCGCGGCATGGTGGCGATGGAGTTTCGGCCCGCAGGCGATCCGGTCGAGACATTGCGCACGGCGCGGCTTGAAGTGGCGAAAGCGACCAGGGCCTGACGTGTCGATGTTTCAACAACGCATCACGCATTGCTGAGGCGTTCGCCGCGGAGTTCACTCGGAATCAGGCCCCGATGCGGGTCCGATTCCCATCGACTTCCTCGCCTGGTCCGATGGCGTCATCTTGTACTCGACGGGCGGAATGTCGCCCGCGAGATAACGCACAAAGTAGTCCCAGCGGCGCCGCGTCATATAAGGTGTAGCTGCGCCGTAGCCGTGTGCCATGTTGGGAATCATCAACAGATCGAAGTCCTTGTTGGCTTTGATGAGCGCATCGACCACCAGCAGCGTGTTGTTGGGCGGCACATTGTCGTCCATGGTGCCGTGGGCCAGCAGCAAGTGCCCCTTCAGATTCGCGGCAAAGTTCTGGTTGGCCTGCGAGTCATAGTTGGTGGTGCCGTCGGGGTTGTTCACTTCGAGCCCAGTCCATTTCTCGGCCCAGTCATCTTCGTAGTCGCGCTCGTCGTGGTTGCCGCTCTCGGCAATGCCCACCTTGAAGAAGTCAGGGAAATGGAACATGGCGGATGCGGTCGCGTTGCCGCCGCCGGAGTGCCCGTACATGCCAACGCGATCAAGATCGATGAACGGATACTGGCGCGCCAGGTCCTCCATTCCTGCCACCTGGTCGGGAATGGTGTCATCGCCGAGGTTGCCGTAGTAAGCCTCGTGAAACGACTTCGAGCGCCACGGCGTGCCCATGCCATCGATACACACGACGATGAAGCCCAATTCAGCGAGCGATTGCATGTCGCCATGTGCCGCGTGGAACCGGCGGTCGCCGCAGGATCCCGTCTGCGGGCCTGGATAGACATGATTCACAATGGGATATTTTTTCGATGGATCGAAGTGCGAGGGCTTAAACAGAAAGCCATACAGATCGGTCGTGCCGTCGCGGCCCTTCACCGTGATGGGTACCGGAGGCACCCATCCTGAAGCCAGCAGCCGGGAGATGTCCTGGTGCGCCACGTCCATCACAACCTTGCCCGTGTGGTCGCGTACCACGGTGATTTCCGGCTCGGTCACGGTCGAGTAGGAATTGACAAAGTAATGTCCATCCGGCGACATCAGAATGTCGTGGTCGGCATTTTCCGGGGTAAGAAGCCGCAATCCGCTGCCGTCAAAGCGCACGCTGTAAAAGAACCGGAAATAGGGATCGCGCCCGGCTTCTTTGCCGACTCCGACAAAATAGATGGTGCGATCTTTCTGGTCGACGTAGAGCACCTGCGCAGCATCGCCAGGCCCATGCGTGATCTTGTTCTTGAGCTTCCCTGTCGCCAAATCGTAGAGGTAGAGATTGCCCCAGTTATCGCGCTCGCTGAACCACAGAATCTCGTTCGAAGCGGGCAGGTAATGCCAGTTCACCTTGTCAATGCCGCTCTCGAAGAACTTGGGCGCGCTTTCAGTCATCACCTCGCGCACATCTCCCGTGGCGGCGTCGGCGACGCGCAGCCACTCCTGCTTGTGATCGCGCGAAGTGGACACGAACGCAAGATGCCCGCCGTCGGGGCTCCATTCGGCGTCAGACAAGGTGGTGCCGGAACAGGCGATGTCATCGCAGATCGTCGAGCGGTGCTGATCGGGCGGCATTTTGAGGCGAATCACCTTGCGCGATTTCACGTCGATGATCACCCGTTCGATCATCGTCACGTTCGCATCGCCCACCATCGGGTACTTCCACGCTTCCAGTTTGGGGTGCGTGTTGGTGACGGGAACTAGATACAGCTCGCCGGTCTTGTGCTGATCCTGCTGAAAGGTCGCGATCTTGGTCGAGTCGGGCGACCACAGCACGATCGCTGAACTCGAGTGCTGCCATCCCGCGTTGTCCGTCGCGTAGCCAAAATCCTTCACGCCGTCTGTCGTTAGCTGCGTCTCCGCGCCGCTGTCCAGGTTGCGCACCCACAAGTTCCAGTCGCGGATGAACGCTCCGAGCTTGCGGTCGGGTGAAATGCTCAACGGCGCATTGTCCGTGGCGGTGGGTGGGCCGTGTGGAATACCGTGCCGCGTCCCGACTCGGCCAAGCTTTGCGCACGCATCGTTGCCGGCGCCAAGGCTACATCGGTAGTCAGCGCCCGCAATCGTCAGCGTGAATTCGTGCTCGCCTGTGATCACGATGTCATCGATCGCCAGATGACGCCCATCGGCCTTGATCGCTCCATCCGACGCGGCATGGAGCAGGGCAGCAAGCTTGTCCTGGTCGAAGGCCGGGCCGCGCGTGTCCTTTGCCGGGTCGACAAGGACGTAAGCGACGCCGTTGTCGTCCACAGCGCGATACCAGAAGCGGCCGCCATCGGCCCAATGCGCTTCAACCTGGCCGTTGTACGCCAGAGGATTGGCGTTGTAGGGCATGAACTTTTCTGCCGCAGCGTAGTCTTGGGCAGTGAGCTGACGCTGACCCTGCGCGGCAACAGCAGTGCAGAGTCCAACGATCAACGCAAGCGTCGTTGTACCTCGCGAATTCATCAGGTGCATTTTGCGGGTTCCTCAGCGAACAGCGCACAACCGTGTGGATGGGAACGAGAACAGACCTCGAGTCGGCCCGCCTGGTTGTTCTTATCCGCCCATTCTATCGTGCGGATGGCGCTATTCTTCCCGCAGCAGAATCATCGGGTCGACGGCGAGGGCCTGACGCGCCGGAATCCATGACGCCAAAAGACCCACGCCCATCATTGCGACGAGCACGCCGATCAGCACCACTGGGTCTCTTGGGGTGGCCTCGTACACGATCGAAGCCAGCACGCGCGCGGCCAGTACGCCCAGGATCATGCCCGCCGCGGATCCGATCGCGAGCAGGCGCACGGCGCGTCCCAGCGCGGCGCTCAGCACCTTGCGCTGGTTCGCGCCCAGGGCTACGCGAATGCCCAATTCGCGCATTCTCTTCGTGACCACATACGAGGCCATGCCGAAGATTCCAGTGATCGCAAGCATTGCCCCGAGCAGCCCCAAAACCCCCAAAGCAACGGTGGCGACCCGCGCCGCAAACAAGGCAGAGTCGAGCTCGCTGTTCCAGGTCGTGAGCTCGAACGGCAGCGAGGCATCCAATCCCCGGAGACTGCGCTGCATCGCCCCCGCGATCTCCTGGGGATCACGCTCGGATCGAACCACGAGCCAGGTGTTGGTGCCCGGCTGCTGAAGGAACGAAAAGAACATCGCCGGCTGTTGTTCTTCGGTCAGCGTTTCATACTTGCCATCCTCCACGAGCCCGACGACTTCAACGCGGGTGCCGCCCCATACCTTGAAATGATTCCCTATCGCCTTGTCGACCGACTTGAAGACCTTTCGCGCAAACTCGCGATTGACGACCGCAACCAGCGGCGCCTTGCTGGTGTCGCTGAGCGTAAAGGTCCGGCCTGCGAGCAGGGTTGTGCCGGCAGCGCGAAAGTAGTTCGGCGAAACATCGAACTGCTGGGCGTCGGCTATCGAGTTGCCCGGACGGAAATCGCTCGTCGCGTCGGTATAGACGTCGGAATCGTTGCCGCCGATGGCCAAAGGAAGCCGGTCCGCGGTGCCGGCGGCGGTCACTCCCGGGATGGCCGCGGCCGCATCAATCATCTTTCGCTGCATCGCACTGCGCTGGTCGCCCGTATAGCCGCCCATCTGCAGGTCCGCCTTAGCCAGCATCACGCCCTGGGGCACGAAACCGTAGTCGCTGTGCAAGGAGCGAGCCAGCCCTCGCACGGCCACCAGCGAAGAGGTTACCAGCACCGCGCAAATGGCAATCTGCAGCACAAGCAGCACATCGCGCAGCGTGAAGCGCCGCAGGCTGCCCATGGCCGAGCCAGAGCGGATAATCTGCCACGGGTCGGCGCGCATCACCTGCCGAACCGGAACCAGGGCAAAGAGAATCCCGCTAAACACGGCTAGGAACAGTGCCAGCGCGTAGGTTCTCACGTCGGGATTCACGGGTACATTGATGGGAATGCCGGGAACGGGATGCCAGGTGCTGAGAACACGTAGAATCCCCACCGCGGCGGCCATTCCGCAAACCCCACCGGCGAGCGAAATGATCAAGGCTTCTGTAAAGAGCTGGCGAAGAATGAGCTTCCGGCGTGATCCGAGAGCCATGCGCACTGCAATCTCGCGCGATCGATCCGCAGCCCTCGCAGCGAACAAGCTGCCCAGGTTGGCGCATGCAGCCAGCAGAATGAGGCCTGCGAGGAGCATCAGCCCTGCCATGAATGCGCGGGCCGGCTTGCCCAGGGTGTCGCCCACCAGGCCAGGCCGCGCCAGGGTGAACTTCAACCCCTCATCCTCTTTCGGGTACGTTTTCGCCAGCGATGCGGCAATCGTATTCAGGTCGGCAGTTGCCGCTTCCGGCGTCACGCCTTGTTTCAGACGCCCGATGATCCAGGTGAAATGGGATCCGCGCATCTCCATGGGATCCCATCCCCCGATTTGCGGCAGATCGACAAGAGGAACCCACAGGTCCGGAGCGAAGAACAGTTCCGTTCCGCGAAAATCAGCCGGAGCCACGCCAATGACGGTGTATGGATGCTTGTTGATCTGAACCACCCGGCCCACGATCCCGGCATCGTTGTCGAAGTGCGTATGCCAGAAGGCATAACTCAACACGACGTAAGGAACGCTGTTTTTGCCGCGCTCGTCGGAGCTGTGCAGGAACCGGCCGAGATATGGGCGGATGCCGAGTGCATCGAAGTAGTTGCCGCTGACCATGTAAGGCCACACGATGGTCGGATTGCCGCTGCCCGAATCGAGCCCTGCGGATCCGACAATGTCATACGACACCAGCGAATCGAAGCTCCGGTTGCGGTCGCGCAGGTCGAGATAATCGGGGTAGGACTGCGACGGAGTCGATCCTCGCGAGAACGCTCGTTGCAGCATGTAGAGGCTCTCAGCATGCGGCACGTTCAGCGGCCGGAGCACCAGCGCGTTGAGGACGCTGAAGACGATCGCGTTGGCCCCGATGGCCAGGGCCAGAGTGAGAACCGCGGTGACCGCAAATCCCGGTGATTTACGCAATTGACGCAGAGCAATTCGAAAATCGGTGCTCATCCGGCCCCCTCATGAGCGAAATGCAAGCATAGGCGTCCGCGGCACACGGCGGACCATGGCTCGGTATACGTTGATCGGTTGCTGGCGGTTCCTGCCACTTCTTCCGATTCTGTGCGCTGATCAAGCCGTCCTTGTCCTGGTCCTGGGCCGGCTTGGCCTCCGCACGCCGTCTACTCGCGGTCAAACACCAGGACATTCGGCTTGCCTGAGCCGGCAGGACGTACCGTCATGGTCAGCGTTTTCAGGTCGGGCGAGACTTCGACATGCTGCGTCGACAGCACCTTGCCGCGAATGCTGCTGGTGAGATCAACCGTCCGCTCGTCGGCCCGGCGTCCTGACATTCCGAAACCCTCCGGCAGATTTGGACCCGAGGCGGGATAGTCTTTGCCATCGAACTTGAGATTCTGCGTCGTTTTCTGCGACGGAGTGATGAACGAAAGGCCGTCTTCCTCGAACGGTGCGATCTCGATTTCGTACGTCGAGTTCACCTGCTCTGTGGTGCTGTCCCATGTGCCCACAAAACCAGAGCCGTCGCCCGTCCGCTCGTAAACGTAGTGCAGGCTGGTCACGGATCCGTCAGCCCGGTGGCCCGTGAACTCGTCGGTCAGGGTCCTGCCGTCTGGTGAGAGTGTCCAGATACCGGTGACTTGAACATGGCCGTCCTTTTTGCGAACGACCTTCCATTTGCTGGGTCCCTCAGCAGAGACCGCCAGCGTGGTTTCGAAGATTCCCGGCTGGTCTGTGCCGTCGACCACGATGGTCTCCGTGTTGCCCGAACCGAAATCGAAGGTATACCGATTGTCCCCGGCAGGCTCGACCTTCATCTCGTCTGTGAGCTTGCTGCGCGAGGGGTCCAGCTTCCATTTGCCGACGAAAGGATCCGGCGCTGCCCACAGCGCTCCCTGGATCGTGCCGACCGCCAGCAGCCACAGCAAGGTACGCTTCATCACGCCAACCTCCGCAGGCGCATTCAGAGCTTCTGAATGTCCGGCTCGGCCAGGGGGGAGGGCCTCCAGGCATTCGACCGTCAAGCAGAACGCGCCTTGATTCGTGGACCGGCACGCCGATGACCAATTCGGAATCGCGATGGCATTTTGTGATGGCTTGCAGGTTCGAGGGGTCAGACGGCGATGGAGAAGCCCTGAGGGCCGGCACTTTTGCAATCGCGGCATGCGCCGGACCTTTTGCCACTGTTCACCTGCGAACAGATGGTTACGCAAACGGACACCGGTGCCCAGTCCGGTCTTTCCGGCTCACCGATTCGTGCAGCGCATGGTCGAACCTTGGAACAGGCAAGACGTAGGCTTAGGCGGGCGATCACAATGCGGCGTCTTCTTCTTTCTCTTGGTCTGCTTCTGGTGGTTGCGCCGGTCTACGCGGCAACGCGCGTCACCGTGGCGCAGTTGCGCCAGTTCTTCGAAGAACCAAAGACGCGGAAGCTCTCCGATGCCAGGATCGCCGAGCGGTTGAGCGCGGCAGAGCTTAGCGTGCAGGTCACGGAGCCGGAGCTGGCGCGCATGCTGGCTGGAGTCCGCATGGGCCCCGAAACCGCGGAGCAGGTGCGCCTGCTCGCCGCCGCATCCGTTTTTGCCGATCCGCCGCCCTCCGAAAGCCTTAACCGGCCCGCACCGGATCCCGCCGCCCAGCAGCAAATGATTCGCTCGGCGAGGCAGTATGTGAGAACCACGTTGCACCATCTTCCTGACTTTCTGGCCACGCGTGCCACCACTTGCTACGACAGCCAACCCTTCACCGGTGATCGGGACAATGAGAAGCCAGTCCTACGGCTGCATTGGGAGCGTCGCTATCTGCGCGATATCTCGTACCGCGACGGAAGCGAGCAGGCCGCGCTCACAACGAACGCACCAGGATCGAGCCAAGCGAGGTATCCCACCGGCTTTTCCACCTGGGGCGAGTTCGGCCCGATTCTGGACATTGTCCTGGGCGACTCGTTCCAGGGCGACATGGTGTGGAAGCGTTGGCAGCGAAGTGAGACCGGCGCTCTGATCGCCGTCTTCCATTACACGGTCACCCAACCGGCCTCTCACTACCTCGTCGATTTCTGCTGCTACAAGCCATCGGACGAGGCAGGCTGGATCAATTTTCGTGAAAAGCCCGCCTATCATGGCGATCTCTACATCGACTCCCAAACCGGAGCGATTGAGCGCATCAAGTTGCAGGCGGATCTGAGGGAGGGCGATCCGGTTTCAGAGAATGGGTTCGTCGTGCAGTATGGCCGCGTTGAGATCGCGGGAAAGGAATACATCTGCCCGCTGCGCAGCGTGGCCATCGCAGCAATCGATCCCATGCCGATGCGTTCAGCCGAGCGCGAGCCGCTTGTCCGGTATCTGAATGAGGTCAGTTTCTCGAACTACCACAAGTTCGGATCAACGGCGCAGATCGTCACGGTGCCGCAGGCGACGAAGCAAGGCACAGGAACAAACTGACCGCAATTGCGAGCGCAACTGAGCGATGTGATTGTTCTAAAGCATGATTCGAATGTCGAAGGTGCTTGGATCGCCGCCACGATGGCCCCTCCATCATGCTGTAATTTGGATTGTCGGCCTTGGCCAACGCACATGAACGCAAGCCACTGTGTATCTGAGACCAGCGGATCCGCGATACTTTGTGTTGCGCTCGTCCTCTCGTTTGTACAGGCATTTTGCCAAACCGCAACGAATGGGTCGTCGCAGGCAACTCGATCTTCGCAGGATTGGCAAATCGTCGCAGGCCATCGCATGGAGTTCGAAGTTGCTTCGATAAGACCTGCAGATCCATCGGCACCGCTTGTGCAGCCGGGCTTCGGCTTGAACACCGACGATGCCCCGATTCCGCCCGGCGGCCGCTTCCTCGCCGAATTTCCCATCGAGATCTACATTGATTTCGCTTATAAGATCATGCCCACCGAAGCAGAGAGAGAAATCATGCTGAGCCGCTCGCCTGCGTGGGTAAGTAAAGAGCAATTCGTGATCCAGGCCAGGGCGGACGGCAATCCGACAAAGGACCAGATGCGCTTAATGATGCAATCGCTTCTGGCCGATCGTTGCAAGCTGACGGTGCACTTTGAAAGACGCGAAGTTCCGATCTTAGCCCTCGTTCAGGCCAAGCCGGGAAAGTTGGTGCGCGAGGCTTCGCTCTCACGCAGAAGGTCTCTCTTGCGACGCAAAGTGGACAGCCCCTGCGGAGCCTGCCTCACCATCCACGTCGCCCGGAGCCTTCATGCAGACTTGCAACTCATTCGGGGCGATCGGCGGCCCAAACCACTCGGTGATATTAGGGGCGCGAAATATCCCTCTGAGACAGCTCGCATCGTACCTGGGGATCCTGCGTGACGATGGCCGTCCGGTGCTCGATGAAACGGGACTCAATGGAACCTTCGATTTCTCGCTTATGTGGATACCGGAACAAGAAGGTCCTCTCCCCGCATCGGCAGGCGAAACATCAGACGCGGGGCCTGAGGCCCTCAAGGAACAGCTTGGATTGAAGCTGAAGTCAGAGAAGGCGCCCGTAGACGTTCTTGTGATCGACCACGTCGAGCCTCCTTCGCCGAATTGATGTCGTCGCGGCCAGCTTTCTGCCGCACCCCATCAGCCCACGGGCACCAGGCCGGTCGGCGGAGGAGAATTGTCGGGCGCGTTTGTGATGCGCATGGGGCCCGACGGAAAATCATTGAGACTGAGCTTCCTCTGGTTCGCAACAAAACGCACCAGCAGATTCTTCTGGTCGAAGGTGATGGCGAAGATCTGCATGGGCGGCGATCCGAAGTTCACGAGCGGAAAAGCCGGATGAATCGCGACCACGGGATGCATGAAGGTGTAGCGGCCGAGCTTCACGTCTGAAGCCAGCTTGCCGGCCTTGAGTTCAAAGCGGGTGGCAACGGATCGACCCGACGCGAAGACGACAGGGTTGATCTCGTATTTGAGCCGCGCAGCGAGCTTCTCCGGCAGCACCAGGCCGCCCCCGCCCGAGTCAATTTGCGCTTCAACGGGCTGCAACCCATCCACCTTCAGCGTGGTGACGGGAATGTGATCCAGCATGCGAAACGGCAGAACTTCCTTGCCCCCGTCGGGCTTCAGCGCCCCCGATGAAAGAGAGACGATGCGGTTGGGAAAGTCGAGCGTCAGCAGGTAGTCGCGGAACAGCGTAAACCCGAGCAACCCGTCACAGGTCCCGGCTTCGGCATAGAAGGGATAGCTGAGTGCCGGAATCGCGCGAAACGTGACGCCCGCCAGTTCAAGCGAGTCGATGTAGACAATCGGAGTCTTCTGGCCTCCTTGACCACTCGGATCTCGGAGCGTGGCGTGGCCTATTTCGGGCAAACCGAGTGCCAAGGCAAGCTGCGGAGTGACGAATGCATCGCCTCCGGTGCCTGTGTCGATGATGAAGCGGAACGGGCCTTTGCCGTTGACGGTCACCATGACATACGGCTTGCCGTAGCGCTCGGCCATGGGGGCCTGGCGCGAGACCGGGTTGTCCGGCGCGGTCTGGGCGAAAACGGTGAGGTTGAGCAGGCAAGCAGCCAGCAGGACGAAACTCGAATGACCGTGGCAGGCTTTCATAAATGCCTCCTTGGCGTTTCCGCAGTTTCAGCCGGAAGGACCCGGGACTCGACCCGGCTTTACGGTCAGTTCAGTGCAATTCTGATGCCAGTTCCGGCTCATCGCTCGCGGGCCCCGGTTTGTGCCGCTATGGGTACGCAGACCCACGATGCCTTGTTCCTTGGACGCAGACGGGTCGCAATCGCCCCCTCCGGATCGCCACTACAATAAACCGGTATGCCCACAGCGGTTCGTTCGCATGCCAAGATCAACCTCGGCCTCTATATCGGCGCGCCGCGCCCTGACGGGTTTCATTCCCTCGTTACCGTCTACCAGACTCTGGAACTGCATGACATCGTGACCGTTTCAGCGCGACGGGCAGCCGAAACGCAAATCCGGCTCACTTCCAATGACGAGCGCGTGCCCCTGGACAACCGAAACACGGCATGGAAGATGGTGGAACTGGCGCTCAAGGCGCTGGGCATCATGGCAGAGGTCGAAATCCACATTGACAAGCGGCTTCCCGTGCAGGGCGGCCTGGGTGCCGGGTCGGGAAATGCGGTGGCGGCGCTCATCGGGCTGGAAGCAGAACTCGGACGACCGGGGCCAGAGATCAGAGATCGGGGATCAGGCGGCTGGCCGGCTTGGTGGCCTGAGATCGCGGGGCAGGTCGGCTCGGATGTCCCTTTATTTCTGATCGGTGGCACGGTTCTGGGCCTCGACCGCGGACAAACGGTCGACCCGCTCCCTGACCTTGAACCAATCTGGTGTGTTGCGGCATTGCCCGAAGTCGGGGTTTCGACCCCGCAAGCCTTCCGCGACTGGGACGCGCTGTGCATCTCTGAAGGTTTGACCGCCGAGGCAAGTGACGCTAAACTAATGAAGTTGAGCCGCGCCTATGCCAGCGCTTTTGCGGAAGGAATTCCGCAAAGTCGGCAGGGAGTTGGCTCCTCCGGTGTCCCCTCCTTGGGCGGGGACCTGGCCGGACCTCAAGAGTCCGCGCTTGTCCGCACCGGGATCACGAGCTGGATTGAGAACGACTTTGAACGGGTCGTGTTTCGCCAGCATCCCTCCCTTGCTGAGATCAAGCGTCTTCTTGCGGCTTCGGGCACACCGGAGGCGGCCCTCCACGCTTCGCTGTCCGGGTCAGGTTCGGCGCTCTTCGGGTTGTATCTGACCCGCGGAGCTGCGGATGCGGCCCAGGAACGGTTGCAGTCGGCGGGGATCAAGCAGGAAGTCACGCGCACCTTGCCACGCAGGCGCTACTGGGACGAAATGCTTCTGACTTCGGTGTATTGACAGTCGGCTACGGCGGGAGAGAGACTCGCGGCGGCTGTCGAGAGCGGCAGTCTTGTTGGGAAAAACGAAGCCGCATGCTGGGCGATCGTCTAATGGTAGGACAGTGCCCTTTGGAGGCACTTGTCCAGGTTCGAATCCTGGTCGCCCAGCCAGATTTGTGTGTAACCGTAGCTGCCAAAGCTAACCGGCTTGGAGGTTTTCGGAGATGGATGTAGGCACCGTGACAGGGGAAGAGAAGGATCAGTCGGGCCAGGAAGGTTCGCCGGCTAGCGGCGCCGGCAAGGACGCAGCCGGTAAGCCTCCTCAGCCCCCTGCGGGATCGGATGGCAAAGGCGCCAAGCCCGCTCCGGAGCGCAAAAAAAGCCGCAACCTGAGCGACGATAAGCGCTTTCGGCTGTTCAGCGGCACCGCGAACCGGGCGCTTGCCGACGAGATTGCAACCCACATCGGCGTCAAAGTCGGGGAGGCCAAGCTGCAGCGTTTTGCCGACGGCGAGGTCTACTTCCAGCTGCTTGAGAACGTGCGCGGCGTAGATGTCTTCGTCGTGCAGCCTACCTGCTATCCCGTCGATCAGCACCTGGTCGAGTTGCTGGTGATGGTGGATGCGCTCAAGCGCGCCTCCGCGGCAAGGATCACCGTCGTCGTTCCTTATTACGGATACGCCCGGCAGGATCGTAAGGATCGCCCGCGTGTTGCCATCAGCGCCAAGCTGATCGCCGATCTGCTGACGACCGCCGGCGCCAACCGCGCGCTCTTTGTCGATCTGCATGCGGCACAGATCCAGGGTTTCTTCAACATTCCGGTTGATCACCTTTTTGCCAGCCCGGTGCTGGTCAGCTATTTCCGCGAAATGGGTTTGCCGAATTTGACGGTTGTATCGCCTGATGCGGGCGGCGTGGAGCGCGCGCGGTTCTTTGCGCAGAAGATGGGTGCTCCGCTTGCCATCGTGGACAAGCGGCGCACCGACATGAATGTGGCTGAAGTGATGAACGTGGTCGGCGACGTGGAAGGCATGAACTGCCTCATCATCGACGACATCATCGACACGGCGGGAACGCTGGTGAAGACCGTGGATGCGCTCTTCGCCAACGGCGCAAAGAACGTGTATGCCTGCGCCAGCCACGCCGTACTGTCCGGGCCCGCGATTGATCGCATCGCCGCCTCGCGGCTCGAGCAGCTTGTTGTTACCAATACGATTCCTCTGCGCGATGCGGCGCAGAAGTTGCCCAAGATTAAGGTGCTCTCGATTGCCGGCCTGCTGGGCGCGGCCATTGAAAGCATTCACATGGAAACGAGCGTGAGTACGTTGTTCAACTAGAAGCGGGGATCAGTCTTCAGTCGTCAGCTTTCAGGACGGCTCAACAGGAAACGAAGTTGGCAGTCAGTTTTGGATCTCCAAGTTCTCAACTGGGGACGAACAACTGACAGCTGGCTTCTCCACAAAGGGAGCGGTGCAATTCAGCGAGCCGAACGCCGGTCTCAAAACTGATCGCGGGCAGCTGAAGGCTGTCGGCACCGTGCCCGAATAGAAACGAGAGAGAAAAATGCCTGAAGTCGTCGTAGCGAAGCCCCGCGAGGGCAAGTTCAACAAGAATGCAGCGCGCCGTGTTCGCGCCGCGGGCAAGATTCCGGCCGTTCTTTATGGCGCCGGCCACACAGCGGTTGCCGTTGAAGTGGATCCGAAGCACATTTCCCGGATCCTGTTTTCAGAAACCGGCCAGAACACGATTTTCGATGTTGAGGTGGGCAATGAACCGGCCGCGAAGGCCATGATCGTCGACTGGCAGCGCGAGCCAATCAACGACCGTTTGATTCACATCGACCTCAAGCGCATCGCCCTCGATAAGCTGCTTCAGGTGAGTGTCCGCGTGAAGCTTCTCGGTGTGCCGATCGGCGTCAAGAACTCCGGCGGAATCCTCGACCAGGTCATGCGCGAAGTGGAACTCGAGTGCCTGCCGGCCGACATTCCGAACCACATCGACGTCGATGTCACCGGCCTCGATATGCACGATGTGCTGCGCGTTAGCGATCTTCCGCACTCTGACAAGATCAAGTTTCTGACTGCCGAAGACGCAACCATAGCGCACGTGGTTTCCATCAAGGAGGAAGTGGTGGCGGCGCCGGAAGGCGAAGCGGCGGTAACTCCGGAAGCTGCGGCGGCAGCGGGTGCTGCGCCGGCAGAGCCGGAAGTGGCAAAGAAGGGCAAGGCGGAACCCGAAGCGGCCACGGCGAAGAAGGCCGACACGGGAGCGAAGAAGTAGACATTGGCCGAGGCAAGCGAATCCCTGCAATCCGGCCTGCCGAAAGCTGCTGGCCGGGAACTGGAAACGGCCGCACCGCGCGGACCGTTTCTGGTGGTGGGGCTTGGCAACCCCGGACCGGATTATTTCTGGACGCCGCATAACGCGGGGTTCATGGCCATTGACCGCATCGCCGAGCAAGAAGGCGTTGTGGTGCAAAACCGGCGCAGTAAGGCTGTCACAGCGGCCTGCCGGCTGGCAGGGCGCCAGGTGATCCTGGCCAAGCCGGAGACATTTATGAACCTGAGCGGGCTTGCTGTTGCCGCGCTGGTTCGGGAGTTCGAGGCGGACCCCGCGCGGGACCTGCTCGTGATTTACGACGAGCTCGATTTCGCGCTGGGTACGTTCAAGATCAGGGAACGCGGATCGGCGGCAGGGCACAACGGAGCCCGCAGCGTGAGCGCGGCCCTGGGCAGCGAAGAGTGGTTGCGGTTGCGGATCGGCGTGGCGCCGGACGGAGCCGCAAAGAGCGGGCCTGGCGATTCGGTCGTTCCGCCGCATGCCAGCGAGGCGGGCGGAAAGCGGCGGCCCGGCAGAGATTATCTGCTGTCACCGATGCGCAAGGCGGATCTGGCGGTGCTCGACGACGTGCTGGATAAGGTGGCCACGGCAACGCGGCGCTTGATTCAGGATGGACCGGGCCCCGCAATGAATGAATACAACCGCAAGGAACAGTGATGAGAGATCAGTGTTCAGTGGTCAGAGTGAGACAGGGCCAGCAGTTGCGGTGGCAAGAAATTCCAGTGGCAGGATCGGTAGGTTTTCTGATCGCTGTTCACTGACCATTGATCACTGCCGCGCAAGCGGCGAAAGGAAACTGGATGTCCCGACTGTATGAAGTAATGTTTATTGTCCGGCCCGACACCGCCGATGAGGATGTCGACAAGTTGATTGCCGGTTTCACCACCTCCATCACCAACGGTGGCGGAGCGGTAAAGAACGTCGAAAAGATGGGCCGGCGCAAGCTGGCCTACCTCGTCCGTAAGTTCAACGACGGCAACTATGTATTGCTGACCATCGAGGCCAACGGAGCGGTCGTGCTCGAGCTTGAGCGCCGCCTGCGCGTCTCCGAGCCGGTCATCAAGTTCATCACGGTGCGCATGGACGAAGAAGAGAAGCGTCTTGCCAAGGTGAAGGCGCTGCGCGGCGTGCGCAAAAAGGTAAGCGCCGAACAGCCGGCTGCTTCCGAGCCCGGTGCCGCTGAGGCTTCTCAAGCCGTTCCGGCCAGCGCCTGACCTACGCGATTTTTGCCGGTGCTCGTGCGAACCGCCATCGGCATGATTCTGCCTTCTGCGATCCGGTAAAGGAGCGCGGAAGCAAACGAGAGTACATGAGGAAACACAATGCCTGAAGAAAACACCGACAAAGCGCCCGAAACAGGCGCGCAAGCCACTCAATCCGCGGCGCCCGCGGAGAACAGCGCACCAACGGCGCCGGCACCGGCCAGGACCGGTGGGCGTCCGGGAGGCCCTGGCGGACGCCCCGGGGGGCCCGGCGGCCGCGGCAAGTTCTTCCGCCGCAAAAAGGTCTGCAAGTTCTGCACCGAGAAGATCGATGCCATCCCTTACCGCGATGTGCGGCTGTTGCAGGGGTTTGTGGCCGAGCGCGGCAAGATTGTGCCGCGGCGTTTGACCGGCGTGTGCACCACGCACCAGCGCCGACTGACCCGCGCCATCAAGCAGGCCCGGAACATCGCTTTGCTGCCGTTTGCGACCCGCCACTAGGACTTGCGCCGGACTGGAGAACGATCACACGGAAGTTGTAGTGGTTCGTTCTGCATGAACCAGCGACAAATTCTCATGGGTCGATGTAGAATCCTGCGCGGTGCAACTGAAAATCGCCTTTTGTGTCTAACACAATGGCGAGCCGCTTTTGCGCTGCTGGTAACACTGGAGAGTTGGAAATGGAAGTAATCCTGAAGGAAGACGTAGCCAATCTTGGCCACCGCGGCGATGTCGTGAAAGTGGCCGACGGCTACGGCCGCAATTTTCTGCTGCCCCGCAAGCTGGCGCTGCAGGCAACGCTTGCCAACAAGGCAGTCATCGAGCAAATGAAGGTAGCCGCTGCCCGGCGCTCGGCAACCGAAAAGGCGCAGGCAGAAGAGCTCGTCAAAACGCTCGATACGGTCTCGTTGAGCTTCCCCCGCAAGTCCGGTGAAAACGGACAGCTTTTTGGCTCGGTGACCTCGGCGGATATCGCCGGCCAGTTGCAGACCAAGGGTTTCGATGTGGACCGCCGCAAGATTCAGTTGACAGAGCCGCTCAAGAGCCTTGGCGATTACACCGTGGCCATCAAGCTTCACCGCGAAGTCACCGCTCACCTCAAGGTGCAGGTGATCGCGGACGCGCAGGGCGAATCGGCCGAAACCGTGGCCGAAACTGCTGTTGCTGAGTAGTGAGGTTTTTACCCCGTCGCCTCCGGGATTGAACCCGGGGGCGGTCGTGTATCGGCCGGAGCCGCTCCACCTCACACGGTATTGTGCGCGCCGCAATGCCCGTCCCGCCTTGAGTTTCCCACTTTCTTGATCCGCGCTCGTCGACTAAGAGCCTTGAAAGCGCGCTACAGCGCAATCCAGCCTGCGCGAATCAGCAACAGCGACCCGCTGGCGACCACGATCCAGAGCAGGATGCCCTGCAGCAGCGGCCGCACACCCACTTCGCGAAGAGTGTTCCGCGACAGTCCCGTTCCAATCAGGAACAAGGTGACGGTGAGGCCGATGATGCCCAGGTGCTTGAGCGCCGGATACACGACCTGAAAAGCGGGAAGGTACGTATTGGCCACCGCGGCTAGACAAA
>Ga0335072_10006505_pt1 | contig 17060 bp, 12 predicted proteins | sample Lox_Sample_21_FD_206725 | JGI IMG/M metagenome (GOLD analysis project Ga0335072, IMG submission 206725) | Soil microbial communities from Loxahatchee National Wildlife Refuge, Florida, United States - Lox_Sample_2.1 | ecosystem: Environmental > Terrestrial > Soil > Wetlands | place: USA...
GGCCAGCTCGGCCCCGTCGAAGACCCGGGTCGAGCCGATCAGCACGCCGAGCCCCTCCGCGCCCGGCGGGGCCAGCCCGGATAGCGCCGCGACCGGCGCGTCGACCCAGCCGGTCCTGATCCCGCCGCGGGCGATGCCGGCCTCGTCGGTCAGCAGCCGCATGCGGTCGTCCGGGTCGGTCTCCAGCAGCGGTGAGGACGGCGGCGGCGGCCCGCCGCGCGCCCACCGCTCCAGGTGCGCGATCGCGGCCTCGGCCACGTAGTGGTGCTGCGGCCCCGAGTTGACCAGCCCCGGGAACCTGGTTCCGAACACCTCGTCGGTCGGGGCCAGCATCCGGGCCAGTTCGGCGGGCGGCAGCGCGCCGGAGTCGCTGAACGCGGCGCCGAACACGTAGGTGTCGGCGTGCGCGGCGCCGGCGATCTCCCACCAGCGGAACCGGGCGCCGTCCGGCTGGCGCGCGGTGATCCCGGCCAGCGGGCCGGTCACGTCGCTCTCGGTCTGCACGGTGAGCACCGGCCACCGCCCGTCGGCGCGCACCCGCGCGCCGTCCACGCCGCTGCGGATCCGGCCGTCCCATCCGGTCAGCGGCGCGGCGAAGCCGGTGCGGCTGCCGATCAGGTAGCCATCGCACCCGGCCTGCGCCGGCAGCCCCGGCGCCACCGCGTTGAGGTAGCTGACCAGGTGGATGGCGGACTGGGACTGACCGGCCGCGAGCAGGCACTCGACCGGGAGCGAACCCAGGACCGCGCCGGAACGCACCGCCCGCGCGGCATGGGCGAAGATGTCGAAACTGAACGCGTCGCCGGGATGATGCAGGCCGCCGTACCGGGCCGGGTTGCTCTCCTTCAGCGCGGGCAGCACCGCCGCGCGCCGCGATCCCTCGTCGGGCTCAGCCCCCGCGTCGTCGAAGATGCTGCCGCCCTCGACGCCCGCCCGCTGCGCCGACACCCCGACCCAGGCCCAGCCCGACCGGACGACGTGCCGGTGGGTCAGCATCCAGTGCGGAGGCGAGTCGAAGCCCGCGCTGACGTTCAGCCATTCCAGGATCACGGTGCCGGTGAACGCGCCCGGGTCGGCGGGCCGGCACGCCACGATCCGGGTGGTGAACGGCGACCGCCCGGCCGGCGTGACCTGCCAGTGGCCGTCGGCCCCGGCCGGCCCGGCGGCCTCGTAGCTGGTCGCGGTGCCGTCGAGGAAAAACTCCTCCAGGACGTAGCCGACCTGACCGAGGTCGAAGCCCGCCATGATGATCTCCGGCTGCCCCGCGACGGGCCCGGTCAGCCGCGCCAATCCGTCCATTCCCGGCACTGTACCGGAGCCGCCGCCTCGGCACGCGGCGCGGCCGGGGTCGCGATCGCGGCCACGCTGGCCACCGGGCGGACCGGGCACCTGCTGGCGTCCGGGACTCCGGCCGGCCCGGCCCTGGCGGCCGGGTACCACCTGGCCTTCGGCGCTGGCGCCGGGCTGATCGCCCTCGGCCTGGCCGTCGCGGCCGTCGCGCTCAGGCCTGGCCGGCGTCCTGCGGATCTGCCACCCACGCCGAGAACACCGGCAGCCCGTGCCACGGGCCCGGCCCGCCAGCCCCGGGCCTGCCGCCCGGGTCCACGGTGACCGCGACCACCGCGTACGGGTGCCCGAACCGCAGCCCGGCGGTCCGGATCAGGCCCTGGCGGGGCGTGGTCATGGCCATCGCGGCCGCCGCCGCCGACACCGCCGCGGCCTCGAAGCCGACCCGGCCGTACCTGGCCATCGCCGACTGTCCGGCCTGCCACGGATCGCCCGGGGCCAGCGCCGCCATGGCCTCGGCGAACCCGAGGCCGGGCGCGGCCAGGTCGTGCGAGCTGCGCGCGGACCAGGCGGGCAACGCGGCCGAGCACCGTTCCTGCCGACCGCTCACCCCCTTGACCGGCCCGGTCCGCTCGCTGATCGCCCACAGCGGTCCCTCGCCCAGCGGCAGGTCGAACAGCGACCGCCGGGTCACCGGGCCGCCGGTCGCCAGGGCCGGGGCCAGGTCGTAGGCGGCGGCGATCACGTCGGCCTCGGGCACCCCCCGGGCCGCCGCCACCGAGGTGACCTGCAGGCCGCCCCGGGCCCGGGCGGTGTGTACCGCCACGTCGCCCGCCACGTCGGTCGCGGCCACGAACTGCTGGTGCCCGGGGCCGTCGGGGGTCTGCAGGACCTGGTGCAAGACCCCGGCCCACGGGCTCGACGGGCCGAGGGCGGCGGCCGGGACCAGATCGAACGGGCGCTCCCAGGACACCTTGGTCGCGATCGCGGTCGCGACCAGCAGCCAGATCGACGGGTCGTTCAGCGGGAACCGCTCGATCAGCCCGCCGGTGTGCCGGCTGGCCCACGCGTCCAGCTCGGCCTGGCCGGGCAGCGGACCGCGGTCCACCTGCGGCGGCAGCCCGGCCAGCCAATGCGACAGGGTCTCGCCCGCTGGCTCGTGGTACCAGGACCCGGCCGCCACGGGCACCAGGGGATGCGGGTCCGCCAGTAGCACCGCCGCGAGGTCCGCGGCGGAGCCAGATTCGGTGCCGAGCAGGGCGTTCAAAATATTTCTGTTCTCGCCCTCGCTGGCCGGCGCGCAGAGTGCGAGCAGCAACCAGGCGCCGAGCGGTGAGCCGACGTGATGGCGCGGGCCGGCCTGCGCGTGAAACCGGCGCGCGTAGTCCTTGAGCGGTACGACCACGTCGGCCGCGGTCAGGGTCACATCCCCACTGTGTCACTGGTCGCCGCCGCGGCGAAGCAGCGGTGCCGGGTGCGGCGGGTCGCCGGGCCGGGCCAGGGCCCAGCCGCAACCGTCGATCACCGCGACCGGATCGGCCCGGTCGGCGCGGGCCGGGGTCACCCGGGCCGAGATGAACTCGCCCTTCTGCGGCACGGGCAGGCCGAGGGCGAAGGCGATCTGCGGGTCGCCGTCCTGGTGCCCGAGGACCAGGATGCCCTCCGGGCGCAGGTCGGTGCGGGCGCCGCCGTTGCCGCGGGCGCGCTTCATGAAGTCGTCCTGCTGGGCGACCGTGGCCAGCTCGGCCCGGCGGATGATCCGGCGCGGCACCGAGCGGAACAGCTCGTTGGCCCGGGCCCGGCCTGAGGGGGCGGCGAAGATCCGCCGCCGGACCTGCGGGTCGAGGCGCAGGAACAGGTTCTCGGCCAGCCGCCCGTGGCCGGGCCACAGCTCCCGGATCCGTGGCCGGCTGAGCGCGGTGAGCTGGCGTTTCGCGTCCCGGTTGGCCGCGCCGCGCAGGTCGGTCTCGCGCACCCGGATCAGCCCGGCGGTCCAGGAGGCGTCCGCGTCGTTGGCGGTGACCAGCAGGCAGATGTGGCCGACGGCCTCCGGCGGCAGCTCCCAGCCGCCGTAGCTCATCGAGTACTTGCAGTCGACCTCGACCCCGGCGATCCGGTAGTCGGTCGCGTCGCCGTCGTCGAAGCCGAACCTGCGGTGCAGGTTGATCTCGACCAGCGTCCCCATGTGGGTCTTCTCGGTCTTGCGCAGCTGCTCGTAGGCCCAGCGGCCGGAATGCTGGCCGTCGTAGAGCTGGTCGAAGGTGTCCCGGAGCACGCCCGCGACCGCCGCGCCGGTCGGGTCGAGCCGGTGCAGCTCCGCCTCGACGGCGCTGAGCGGCAGGTCGGTGTCCTCCGGCAGATCCCAGAGCGGCAGCGTGGTCAAGGCGGCGGGGGGTTCAGGACCGGGCCGGGTTACGACGCGTCGCGCAGCAGCCGGACCGGCGCGGCCCGGGCCGCCTCGATCGCCGCGCGCAGGCAGCCGCCGACCGCGCGGGCCACGGGCGGCGGGAACGCGTTGCCGATCTGCCGGTAGCCCGCGGTCTTGCGCCCGGAGAACCGCCAGCCCCGCGGGAAGCCCTGCAAAGCGGCGGCCATCTCCAGGGTCAGCCGGGGCAGGTGCCAGGCCGGGGCGGCCGGGCCGGGCGGGGCGTCGGCCAGCCCCTTGCCGTCGACGCCCAGCTTGAGCCAGGCCTCGCGGGCCCGGGTCGGGCCGAGGTCGGGGCCGCCGTGCTTGCGCGAGCCGCCCACCAGCGTCGGGCCGATGCCGTTGGCTTCGCGGGCCCAGGCGGCGGCGCCGGCCCAGCCGCCCGCCGCCATCAGGTCGCGCAGGGTCTCGCCGACCGTGGGCGGCGTGCGGACCGGCCGCGGCCACTCGAAGTGCTCGGCCACCTCCGGCCGCATCGCGACCAGGATGAACCTCGGGCGCAGCTGGGGCACGCCGAACTCGCTGGCGTTCAGGACCTGCCAGTCGGTCCGGTAGCCCAGCTCGTGCAGCCGGGCCAGCACCTGCTCCCGGTACCGGGCGAAGCGCGCGGTGGCCAGGCCCCGGACGTTCTCCAGCATGACCGCGGCGGGCTCGCACTCCTCGACCAGGCGCAGGGCCTGCGGGAACAGGTCGCGCTCGTCGTCGGCGCCGAGCTGCTTGCCCGCGATCGAGAACGGCGGGCACGGCACCCCGCCGGCCAGCAGGTCGACGCCCTGGTGGTCGATGCCCTTGAAGTGGTGCACGTCGATCTGCTGGACGTCCCAGTCCGGCCAGTTCAGCCGCAGCGTGGCGCACGCGTCGGGATCGATCTCCACCGCCGCGACGTGGGCGAAGCCCGCCTGCTCGAGGCCGAGCGACTGGCCCCCGGCGCCAGCGCAGATCTCCAGGCAGGTGAGCTCAGGCACGCCGGTTCCCCTCTCGGATCATGGAGCGGGCGCCGCCAGCGGAGGCACCGAACATTCATTCGAGCCGCCATGATCCCACAAACCGGACCGTCCCCGCGAGGAGGCGCACCCGACAAGATACGCGCGCCGGCCGACACCGGCGGGCGCGCGCATCTTCGTGCCTGGGTTACGACGCGGCGGGCGTCAGCGTGACCCCCTCCGGCTCGCGCAGCGGGAAGTGGCAGGCCGCCATGTGACCGTTCGCGGCGAACGGACGCAGCGGCGGCTCCTCCTGCGCGCAGAGCTCCTGCGCCCGCGGGCACCGGGTGCGGAACCGGCAGCCCGACGGCGGGTTGATCGCCGAGGGAAGCTCGCCGGCGACGCCCTTGTCCTCCCGGGCCTGCGCGATCTTCGGGTCGGCGACCGGGACGGTGTCGATCAGGCCCCGGGTGTAGGGGTGGATGGGCCGGTAGTACACGTCGTCGGCGGGGCCGGTCTCGACCAGCTTGCCGAGGTACATCACGCCGATGTTCTCGGACAGGTAGCGCACCACCGACAGGTCGTGGGAGATGAACAGGTAGGTCAGGCCCAGATCCCGCTGCAGGTCGAGCATGAGGTTCAGGATCTGCGCCTGGATCGACACGTCCAGGGCCGAGACCGGCTCGTCGGCGACGACCAGCTGGGGCGACAGGATCAGCGCGCGGGCCAGGCCGAGCCGCTGGCGCTGCCCGCCGGAGAACTCGTGCGGGTAGCGGTCGACGGCGGCGCGGGGCAGCCCGACCTCGTCCAGGATCGCGGCGATCTTCTTGTTCTGCTCGGACCGGGATCCGATGTTCTGGATGGCCAGCGGCTCGCGCAGGATCGGGCCGACTCGCATCCGCGGGTCCATGGACGCGTAGGAGTCCTGGAACATCAGCTGCACCTTGGGCGCGCGACGGCGCCGCTCCCGCTTGCTCAGCTTGGTCAGGTCCTCGCCGTCCAGGACGATGGAACCGCCGTTGGCCTTCTCCAGGCCGGCGATCAGCCGCCCGATCGTGGTCTTGCCGCAGCCGGACTCGCCGACCACCCCGAACGTGGCCCCGGGCCGGACCGCGAAGCTCACGTCCGCGACCGCCGACACCTCGCCGATCTTGCGCTGCAGCACGGCGCCCGAGGTGACCGAGAAGTTCTTGACCAGGTTGTCGATCCGCAGCAGCGCCTCGTCGTCCTGGGGCCGGGCGGCGCGCTCCAGGCGTTCGTGGACGACCGCGGTCTCGTGGCGGTCCTCGACGACGTCATCGTCCGCGGCCTTGCCCACCGGGAAATAGCACCGGTACAGGTGGTCCCAGGTGTCGCCCTCGAGCTGGGGTTCGGTCTGCCGGCAGGAATCCTGGACGTACCGGCACCGGGCGGCGAACTTGCACCCGGTCGGCGGCGCGGTCAGGTCCGGCGGCATGCCCGGGATCGAGTACAGCCGCTCGGTCTGGTCGGCCGCCTTCTCCGGCAGCGCGCCGAACAGCGCCTCGGTGTAGGGGTGGCGCGGGTTCGCGAACAGCCGCGCGGTGGTGGTGGTCTCCACCACCCGGCCCGCGTACATGACCGCGGCCCGGTCGGCCCGGCCCGCGATCACGCCCAGGTCGTGGGTGACCAGGATCACGGCCATGCCCAGCCGGTGCCGCAGGTCGTCGATCAGCTCCAGGATCTGCTTCTGGATCGTCACGTCGAGCGCGGTGGTCGGCTCGTCGGCGATCAGCAGCTTCGGCTCACAGGCCAGCGCCATCGCGATCATGACGCGCTGCCGCATCCCGCCCGACAGCTGGTGCGGGTAGTTGCTCACCCGCTCGGCCGGCCGGGGCATCCCGACCAGGCCGAGGACCTCGATGGCCCGGGCCCGCGCCGTCTTCGCGTCGGCGCCGCGGTGCAGCAGCACGGTCTCGGCGATCTGGTCGCCGATCGTCATCGTCGGGTTGAGCGACGTCATCGGGTCCTGGAAGATCATCCCGACTTCGTTGCCCCGGACGTGCCGCATCCCGTCGTCGCTCAGCGCCGAGATCACCTGCCCGTCCAGGCTGATCTTGCCGTCGACGATGTGCCCGCCCGGGGGCAGGAGCTGCATGATCGAGAGCGCGGTCATCGTCTTGCCGGAGCCCGACTCGCCCACGATGCCGAGGCATTCCCCCGCTTCCAGGGTCAGGCTGACGCCGTCCAGCGCGTGCACGGTCGCGCTGCGCAGCCGGATCTCGGTGCGCAGGTCCTCAATCGATAGCAGCGGTGCCATGTGTCCTCGCGAGTTCCATGATCAACTGACTCCTAGCGGCGTTGCAGCCGGACCTCGACCGCGTCGCGCAGCCCCTCGCCGATGAAGATGGCGGCGGCGATCACGATGACGATGCAGAATCCGGCCGGGATGATCAGCCACCAGTAGCCGTCGTAGACGTACTGGACGCCGTTGGACAGCATCCCGCCCCAGTCCTGCTGCGGCGGGCGGATGCCCAGGCCCAGGTAGCTGAGCGCCACGATCAGCGCGATCGCGTCCGCCACCTGGAACGTCGCGTTCACCATGATCGTGCCGATGGCGTTCGGGGCGATGTGCCGGAACACCGCGCGGGTGCCGCCGCCGCCCATGACCTTCATGGCCTGGACGTAGTCCCGCGTCCGCAGGCTCAGGGCCTCGCCGCGGACCAGCCGGGAGGTGGTCAGCCACGAGGTCAGCGCGATGACCAGGATCAGCACCGGCTTGCTGGGGGTGATGATCGACACCACCACGAGCGCCAGGAACAGGGTCGGGATGGACAGCAGCGCGTCGACGATGCGCATCATGAACGAGTCGACGAACCCGCCGATGTACCCGGCGATCGCGCCCCACATCACGCCGACCACGGTGGCCAGCAGCGCGGCGGCGATCCCGACCTCCAGGGAGATCTGCCCGGCGACCATGAGCCGGCCGAGGACGTCGAAGCCGCTGGCGTCGGTGCCCAGCAGGTGCGCGCCGGAGGGCGGGAGTTCCTCGTGGGCGAAGTCGACCTTGAGCTGGTTGGTGTGGTACACCAGCGGGCCGATGAAGCAGAACAAGATCATGAACGCGAAGATGCCGACCCCGGTGACCGCGAGCTTGTTCTCCAGGAACACCTCGAGGCCGCGGCGGAACGTGCTGCGCGGCTTGCCCGCGGGCAGCATCCCGGCGGCGACGGCCGCCTGATCAGGACCAGGAGCGACGGTGACCAGCCCGCCGGCCGTCACGTCCGCGGGGACCGGCTCAGGGGGAAGACTTCCAAGGCTCATTGGCTCACATACCTCACACGCGGGTCGAGCACCGCATAGGCGATGTCCGCGAGCAGCGACCCGACGACGGTCGCCACGGCCACCACGACGGTAATCCCGAGCAGGGTCGGATAGTCCTGTTTGAGGGCCTGCTGGTAGAACAGGTAGCCCATCCCGGGGTAGTTGAAGACGGACTCGGTGATCAGCGCGCCGGCGAACAGGGCCGGCAGCAGCAGGCCCAGCAGCGTGGCGATCGGGATCAGCGAGTTGCGCAGCACATGCCGCAGCAGCACCCGCCGCTCGCTCGCCCCCTTTGCCTTCGCCGTGCGCACGTAATCCTCGGTCAGGTTATCCAGTACCGAGGACCGCATATACCGGCTGAAGAGAGCGATCGTGATAAGTGTCAGCGTGATGATGGGCAGGATCAGCGCGTTGAAATTGCTGAATATCGCGCCGACGCTTTCGCCCTGCGGTCCTTCGGGCGGGAAGATCGGGAACTTAATCGCGAAAACCAGGATGAGCAGGATGCCCAGGAGAAATGCGGGCATCGCGTAGAAGATGGTGGAAAACCCGTTGAAGAAGTGATCCACGACCTTGTTCCGCCGCACCGCCTGCACCACGCCGATCGGGATGGCGATCAGCAGGGCGAGGATGATCGAGATCGCCACCAGGAAAACGGTCTTGGGCAGGTGGGTGCCCAGCAGCGAGGCCACGCTCTGGTTGAGGTTCCATGAGTAGCCCAGGTTCCCGTGCAGCAGGTGGTCCAGCCAGAGCCAGTACTGGCCGTACCACGGCTTGTTGAACCCGTAGACCCGGTCAAACTGGGCGATTGCCGCCGGGTTGCGGTACGCCGACGGACCCATGATCGCGATGGCTGGGTTACCCGGAATCAGGCGCAGCAAGATGAAGGTGATAACCGTCACCAAGAGGACGACCGCAACCGCTTGCAGCAGTCTGCGGACCATGAAGATGACCAAACTTCCCCCTTCCGGGTGGCTCCCTCGGGGGGCGCCGGCCGGACCCGGCCAGACACTCCCGGAGGGTATGGCAAGTTGCTAGACGCGGCGACCTGCCGGCACTGCTACTTCACGAAATACCAATTCTCGGGGTTAATGCTGAGGGTGGGGCTCAGCGGATAGACCCCCTTGAGGTTGTTGGCTATCTCGTTCAACTGGTAGTCCGCCTGCGGCTGCCAGATCATGGGGAGCTGAGCCGACAGGAAGTCCTGCCATGAGTACATCGCTTGCATGTTATTGCTAGTTAGCGTCTGGTTGATCAGTGAGTCATTTGTCGAGTTACTGTACCCGCCCGAGTTGGCGACCGCGCCACTGGCGAACAGCTCCTCACCGGTGGGCAGGTAGTCGGGCGCGAACGACCAGCCGCCGCCCCAGTTGCCCATGTCCCAGTTGCACGGGCTCTTGACCACGACGCAGTTGCCCGCGGCCAGCGCCGTCACCTGGTCGAACGGCTTGGGCTCCAGGTTCAGCTTGATCCCGATCTGCGCGGCATTGGACTGCAGCTGCGTCATCTCGGACTGGATCCAGGCCGTCCCGGTCGCGTAGGGCAGGTTGAACGTCATTCCCTGCCCCTTCTTGATCCCGGGACCGCACAGGCTGGGGTTGGTGCAGGTGCTCACCCCGTTCGCGACCACGTTCCAGCCGTGGCTGGTCAGCAGCTCCTTGGCCTGGGACGGGTCGTAGGGGTACGGGTTGCCCGAGCGGCCCTTGGCCGACAGGAACTGGGTGACCGGGGTGTCGGACACCGGCCCCACGGTCTCCGTCCCGTAGCCGCGCAGCGGCCCGCTGATCACCGCGGCCTGGTTCATCATGTCCTCCAGCGCCTGCCGGAAGTAGAGCTGCTTGATGATCGGGCCGTTCCCCGTGGTCGACTGGTAGTTCACCACGAAGTAGTTGATCGCCCAGAACGTCCACGGCGTGAGCGTGTAGCCCTTGGCGGCCAGCGGGTTGGCGCCGACCGACTTGTTGGCCGGCTTCGGCGGCGCGTTCTGCTGCGGCAGGTAGCCGAAATCGATCTTGGTGCTCGAGCTCGGCGACTGCAGCACATCGAACTCGGCCGTGTCGGTGGTGAACGGCACTTCCTCGAACACCGACAGCCGCGGCTTGACCGGCCCCGAGTAGCCCGTGTTCGGCACGAACGAGATGTGGCCGTCCGCGTTGAACGAGCTCAGCTTCCACGGCCCGTCCACGATTGACCACAGCGGCGACCCGACGTAGCTGCTCAGGTCCTTGGCCTGGGTGTTCAGGTAGTTGTAGACCGCGGTGCAGTCGCTCGGCGTCGTGTCGCAGCTCGACGGCCCGGACGCGGTACGGTCCCAGGACGCCGGCATCGGGGTGATCTGGCTCAGCTCGTTGTACTGGAACCAGGTGTGGTTATACGACTTGTCCATCACCATGGTCAGCTCGGTCGGGCTGACCGCCGTCATGTCCTTGACCACGGCGGAGGGGAACCCGGTGTAGGCGCCGAAGTCCGTTCCGTCTTGTTGCTCCATGTTCAGCCAGAACATGACGTCCTGCGCGGTGACCTGGCTGCCGTTGGACCACTTGTAGTTCTTCAGCGTGATCGTGACCGTGTTGCCGTTGAAGACCGGCGGCTTGGCCAGGCTCAGCGAGTTGTTCACCGTCGGCTTGCCGCTCTGGCCGAACCAGTACAGCGGCCGGTACAGCAGGTACTGCAGGTCGAAGATGTTGACGTCGCTGATGTACGCGCTGCTGGTGAACGGGAAGACGTAGTTCGGCGTGGTGGACGGCGGCTCGGCGAACACGGCCGTCCCGCCCTTGACCGGGGTGCTCCCCGTCGCCGCGGAATGACCGCTGCTGCCGCAGCCCGCCGCGACCAGAGCCAGCGCGGTCGCGCCGATCCCTGCCGCCACCAAACGGCGGCGAAGCCTCGATGCACATCTTCGTTGATGCTGGGGGGCGAGCCCCATCCGTGGCTCCTCGTCTCGGATTGTCTCGGGGGGTTCCGACACCTCTCTGGCATGCGAAAACGCGAGGCGCGCACGCTCCGGCATGCTGAATAGACTGTATGCGCCCCGTTGATCACGTTACGACCGGGGTCATCGGTCGTCCATACGGGGTCGCGCCGCGAATCGAGTTCGCGACCGTACCGAGACGTTCGCGTGACAATGCGACGCGGGCCCGCCCGGCGGGCTGACCGGCGGCTTTAAGCGGCCTTAATAGGCGGCCAGCGCCGAGACCGCCGCGGTCACGGTGTCCACGGTGGGGATGACCTGCTGCTCCAGCACGTCGGCGAACGGGAGCGGCACGCACGCGGCGGCGACCCGGCGCACCGGCGCGTCGAGCAGCTCGAAGCCCTCGTCGGCGACCACCGAGGCAACGGTGCCGCCCCATCCGCCCTGGTAGGGGTTCTCCTCGACGATGACCAGCCGCGACGTGCGGCCGACCGACTCCAGGACCGCGGCCATGTCCAGCGGCACCAGGCAGCGCAGGTCGATCACCTCGGCCGAGATGCCGTTTTGGGCCAGCCGGCCGGCCGCGGCCAGCGCGAGCGGGACGGTCGCGGCCAGCGCCACCAGGGTGACGTCGGTGCCCTCGCGGGCCACGGCCGCCCGCCCCAGCTCGATCACGTGCCCCTCGGGCGCGGCCGGGCCCTTGCTCGCGAACAGCCCCTTGTGCTCGAAGAACACCACCGGGTCATCGCTGCGGATCGCGGCGGCCATGAGCCCGGCCACGTCCGCCGGCGTGGACGGCGCGGCGATCTTCAGGCCCGGGATGGCGAGCGCCCAGTTCTCCACCGCCTGGGAGTGCTGCGCGCCGAAGCCCAGGCCGCCGCCGTTCGCCGTGCGCACCACCAGCGGCACCGTGACCTGGCCCCCCGTCATGTAGCGCATCTTCGGTATCTCGTTGGCCAGGTAGTCCCAGCAGCAGGCGAAGAAGTCGGAGAACATGATCTCGGCCACCGGGCGCATCCCGGTCATGGCGGCGCCCATGGCCACGCCCAGGATGGCCTGCTCGGAGATGGGCGTGTCCCAGATCCGCTCCCGGCCGAACTCCTCGAACAGCCCGGCCGTGGTTTTGAACACACCGCCCGCGGCGCCGATGTCCTCGCCCAGGCAGACCACCGACGGGTCGCGCCGCAGTTCCCGCGCGATGCCATCGGCGACCGCCTCCCGGTAAGTGATCACGTCCGCCATGCCGAGCCTCCATCCGCCCAGACGTCGGTCAGGGCCGTCGCCGGGTCCGGACCGGGCGCCGCCCTGGCCGCGGCGACCGCCTCCTCGACGCCGCGGGCGACGCGCTCGTCGACCGCGGCCACGCGCCCGGCCGGCACGCCGAGGCCATCGAGCCGGGCCCGGGCCAGGTCCAGCGGGTCCCGGCTCAGCCACTGCTTGACCTCTTCGTCGGGCCGGTAGCTGGCCGGGTCGGTGCGGCTGTGCCCGAAGTGGCGGTAGGTCTTGGCCTCGAGCACGGTCGGCCCGTCGCCGGCCCGGGCCCGCTCGGCGGCCCGCGCCACCACCTCCTTGACCACCACCACGTCGTTTCCGTCGAGCACCTCGGCGGGCAGCCCGTAGGCCGGGGCCCGGTCGGCGGCCGGGTTGCCGACCGCGGTGACGTCGCCGATCGCGGTGTACTCCATGTAGAGGTTGTTCTCGCAGATGAACAGCACCGGCAGCGACCACACCGCGGCCAGGTTGAGCGCCTCGTGGAACGCCCCGATGTTGGTGGCGCCGTCGCCGAAGAACGCCACCGCGACCTGGCCGCTGTTCCTTAGCCTGGCCGACCAGGCGGCGCCCGCGGCCAGCGGCAGGTGCGCGCCGACGATCGCGTACGAGCCGAGCATCCCGGCCGACGCCTTGGTCAGGTGCATCGACCCGCCCTTGGCCCCGCACAGGCCGGTGCCCTTGCTCATCAACTCGGCCAGGCACTCCTCGGGCGACGCGCCGCGGGCCATCGCGTGGTGGTGCCCGCGGTAGGTGGCGAACACGTAGTCGTCGGGCCGCAGCGCCGCGCTGGCCCCGACCGCCACCGCCTCGTGCCCGGCGGCCAGGTGCGTCGTGCCCTTGACCAGCCCGGCCATGAACAGGTCGTGTGCCGCCTTCTCGGTCCGCCGGATCAGCGCCATCTGCTCGTACAGCGCCAGCAGTTCGCCGGCGCCGGTCGTCACGTCGGCGCCGGCGTCGGCCCCGGCGGTCATCGGGCCTCACCCGCCCCGCCGTCGCCGTCGCCGTCGCCGTCGCGCTCGCGGCGCGGCACGCTGCCGAACTCGCCGCGCCCGGCCGGGGTGTTCAGCTGCGACTGGCTCTCCCGCAGCGTGTCCAGCGCCCCGCCGGCCGTCCAGTACTTGCGCCCGGCCACCAGGAGTTCCTCGGCCGGGAACTTCGTGATCACCTCGCACCCCGCGGCGGTGACCACGACCTCCTCCTCGATCCGCGCCGCGGACCAGCCGTCCGTGGCGGGCCAGTAGGTCTCCAGCGCGAACACCATCCCTTCCTCCAGCGTCTCCGGGTGATCCAGCGACACCAGCCGGCTGAAGATCGGCTTCTCCCAGATCGACAGCCCCACGCCGTGGCCGTACTGCAGTGCGAACGCCGCCATCTCGTCCGGGAACCCGAACTCCTGCGCCCGCGGCCACAGCGACACGATGTCGGCGGTGGTGGTCCCGGGCTTGACCAGCGCAATCGCCTGGTCCATGTACTCGCGGCAGCGCACGTAGGCGTCGCGCTGCGCCCGCGACGCGCTGCCCACCGCGAACGTCCGGTAGTAGCAGGTCCGGTAGCCGAGGTGACTGTGCAGGATGTCGAAGAACGCCGGGTCGCCGGGCCGGATCAGCCGGTCGGAGTACACGTGCGGGTGCGGGGAGCAGCGCTCGCCCGAGATCGCGTTCACGCCCTCCACGTACTCGCTGCCCAGGCCGTAGAGGACCTTGCTGACCAGCCCCACGCACTCGTTCTCGCGCACCCCGGGCCGCAGGAACTCATACAGCTCGGTGTACGCCGCGTCCACCATCGAGCACGCCTGGGCCAGCAGCGAGATCTCGTCGCGGGTCTTGGTCCGGCGGGCCTCGAGGAACACCTGCTGCCCGTCCACGGCGTCAATGCCCTCGGCCTTGAGCGCGGCCAGCACCGGCATCTCGGCCACGTCGATGCCGAGCGGCGCGTCCGCCACCCCGTGCTCGCGCAGCACGGTCGCGATCTTGCTGGCCACGTCCGCGGCGATCGCGGCGTCCGGGTGGAACGCCCCGCGCAGGGTGGAGATCCCGGCCCGCGCCCCGGTGCGCGCCGCGCCCTCGGCCGACGGCTTTTCGCCGGTGTGATCAAGCCACGGGTTGTACAGCTGATGGTGCCGGGCCGCGGACCCGAAGTCCCACACCACCGGCTCGCCGCCCCGCGGCAGCAGGGCGAACCGGATCAGCTTGTCCATGGCCCACGTGCCGATGTGGGTCGACGTCATGTAGCGGATGTTCGCGAAGTCGAAGCTGAGCAGCGCCCCGAGCTCGGACCGGTCGAGCTGGGCCCGGAGCCGGGTCAGGCGCTCGTCGCGCAGCCGGGCCAGGTCGACCCGCTCCTCCCAGTCCACCGCGTTGGATCCGAAGGTGTGAATCGCCATCGGCCACCTCGCTCTCGGCTCGGCCTTTAGTTAAGAGCCCGCGCACCGTCAGCGTCAATAAATACTGAACGCCCGGACTCCTCCCGATCGGGGCTCTCGAAGGTCGGCCACGCCCCGGGCGGTTGCTGGCGCGGCCGCCCGCGGACGTCAGGCCCGGCCGGGCCCCGCGACGAACCAGATGCCCACCGCCGGCACGTCGCCGTCATTGCGATACGAGTGCGGGGTGGCTGACGCGAAGCTGACCGCGTCGCCGGGCGTCAGCCGGTGCGAGCGAAACCCCAGGGTCACGACCAGCTCGCCCTGCATGAGGTAGCCGTACTCGGTGCCCGGGTGCTCCATCAGGCGCCCCTCCTCCGAGGAGCAGCCGCCCGGCGCGTAGGTGACCATCAGGAAGTCGACGTGGCTGCCCGGCACGTGGCCGAGGCGCTGCCAGGTCACCCCCGAGTCCAGCTCGAGGATCTCGCGCTGCCCCGGGCACACCACGGGCCCGCCGGCCGCCGGCCGCCCGGACCGCACGCCCGTGGCGCCGACCGCCGTGGCTACGCCGCGCTCGGACGTGACCAGGCGCCCGGCCGGGACACCCGGGCTCGTGACCGCGATGCCCGCGCCGCGGGCGGGCGCCGGCGCCAGCCCGTCCTCGGCCGGCTGGCTGGCGGCGTCGTCAAGTGCGGCGTCGGCGAAGACGTCCTGTACCGAGACCCCGAGCGCGGTCGTGATCGCGTACAGGGTGCTGACCGACGGCTGGCACTTGCCGGTCTCGATCTGGGAAATGAGGCTGGGCGACAGCCCGACGCCGCGCGCGAGGCCGCGCAGGCTGATCCCCTTCCTGACGCGCTCCGCGCGGATACGCCCGCCGATCCGGAGCACCGCAGCCGGCACGGGAGCCTCCTCTCGCCAGCATGCTACGGGCCGCAGGCCCCGGCGGCAGCGCCCGCGCCCGCGCGCCGGGCGGCAACGCCGCGCACCACATAGGTCCCGGCCACCTCATGCGCGGCCGCCCAGGACCGGGAAGCGGGCTTAACCCGTCACCGGGGTGGCCGCCGGGCGCGACCCCGGGCTGCGGCTCGTGCGCCGGATCGAAGCAGACGTACCCGCACCCCGCTACGCGACAGGCGATGGCCCGGTGACCGCTGCCGCGCGCGTGCGCCGCGCGGGCCGGGCCGCACATGCACGGCAGCCACGAGACGGTCACTTTCCCCGGCCCCCAGGCGTGCCCGTTGCCGCAGTGAGTCGGGTAGCTCCACCAGTCCGGCAGAGACGCGTCGCTCATCCGTATACTAGAACACAAATTCGATTTCTTTACCAGCCCCTCTTTGTCTGCTTGACGCGTTTCCGGCGGCGATTTGCCGCCGCCGGCCAGCAGGCCGGGCGACGGCCGGGCCGGGGTCGCCAATCCGGGCATCGAGGGCGCCGCACGCCCGCCCGAGACCGCGTCCGACGTGGTAGACCCGCTTACGGGACCAAGGATCCAGGCCGAGGTCCGGGGACACGGGCGCCTCGGCGCCCGGTTCCGCTCCGGCGGTCCGGGTCGAAAAGCAGAGGAGCGGCGATGTCAACGTGCCCGGCGGGCCACGAGTCCGCGGCCGACGACTACTGCGATCAATGCGGACGGCGGATGGGCGGCGCCCCGCAAGCGTCGTCCGCCCCGGCCGCGTCCGCCAGTCCCGGGTTAACGGCCGGCGAACCCGGCGCGCAGCCGTGCCCCGAGTGCGGCACACCGAGGTCGGGCCGGTTCTGCGAGGTCTGCCGGTTCGACTTCGTTTCCGGAACGCCGACCGCTCCCCATCCTGGTCCCGACCCCCAGACCGCTTCTCACCCCGAACCAGAAACTCCAGCCGCCACCCCGGCCGGCGCCCAGACCGGAGCAACGCCGCTCGCGCCACCGGGCTCGGACGGGGCGGCCTGGTCGGCGGTGGTGACCGCGGACCGGGACTACTTCGACCACGTGGTCGCCGTCGGCGGGCCCGAGGCCGCGGCGATCTCGTTCCCGCCCTACTGTCCCGAGCGCCGGTTCTCGCTCGGGACATCCCGGACCGGGGAGGAGAAACAGATCGGCCGGCACAGCGCGTCCCGGGGGATTGACCCGGCGATCGACCTGACCGGCCCGCCGGTCGATCCGGGCGTTTCCCGGCTGCACGCCGTCCTGATCGGCCTGGCCGACGGCGGCTGGGCGGTGCTGGACCCCGGGTCGGAGAACGGGACCCTGGTGAACGACCAGGACATCCCCGTCGGGGTGCCGGTCCCGCTGCACGACGGCGACCGCATTCACCTCGGCGCCTGGACCTCCATCACGATCCGCCGCGCCAATAAACCCCAGCCGCAGTAGCCAAACACCTGCCGGGCCGACGGTCCGGGATACGCCACTTAGACAGAGCTGTGGAGCATGAGCTGGCCTAGACGTGCCCGACACTAAAGCGAAAGCACCCCATGTGCCAGACATGGGGTGCTTCGCTGCGTTTGTGGTCGTTCCCTAAGTTGTGAGCCCGAAGCTCTGACCTAGGTGCGCAGTTGTGAGCCCGAAGCTCTGACCGCGCTTTCTAGGCTACCCACTATAGAAACGGTAGTTCAACTTGCCCT
>Ga0335072_10006506_pt1 | contig 17060 bp, 19 predicted proteins | sample Lox_Sample_21_FD_206725 | JGI IMG/M metagenome (GOLD analysis project Ga0335072, IMG submission 206725) | Soil microbial communities from Loxahatchee National Wildlife Refuge, Florida, United States - Lox_Sample_2.1 | ecosystem: Environmental > Terrestrial > Soil > Wetlands | place: USA...
CGAACTTTGGGCAGCGGCCAAAGTATGCCGAGTCGCGAACGTCATGCGTCCCTATCTGGAGTCCCTCTAATTGCCGAAGCCGAAGCTCAAGAACGTTCCAGCCTCGATCCCTCAGAAGCTGCTCAACCTTGCCCACGAGCGCAATCAAGACTTCGGACTCATACTCACCAAGTACGCCTTAGAGAGAATCCTCTTCCGTATCAGCAAATCCAAATTTCGCGACGTTTTTGTCCCAAAAGGGCCCTTTGCTTTTCGAGCTCCGCCCGGTTCCGGGTACTCGCTTCCCTTACTTGGGCTACGTCGGCTATAAAATGTCGGTAACGTCCGCAACGAGGAAGCCGCCTAAGTACCACAATGAGCACAGGGTTAGATCAATTTAGGCGTGTGGCTCAGCCGGGAGAGCACCTACTTCGAGAGCAGGTGCTCATTTGTAGACTTTCGCGAGCGGAATCTATTAGAATCATGCAGTTAGTATGGGCGTGTAGCTCAGCTGGGAGAGCATCTGCTTTGCAAGCAGGGGGTCAGGGGTTCGAGCCCCCTCACGTCCACCAGAACTTTTAATGGAAGCGATTGGCGCTTGGGCCCAAGAATTCGAAAAGCGATCGTTCTCCACCTCGTCGAGGAACGGTCGATGGCGAGGGCTGGCGCGGTGTATTCTCGGCAAGCCCTCATTCTTCGATTCCTTCAATGATGAACCAAATCCGTTATAGGCATCTGACGACTCCCGAATGCGGCCGCTCCCCATTCAGTTTGCCGACTTCTGAGCTGGCTCCAGCCTGCGATTCGGAAGGGTCCAATTGGGTCTCACGAAATGGCAGGTGTAACCGCTCGGATAGCGCTCTAGGTAATCCTGATGTTCCGGCTCAGCTTCCCAGAATGCAGAAGCGGGTTTTATTTCCGTCACTGCCTTACCAGGCCAAAGTCCTGAAGCATCGACGTCGGCGACTGTCTCCTCCGCAATCCGCCTTTGCTCCTCCGATGTGTAGAAAATGGCTGAACGGTAGCTGGTTCCCACATCATTTCCTTGGCGATTCAAAGTCGTCGGATCGTGGATCTGGAAAAAGAATTCCAACACCTTCCGGTAACTCAACTGGCGCGGATCGAAGATGATTTCGATCGCTTCGGCGTGACCGTCGTGGTTGCGATAGGTGGCGTTCGCAACGTTGCCGCCCGTGTAACCGACCCGCGTCGAAATGACACCTGGGTGGCGGCGCAGCAAATCCTGCATGCCCCAGAAACAGCCCCCTGCGAGAATCGCTCGTTCTTGTGTTGATGTCATGTTCTTACTCCTTCTTTGAATGTTCGAAGAGCTTCCGATATTCGCCGTACCCTTCGTTTTCGAGCTCGTCGAGCGGAATGAAGCGAAGGGACGCCGAATTGATGCAGTAGCGCAGACCGCCGGCATCGCGAGGGCCGTCGTCAAAAACGTGACCCAAATGGCTGTCGCCGTGGCTCGACCGCACTTCGGTACGCTTCATGCCGTAGGTGTTGTCGGGTTTCTCTTCTACGTTTTCAGGCTCTAGCGGCTTGGTAAAGCTCGGCCAGCCGCAGCTGCTGTCGAACTTGTCGAGCGAGGAAAAAAGCGGTTCGCCCGAAACGACGTCCACGTAGATGCCCGGTTCGTCGTGGTCCCAAAAGGCGTTTTCAAAAGGCCGCTCAGTTCCGTTCCGTTGAGTAACCCGAAACTGCTCGGGAGACAAGCGGGAAATAGCCTCCGCGTCCTTTGTATATTCTGACACCTGATCCTCGATTGGATGGATTTCTTAACGAACTACGGAAACGGCTCGGCCATCTCATTTGGCCGACGCCGATTGGATGGATTCTGGATGCGTAAGGATGCAGGGAGTGAACGCAGCAAGACATGGCTTCAGTATAAAGCTCACCGCATCCGCGATTTGCGTGCCGCGCGGCCCAGGAGCGTCCGGGCAAGTGTATTCCGAGTGTGGTTGCCATTTGAACCAGATCCGGCAGGAAATCCGCCACCATTTTGTGCATTACTTTGCCTCTGTGAATGCGACTTTGCTTCCTTCTGCTCGCTGGCCCGCGCCTCCCTCAGGAGCTGCTTCCAGAGCATATAGCAGGTCTGCATCCCGGCATCGTATCGGAATTCATCATCGGTACCCTCGCGGATCTCCATGCGCCAATCCTCCTGCTTTTATTTCCCAACTTCGTGCTGGATGTACTCCTGAAGCCAGGCGAGGACTCGCTCCCAATGCTCCGCGTTGCCGTAAGCCGCCTCGCTGCGGCCAATGAAGCCCTCGTCGCGAACGGTCACTCGCGTGCCGTTTGCGACCGCCTCAAAGCGAAATGTGATGGTTGTCTCCCGCGCGCCGAGCAAAGGATGCTTCTCGAACTTTCTCGTCATGACCAACTTTCGCGGCGTATCGATTTCGGCAAACTCACCGCTGCCTCCGTTGGTGCTGCCGTCCGTGAAGCGGACGACGACGCTCCATTGGCCGCACACGCGAAGGTCTGCTTGCCAGTCTGTCATGCTGTAGAATTCAGGGTGCCTCCACCAGCGTTCGACATCGTTCGTCGTGAAAGCTCGGAAGAGGCGTTCGGGTGGTGCGGCGAATTCCGCGGTGGCGATGATCGTGCCGCCACCGCCGTCGGCCACGGCGCGTGGAGCGGCCCACTTCGAAGCGGTCGGCAAGCGGAAGTCTGTTTTCATCGTCGATTCCGTCGTCATTTTCCCTCCTCGGCGCAAGCTTGCAGGAGCCTCACAATCATCGGCCAGCCGTCGTTGCGCTTGCGAAGCGCGTCCGTCGTGAGTCCGGAATGCGTCACGCGAACCGTGGTGACTCCACCGTTCTCCTCCAAATCCCAGCGTACGAGCGTTTCCACCTTGTCTTCCTGCTCGCGAATCCACGTGTAGATCAGCAAGTGTGGGCGTTCGATCTGGCGAAACACTCCCGCGACGGTCACGACGCCTCCGCTGCGGCCGCGAACGTACATCCTCCATTTGCCGCCGGGACGCAAATCGCATTCCATCTTCGTCAGTTGAAATTTCCCTTCGACGCACCACCATTTCATCAGTTCCTCGGGACGAGTCAGCGCGTCGAAGATCCGTTCGGCCGGCGCTTTTATCCCAAGCTCCTGCACGATCGCGTCGTCGCTCACCTGTATCGGATTCATCGCTTCTCCTCCACATAACTTTTCAGGCTTTGCAGCCTGTCGCTCCAGAAGACCCGGTAATCCTGCAGCCAATTGTTGACAGCGCGGAGAGGCTTCGCGTTCAAGCCGCAATGCCGCAGCGTTCCTTCGCGGCGCGTCACGATCAAGCCCGCTGAACGCAGCAGGCGGATGTGCTTCGAGACGGCCGGACGGCTCATGCGGAAATTTCCCGCAATCTGCCCTACCGTCTGCGGCCCGCCGCGCAGGAGACTCAAAATCTCGCGGCGGGTGGGATCGGCGATCGCGCGAAACACGGTTCCGCCCGCTTGCTGCGCGACTCTTCTGCCTCCTCGCGTCCCACTTTCGATCCTGCTTCTTCTCGACCGCATCCTCGGCCTCCTGCTCTCCCCACTCCGCCCCTCGAACGTAACCGAATGGTTCCCAATAACTGTAACCAAATAGTTTTATTGTGTCAAGCGCGGTTTCTTGCGGTAGTCAGGCAGGAGGGTGTGGCCGCAGCGCCTCCATTTCTGGAAGTTGTTGGAGTGCCACGCAACTTGTGGCTTTACGCCGCGTCGCTCGGCCCACGAGCTTGCCAATCAGCGCTGCGTCTACTGTAGAATGGCGAAGCCCGCTTCCAATGGGCTAAATCCGGGAAGGTATCGCGCTTTTGCCCACTTCGCGCCGCACATTTCTTCAATCGTTGAGCAAATCCGCGATGGTTCTCTCGCTCGACAATATTTTGGAGCTAGCCCGGCCTGCGGCCTGGCGGCGTGCGCTTCAACCCTCTGCATCCCTAGAGCGGTCTCCCGCTCCAGTTTCCGACGGTGATCTCGGCGTAGCTTTTGTAGACGTCGCCCGCGAGTCCGGCCTCCACACCAAGACGATTTTCGGCGGCGAGCATAAGAATACGTACCTGCTCGAGACGACGGGCTGCGGAATCGCGTTCTACGATTACGATAACGACGGCTGGCTCGACATTTTTGTGGTCAACGGCTGGCGACTGGAAGGTTTCCCTCCGGGACAGGAGCCTGTTTCGCATCTGTTCAAGAACAATCGCGATGGCACGTTCACGGATGTGACGACAAAAGCAGGAGTGGCTCATTCGGGCTGGGGGCAAGGCTGCTGCATCGGCGATTACGACAACGACGGCTACGAGGATCTCTTCGTCACCTACTTCGGAAAAAATCTTCTGTATCACAACAACGGCGACGGGACGTTCACCGAAGTCGGTGAGAAGGCCGGCGTGGCGGGAAATGGCAAGCGATGGAACACGGGATGCGCGTTTGTCGACTATGACCGCGACGGCCATCTCGATCTTTTTGTCGCGAATTACATCGACCTCAATCTGGCCACTGCACCGCTGCCGTCATCGGGGCCGTGCCTTTACGAAGGCGTCTTGGTGGCTTGCGGACCGCCGGGCCTGAAGGGCGGCAAGAACATCCTCTTTCACAACAACGGCGATGGCACTTTCTCGGATGTTTCCGAATCGTCGGGAATTCTCGACACGAGCGGGACATATGGACTGGGCGTGTTGACGGCGGATTTTGACAACGATGGCTGGCCGGACATTTACGTCGCCAACGATTCTGCGCCCAGCGCGCTCTATCAAAATAAGAGAAACGGAAAATTTGAAGACATTGCCGTCGACGCCGGATGCGCCTTCAGCCTGGACGGCAAGCTGCAAGCTGGAATGGGCGTCTCCGCAGGCGATTACGATCTCGACGGATGGCTCGACATCCTGAAAACGAACTTCGCGAACGATACCCCTTCACTCTACCGCAATCTTGGCGGCGGAAATTTCGAAGACGCGACGTTTACCGCCGGACTTGGACTGCACACGCAATTTCTTGGCTGGGGTTGCGGATTCTTCGATATGGACAACGACGGCTGGCCGGACATCCTGATTTGCAATGGTCACGTCTATCCCGAGGTCGATCAGCTCAAGAACCAGGAGGGTTACGCGGAAAGGAAGCTGCTGTATCGCAATCTGCGCAATCGGCGATTCGAGGACGTCTCGATGCGGGGCGGAACGGGAATCACCACGCCGTGGCCGTCGCGGGGATGCGCCTTCGGGGATTTCGACAATGACGGCGACCTCGACGTCGTCGTGAATGCCATCAACGATTTCCCGCAGCTCCTGCGCTGTGATTCACGCCTGAAAAATAATTGGCTCAAGGTCCGCACCATCGGCACGAAATCGAATCGCAGCGGCATTGGCGCGCGCCTTCGTTGCGTCACACATTCCCCCGACGAGCCGAAAGCTCATTCGCAGATCGACGAGGTGCGCAGCGGCGGAAGCTACATTTCGCAAAGCGATCTGCGCGTGCATTTCGGGCTGGGGAAGGCGGAAAAGGTTGAACTGCTCGAAATTCGCTGGCCGAGCGGCGCCGTCGAGTCATTGAAAGACGTAGCGCCGAATCAGTTGATCTATGTAAAGGAAGGCGAAGGGATCGTCCGCTCGGTGAAGTTCGGCAGCCCGGCAGCCGCGAGGGACCACGAAAAACAATCCTCGTGATTTCGAAGCGACCTTCAGTAATTACCTCGACAACCGCTGCGGTTTCTAATCGCGGCTGGCCTCGATGAGAAATCGCGAAAACCCCAGAAAGGCGAGAGATTCGACCTTATTTAATCCCGGGGTTTTGCCTGGAATCTCGAAGGAGATTTATCGCTGAAATCCGCGCCGTCAGGACGTTGCCGCTTCCGTCGAAGCGCGGATTTCCTGCCACCGCTTCGGCCGCTTCTTCGCGTCCAGCACCTTCTTACGCAAGCGGATCGATTTCGGCGTCACTTCCACGTATTCATCGTCCGCGATGAATTCGATCGCCTTCTCCAGCGTCATCTCGCGCGGCGGAACCAGACGGATCGCTTCGTCCGCGGAAGAAGATCGCATGTTCGTCTGCTTCTTCTCCCGCGTGATGTTGACGTTCATGTCGTCTTCGCGCGCGTTCTCGCCCAGGATCATCCCTTCGTACACTTCCACGCCCGGCCCAACGAACATCTCGCCGCGCTCCTGGATTCCCCAAATTGCGTAGGCCACCGTCACGCCGGGGCGATCGGCCACGAGCGCTCCCGTGGGCCGCATCGCCATGTCGCCCGCATATTCCGTCCAACCTTCAAGCAGCGAATGGATCAGCGCAGTGCCCCGCGTGTCGGTCATCAGTTGGCTGCGCAATCCGATCAAGCCGCGCGACGGGATGCTGAACTCCATCCGCACGCGGCCCGTGTGGTGGTTCACCATCTTTTTCATCTCGCCGCGGCGGCTGCCGAGCGCTTCCATCACGATGCCGATGAAATTTTCCGGACAATCGATTACCAGCAGCTCGAGTGGCTCGAGTTTCTTCCCGCTCTCTTCATGCACCACGATTTCCGGCTTTCCGACCATCAGCTCGTAGCCCTCGCGGCGCATCGTCTCGATCAAAATCGCAAGCTGCAATTCGCCGCGTCCCAGCACGCGGAACGAATCCGTCGAGCCGGTGTCTTCGACGCGCAGGGATACATTGGTCAGCAGCTCTTTTTCCAGGCGCGAGCGCAGGTCACGCGACGTCACGTACTGCCCTTCGCGTCCGGCGAACGGTGACGTGTTGATCGTGAAAACCATTGCCAGCGTCGGTTCGTCGATCACCAGCGGCTCGAGTGGCGCCGGATTCGAAAGATCCGTAATGCTCTCGCCGATTTGAATTCCTTCCACGCCCGCAATCGCCACGACATCTCCGGCGGAGACCTCTTCAGTGTCCACGCGTTCGAGCCCGTGAAACGTAAACAGCTTGGTGATTTTCGTCGGCTGGATTGTTCCGCTGAGCTTGGCGATGCCTACTTCGGTACCGCGGCGAAGAGTGCCGTTGAAAACGCGCGCGATGGCCACGCGGCCGAGAAATTCACTGTAATCCAGATTCGTCACCTGAATTTGCAACGTGGCTTCTGGATCGCCCGCCGGCGGCGGAATCGAGGCCACGATCTCCTCGAACAGAGGCTCGAGAGTCTTCGAGCCGTCGTCGATCTTGCGCAGCGCGTAGCCGTCGCGCGCGTTTGTGTAGAGCACAGGAAAATCGAGCTGGTCTTCAGTGGCGTCGAGATCGATAAAAAGGTCGTAGATTTCATCCAGCACGGCCGCGGGGCGGGCGTCCGCGCGGTCGATTTTGTTCAGAACGATAATCGGCGGCAGTTTTGCTGCAAGCGCCTTTTGCAGGACGTAGCGCGTCTGCGGCAGCGGCCCTTCGCTCGCGTCGACAAGCACGAGAACGCCGTCGACCATCCGCAGCGCGCGTTCGACTTCGCCGCCAAAATCGCTGTGGCCCGGCGTATCGACGATGTTGATTTTCACGCCCTTGTATTCGATCTCGGTGTTCTTCGCCAGAATGGTGATGCCGCGTTCGCGTTCGAGCTCGTTCGAGTCCATCACGCGGTCCGCCACTTCTTGATTTGCGCGGAAAATTCCACTCTGGCGGAGCATGGCGTCAACGAGTGTCGTCTTGCCGTGGTCCACGTGCGCGATGATGGCGATATTGCGAATGTTCTGAGGCATTGTTGGATCGTCTCGTTGCGGGCACCCGGTAAACAAAAAGGGCTGCAAGTGCTGACTTGCAGCCTCGGCCTTCCAGGAAATCGTTGGAAAATCCGTGCTTCGGAGCGACAACCGCAAGCTCATTTTACCACGCGTCCGCGCCATTCACCTAAAGTGCCGGCGCGGCCAGCTGTTTGTGAAACTTGCTTGTGCGCGAGAGCTTAGCGCGGAATAATGCCGGAAAAGGGAGTCTCCGAGGGGCAGTTCAGGAGGCGTTACTTGCCGGTGATGTCTGCCGAACGCGTACGCAGAGCAACGCAACTCTGTGAGGACCGACGGCACAACCTAGCCAATGTAGAGATCGGAATCGAGACGCCGGGCCTGGCGGGTCTTTTTCGCGCGGTGTCAGAATTGCAGTAACTGGCTCCACTCCTCAAGCGAGATTCTTGAGCGCTGGCCAGAGCGTCTAATCAAACGGAGGTGGATAATGGCCGGAAAGAAGATTTTGGTTCTTGCTGGAGATTTCGTCGAGGACTACGAGCTAATGGTGCCGTTTCAGGCGCTGCAGGCCGTGGGTCACACAGTTCATGCCGTTTGTCCAGGAAAGAAGGCCGGGGAGACGATTCGCACCGCGATTCACGATTTTGAGGGCGATCAGACGTACTCGGAAAAGCGCGGCCACAATTTCACTCTCAACGCGAGTTTTGACAATATCGTCGCCGAATCCTACGACGCGCTGGTCATTCCCGGCGGCAGAGCGCCAGAGTACCTGCGTCTGAATCCCAAGGTGCTTGAGACTGTTCGGCATTTCGCCGCGGCAAGAAAGCCAATCGCCTCGATTTGCCACGGGGCGCAGATTCTGGCGGCAGCCAAGGTGCTTGAGGGCCGGAGATGCTCGTGTTATCCAGCCGTCAGTCCGGAAGTGACGGCAAATGGAGGCACTTATGTCGACGTCGCAATGGATAAGGCTGTAGTAGATGGGAACCTAGTGACGGCTCCGGCATGGCCTGCCCACCCTGCCTGGATCGCCGCCTTTTTGGGAGTACTAGAAGCACACACAGAAAATGTCCAAGCGCAACGCGCTTGACGGACACTTCGAGCCATGCTATCCTGCAAATCGCACGAAATAAATAGGTTACTATTTCCCATAACCAAATTCCCTCTTCGTGCATCTAAGGGATTATGGCTACCAAGAAACGTACAGGACGCGGGCGTTTGGTCCCGACGATTCCTACAGGCGTAGAATATCGAGTCAATTTCGGCATCATGCTCGTGCCGGAAAAGATGCAGCACGGTCGGGGCATGCGCCCCACGCGCTGGGCGAAGTGTTCAGTGAAGTCCGAGGCGGCACGCCGCATCCCAACTGGAGAATACTTTCTTCATGCGGATGAAGGCGGAGTCTTCCAGCTGAAGTACAACGGCAATTCCTGGCAGTATCTCGCCGCGGCATAGTTCACGACCTGAGCCCTTTTTGACTCCTGTGTAAGAGCTCCTTTGGGAGTTCTAGTACAGGTTTGCCTGCCGATTGACTCTCAAGTTTACTTGCCTCGGGCCGCGATTGAGCGTATGAAGTTGCGTGTCGTGATGCCCGGGATCCGCAAGGAACACCTGTTTCGAACCCTAAAATCTCCGTCCGGGCTGTGCCTCGACGCATTATCCAACCGATTTACTCCTCTCCCTGTCTTCATGCTGTGCGCTGCCCTTCTTTTTTCCCCTGTTGAAACAAGATCGCAGGACACAAAAAATCCGAATGCAGCCTCCACTGCCTCGCGATCCATTAAGCCCTCAATCGTCATTGGATTTGTGGGAGGGCGCGTGCGTCACGACGAGCCGCACCACGACGAAGTGCAACTGGCGGAAAGGCTCCGTGACGAGTATCCGGGCAGGTTGAAAGTGCAGGTATTCGAAAACCGGCGAGAAGACGAGGCGCTCAGCATGATTCTCCGCGCGCTCGACACCAATCGCGACGGAAAATTATCGGAGGCCGAAAAGGAGAGCGCACGGATCATTCTCTACGGCCACAGTTGGGGCGGCAGCGCGGTGGTGGAGCTGGCACGGGACCTTGCGCGCCAGAATGTGCCGGTGCTGTTGACCGTCCAAATCGACAGCGTCGCGAAAATCGGCCAGGACGACCGCGTGGTGCCGGCGAACGTGGAGCGCGCGGTGAATTTTTACCAGCCGAGCGGGCTGATCCACGGTGCGTCGAAAATCACCGCCGCCGATCCTGCGCGCACACAGATCTTAGGCAACTATCGATTTGACTATGATGCGAAGCCGATCGCTTGCCACGGCTATCCCTGGTACGACGGCTTGTTCTATCGCGCGCACACGGAAATTGAATGCGACCCGCGCGTGTGGTCGCGAATCGAATCGCTCATACGCAGCGAACTTTCCTCGGCAGAAGCAAGCCTCGCCACAACAGAAGCGCCGCGCTGATAAGCAGGCCCTATCTCATTCGACGGATGAGCCGGAGCCTTGCGCCGGACCGGACCAAAAGCGCAATCCAAACACATAATTCAGCTGGACGAGGACGATGAAACCGATACTCCAGTAGGTGTTGATAAGACAGAGAAGGGCCCCAAAGGCGTAAAGGGACTGGCCGATCACGATGCGGCGGCAAATCGCCGACGGAACACCCTTCGGAGTGCTGGCGTCAATCAGTGCGGCGCGGTCTGCATAGACCCAACTGAAATAGAGCGCGGCGCCGAGCATCAGAATGTTCAACCAATAGAGAAACAACGCAAAACGATAGACCATGAATTCGGCCAGCAGCATCGTCGAAAAAGGAAGCAAGACGACGGCGAACAAGAAGCCGAGATGAATCCAGGACAAGATTCGGTCGGAGCGTGACAAATGATTCAGCTCCGTCTGCTGTCCCAGCCAAAAAATTCCCAGCGTGAGAAAACTCATCAGATAGACCAGGATGCGCGGAAGCAGCGCGACAAATGCAAGGATGAGATCGTGTTCGGAATGCACGGATTCGACGGATGGGACACGCAGGTCGAGAACCAGCAGAGTCATGGCTACGGCGAAAATGCCGTCGCTGAGCGCCTCCAAGCGGCCGAGATTCTGTCCGGCGATCTGGTCGTAGTGCGTCGGCACAGCGAGGAGTCTATCGGCAAGGAAGCAGGGTTATCAAGCACGGTGATACGAACGCTGCGCGGGCCGGGCAGATATAAAGAAAACGAGAAACTTCTACTGCGCCGAGATTGCTGCAGCGGATTGCTTGTGGCCTTCCGCAGCAGGCACTGCAGCCGCTTCACTCCGGAAAACCAGGACCGGGCAATGTGCGGTGCGCACAACTTTGTCGGCCACGGATCCAAAGGCAAGGCGGCGCCAGCCTGTCATTCCATGCGTGGCGATGACAAGCAAGCCCACATTCTCTTGTTCGGCGATGCGCACAATGTCCATAGCGGGGTCGTTCGCAAGGCTTACCGTCGAGCGAGCCTTCACCCCTGTTTCGCCGACTTTTGCGACAAGGGCGTCCAAACGAGTTTCAGCGTCCTTGATAAGTTCGCGCTCGTAATTGCCCTCTTCAAAGATTGAGACGTTTTGAGGCAGCCGGGGCATCACAGGAACGGCGTGGAACAAGAGCAGCTCGGCTCCGTACCGCGAGGCGATGTTTGCAGCGACATCGAGGGCTTCCTTGGAGGAATCGCTAAAATCGATGGGGGCAAGAATCAGTTTGGGTTCCAGCATGGCTTGGCTCCCTTACGGGAAAATTGGAGGCGCGCAAGGCGCTTAGTGGGGCGTATCCTAGCAAATCGGCGGCAGGGCGCGTTAACGGGCTGTTTCACTGGGGTTAAATCTAAGGACCGCTCTTCAAGCTTTCTTGCGGTGCGGGCGCGGGTGTGACAGCTCCAGGCAGGGCATTTTTCGCGTGGAAGGAAAAAGGAGAAGATAATGAACGTAGCCGTGAACGCAACGATGGTGACTACGACGTTTGATCTGCCAGGCTACCGCGTGGTGAAAGCCCTGGGCCTGGTGCGGGGCGTGACGGTCAGGTCGCGGAGCATCCTGGGACAGATCGGCGCGTCACTCGAAAGCCTGGTGGGAGGGAATATCACGCTGTTTGAGGAGATGTGCGAAAAGACGCGCTCGGAAGCGCTGGAACTGATGATGGAACATGCAGCCGAGCACGGAGCGAACGCCATCCTCGGCGTGCGCTACGACGCTTGCGAAATCATGCAGGGAATCACCGAGGTGCTGGCCTACGGCACGGCCGTCCGCGTGGAACCGCTTTCCTAGCTGGCGGCTGCTGGAGCCGGGGCGTATCATCAAGAGGATCATGCAAGCAAAAACTTCATTCGGGGGTCGTTCATGAGGCTGTTTTTCCGATGGATCTTGGCCATTTTGATTGCGGGAATGGTGGGAGGTGCGACGCGAGCGATGGCTGCGGCTCCGCCACCTGCAGAGGTGAAGACAGAGACCGTTCAGTTCACAAACGGCAAGGAGATGATCGACGGCTATCTGGCGCTGCCGCCGGGCACCGGCAAGTATCCGGCCCTGTTGTTGGTCCATGAATGGTGGGGCTTGAACGATTGGATCAAGGAACAGGCGCAAAAATTTGCAGCGCAAGGATACGTGACTCTGGCCGTGGATTTGTACCGGGGCAAAGTTGCTACCGATCCGATGACCGCACACGAATTGATGCGCGGCGTTCCCCAAGATCTGGCGCTCTCGGACATGGTCGCGGGCATTGTCTATCTCGTCAAGCGCGACGATGTAGTGAAGGAGCATATTGGAGCGGTCGGCTGGTGCTGGGGGGGCGGACAGGTGATGGAGCTGGCGGTGCACGAACCAGGGCTTGGTGCGGTGGTGGTGAATTACGGTGCTCTGCCGACCGACCCAAATCAATTGCAACAGATTGGAGCTCCGGTGCTGGGCAATTTCGGCGCGAACGACCAGGGTATCACTCCGGACGACGTGCACGACTTCGAGAAGGCGATGAAAAATCTCAACCGGCGAGTGGACGTGAAAATCTATCCGGGCGCGGGGCATGCCTTCGAGAACCCGAACAATAAAGATGGTTACCGCCCGGAAGCAGCGGCGGACGCTTGGCAGCGAACTCTGAATTTCTTGAATAAAGCCTTGCACTAAGACGCGCGCGGGGCCTCCCCGGAAACGCAACAATCAGCGCCGCACGGCAGAGGATGAGGATGTAGGAAGTCGCCGTCGAAATTTCTGCCGCGCGCGTTCCAGAGATTGCTCGAAACCACGCTTGAATTTTTGCGGTGAGAATTTTTCGGCAACGATTTTCTGCGCCTCGCGTCCCATGCGAGCCGCGAGTTCGCGATCCCCAAGCAGGCGGCGCGCAAACGAACGAAGCTCGACGGGATTGTCGGAAAGAAACCCGCTAACGCCGTGGACGACCGGCGACGACGGGTGGCGGTTGCCGAGAACCGGCAAGCCTGCTGCCATCGCTTCCAGCGTCGCCATGTTATAGCCGTCCTCAAGACGCGGATCCGCCGTGTGTACGAAAAACCGGTGGCGGCTGAGAAGTTCCTTCAAATCCTGCCAACCACGAGCGGGCGCTACGCCAGGAATTTCCGGATTGCGCCCCACGAGCGTGACCGGAATCCCAGCGAACGCTTCGGTGTAAAAATCCCAGCACAGCGTCTTTTGCTTGCGGAATACGTCGTTGGCGATCCGCAGGCCGAAGGCCAAATCTCCTTGATACGCAAGATAATCGCGCCCGTCAGCGGAAAATGGCACTACGTCTTCCGCGAATCCCCAGGATTCTCCCTTCAAACGCGAGACGGCCATGACGTGCGCGTCGATGATGTCTACATATTCCGCGACGGCGCGGCGAAGCTCGGCTGCGGGCGTGCGGCTGCCATGATCGAGAATGAGGCCGTCGAGCGTGCCGTGAATGACGAGAAGGCGGGGAGCGACGATCGGCTTTGCATCCAGGAGATCGCTGAGATTGTGAGCGACGATGCAATCGTATTGGACGCCGGAGGCAACGGCTTCTTCCAAGCGAACGATGCGAGCATTCGGCGGGACGGGGCGCATCGCTTCATCCCATCCCTGCGTGTGACGCCCCTTCAAGCCGACAACAACGTCCATCGGCCGATCGAGCGCGCGAAGCTGGTACACCCAAGCTTCGTGGCAATCGAAGACCAGCAAGCGACATTTGTGTGGAGTGGATGGCACGAAATTAGGATCGGCCCAGCGCCGCGTGGGCGCAGCTCGCAATTCTGGAGGGGTAATGCGGACGGGCGAGAGAGGGCTCGCCGAAAAAGCTCGCAAAGGAAGTTTACACAACGTGCGCGGCGGCAGCGAATACGAGTGCTGAAAAAGCTACGGCGGAAACGCAAAGAAGGAGCAGATTATGCTGCGCCCCCGGACAGTTCGCGGACGATATTACCCACAAATCCCTTGGCATCGCCGAAGAGCATCAACGTCCTGTCGAGATAGTAGAGTGGATTGTCAATGCCCGCGAAGCCGGTGGCCATGCTGCGTTTGATGACCATCACGGTGCGAGCCTTGTCGACGTCGAGAATCGGCATCCCGTAAATGGGGCTTGAGGGATCGTTGCGCGCGGCGGGGTTGGTGACGTCGTTGGCGCCGATGACCAGCGCAACATCCGTCTGTGGAAACTCTCCGTTGATTTCGTCCATCTCGACCATTTTGTCGTAGGGAATATCGGCTTCGGCGAGAAGGACGTTCATGTGGCCCGGCATGCGGCCGGCGACCGGATGAATCGCGAACTTCACGTCGACGCCGCGCTTGGTAAGGGAATCATAAAGCTCGCGGACCTTGTGCTGCGCCTGCGCGACTGCCATGCCGTAGCCGGGAACGATGATCACCTTGTTCGCTGCGGAAAGAATCGCGGCGGCCTCTTCGGCCGTGGCGCTGCGCACGACTCTTTCTTCCGTGCTCTTCGCTGCGGACACCTTCACCTGCCCGAACGCTCCAAACAGAACGTTGGTAAAGGAGCGGTTCATGGCCTTGCACATGATGACGGAGAGAATGAAACCGGAAGCTCCGTCGAGAGCGCCGGCGACCACCAGCACTTTGCTGTCGAGGACAAAACCAAGAAGCGCCGCCGAAAATCCGGCGTAGGAGTTCAAAAGAGAAATGACGGTGGGCATGTCCGCGCCGCCGATCGGCGTGACAAGCATGATGCCGAAAATCAGCGCGACGACGACCATCGCCGTGAAGAGGTGTGTGTACTCAGGATGAAAGATGAGAACCACCATCAGAGCGAGAGCAGTGGCAAGGACGGAAAGGCTGACGATGTTCTGCCCGCGGTAAGTGATCGGCCTCTGCGGGAGAATTTCCTGCAATTTTCCAGCGGCAATCACACTGCCTGTGAAAGTTAGCGAGCCGATGATGACTTCGAGGCCGATCTCCGCCATTTCAAATTTCGTAAGGTGCGGCGTGCCGACGTAATACTCGGCGATGCCGATGAGCGAGGCGGACATCGCGCCGAAGGCGTGGCTCAAAGCCGTCCGCTGAGGCACGGCCGTCATCTTCACCATGCCGAGGGGAACGCCGATGCCCGCGCCGATGATGAGCGCAATCAGGATCCATTTATAGTGCGTGACTTGCGGGTCGAAGAGAGTGGCGGCGACGGCCACGGCGGAGGCGATTTCGCCGATCAGGACGCCGCGCATGGCGGAGACGGGAGAACTCAGCCATTTGAGCGCCAGTATGAAGCCGATGACAGCGGCGATGTAGCTGAAATCGATCAACTGCTGGAGAGAGGCCGGGCTCACTGCTTTTTCGCCTTCGTGGACTTGAACATGTGCAACATGCGGTCGGTGATCAGGAAGCCGCCGACCATATTGCTGAACGAGGCGACGACGGCGATCAGGCCGAGAACGGTGGAGACATGCGTCTTATGGCGCCCGGCGATGATGATGGCGGCGACGACCACGATGGCGTCGAGAGCGTTAGTGAGGGACATCAGCGGCGTGTGCAGCAGCGGTGAGACGCGCTGGATGAGCTCGAATCCCAGAAACGCCGCCAGGATGAAAACAAAAAGGCTCGAAATGAAATCGGCCGGCACGGATTCCTCCTTATCCCTTGGCCGCCAGAGCGGGAAGCGAGAAAAATTCGCGGACGCGCGCGTTGACGATTTCGCCGCTGTGCGTCAAAAGCGTCTCGCGAATGATTTCATCGTCGCGATTCAACTGCAGCTTGCCGTCCTTGAACAGATGAAGCAAAAACGCGCTGATGTTGCGCGCATACATCTGGCTCGCGTGATAGGGCACCGTGCTGGCGAGATTGTACCAGCCGATGATTGTGACGCCGTGTTCCGTGATCTTTTCCCCCGGCCGCGTCAGCTCGCAATTTCCGCCGCGTTCCGCGGCGAGATCGACGATCACCGATCCTGGCGCCATGCTGGCCACCATTTCACGCGTGACAAGAATGGGTGATTTCTTTCCGGGAATGACGGCAGCGCTGATAACAACGTCAGTTTCGGCGATGACCTTGCCAAGCATCTCCCGCTGGCGCTGATAGAACGTTTCGTCCTGCGCGCGGGCGTAGCCACGGGCGTCCTGCGCATCCTGAGCCTCGATAGGAAGCTCCACGAAGCGTCCGCCGAGGCTTTGCACCTGCTCTTTGGCAGCGGGGCGCATATCGTATGCGGAGGCGACGGCGCCCAAGCGGCGGGCCGTGGCAATGGCCTGGAGGCCGGCGACTCCGGCGCCAATGATGAAAATGCGCGCGGGCGTGATGGTCCCGGCAGCAGTCGTCAGCATGGGAAAAATGCGCGGCAGGGAATCTGCGGCGATTACCACAGCCTTGTACCCGCAAATCGTGCCCATCGAGGAGAGAGCATCCATGCTTTGCGCGCGCGTCGTGCGCGGCATCAGCTCGATCGAGAAGGAAGTGACGCCCTTGCCGGCAATATCCTGAATTGTCTGCACAGAGCCCAGCGGACGCAGGAATCCGATGAGGACCTGGCCGGAACGAAGGAGCGGAAGATCGGCAGCGCCGGTCTTGTCGTTCGAACCGTGGGCTAGAACTTGAATAATGACCTCGGCAGCGGCAAACACTTCGGTCCGGGAGGGGAGTAGCTTGGCGCCTTTGGCGGCGTATTCGGCGTCGGGATAACCGGCTTCGACACCCGCACCGGCTTCAACCACCACCTCCAGACCGGCTTTCGTTAGATTGGGGATAACAGACGGGACGAGAGCGACCCGACGCTCTCCGGGAAACGTTTCACGTGGAACGCCGACGATCATGCGCGACTACCCTCGTGGAATGCGTTGATCCGTTGTGGCTGCCTGACGGCGGGAGCGCTGAATGGATGCCGAGCCGGGAATTGGACCCTGGACCTCAACGAAAAATCAGTGCCCCTGAAAACAAATGAATTTCGGCCGCAAATAATTGCTCGGCGAGATTTTAACAGTAAACGAGTAAAAGTCTACACATGCAAGACAATGCGAAAATGACGTGGAAAGACTCCGCGGGATCGCTCTAGGTG
>Ga0335072_10006507_pt1 | contig 17060 bp, 15 predicted proteins | sample Lox_Sample_21_FD_206725 | JGI IMG/M metagenome (GOLD analysis project Ga0335072, IMG submission 206725) | Soil microbial communities from Loxahatchee National Wildlife Refuge, Florida, United States - Lox_Sample_2.1 | ecosystem: Environmental > Terrestrial > Soil > Wetlands | place: USA...
TGGCCTCAGGGACGCATCGACGAGCTCATGCCGTGGCGCTTGACGCCGGACGTACCCGCCTGACCTCGCCGAAATTCAAAGGGTGGCAAAACAGCGCTTACGATGAGGTCATTGGCATCGCCCCGGAACCAGCGACACTGGCCACGGCGGCAATCAATGCCACGCGTACGGATGTCGGAATGCGGTTTCTCGAAGGCAGATCCGAAACGGTGGATGAGTCTCTCGGCCGCTTCCGACCGGCCAGTGCCACCTGCGTGAAGCGCTCGGCAACGGCTTGCTTTCTTTTGCTTCTGCCGAGGGAGGATGTCTCCAGGGCCATGTTCTCCGCAAATGTCAGCCACGGGAAGAGCCGCGGCTCCCGGAACACCAAGCCGCGATCGAGTGCCGGACCTTGCACCTTCTTGTCATCCTGCAGCATATCCCCTCGCACTCGCGCTCCAGCTCCGCGTGCGGCCAGGCGAAGCAGGGCCAATTCCCTGCTTCCGCTGCCACCGGCCGGCGTAAGAAATTCATGGCCTCGACGGAAAGATCGATACCGTCCGGCGCCTGGAAAGACCCTCAGCTGATTTGGAATCGCTCGCCGACACGATGAAGCTCAAGATGATCCTGTGTCGCAGATCTCAGAGACTGTTTGAGAATGCGCTGTGGTGAGTCGGTTCGTTCCAAGTTGGGGGCGCCGCAGGCGCCGGCCGGCGCGGCTTTCGAGAACCGGAGCGGAGCGGCCTTAGAAAGATCAATATGGCTTCTGGCGGAGGCAATCCGCCAAAGCCATGAAATTGATCGCCAAACCAACCAGCCGTGAGCACCGGAAGCGCAGAAAGACGCGTCGGACGACCACCACAGTCGCATTCTCAAACAGTCTCTCAGGACCCCCATTGCGGAAGCAAAGCCCGGCTCATTCTTCTTTCGTCCTGGCCCCTGTGGAGTATTGACGTCGCGAGCCATCCGAATGATCTACTTATCAGATAGGAAATATGCCTACGAGGCATCCTTCGTGGTCAACAAGATTCCGGCTTGGCTTCGGCCAAGGCCTCAATGAGATTGAGGCGGCCTCGGCAGTGCGTATCGCGCTTTTCCGATTGCAGCGCGCAAGCATCGCGAGGGAATGGCCATCGAGGGCCCCGGCAATCGCATCGGGTGCCTTGCGCAGCATCCGCGAGAGTGGGCAGATCTTGATGTCCGGGCGGTCTGGGCAAGGTCCGAATTGTGTCTTGCCGGCGCAGGGCGCCAGAGCCAGCCGCCCGTTCACGATCCGGACGAACTTGCTTGCAGCAATTTTCCCTGGCTTGCGCATCAGCCGATAGCGGCCGCAGCGGCTTTCCAGGCCTCCGTTGTCACGCAATTCAACGCAGGTCGCTTCGAGAAACTTGTACGGAAGATCCTCCGCCGCTGCGATCTCAGAAAATCAGGGTCTGTTCCTTGGATTCATGTTGCTCTGCGAGATAGACGCGGGCGCGCAGCGCATATTTTTCCTGACTCGATAGCATCGTATTTCTTCAAGTGCTCCGTTCACAGCATAAGGCTTCTCCGCTCTTGGGTAATAGAGTCAATGAAAGTCCGGCAAGCGTGGAAGCCCTGCAGGCCAGGGTCTCGGGTTTGGGCCGGTATCGCTGCCGCGGGCAGTGAAGCGGTTCTGGCAAACCATATGGATCGGGCATGCAACGGTCAGGAACTATCATATTCTAAGCGCGAAATCTTCCTGGAATCAGCCGAATCCTGCCGCAAACCACCACCACTCTTTCAAAGGATTTCCTGGCGGAGGAAGCGACCATTGCGTCTTATCCTTATCATTATCCTCATTCTTCTCTTGGTTGGCGCTTTGCCGGCATGGCCCTACAGTGCTGCCTGGGGTTACTATCCTTCGGGCGGGCTCGGATTTCTCCTGATCGTGCTCCTGATTCTTGCCTTGCTTGGAGTGATCTGAAGCGCGTTCTTCTCCGTTGGTGAGCACCTCTCATCGCTGAGAGGATCGATTCCGTGTCCCTTCCGACGTATCGCAGCATCACCGTGGCCTGCTGATAGCCGCATCCGACGCGGCTGCACAACGCGCGGCCTCTCGAGTACTCGGCACGGAGTCGAGCACCCGATACAGGCAGTTTGCCAATCCTATGGGTCTTTTGGCGCGCGCGATCATGTCGCTGGCGGTGCTGCCCTTTAGGGGGCGGTCCATTGTGCGAACCAGGGCTGTCGGCAAGCTCACTCGATCAATATGGCTTCTGGTGGAATAGGGATGTCCCGCCAACTTGCTGGCTGGGCCCGATTGGGTTCGCGAGGACTCCGGCATGGAGCGATCCGCCGAGACCCTAGAGGAAATCACGAAAACGGGCCGAAGGAACGAAACGATATAGCAATCATCTGAACCCGTCACGCTTCCGCCCAAGACGAGATCACTTGCGTTCACGCATTGCACTTTCGCTCATTGTTGTATCCCGAATTCAGATCCGCGGTGATGTCACTTCAGGCATCCCGCTCTCGTGTCCCGATCCCGAAGTACGCCGCATGGGAATATGGACGGAATCGCGACACTCGCTCTTTATTTTCAGTGGTCCGCTCATCCTCTCCGTCTGTCGCGAAATGCGACGAACGAAGAGGGCCGGACACTAGAGAAAACTCGCCATCAGGAGAGCCGCACCTGCCGAACAGAGGGCGAGCAGGAATGCCAGTATCAGGCTCGTGAAACGGGGCGCCGGCACGTCCCGGGGCAGACGCTTGGTGCCCGTCAGCATCGGACCGACAAGATTCTGGCGTTTGAAGACGGCATAAGTGAAGATCGCCAGCAGATGGAGCGCGATCGCGATAAGCAGCGCGTCCCACAGAATCGTGTGCAGGTCGGAGATGAAATTGGCGAGCCCGGCGGAAACGATCTCGGTGAAGGGGCCCTCATTCGCGACATCATTGTTGGTGTAGAGCCCGGAAAGGGTTTCCCCGAACAGCAGGCCAAGCAGCAGGAAAACCATCCAGGCGCCGGCAGGATTGTGCCCGACCGTTCGGTCCGGCTCGCGCCGGGCGAAGTGGAGAAGATGCCGGAGCGCGTTTGCCGGTGAGGAAGCGAAGCGGCGAAACCGCGCGGTCTCAGCGCCGAAAAACCCCCACAGAACCCGAAAGATCAGAAGCGCGAGCAATATGATGCCCGCCGCCACATGGAGGTCCATCCAGTTGACGCGTTGGCTCACATAGAGTGCGATGACAAGGACCACCACCGCCCAATGGAAAAGGCGTGTCGGCAGATCCCACACAGCCATCCGCCTGGTCCCCGCGGCGGCTTGGTTCAAGGAAGATCCGGGGGGCAAGACTTGCGGCCGCTTCATGCCGTGCATCATCGGGCATGGCGCGAAGCCGGGTAAAGCGCGGCTCCGCGCGAGGGCATCACGGAATCATAATCAGGAGCGACGATTGTTGCGGCTGCAAACGGATAGAGTTAGGATTCAGAACATGGTAGAGGGTCAGACTCACCTGGCCCGGCGTCCGAGCTGGCGGCCTTTCCTGATCGCGGCGGGAACGCTGGTGGGTCTCGCCGTGGCCGGGGCGGTGGTCCGATGGGAAGGGCTTCTGACGCCACCCGCTCCGCCCGTCCCACCCAAGCTCGCCGTGACCTCCCCCTCACCGCCCGCCGCTCACCTGCCCACGCCAGTGCCCGCCGCTCCGGCGGCACCAAGCTTTGATGTCGTCCGCGTCGATCGCCAAGGCAACGCCGTGATCGCAGGCCAGGCCCCTGCCGGCTCGCAAGTGACGGTCAGTTTGGGCAAACGGGTGGTTGGCACGGCGACGAGCGATGATGAAGGCCAATGGGTCCTCGTGCCGAGCGTGCCCCTGCCTGCGGGTGTGGGCACGCTCACCCTCTCCGCCCAGCTTCCGGACGGAAAGAGTCTCGCCGGTCCAGACCAGGTGACGGTGGCCGTTGCCGAGCATCCGGGCGAGGCTCCTCCAGTTGCCTTGCTGAGCGGGCCTGCGGGGGCGCCAAAGCTGCTGCAAGCGCCACCTCCGGCGGGCTCTGCCTCTCCGATCGCCCTCGACCTTCTGCAATACGGGCAGCACGCGACGGTGCTGCTGACCGGCCGCGCTCCGCCTGATGCCAATGTGCGGATCTATATCGACAATCACCCCCTCGGGGACGCGCATGCCGACGGCTCCGGCCATTGGTCGCTTAGGACAGGCGAGAAAGTTCTTCCAGGCCAGCATGAGATCCGCGTCGACCAGCTCTCGCCCGCCGGCACGGTCCTGGCCCGCGTGGTTGTGCCGTTCGACCGGCCGGAGGGGCCGCTGACGACCGCCGCTCGGGCGGTGATGGTCCGGCCCGGAGATTGCCTCTGGGTGATCGCCGAGCACGCCTATGGAAGCGGCTTGCGCTATACACTGGTTTTTCAGGCCAACCGGGATCAGATCCGCGATCCAAAACTGATCTATCCCGGCCAGATCTTCGTTCTCCCCGCTCAGCCGTCCGCAACGAGCGGTCACGGCTGAGTGAACCCGAGCCGAAGCGCAGATGCAAAACCGGGGCACAATAGGCGAGCCTTGCCGCATCGATAGTGAACTCCCATAACCGCGCCCGATGGCCATTGCCGACACGTTGCACTTCCCTCCGCCGCATCCCGCCGCGCGCCCGTTCCTGATCATCGGTGCGGTTCTCTTCCTGCTCGGCCTGCTGGTCGGCCATTGGCTGGCCTGGCTCGCCTTCCTTTTCATTCTGCTCTGCCTCTATTTCTTTCGCGACCCGGAGCGCGTGGCGCCGCCAGGGCCGGATATCCTGCTCGCGCCGGCCGATGGTCATGTCCTTGAGGTCGCTCCGGCCGCGCCGCCCCCGGAACTTGGCCTCGGCGCCGCGCCCCGCTGGCGGGTCGCAATCTTCCTTTCGATCCTCGATGTCCATGTGAACCGGATTCCCGCTCATGGCACGATCACGCGGATCGCTTATCGGCACGGCGGATTCCACAATGCTGCCGATCCTGAGGCGGGCGACCGCAATGAGCGCAATGCGCTCGCGATCCGCCTGCCGGACGGGCGGGAGATCGCGGTTGTGCAGATCGCGGGGATGATCGCGCGGCGCATCGTCTGCAATGCGCGCGAGGGCGATGCCGTCACCACCGGCGAGCGCTTCGGCATCATCCGCTTTGGCAGCCGCACCGATCTTTATCTGCCCGAAGGGGTCGAGCCTCTGGTAACGGAAGGGCAGACCATGATCGGCGGCGAGACGGTCGTTGCCCGCCTCGGCCCGGCCGCGCTGTTGTGAGCGCCGGTCGATGAACGGTTTCGGAGGTTCCCACGGGCCTTCCCACGGGCCTTCCCGGCCCGATCCCAGCCGGGTCTCGCCGATCCGGCGTCTCTCGGGCCGCCTGCGTCCGCGCACCCGCCCACGCTTCAAGGGTCCTTCCTTCAACCGGGTGGTGCCGAACATCATGACGATGCTCGGCCTCTGCGCTGGGCTTACCGGCCTGCGCTTCGCGATCGAAGGGCATTATGGGTGGGCGGCAGTGGCGATCGTTCTCGCCGGCGGGATCGACGGTCTGGACGGTCGGCTGGCCCGCCTGCTCAAGGCGACGACACGCTTTGGGGCCGAGTTTGACAGCCTGACCGATTTCCTCTGCTTCGGCGTGGTTCCCGCCTTCACGATCTATCTCTGGTCGCTCTCCTTCTGGCGCGGCTTCGGCTTCGTGCCGCCGCTCCTTTTCGCGATCTGCATGGCCCTGCGCCTGGCACGCTTCAATGCCTCGCTCGATGCGGGGCCGGCTCCGGCCTATGCCTACAATTTCTTCACCGGCGTCCCGGCTCCGGCCGGCGCCGGACTTGCGCTCTTTCCTCTCTTCGTCGGGCTCGAGGCGCAATCGCTCGGCTGGCAGTGGCTCGTGGACGCTGCCCGCTTCCCCCTCTTCGATGCGTTCGTGCTGATCGGCACCGCAAGCCTGCTGGTCTCCACGTTGCCGGTCTGGAGCTTCAAGAATTTCAAGGTTCCGGCGGAATATGTGCTGCCGTTGATGGTCGGAACCGCCGCCTTCGCGGCCCTTCTGGTTGCCGATGCGTGGGGGGCCCTCGCGATCCTGGTGCTCGTCTATCTTGGGATGCTGCCCTTCAGTCGCCGCAGCTTCCATCGCTTGAGGAGCGAGGCCGAGGCAATGCGTGTGCCGGAGGAGGAGCCGGACACCCCGAGAGACGCACGCCACGAGCGTTCGGCCTGAGATGACCCTGATTTGGCTGCTTGCCGGCGAGGCAAGCGGCGATCTCCTTGGTGCAAGGCTCATGGATGCGCTGGCGCAGCGCGTGCCGGAAATCGCCTTCGCCGGGGTCGGCGGCCCACGGATGGGCGCGCGAGGCCTCGAGAGTCTTTTCCCCTTCGAGGAACTCTCGCTTATGGGACTGGTCGAGGTCTTGCCGCGCCTTGTCCATCTGCGTGGGCGGCTCAGGCAGGCTGCCGCCGATATTGCCGCGCGTCGCCCGGCGGCGGTGGTGACGATCGACAGCCCGGGTTTCGCGCTCCGCCTGCTCAGGGAGATCCGTCCGCTCGGCGTGCCGCGCGCCCATTACGTCGCGCCGCAAGTCTGGGCCTGGCGTGAGGGAAGGGTCCGCCGTTTCCCGGGGCTCTGGGAGCGGCTGCTTTGCCTCTTGCCCTTCGAGCCGGCATTTTTCGCCCGCCACGGCCTTGCCGCAACTTTCGTCGGCCATCCCGTCCTCGAATCGGGCCTGGACGGCGGCGATGCCGGGCGTTTCCGTGCTACGCACGGGCTTCCCTCCGGGGCTCCTCTTCTGCTCGTGCTGCCGGGGAGCCGGCCCGGCGAGGTCGCGCGGCATGCCGGCATTTTCGGCGCCACGCTTACCGAGCTTATCGCTGCCCATCCCAACCTCGGCGTGGCGGTGCCGGCCACGCCGGCGGTTCGCCCGATGCTCGGACAAGCGCTGGCGGACTGGCCGGTCCGGCCAATCATTCTCGAGACGGATGACGCCAAGCCCGACGCCTATGCCGCCGCTTCCGCCGCGCTCTGCAAGTCCGGCACCTCTGCGCTTGAGCTGGCGCTTGCCGGCGTGCCGATGGTGATCGCCTATCGTCTCAATCCGATAACGGGCTTCATCGCCCACCGGCTGGTGAAAGTTCCCCACGCCTCGCTTGTCAATCTGCTCGCCGGCCGCGAAGTGGTTCCGGAACTTCTCCAGGAGCGCTGCACGCCCGAGCTTCTCACAGGGGCGCTCAGCGCACTTTTCTGCGATCCGCGTGAAGCGGCAGCGCAACGCGCCGCCTTCGGCCCCATCCTGGCGAGCCTCGCGCCACCTGCCGGAACTCCGTCGGAGGCCGCCGCGGAGGCGGTCCTGGGAATGATCTAAGGGGGGATGCGTTCGCTCTCGCTCACCCCTCCCGCTCTTGGTCTTTGCGTTCCCGCGCGATTCAGACCTCCGGTGTTTTCACCTCCGGTCATCACGCTCTAACGCCGTTTCCGACGAGGTCCGGGCAAAGCCATTTCTCCGGCGCCGGCCGGTGGCGCGGTGTTCATCAGGCGCAAGATGCTGACGATGCTGGCCATTGCCGAGAAGGACGCCGCCACGACGATCGCCGTCGTCGTTCCGGCCGCGCCCGCGAGGCTGAAGGCAAGTGCCACCAGCGCCGCGCCTGTTGTCTGGCCGAGCAGCCGCGAGGTGGACATGATGCCGCTCGCCCCGCCGGTGCGTTCGCGCGGCGCGCTCTCGATCAGGGCCTTGCCGTTCGGCGACTGGAAGAAGCCGAATCCGGCTCCGCACAGCGTCATTCGCCAAATGATGTCGAAATTGGCGGGATGCGCGGGCATCAGCGCCACCAGCAGCAGACCCGCCCCCAGCACGGCGAGGCCAATTCCGCCGAGGACGCCGGCAGGATAACGGTCGGCGAGCCTGCCCGCGATCGGCGCGGCGATCGCGACGGTGAGCGGCCACGGCGTCATCAGCAAGCCCGTGGCCACTTCCGAACGGCCGAGCACATCCTGGAAATAGAAGGGCAGGGACACATAAGCAAGGCCTTGCGCCGCGAAGGAGCAGATCGCGGTGGCCGCAGAGAGCGCGAAGATCGGCCGGCGGAAGAGATCGAGCGGCAGCATCGGCGCCGGCTGGCCGAGCGTGCGCCGCACCAGCAGCACCGCGGCGAGCGCCGAGCCCGCGAACGCGACCGCCGGCACACTCCATCCCTCGGCATGACCGATGCCGTCGATCGCCACGATCACGAGACCGAACATGACCGCGCTGAGCCCGGCGTCCGCCCACTCGAAGCGGTGGGGGGAACGCGGTGTCACCGGCAGCGAGCCAAGCGCGACCAATTGGGCGACGATCCCGATCGGCACATTGATCGCGAACAGCCAGGGCCAGGCGGCCACCGAGAGGATCGCCGAGGCGACCGTCGGTCCCACCGCCGAGGCCACTGCCACCACCAGCGCATTCATGCCGATGCCGCGGCCGAGCAGGTTGCGCGGCATGATGAAGCGCACCAGCGCGGCATTCACGCTCATGATGCCGGATGCCCCGAACCCCTGCACCACGCGCACGACCGCGAGCTCGGGCAGAGAGGTCGAAAGCGCGCAGAGGAGGGAGGCGAGGGTGAAGAGAAAAAGCCCGGCCTGATAGACACGCCGATAGCCGTAGATCTCGCCCAACGAGGCAAGCGGAAGAAGCGAGACCGTGACCGCGAGCTGATAGGCGTTCACCACCCAAATCGAGGCTGCGGGGCTCGCATGCACATCTCGCGCGATCGTCGGCAGCGCGACATTGGCAATCGCGCCATCGAGCACGGCCATCGAGATCGCCATGAAGACGGTTGCAAGCGCGAGCCGCCGGCGCCTCGGAGGCAGCCACTCCTCCTCGGCCATCGCGGTCTATTGGCCGATGAACTGGGGCCGGCGTTTCTCCATGAACGCGGTGCGTCCTTCGCGATAATCGGCGCTGTCGAAACAGGCCTGCGAGGCGCGCCGCAATCGTTCGAGATCGCGATCGGCCGGGTCCTGCAACGAGGCGGCCACCGCGAGCTTCGAAGCGGCAAGGGAAAGCGGCGCGTTCTCGGCAATCTGGCGGGCGAGCGCCGACACCTCGCGCTCGAGCATCTCAGGGGCAACCACTCGATTGACGAGCCCGATGCGCAGCGCCTCGGCCGCGTCGATCCGCCCGCCAGTATAGAGGATCATTCGCGCATGTGCCGGCCCGACCAGGGAAACCAGGGCGCGCACCATCTCGAATCCATAGGCGATGCCGAGTCGCGCGGCCGGGATCCCGAACTGGGAATCCGCGGACGCGATGCGCAGATCCGCCTGCATTGCGATGCCAAGGCCGCCGCCCAGGCAAAAGCCGCGGATGCGCACGATCACCGGTTTCGGAAAAGCCCCGAGCTTGCGCCTGCCGGCGCTGGTCAGCCGGTCGTATTCCATCTGCGCATCCGCATTGGCGCGGTTCTTCTCGAACTGGCTGATATCCGCGCCGGAGACGAAGGCCTTGTCGCCGGCACCCGTCAGCACCACCGCCCGGACGGACGAATCGGCCGCGAACCGCTCAAGGATCACCTCCAGCCCCTGCCACATCTCGACCGACATCGCGTTGCGCTTCTCGGGCTGGTTGAACGTCACCACTCCGACGCCTTCGCTCACCTCGGCCAGCATCTTCCCGCCGGCATACTCCATTCAGATCGCTCCTTTCGCGCGCATCTCGGCAATCTCGGCCGCGCTGTATCCCACTTCCTTCAGCACCGCTTCCGTGTGCTCGCCGGCCTCGGGCGTGGGCGTGCGGATGTCCTTCGGGTAGCCCGAAAGCGTGATCGCCGAGCCCACAAGCGCGATCTCGCCGAGCCGTGGATGCGTCACGGGGCGTGCGATCTTCAGGTACTGCACCTGCGGGTCGGCGAAAACCTTGTCGATCGTGTTGATCGGCCCGCAGGGAATGCCCGCCTCCTCGAACAGCGCCACCCAATGTGCCGTTGGCTTCTCACGCGTGACCGCGGAAATCGCCGCATTGATCTCCGCGCGTGCCGCGCTCCGTCCCTTCTGGGTGCTCCATTCCGCCTTCGCCTTCCACTCGGGCCGTTCGATCGCATCGCAGAAACGCTCCCAGAGGCGGGCCGAGGAAGCGGCGATGTTGATCAACCCGTCCACGGTCGGGAAGACCCCGGTCGGGATCCCGGTCGGATGGTCGTTCCCCGCCTGCCCCGCCACCTCATGGCCCATCAGCCAGCGCGTCGCCTGGAAATCGAGCATGAAGATCTGTGCCTCGAGCAGGCTCGTCTGCACCCAGCGTCCGACGCCGGTGCGCTCGCGGTCATAGAGCGCCACCATCACGCCATAGGCGAGGAGATTGCCGGCGGTGAGATCGGCGATCGGGATCCCCACGCGCACCGGACCCTGACCCGGCAGGCCCGTGATCGACATCAGCCCGCCAAGCCCCTGCGCGATCTGATCCACGCCGGCCCGGCTGGCGTAGGGCCCGTCCTGGCCGAAGCCGCTGATGCTCGCATAGACGATGCGCGGGTTGATCGCCTGCACATCCTCGTATGCGATCTTCAGCCGGTGCTTCACGGCGGCGCGCATATTCTCGACGATTACGTCCGCGCGGGCCGCGAGGCGCATAAAGGCTGCGTGACCTTCTGGTGATTTTAGATTGAGCTGAATCAACCGCTTGTTGCGATGGAGATTCTGAAAATCGGGCCCGTCGCGGTCCCCGGCAATGTCTTCATCGCCGCTCGTCGGCGGCTCGACCCGGATCACCTTCGCCCCCCAGTCCGCGAGGTGGCGCACACAGGTCGGCCCGGCCCGGGCAAGTGTCAGATCGAGGACGGAGAGATCGCCGAGAGGCAGATGCGCCTGGTCTGCCTGCCTCGGATCGGTTGGGCCTTCCGGCATGAAGCTCCTCCGTTCCTGGCAACAAGCCGAGTTTCAGCCCATCCCCCACCCTCGCTCAACCCCGTCCCGCCTCTTGCCTCCCATGCCTTTCCGGGGCCATGTGTCGGTTCCGACCATGGCTTTCACGGACTTCCTGCGCCGGCCGCTCTATCGGCTCTATGAGCGGCGCCTGCTGGCGGAGATCGCGCATGGGCCCCTGCCGCAGCATGTGGGCATCATTCTCGATGGCAACCGCCGGCACGGCCGTGAGAACGGCATCACCGACCCTCGGCAACTCTATACGCCGGGGGCGGACAAGCTTGACGATGTGCTCGACTGGTGCAGTGATCTCGCGATCCCAGCCGTCACCCTTTGGGTCTGTTCGACCGACAACCTCGCCCGCCCGCCCGAGCAGGTCTCGGGCATCCTTGCTGCCGTCGAAGCCAAGCTCCGCCTGCTCACGACCGATCCGCGCATTCACGCCCGCCGGGTGCGCGTCGATGCGATCGGCCGGCTCGACCTGCTGCCGCCCGAGACCCTGGAGGCCATCGCCGAGGCCAAGCGCGCGACCCGGCGCTACGGCAACCTGCTGCTGACGATCGCGATCGGCTATGGCGGGCGCGAGGAAATCATCGACGCGGTGCGCGCTCTGCTGTCCGAACACGCCAGCGACCGCTCGCCGCAGGAACTGATCGACAGCATCACGCCGGAGACTTTGCGCCAATATCTCTACATGCCGCACGCTCCCGACCCGGATCTCATCATTCGCACCAGCGGCGAGATCCGGCTCTCAGGCTTTCTCCTCTGGCAAAGTGCATATAGCGAGTTCTACTTCACCGACATCTACTGGCCGGACTTCCGCAAGATCGACCTCTTGCGCGCCATCCGCTCCTACCAAGGCCGCCGTCGCCGCTTCGGCCTGTAAGCAGGCAATTCCGTTGCCACCCGCGCTTCAATCGGCGGCGAAGCGTTCGCGCCGCTCGTGCCAGGCGAGCCCGAAGCGTCCACAGGCTGCGGCGAAGATCTGTTCGAGCAGCCATTCATATGAGTGGCCGGCAAGCCGGGCGAGGATGACGAGATCGGAATCGATCGGGTGCAATCCGGCGAGCGGGTTGATCTCGAGCAGCATGGGCTGCCCCTCTGTGTCGCTCTTGAGGTCGATCCTTCCGCCGTCGCGGCCGCCGAGGAGGCGCCAGGCCGCGAGCGCGACATTGCCGGCAATGATCGCCTCCTCGTCCTTGACCAGCCGGTACGAAACATGGTCGCGGTAGTGCTTCTTGGTATCGAAGCCGTAGGTCGCATCGGAGATGATCTCCATCACCCCGATGATGCGAGCGTGGGCGCCGCTACCGAGCACGCCCACCGTGAATTCGCGCCCGGGCAGATAGGTTTCCACCAGCACCTGCTGGCCGAAGCGCGCCGTAAGCCGCGCGACTGCGCATGCAAGCTCGCATTTGTCACGGCAGAGACTTGTCGCATCGATTCCCTTGCCGGTGCCTTCCGCAATCGGCTTGACGAAGAGAGGGAAGGGAAGGCCGACCTGGTCCGGGGGGCTATCGAGCACGGCGAAGGGTGCTGTCGGCAGTCCGGCGTCGCGCAGGAGGCGCTTCAAGTGACCTTTGTGCAAAGCGATCGCCAGCACGAGCGGATCGCTGAAGACATAGGGAATGGCATAGGCATCGAGCACCGCCGGCACCAGCGCCTCGCGCCCGGCGCCGCGCACGCCTTCACAGATATTGAAGACGAGATCCCAGCGTTCGCCTTCCGCAAGAAGCGGCACCAGCGCCTGCGCCCGCCCGATGCGCACCGCGCGATGGCCGTTTTGGTGCAGGAAATCGGCCACGGCGTCGATCGTCTCCGGCGTGTCGAACTCGGCGAGGCCCTCAGCATCGAGGCCCTCTGCTGCCCAGTCCTCGGCCAGATCGTAAGTCAGGCCGATACGCATCCCCTCGCCCTCACATGTCCGGATAACGGTAGATTTGGCCTTCGTAATTGCGGAGCACCATGCTGCCCTCCTCGCGTCCGAGGAGATAGTCGGGCAGCAGAGGGATCTTTCCCCCGCCCCCCGGCGCGTCGATCACGAAGTGCGGGACGGCGTAGCCAGTTGTGTGTCCGCGCAAGCCCTCGATGATTTCGAGGCCCTTGGCCACGCTGGTGCGGAAATGCGCCGAGCCGCGGATCGGGTCGCACTGATAGAGGTAGTACGGCTTCACGCGCAGCTTGAGCAACCCATGCATGAGTGCGCGCATCACCGGCACCGAATCGTTGATGCCCTTGAGTAGTACCGTCTGGCTGCCGAGCGGGAGTCCGGCATCCGCGAGTCGCGCCGTGCTCTCCGCCACTTCCGGGGTCAGCTCGTCCGGATGCGTGAAGTGGATGCTCATCCAGAGCGGATGATAGCGACGGAGCATGCGCGTGAGATCGCGCGTGATTCGTTGCGGCAATACCACCGGCACTTTCGTGCCGATACGCAGGAATTCGACATGACGAACGGCCCTCAGACGCGCCAGCAGCCATTCGAGCTTCTCGGTCGCGATCGTTAGCGGGTCGCCGCCCGACAGCAGCACGTCGCGGATTTCGCCGTGCGCCTCGATATAGGCAATCGCCTGCTCCCATTGGCGCAGGTTGAAGCTATATTCGCCGCCGCCCACCATGCGGCTTCTCGTGCAATAGCGGCAGTAAGTGCTGCAGAATCCGGTGGCCAGAAACAGCACGCGGTCGGGGTAGCGGTGCACGAGGCCCGGCACTGGCGAGTGATGATCCTCGCCAAGTGGATCGTCTGATTCGCCGGGACTTGTGAGATATTCGCCTTCGATCGGGATATGCGTGCGGCGGAGGGGCTGTTCGGGGTCGGTCTCGGAAAGAAGGCTCGCGTAATAGGGCGTGATCCCGATCGGAAGGGGCCCGCTGTGCCGCGTTACCGCCGCCCGCTCCTCTGCCGAAAGGCGGATGATCCGCGCGAGCTCAGCGAGATCGCGGATGCGATGCCGCACTTGCCAGCGCCAGTCGTTCCATAGGGCAGCGGTGGCGGTTGGGAAGAAGCGGCGGCGGAAGGCGCGCGAACGTTCGGATTGCGGGAAGCTCGCGACGCGCTCTCTTTCCTTGACCGTGGCGGGGAAGAGGCGCGGCGGAATTCTGGATGGAGGCTCCGGAGGTTCCGCCCCCTCGGTCTCTGCGGCGGCGGACTCGTCCGGTCTGGCAAGGGCAGGTGTGGGTTCGCTGTCCATCATGCAGTCCTTGGGCGGTTTCCGGCCTGGCGCCGGAGGAGGGAAAGATACGGCCGGTATCCCGGCTGACGAATCCGGCCGCCGTGGAAGTAAATGCAGAACGGCTTGCCACCTTCCACTGTTTTTTGTGCTGCCGTGGCGGCAATTCTTCCGCCTCCGACCTGAGACTCGCAAGTAAAAACCCTCCACTGTTCAATAAAAGGCATCGGCTTCAACACTATTCGCGGCGATGATTCCCAGCTTCTCGCGGGTGCCGGGCAGCGTCGGGCGAGGCTCCGTGCAATCTGCGAAGCAGAGCGCTCCCGTTTCGACTCGCTAGGGTTCGGGTCCTGTTTTCGTCCCTGATGGGGCGATTCTCCGGCTGCAGCACTGCGCCGCGAAGAACTGCCGGCGGACTTGCCCGCCCGCAGGTCGCGCGCCGTGCCCCCATCCATGCCGTGGCCGCGCAACAGCCCCGCTTTCGTCTCCGCACCGGCGACGGCGCCGATATCACCCGACCCGATGCCGGGTGGATCGGGGAATGCGCATGATGACCGGGAAGGAAGCAATCGCTGATTGTGTGAAGACGCTTGCCAAAACAAATACATAAAACGCTTTGCGTGAGTCCGCGCGAACGCAGGCTGCTCTCGTGCAAGGCGTTGCGCCCGCCCCCGTAGCGTGAAGGCGGGCTGGTCCCTATTCTCTGCGGTCCGTGCTGCACCTGATGAAGCTCGCCGTCGGCGTCACCGATACCGCCCATCTGCGGCGGCTTCAGGAAGCGCGGGTGCGTTCCGACCCGCCGCTTCGCCATCGCACGCGCAATTTTCCTCGCCGTGCCGCCGAGCTGCTTGACGGTGGCTCTCTTTATTGGGTGATCGGGGGCGCGATGCTGGTGCGCCAGCGCCTGCTCGACATCACCGAAACCCGCACAGCGGAAGGTGGCCGTTCCACGCTTTTCATCCTCGATGCAAAGCTGGTGGCGGTCGAAGCGCGCCTTGTCAAGCCGTTCCAAGGCTGGCGCTATCTCGAAGCGACAGCGGCGCCACACGATATCGCGGCCCGCCGGGCCAAGGGCGCTGCCCGGCTGCCGGAGCCGCTTCGCCGCGAACTGGCCACCCTTTGTCTGCTCTGAAGAAAGGATTGCCGAAAATATAAGACGATCCGGCAGACTCGTCTCGGCAAGCAAGATCGGGTCACACTCTTCATGCTTGCCTTGCCGGGGCCCGAGCGGCTAGTGCCAGAACCCATGGAAACCGGTCGCACGCCCCTTCCGCGTCCCACGCCGGCCCTCGCCGAGCTGATCGACGCCATTCCCCGGGTCTCCCGCGGCAACGTCACCGTGATCGGCGACGTGATGCTTGATCGCTATCTTTATGGCGACGTCCGTCGCATCAGTCCGGAGGCGCCCGTGCCCGTGCTCGCGGTCGAGCGCGAGGCGGCGATGCCGGGCGGGGCCGGCAATGTCATGCGCAACCTTATCTCGCTTGGCGTCGCAACGGCGTTCATCTCGGTCGTCGGCGATGATCCGGCCGGGGCCGAGATCACCGGGCTCATCGGCGGCCAGCGCGGCGTCGAGCCATGGCTCCTGGTCGAGGGCGGTCGCACCACCACGCTCAAGGTTCGCTATATCGCGAACGGCCAGCAGCTTCTACGCGCCGATCATGAGAACACAGCACCGATCGACCCGCGCCTCGCGGAACGGCTGGTCCGCATCGCGACCGATGCGATGGCCGCGACCAGTGTCACCATCCTCTCCGATTATGCGAAGGGGGTCATCGGGACGGACACCGCGGCCGAGCTGATTCGTGCCGCTCGCTCGCTCGGCCGCACCATCATCGTTGACCCGAAAGGCCTCGACTATCGCCGCTATGCAGGGGCCGACATCATTACGCCCAATCGCCGTGAACTTGCGGAAGCCACCGGCATGCGGGTCGATACCGAGCCGGCCTTGATCGAAGCGGCAAACGCACTTCGGGCGGCGCATGGGTTCGGTGCGGTGCTGGTCACCCGCTCCGAGGACGGCATGACATTGCTCGACGAGTCCGGTCCGCTTCATTTCCCGGCGGAGGCAGCCGAGGTGTTCGATGTTTCCGGTGCCGGCGATACGGTGGTGGCGACACTTGCTGCCGGGCTTGCTGCCGGGCTCGAGCTTCCCGCGGCCACGCGCCTTGCCAACATCGCTGCCGGCATCGTTGTGGGCAAAGTGGGCACCGCCACCGCGCGGCCCGAGGAGCTGCTCACGGCTCTCAGCGCCGAAGGGAGCTGCCTACGGAAAATCCTCTCGCGCGAGGCTGCGATCGAGCATGTCGAGCGCTGGCGCAGCAAGGGATGGCGTGTCGGCTTTACCAATGGCTGTTTCGATCTGCTCCATCCCGGCCATGTGCATCTGCTCGAGCAGGCACGCGGCACCTGCGACCGTCTGGTCGTTGGTCTCAACAGCGACGCCAGCGTTCGCCGGCTCAAGGGAAATGGTCGTCCGGTCCAGCCCGAAGCGGCGCGCGCGGCCGTGCTCGCGAGCCTTGCCGCCGTCGATGCCGTCTGCATCTTCGAGGAGGACACGCCGCTTTCGCTGATGTCGGAGCTGCGCCCCGATCTCCTCGTCAAGGGCGCGGATTATACGCTCGAAACTGTTGTCGGAGCCGACGAGATGAAGAAATGGGGGGGACGCGTGATGCTTGCCGCTCTGCTCCCCGGCCATTCCACCACGGCGACCGTCGCGCGCATGCGAGGCTAGATCGCGATTGGCCAGAATCGGCTCATCGTGTGAAGATGCTCGCCAAAACAAATCTATCAAATATATAGAGCGGTTCGCGTGAGGCTCTGCGAACACAAGCCGCTTTAGAGACTGTTTGAGAATACGCTGTGATGAGTCGGAGGCGCCGCAGGCGTCGGACGACCACCACAGTCGCATTCTCAAACAGTCTCTTAGTGTCTGACTGAGAAAGGGTTGAGTGATTTCAGCGGGTTGTGATTCAATCGGATTGCGAGCCGCGACGGAACCAACGATGCCCTGGACTGAAATCACTCGCCTGCAGTATCGGCGGGAAGG
>Ga0335072_10006508_pt1 | contig 17057 bp, 13 predicted proteins | sample Lox_Sample_21_FD_206725 | JGI IMG/M metagenome (GOLD analysis project Ga0335072, IMG submission 206725) | Soil microbial communities from Loxahatchee National Wildlife Refuge, Florida, United States - Lox_Sample_2.1 | ecosystem: Environmental > Terrestrial > Soil > Wetlands | place: USA...
ACTGCTCCAGGTGGCCCTGGCGACCTCGGTGCCCGTGCCGCTTCCGGCACCTCGACTGCTCCAGGTGGCCCTGGCGACCTCGGTGCCCGTGCCGCTTCCGGCACCTCGACTGCTCCAGGTGGCCCTGGCGACCTCGGTGCCCGTGCCGCTTCCGGCACCTCGACTGCTCCAGGTGGCCCTGCGGGCCCCGCAGCCCATGACGCTTCCGGCACCTCGACTGCTCCAGGTGGCTCTGACGCCTCCGCTGGCTCTACCGCTTCTCGCGCCGGTGCTTTCGCCGGCCCAACCCCTTCGGGCGGTGCCGACCAGGCCGCGTCCGGTACATCGGCTGCTCCAGATGGGTCCGACGCGTCCGCTGCCCAGGCTGCTTCCGCCGCCTCGGCTGCCCCGGGCGGCGCGGCCACATCCGCCGCCTCGGCGGATGCCGGGTCCGGACATGCTGCCGGTTCCGCAAACTCCGGTGATCAGGATGCCCGCGAAGTCGCCGCGACTCCCGGTGATGCCGCGCCGGATGTCCCGGACACGTCCCCCGACGGGAAACCGTCTCCAGCGGGCGAAGGTTCTGCCGACACCGACACCGACGCCTCGGCCGGCACCGGCGGTCCGGCCGAGGCCCCGGCAGTGGAGTTCCCCGAGACCCGGCGCGTCGTGATTGTCCCGCTGTACGACGACCGCAGGCTGCGCTACCAGGACTGGGTGGCCAGCCGCCGGGCACTCGTCCGTACCCGGTCCGACGGCCGGGTCGGCTACCTGCACATCCCCGACATGATGGGGGAGGGGTGGGCGCACCTGCACCGTGACCTGCGCGCCGAGATGGGGCGCGACGCCCTCATCGTCGACGTGCGCGGCAACCGGGGCGGGCACACCTCGCAGTTGATCGTCGAGAAGCTCGCCCGCCGGATCGTCGGCTGGAAGATCCCGCGTCACCTGCGTCCGTACAGCTACCCGCAGGAAGCGCGGCGCGGCCCCCTCGTGGCGCTCGCCGACGAGTTCGCCGGCTCCGACGGTGACATCGTCACGGCCGCAATCCGCACGCTCGGCCTCGGCCCGGTGATCGGCACCCGCACCTGGGGCGGCGTGGTCGGCATTGACGGCGGCGGCCACGGCCTCGTCGACGGCACCAGGATCACCATCCCCCGCTATGCCTCGTGGTTCAACGAGTTCGGCTGGTCCGTAGAGAACTACGGCGTCGATCCCGACACCGAGGTCCTGATCACCCCGGACGACTGGGCCGTCGGCCACGACCCCCAGCTTGAGGTGGCGGTCGACCGGGCCCTCGCGCTGCTCGAAGAGAACCCGCGGCCGCCGCTCCCCGACCCGTCCACCGGCCCGGTCAAGCGCCGCCCGCCCCTCCCGCCCCGCCCGTAACACGAACCAACGGCATTTGAACGTTAGCGTGGAAACTTCGCGCAAGCTGGAAATTAAGCGTGCGTGGCGCACGCGGAAGTGACATCTTGCGCAAAGTTTCCATGATCCTTCCCGCGACCGGCCGCTAGGCGGGAAGGGGGAGCCGGTGGTCCGCCGGTACCGGCCCGTCCAGCGCCACGGTCAAGCGCATCTCGCCCCGTCCGTAACACGAGCCATGCCCTTAACATGAACCAACGGCATTCGAGCGTTAGCGTGGAAACTTCGCGCAAGCTGGAAATTAAGCGTGCGTGGCGCACGCGGAAGTGACATCTTGCGCAAAGTTTCCATGATCCTTCCCGCGACCGGCCGGGCAAGTCGGCCTGCCCGGCGGGTGATGCCGCGTTAGCTGGTCGCGCGGGTGATCAGGTCACGGCCGTGCTTGCGCAGTTCGGCGACCGACGTCACGCCGAGGAACTGCATCGTAGACCGGAACTGCCTGGACAGCAGGTCAAGCGCCCGGTCCACGCCGGGCTCGCCGCCGGCCATCAGCCCGTAGAGGTATGCCCGCCCCAGCACGGCCGCGTCGGCGCCCAGGGCGAGCGCGATCGCCACGTCCGCCCCGTGCCGCACGCCTGAGTCAACCAGCACCGTGAAGGAGGGCCCCACCGCCTCCCGCACCGGTGCGATCAGGTCAACCGGGGCAACGGAACGGTCCAGTTGCCGCCCGCCATGGTTGGACAACTGGACGCCGTCCACGCCAAGCTCCAGGGCCCGCCGGGCGTCCGCGGCTCCCACCGGCCCCTTGAGCAGCAGTTTCCCCGCCCACCGAGACCGCAGGTCGGAGATGTCCGACCAGTTCAGGTCGGCGTCGAAGAAGTCTGCCGTCTTCATCACCGTGGTCGGCCCGCGGCCTGCGAAGTTGGCGTAGTCAAGCGCCGGGCCAGACAGCAGCCGGTACCAGTAGGAGGGCCGGGCGGCCACCGACGCGACCGTCGACAAGGTCAGCGCGGGCGGGATGGACAGCCCGTTGCGCAGGTCGCGCACCCGGTTGCCTGCCACGATCGTGTCGACCGTGAGCACGAGCGTCGAGTACCCGTTGTCGGCCGCGCGAGAGACGAGATCAAACGCCTGCGCGCGGTTCCTGGTCAGGTAGAGCTGGAACCACAGGTCGCCGGCCGCGGCGACCCCGGCCCGCGGCTCCCTGGTCCCGGTCCGCGGCTCTCCGGCGACGGTCCGCGGCTCCCCGGTCCCGGCCCGTGCCTCCTCGGTGCCGGCCCGCGGCTCCCCGGCGACGGTCCGCGGCTCCCTGGTCCCGGTCCGCGGCTCTCCGGCGACGGTCCGCGGCTCCCCGGTCCCGGTCCGTGGCTCCCTGGCCCCGGCCTGCGCCCCCTCGACCCCGGCCCGCAGCTCCTCGATCCCGGTCGATGCCATCGTGGACAGCGTGTACGGCACCCCGTGCCGCAGCGCCGACCGGGCCGCGCCGATCTCCCCGTCCGGGTGCAGCATCCGGGTGTAGCCCGCCGGGCCGAGCAGGAAAGGCACGGGCAGCGCCGCGCCGAACAATGAAACCGAGGTGTCCGCGGACGCGACGCCCGCGAGCACCCGGGGCAGGAACCGCCAGGAACGGAACGCCGCCACGTTCGCTGCGACCGAGATCTCCTCGTCCGCCGCCCCGTCTACGTAGTCGAACACCGGCCGGGGAATGCGCCGCCTGGCCGCTCGCCGCAGGTCGGCCACGTCGTAGCAGGCGCCGAGTCGCCGTGCCGTCGCGTCCAGCGTCACCGCGCGCAACTGCACAAGCTTGCGCATCTCCCGCACCTTCATGCTGACGACGATACGCCGCGCTGTCCGGTTTGCGAAGATCGCCGTCACCCATCCGGAGCCGTCCGTCCGGAGCCGTCCGTCCGGAGCCGTCCGTCGGGAGCCGTCCGTCGGGAGCCGTCCGTCGGGAGCCGTCCGTCGGGAGCCGTCCGTCGGGAGCCGTCCGTCGGGAGCCGTCCGTCGGGAGCCGTCCGTCGGGAGCCGTCCGTCGGGAGCCGTCCGTCCGGAGCCGTCCGTCGGGAGCCGGCCCGCGGGAACAGCCACCCGGCCGCGTCCGCCGCTCACCCGCGAAGCACCGTGCCCCGCGCGGTCCCGGCAAAGGCGGATGTAAGTTAAATCAATCAGAAAAGTAGATATTACAGAGAGGTGGCCATAGCGATGCCACTCAGGTTCCACGGGTTCCCGCCCGCCAACGGCGACGGCCGCGACATCGCGGTCCGCGGCCACGGCGTAGCCACGGGCGAGTCCGGAAAACAGCGGCGCATGCGCGCGCCGCACAGCAGCAACGCCGGCCGCCGAAGCCTGGAGATCCACCCCAGCCTGCGGGCCGGCGTCGGCCTGGTCCGCGGCCGCGCCGGCACCAGCCTCGCCGGCCGCGACGAAGAGGTCGCCAGCCTCATCGAGGAGTGCGCCAGCGCGGGCATCACCGAGTGCATCCTGTCCGGCCACCCCCATCTAGATGGGGCATACTGGTTCGGCGAGGGCGTCCAGCCGCTCCGCGAGAAGCGGCGCCTCTGGCGACACCCCGCCTCGTCCCGCGAGGTCAAGCAGACGTTCAGCCCGACCCGTGTCGGCCCACCCAGCAGGGAGAAGATGACGGCGTCATGACCAGGATCGCAGTCGTCACCGGCAACCCAAGGCCGGCCTCCCGCACCCATTCCGTCGCCCGCGCCGTCGCCGACGCCCTGACCAACGAACTCCCCGACGCCGAGACGAACCCCGTCATCGACCTGGCCGGCTACGCCTCGCGACTGTTCGACTGGTCGGACGCGGAACTGACCACGCTGACCGGCGAGGTCGCCACCGCCGACATCGCCGTCTTCGCCTCGCCGACCTACAAGGCGGCCTACACCGGCCTGCTCAAGGCGTTCCTCGACCGTTACGGCAGCAACGGGCTGGCCGGCGTCACCGCGGTCCCGGTCATGACCGGCGGCTGGCCGGGCCACCTGCTCGCCGTCGAGGTCCACCTGCGCCCCGTCCTCGTCGAACTGGGCGCCACCGTCCCCTCCCGCGGCCTCTACGTCACAGAACCCGAGCTAGCGGACCTGGCGTCGGCAGTGGGCAAATGGTCAGAGTCCGCCGTCCCGCTGATCCTGGCCTCTCTAAGCACGTAAAACCATAGGACCACAGAGAAACGTTTGCCGGTTCCTCATGCCCCGTCCCGTGCCCCTCTTAATGCGCGACGGGAGTGGCCGCATCTCATCGCACCGGTCGACTGACGCATACGTGATCGCGCGACATGCCGGTGCGGTTCCCCGCACGACACACCGGGACTTCAGGGGGTGTAAGAACAAGGCAGCCCGCCGGTGTCAGGTCTCGCCAGTGGCCGCGCTGTGACGAGGCCGGTCTCCTCGGACCACGGCGGCCGGCTACGGCGCGGCCGGGGGGTTCGGATCGCGGCGCGCGGACAGTTCCGCGCCGCCGAACGCGGCGGGCAGCAGGTCGGAGAGCGGAAGCGGCCCGGCGGACGTATCGACAAGCAGCGCCGGCCCGCCGGCCTCAAGAAGGAGCTGGCGGCACCGGCCGCAGGGCAGCAACGGGGCACCGTCTCCGGCGACCACCGCGACCGCGACCAGCGCGGCGGGTTCAGGTTCCGGTACACCCTGGGCCGCGTCCTCCCCGCCGGCTGGCCGGGCCGGCGCCGTCGCGTGCAGGGCGGACACCAGGCCGCACTCGGCGCACAGGGTGAGGCCGAACGAAGCGTTCTCCACGTTGCAGCCGCTGATGACTCTCCCGTCGCACGTCAGCCCGGCGGCACCGACACGCAGCCGGGAGTAGGGCGCGTACGCGCGCCCCGCCACGTCGGCGGCGGCGGCGCGAAGCCGCGGCCAATCGATCTCCATTTAGGTAACAGTGCACTGAGTCCGGCGCACCCGCAACCGATCATGCGGCTCCGGCGCGCACTGGCAACTGATCGCGCGCCCCACGCTCGCAGTGCTGACCGATCTCGCGGTCCGTGCGGCGGGCGGGGGCTTCTTTCAGCCGGAACTGCCCGCCGAACGGAGGCAAACCGAAATCTTGTGATCATTCTGATCGCGATTCCGCAACGAGGTGGCCGCAGTCGGGCTAGCCCTCTACCGCTCGATACGGTGGCGAAATAATCTCCGGGCAATCTATGTGTCAGAACGCCCCACGGGCCTGGGCGTCGGCAATCTGGTCCAGGAGGAAACTGATGAAACATGCCTCGTTGGTAGCCACGATCGCGGCGGGGGCAGTGGCGACCTTGCTGCTCGCCGCCTGTGGCAGCAGCACCACACCCGCATCGACCGCTTCCAGTTCTGCGACGGCGACGGCGGCGGCACCGGGGACCTCGGCGGCGACGTCGGCGGCCAAGTTCACCGGCTGCATGGTCGCCGACAACGGCACAATCAACGACCGGTCGTTCAACCAGTCCGCGTGGGACGGCATGCAGGCAGCCGCCGCGGCTGACCCCAACGTCACGGTCAAGTACCTGCCGTCACCGCAGGGGACGGAAGCAGAGTACGTGGCGAACATCAACACGTTCATAAGCGAGAAATGCGGCATCATCGTCACCGTTGGTTACACCATGGCGCAGGCCACCGCGGCGGCGGCGAAGGCGAACCCGAGCATGAACTTCGCCATTGTCGACAACCCGGGCGCCCCGGTCATCAAGAACCAGAGCTCGCTGGTGTACGACACCGTGCAGGACGGCTTCCTCGGCGGATACCTCGCCGCGGGCATGTCCAAGACTGGCAAGGTCGCCGAGTTCGGCGGCCAGGAGCTGCCGACCGTGACGATCTACATGGACGGCTTCTGGGACGGCGTCGAGTACTACAACCAGCAGCACCACACGAACGTGCAGGTGCTCGGCTGGAACGAGCAGACCCAGAAGGGCGAGTTCACCAACAGCTTCACCGACGAGACCGCAGGCCAGACGATCACCCAGACGTTCATCGACGAGGGTGCGGACATCATCTTCCCGGTGGCCGGCGACGTCGGGCTCGGCTCACTCAAGGCAGTCATAAGCGCGGACCAGGCGGCGGGCACCGACAAGGTGAACATGTTCTGGGTGGACACCGACGGCTGCTTCAGCCTTCCGTCGGACTGCTCGTACTTCATCAGCAGCGTCACCAAGGGCATCGTGCCGTCGGTCGAACAAGATGTGCTGGCCGCGGCCAAGGGCACGTTCACCGGCGGCAACTACATCGGAACGCTGGCTAACGGCGGCGTGGTACTCGCGCCATTCCACGACTTCGCCAGCAAGGTTCCCGCTGCTCTCCAGGCCGAGCTGAAGACGATCACGACCGAGATCGAGAACGGCACGATCAAGCCGGCGACCAAGAGCCCGGTCACCGGCTGATCAGGTGGACTGAGCACGCCGCCGGCTGTGGCTGGACCACGGCCGGCGGCTGCCTCATGTAAGCAATGGAGAAGGACGCCCGTGGAACTTGAGCTCAGGGGCATCACGAAGCGCTTCGGATCGCTGGTCGCCAACGACGCGATCGACCTGGTCGTGGCCCCCGGCCAGGTTCACGCCCTGCTCGGCGAGAACGGCGCCGGCAAAACAACCCTGATGAACGTCCTGTACGGGCTGCTGCAGCCCGACGAGGGCGAGATCCTGCTAGACCGTCGCAGGGCTTCCTTCCACTCGCCGAAGGACGCGATCACGGCCGGCATCGGCATGGTGCATCAGCATTTCATGCTCGTCCCGGTGTTTACCGTCGCCGAGAACGTGACGCTCGGCCATGAGGAAACCCGGCCTGGCGGCCTGCTCGACCGCCGCAAGGCCCGCGCGGACGTGCGCGAGCTCTCCCGCGTGTACGGGCTCGAGGTCGATCCCGACGCGCTGGTGGAGAACCTGCCGGTCGGCATCCAGCAGCGGGTCGAGATCGTCAAGGCCCTGGTCCGGCAGGCGAACGTGCTGATTCTCGACGAGCCGACCGCGGTTCTGACCCCGGCCGAGACCCGGGACCTGTTCCGGATCATCAGGGAGCTGAAGGCCGGCGGCACGTCCATCATCTTCATCTCGCACAAGCTCAAGGAGGTGAAGGAAATCGCGGACACGATCAGTGTGCTGCGCCGCGGCCAGGTCGTCGGCCAGACCGCCCCGACCGCCACTGAGGACCAGCTCGCCGCGATGATGGTCGGTCGGGATGTACAACTGGTCGTCAGCAAGGACGTGGCCAAGCCCGGCGAGGTAGTACTGCAGGTCGGCGGGCTGACCGTTACCGATGAAACCGGCCGGATCTGGGTCAACGACCTGAGCTTCGACGTGCGGGCCGGCGAGATCCTCGGCGTGGCCGGCGTGCAGGGCAACGGGCAGACCGAGCTCTGCGAGGCGCTGATGGGGCTGCGGCCCGTAGCCGTCGGCCAGGTCACCCTCAATTCCCGCGACATCACGCACGCCACGCCGCGGCAGCGGCTGCACGCGGGCATCGGTTACATCCCCGAGGACCGGCAGGAAGACGGGCTCATCGGTGCCTTCAGCGTGGCAGAGAACATGGTGCTCGACGTGTTCGACAGGAAGCCGTACGCTTCCGGGATCAACCTGGACCTCGGTGCCATCGAGAAGAACGCCGCCGAGCGGATCCCCGAGTTCGACGTGCGCACCACGTCCGCCGATAACCCCGTCGGCACGCTATCCGGCGGCAACCAGCAGAAGGTCATCCTGGCCAGGGAGCTGGGCCACGAACCGCAACTGCTGATCGCCAGCCAGCCCACCCGGGGACTCGACGTGGGCTCCATCGAGTTCGTGCACAGGCGGATCGTGGCGGCTCGCGACGCCGGAGCCGCGGTGCTCATCGTGTCCGCCGAACTGGACGAGATCTACGCGCTCGCCGACCGGATCGCCGTCATGTACGAGGGCCGGATCACCGGCTTCCGACCGCCTTCGGTGCCGGTTGAGGAACTCGGCAAGCTGATGGCGGGCTCGGCCGCCGGCGATACCGCTGGCGTGGCACCCGCACCGGGGGCAGCTGCACCGGGGGCAGCTGCACCGGGGGCAGCCGTACCAGGAGCAGAGAAATGAGCGAAGCAGCCGAATCCACGGCCCCTCAGGAGCCACCCCGGCCGTTCTGGAAGAAAATTCTCTTCGCGGTGATGGAAGGTAACGCGGTCACCGTAACGGCGCTCGCCATCTTCACGGCGGTGGTCATCGGCGGGCTGCTGACCGCGTTCACGACCGCTACCGTGCTGGACGCGTGGGGTGACTTCTTCTCCGCGCCGGGACATGCGATCAACCTCGCCTGGGATACCGCTATCGGCGTCTACATCGAGCTGTTCGAGGGCTCGATCTTCAGCCCGCACACGATTGCCCAGTTCTTCCAGCAGGCATCGCTGTCGACCGCCGTGCACGACGGGTACCTCTCCGCCATCTTCACCCCGCTGTCCAACACGTTCGTATATGCCACACCGCTAATACTCACCGGGCTCGCGGTCGCGCTGCCTTACCAGTCCGGCCTGTTCAACATCGGCGGGGAGAGCCAGTGGATAGGCGGCGCTATCGTCGCCACCTACCTCGGCTACGGGGTCAGCCTGCCGGCCGGCATCCACGTGATCGTGTGCGTGCTCGGCGGGTTCGTCGGCGGCGCGGTGGTCGGTGGGGCTGTCGGCCTCCTCAAGGCGACGACGGGCGCGCACGAGGTGATCGTCACGATCATGCTCAACTACATCATGGCCGACTTCCTGGCGTACCTGCTTTCCTTCCACTACCTGATGCAGGCGCCGGGCGTCAACCCGGTCAGTCCGTTCATCGCCAAGGACTCCTATCTCCCGCACCTGTTCGGCCCGTCCCTCTACGTCAACGCGGGATTCCTGATCGCGCTCGCCTGCGCGCTCGCCGTCTGGTGGCTGCTGACCCGCACCACGACGGGATTCGAGTTCCGCGCCATCGGGAAGAACGCGAACGCCGCGCGGGTGGCCGGCATCAACGTGGCACGGAACTGGGTTCTGGTGATGCTGATCGCCGGAGGGCTGGCCGGGCTGGCCGGCGCCGTCGTGATGCAGGGCACCGACTTTCAGCTCACCGGCTCGGCCTACGGAACCTACGGGATCGACGCGATCACCGTCGCGCTGCTCGGCCGCGGCAAGCCCGGTGGCGTAGTGCTTGCCGCGCTGCTGTTCGGCGCGCTTTACGCTGGCGCGCCCGGTATGGAGTCCGTCACCGGGACACCGGGATCCATCGTCGAGGTGCTGCAGGCGCTCATCGTGCTGTTCGTCGCCGCGCCGCCGCTCATCCGGGGCATGTACCGGCTGCGGGCAACGCGCGCGGCCGGAGTCAGCCAGGTGCTGTCCAGGGGGTGGAACGCATGACCACCGTCACTGAACGCGAGCTTCCAGTACTGCTCACCGGGCCTCCGGTGAGCTCGTTCCGGCGCTGGCTGGCACCGGTGACATTCTTGCTGTTCGGGCTCGTTAACATCCTGTTGCTCGGCGCATACTCCCATCACGGTGACGCCACGTTCGCCTTCTCCGCGGCGGGCGCCACGGTGAGCGTGCCGAACCTGACGCTGCCCGCGCGGATTACCTGCGACGTGTGCGGCGCCCTGACCCTGCTCCTCGCTGCGGTGCGGGCGTTTGTGCCGATGGGTGTGGCCCTGCGCCGGGTGGCGATGGGCCTGGTGGCCTTCCTGTTCCTCATCGCATTGATGTGCTGGACCGACGCCGGGCAATCCACCGCGTTCTACTTCACCGACCTGCTGCAGAGCACCCTGACCACGTCGGTTCCGATCATGCTGGGTGCGCTGACTGGCGTCGTCTGCTCGCGGTCCGGGATCGTCAACATAGGCATCGAGGGCCAGTTGCTGCTCGGCGCCTTCATGGCGGCCATCGTGACGAGTGCGACAGGCAGCCTATGGCTCGGGCTGCTGTGCGGTGCGCTTGCGGGCTGCCTGGTGGCGGCACTGCTCGCGGTGTTCTCCATCGCCTACGGCGTCGACCAGGTGGTCCTCGGCGTGGTGCTGAACACACTGATCCTTGGCCTCACCGACTACATGTTCGATGCGGTGCTGTCGCCCTACTCCACCACGCTGAACTCGCCGAGCACCTTCGCCGCGTTCAAGATTCCGCTGGTCGGTGACATACCGATCATCGGACCGGTATTCTTCGACTCCAACATTTTCCTGTATCTCACCTATATCGCGCTGTTCGCTGTGCAGGTGGGGCTGTTCTCGACCCGGTGGGGGCTGCGTACCCGGGCGATCGGTGAGCATCCGGTCGCCGCGGACACGGTCGGGATCCGGGTACTGTCGATGCGGTACCGGAACGTCATCATCGTCGGAGTGCTCGCCGGAATCGGCGGGGCTTACCTGACAATCGGCTCCGTGGGGGCGTTCGGCGAGGACATGTCGTCCGGGTTCGGGTACATCGCGCTGGCGGCGATGATCTTCGGGCGCTATAACCCGTTCGGTGCCATCTCCGCGTCGCTGCTGTTCGGGTTCTGCTTCTCGCTCGCGCAGATCATGGGGTCGCTGAACACTCCGATCCAGTCGAACCTGCTGAACATGGTGCCGTACGTTGTCACCATCATCGTGCTGGCCGGCCTGGTCGGCAAGGTACGCGGCCCGAAGGCCGAGGGTGTCCCCTACATCAAGTCATAGATAGCCGGCCGTCGCAGCGGTGGCGGCGCAGCCGGTCGGTGTTGATTCCGTCTCATACCGGGCTCTTGGTCGGCGTCTTGATCGTCCCGTTCTCGATGCCGGTCTCGATGGTCTTGAGCTCGGCCTGAAGCGAAGCGGGGACCTGGCTGGCGAAGTCGTGGAACGGCGAGAGCACGACGCCGCCGTTGGCCAGCGTGCCGATGTAATCGCCGCCCGTGAACCTGCCGGCCTGTGCGGACAGCACCGCGGTCTCCACCGCGGCCTGGATGCCCTTGGTCACGCTGGTGAGGAAGTACTTGCAGTACTGGGCGGCGCTTATGCAGCCGTCGGTGTCCGGCCACTCCATCGAGACCTTGCCGCCCGCGTTGTCCGCGTCCTTAACCGCCTCGGCGGCGCCGAGGCCGACGTTGCCCGCGACGGGGAAGATGATGTCTGCGCCCTCGCTGATGAACGTCTGGGTCATCGTCTGGCCCTTCGTCTGGTTAGTGAAGTCACCGGTGAAGGACCCCGTCTGTGTCTGCTCGTTCCAGCCGAGCACCTGCACGTTCGTGTGGTGCTGCTGGTTGTAGTACTCGACGCCGTCCCAGAAGCCGTCCATGTAGATCGTCACGGTCGGGATATTCTGCCCCCCGAACGTGGCGACCCTGCCGGTCTTGGTCATGCCCGCCGCCAGGTAGCCGCCGAGGAAGCCGTCCTGCACGGTGTCGAACACCAGCGCGTCGATGTTCTTGACGACCGGGTTGTAGGAATCGTCGACAATCGCGAACCTGGCCGAGGGGTTCGCCTCCGCGGCGGTCAGGGTCGCGTCCGCCATCAGGAAGCCGACCGTCACGATGATCCCGCACTTCTCGCCGAGGAACGTGCCGATGTTCGGCCCGTAGTCGCTCTGCTTCGTCGACTGCAGGTACTTCACCGTGATGCCCGGGCTGGCGGCAGCCGCCTGCTGCATGCCCTCCCAGGCAGACTGGTTGAACGACTTGTCGTTGATGCCGCCGGTGTCGGTAACCAGGCAGCCGGCAATCTTGGTTGCTGCCACCGCTGAGGTGACCGGACTGTTCGGGGCAGCCGCCGCGGAGGTAACCGGAACGCTCGGGGCAGTGGCCGGAGTGACGCCCGGGGAACTCGTCAGGACCAGGGCGGCAACCGCGCCCGCTACGGACATGACGGCCACTCCCGCGAGTGCCAGGCGCACACGCCGTACTGGTTGCGGGAGCCGTCCGCTGAGCGGCCGATCTGTCACCGGCAACGGCAGCTTTCCCGGCCCTGCCAGGGAAGTCTGCGTGCGCTCGCCGGCCTGGGTCTTGCCTTCTGGTGGCTTGCCGGCGGATGCGGCGGCCGTGTCGTCCGATAGCGGTGCTGGCTCGTCCGCCTCCCCGGGTACCCCGGACGCGGCGCCTTGAGCCGGCCCGGCATCTGGCCCCCCGATACGGTCCGACGCCGGCCGGAGCCGACCGTCATCCGGCATCGTTGACGTAGTGTCTGCCGCCGGCCCCGCCGCGGCGGTCTCCGGATGCGGCCCCGGTCCTTCGCGAAAAGTATCCAGGGCCGCGGCTTGCGGCCGCGCCCCGGCGGCCGGCGAGGCGGACGCGTCTGCGAGGGCGCTCATGACGGCCTGCCAGCCGGGGCGCTCGGCGGGGTCTTTGGCCAGCAGTGCCAGGACCAGCTCCCCCAGCGGCCCGGCGTTCCGCGGCGGGGCAGGGTCCCGGGTGAGGACAGCCGCGATGACCGCGGTCAGGGTCGGAGCTTCGAACGGCGCCCTGCCTTCGATAGCGGCGTACAACGTGGCGCCGAGCGCCCACCGGTCTGCGGGCGGCCCGACGTCGCTGCCTTCCAGCTGCTCGGGGGCCATGTAGTTCACGGTGCCGACCCGTACCCCGCTGCCGGTCAGCTGCGTCGTCGCGTCGATGACCCGGGCGATGCCGAAATCGGTCACGATCGCCTGCCGGCCCGCCAGCAGGATATTGTCCGGCTTCAGGTCACGGTGGACGATCCCGGCCTCGTGCGCGGCTGCGAGCGCCTCGGCGACCTGTTCGCCGATCCCGGCCGCCCGCAGCCAAGGCAGCCGGCCCAGCCGGGCGATCTCCGCGCCAAGCGACGGACCCGCGATGAACCGCATCACGATCCACGGCGCGCCGTCGTGCTCCACCACGTCGTAAACCGTGACCACGCCGGGGTGGTCCAGCCGGGCTGCAGCGCGGGCCTCCCGCATGGTGCGCGCGGCCAGTTCCGCCCGCGCCTGTGGCTGCTGCAGCGGCAGCAGGACCTCCTTCACAGCCACCACGCGCTCAAGAAGCTGATCATGACCGCGCCAGACCCGGCCCATGCCGCCCTCACCGACCGGCTCGAGCAGCAGATACCTGCCCCCCACCAGGGCCCCCGCCTCACCCGACATAGCATGATCATAGGAATGAACGGGTACGAATGAGACTCACATCGACCGGATGACGCATTTCCCGGCAACTAGGTCGGTGATAGGCCCGGCAGGATCGGGAAGAGGCGGAAACCCGTGCCGCCGTCGACTCGTTCCCCGTGCGCGACGGCTGACCAAGTCCCCCGCTGGCTGCGCTGCCGGCTGGCGCCACCGGACCGGACGCGCCGCGCGGTTCAGACTGGTGAGGCGCGGCAGGCGGTCAGGTCAGCGCCGGGATGATCTCGTTGCCGTAGGCGTCCAGGGTGGTTTCCTCGTCGTCGTGCATGAGGTAGAGCGCGAACTGGTCCGCGCCGATGCCGGCCAGCTCGCGCAGCCGCTCAATGTGCGCCGGTGCCGGGCCGAGCAGGCAGAAGCGGTCCACGATCTCGTCGGGTACGAAGTCCGTCGTGGGATTCCCGGCCTGTCCGTGGTGCGAGTAGTCGTAGGCCTGGCGTCCGGCGATGTAGTCGGTCAGCGCCCGCGGCACCGGGCCGTCGGTGCCGTAGCGCGCGACCAGGTCCGCCACGTGGTTGCCCACCATCCCGCCGAACCAGCGCAGCTGCTCCCGCTGGTGCGGCAGGTCCGTGCCGACGTAGGCCGGGGCGGCCACGCACATGGTGATCGACGACGGGTCACGGCCGGCCTCGGCCGCCGCCGCCCGCACCGCCCCGAACGTCCAGCGGGCGATGTCGGGGTCGGCGGTCTGCAGGATGAAGCCGTCCGCCTGCGCGCCGGCCAGGCGCAGCGCCTTCGGGCCGTAGCCGGCCATCCACACCGGCAGCGACGCCCCTCGGGACACCCAGGGGATGCGCAGCGGCTGGCCGAGGTGCTCGACCTCACGCCCTTCGGCCAGGCCCTTGATGACCGACATCGCGGACGACAGGGTGGCCAGCGACACCGGCGGCCGGCCGATGTACCGCAGCGCGGAGTCGCCGCGGCCGATGCCGCAGATCGTCCGGTTGCCGTACTCGTCGTTGAGCGTCGCGAACATGGACGCGATCACCGACCAGTCACGTGTACCCGGGTTGGTCACCATCGGCCCGATGACTATCGTCGATGTCTCCGCGAGTATCCGCGGGTACAGCACGAACGTCTCCTGCCACAGCACGTGCGAGTCGAACGTCCAGCCGTAACCGAACCCGGCCGCCTCGGCCCGCTTCATCATCGCCACGACTCCGGTGGCGGGCGGATTCGGCTGCAGCACTACCCCGAACTCCATTGTCCCCTCCAGGCTCAGCGGGTGCCGCGAGGTGAAACACGAAGCGTTCAGATGAGATATTGATTAAGGCCGCGGGACAGGAAGCTGCCGTGCCCCGCTGGTCCCCTGAACTCACCGTCCGCCATGACCACCTGGCCGCGGGAGATGGTGACCGCGACCTTGCCGGCGATCTCCATCCCCTCGTAGGCCGAGTAGTCGACGTTCATGTGGTGGGTGGCGACCGACAGCGTCTGCGTGGCCGCCGGGTCGTAGACGACGATGTCCGCGTCGGCGCCCGGTGCGATGACGCCCTTGCGCGGGTACAGGCCGAACATCCTGGCCGGCGTGGTCGAGCAGGTCTCCACCCACCGGGACAGGGTGATCTCGCCGTTGACCACGCCCTGGTGCAGCAGGTCCATCCGGTGCTCGACGCCCGGCATGCCGTTGGGGATCTTCGAGAAGTCGCCCCGGCCGAGTTCCTTCTGCTCCTTGAAGCAGAACGGGCAGTGGTCGGTCGAGACCACCGACAGGTCGTTGGTGCGCAGCCCCTGCCACAGGGCGGCCGGGTGCTCGGACGTCCGCAGCGGGGGAGAGCACACGAACTTCGCCCCGTCGAAGCCCGGTCTGGCCAGGTCGTCGAGCGTGAGGTACAGGTACTGCGGGCAGGTCTCTGCGAACACGTTCTGGCCCGCGTCGCGGGCCTCGGCCACCGCGGCGAGGGCCTGGGACGCCGACAGGTGCACGATGTACAGCGGGCAGTCGGCTACCCGGGCCAGCGTGATCGCCCGTCCCGTCGCCTCGCCTTCAAGCTCGGGCGGCCTGCTGAGCCCGTGGTACACCGGGTCGGTGCGCCCGGCGGCGACGGCCTGCGCGACCAGCTGGTCGATCGCGATGCCGTTCTCCGCGTGCATCATGATCGTCGCGCCGGACCTTGACGCCTGCTGCATGGCGAGCAGGATCTCCCCGTCGGTGGCGTAGAACACGCCGGGGTAGGCCATGAACATCTTGAAGCTGGTCACCCCGTCGGCGATGCACGCGTCCATCTCCTTCAGCGTGCTGTCGTTCACGTCGGAGACGATCATGTGGAAGCCGTAGTCGATGGCGCAGTTGCCGTCCGCTTTCTCATGCCACTTGTCGAGGGTGGCGAGCAGCGAGGTGCCCTTGGCCTGCACCGCGAAGTCGATGATCGTCGTGGTGCCGCCCCAGGCGGCCGCCTTCGTCCCGGTCTCGAAGGTGTCTACGGAGAAGGTGCCGCCGAACGGCATCTCCATGTGCGTGTGGCCGTCGATCCCGCCGGGGATGACGTACCGGCCGGTGGCGTCGATGACCACGTCCGCGCCCGCGGTCCCGGTCGCCGCAGTGCTTGTCGCGTCGGTCGCCGCGGTGACGGCCGCGTAGGTCGCGGCATCGGTCGCCTCGCCGCGGGCGAGGACCGCGGCGATCTTCTCCCCCACGACGAGCACGTCGGCTTCCAGGATCCCCTCGGCGGTGACCACGGTGCCGCCGCTGATCAGCATGCTCATAACGGTTTCACCAGGCTGTCGTAGGAGTCAGGGCGGCGGTCACGGTAGAACTGCCACAAGTCCCTGACCTCGGTCAGCTTGTCCATGTCGAGGTCGCGGACGATCACCTCGTCCTGTGAGTCTGAGGCCGCCTCGCCGACCAGCTGGCCGCGCGGGTCGACGAAGTAGGACTGGCCGTAAAAGTCGTTGTCGCCGAGAGGCTCCACACCGACCCGGTTGATCGCGCCGATGTAGTACTCGTTGGCTACCGCGGCGGCGGGCTGCTCCAGCTTCCACAGGTAGGCCGACAGCCCGCGGCTGGTCGCCGACGGGTTGAAGACGATCCGCGCGCCGGCCAGGCCGAGAGCCCGCCAGCCCTCAGGGAAGTGCCGGTCATAGCAGATGTAGACGCCGATCCGGCCGACCGCGGTGTCGAACACCGGGTAGCCCATGTTGCCCGGGCGGAAGTAGAACTTCTCCCAGAACCCCTTGACCTGCGGAAGATGATTCTTCCTGTACTTACCGAGGTAGCGGCCGTCGGCGTCGATGACCGCCGCGGTGTTGTAGTACAGGCCCGGCTGCTCTTCCTCGTACATCGGCACCACGATGACGATGTGATGCTGCCTCGCGACGTCCTGCATGAGCCTCGTCGTCGGCCCGTCGGGAATCGCCTCGGTGTAGGAGTAGTAGTCGGCGTCCTGCACCTGGCAGAAGTACGGCCCGTAGAACAGTTCCTGCAGGCACACGACCTGCGCACCGGCGGACGCCGCCGTCGCGATGTGCGCGACCGCGGCCGCTGTCATCGAATCCTTGTCCCCGGTCCACGTCTGCTGGACGAGGGCAGCCCGGACGATCTCCGGCATCCCAGCCTCCCGAGAGCTTGTCTAAACGCACGCTTCATCATCCCCGGCGGTACCGGGGATTAGGCAAGCCCAACGCCGGCATTGAACGCACCGGTTGAACCACCTGTGCCGTGCGACGTCCGTTATGCGCGGATCTAG
>Ga0335072_10006509_pt1 | contig 17056 bp, 12 predicted proteins | sample Lox_Sample_21_FD_206725 | JGI IMG/M metagenome (GOLD analysis project Ga0335072, IMG submission 206725) | Soil microbial communities from Loxahatchee National Wildlife Refuge, Florida, United States - Lox_Sample_2.1 | ecosystem: Environmental > Terrestrial > Soil > Wetlands | place: USA...
CATGGGACGCGGCGGGGGCTGCTCCCCCACCGGCCCGTAGAAGACGTACGCGCCGTGAACGTGGCCCCTGAACGACGCCAGGGGATCGCCGACGAGCTGGCGGCGGCCGTCGCGGGTCGTCCCCCGGAACGGCCTGCCCGTCGCGGCTATCTCATCGATCATGGCCCGGACAGCTGGCAGGTACCCGCCCCCGCGGATGACCGCGCTGAGCGGCTTCATGCGCTTCGGCTCCTGGCCGACGCTGAGCACCGTGGGCTCCTGCCCCGGTCCTCGGAACGTCTCTACCAGAATCCAGGACCGCTCGCTCACGAACCCTCAGCCTCACGTTTCACTAACACGCAACTATCCCCGGTACTTAACAGCGGGAACATCTTTTTACCTGTGCTTCATCGCTAACGTCAACTTGGGGAACGGCTCTGCTGGGATTTCCATGGCTTGCATTACGGCTCGTCATGATGCCCATCCGAGATGCGCTCGCATGTTCGTTTGCACGTGCAAGCGGTGTAATGAATGCATGTGCATCGGCACATGCATTGACCTGCCGTGATGCCGGATATCCGACGCCTGGGACACCGTGGCCGGGGGGTTATCCCTGGGGCTGAAGTAACCCTGCAGGTTTGCATTGACACGCTGGCGCGCCGGTTTATAGCCTCTTGGTCGTTACGGACCGCCCCGGCTTTGACTAGCCGGGCTGGGCTGGGCCTGTCAGCGTCGGCCTGGACCCTCGTGTCGTCGGTGGTGGCTGCCGTCAGCTGGTGGCCGCCTCAGCAATGCGGGGAGCCAGCATGCACCAAGGGCCAGCCATCGACTCGGGCGACGCATCTCGCCATTGGTCGTTTCAAGCGATTGTCGTCATCATCTACTGCGGGGCGGCTTGTGCCCTCGCGGCGGCCACGAGGCTGCAAGCCTGCCAGTTGAGGGTCGCCGCGACCCTGCTGGCGTGCGGCACGGTGGCCGAACTGGTGCATCGTCAAAAGCGGGCCAGGATCGGCCGCGCGTACGCGATCTGGGACCTGCCTGGAGCGGTGCTCCTGCCGCCGCTCTATGCGCTGCTGTCCCCCGTCCTGCGGATGGTCCTGCCCCGGGTCCCGGCCTGCCGTCCGCAGCCGGACCGATATGCCCGCGCCGCAGCGGACGGCCTCGGCTACGCGGCAGCGTCCGCAACGTTCCACGCCCTGGCGCCCGTCCTGGGTGCCGCCGGGACGGGAACCGGCTGGTGCGTCATGCTCTGGACCGCGCTGGTAGCCGGCTGCGGCGTGCTCGGACGCACGGTCCATAGCGGCCTGGCGTTCGCGGCGGGCAAAGAGCCCGCAGCCGGGAAGCGGCTGCTGCCCGAGATCGCCGGCGAGGCGGTCCTCAGGAATGCGGCGGAGTTGTCGCTGGGCACGCTGGCGGCGGTCGTCGCGGCGCACAGCACTCTCGCCGTCGTGTACGCGGTGCCGCTAGTGATCTCGCTCCAGCACAGCGCGCACGTTGCCCATGAGGCTCGCGTCGATGGCAAGACGGGGCTACTGAACGACAGGACCTGGCGCCGCGAGGCCGCCGATGAGATCGCGCGGGCCGTACGCACCCGCACCCCGCTCGCGCTGGGCATTATCGACATTGACCATTTCAAGCGGGTGAACGACACCTACGGGCACCTGGCCGGGGACGCCGTGCTGTCGGCCGTCGCTGCCACGGCGGCGGCGCTGTTGCGCCCGTACGACCTCATCGGCAGGGTGGGCGGCGAGGAATTCGCGTTCGTTCTGGCGAACAGTCCGCTCCGGGAAGCCGCCGAAGTCGCCGAACGACTGCGCGAAGCGATTCCTCTGGCTCTCCCGGTCCAGGCGTCGGCCGACCCGGTGCCTCCTCGGGTCACCGTATCCATCGGCGTGGCCGCCGCCAGCCGGCCCGGCTGGGACTTGGACACCTACCTCAACCGCGCGGACCAGGCGCTGTACGCCGCCAAGCGAGCCGGGCGGGACGCCGTCCGGGTCGTCAGCCCAGAAGACCCAGAACCTCGGCCGGCATGCCATGACAGCGCCGATGCCGACCGGGTCCAGAGCGTCAGGCAAGCAGCCCGATGACTGACGCGGACTGGAGCCGCCGCGCCGAGCTGGCCAGCTTGCTGCGGGCATCTCGGGCCAGGCTCGCCCGCCCAGCCGTTCCCGGAGCGCGCCGCCGGGGCCTGCGGCAGGAGGACGTGGCCAGCCTGGCCGGGCTCAGCCTGCGCCGCTACGCCGCGTTCGAGCGGGGAGAGTTCGTCGCACCGCCGGGGATGATCGACCAGATCGCGGTGGCGCTGCAGATGCCGGAGGCGGAGCGCAGCGCATTGCACGTCCTGGCGGCCGAGCAGGATCCGCCCCGCCCGGTCAGCCGCCCCACCCGGAATGCTCCTGCCCGGCCCAGCGGGGCACTGCGCGAACTCGTCTCCCACCTGGACCCCTACCCCGCCGCCTTGACCGACGAGACCTGGACGGTGCTGCACCATAACGAAGCACTGGATGCCTGGTCGGGCGGCTGGTACACCGCTGCCAACGCAGCCGACCGCCACCTCGTCGCCTACCTCTTCTCCGAGAATGCTGAGGTTTTCCTTCCCGACGTGCATGCGATCCGGCGGGCCAGCATTGCGAGGCTGCGCTATCAGTACACCCGCAACCTCTCGCCGAGGTTTCGAGGCATCATCGACCGGCTCACGGCCGGGAGTCCCGAGGCAGCCGATCTTTGGGCACGACATGAGGTCGCGTTCGCCCCGCACGAGGACGGGGTCAGGCTGCGTGCCGATCGCGGGATCGTCAACGCCCACGCATTGTTCACTCCGCTCAGCCCCCGGCTGTGGTCATTCACCATGGTCCTGCCGCCTGGTGTCCGAGTGCCCTGAGCCGCGCAACTGCGCTAGTTCTGTTCGTGTGATCAACCCCAGGCAAACCTGCGCCGACGGCGGTCCGCCGAATCTTCGATCACCTGGACGCTCACCCCGAGACCGCGAGCGTAGGCGATGATGCTGAAGACCTCGTGGGAGTTGTGCTTCCTGCAGCGCCGCATCTGGCGCGCACCGCCTTCGCGGAGAAGGGGCTGCTCCTCGCCCCTGGGATAGGCATGGCCCCGGAGAGTTCCCTGCGCTAGGTGAGTTCGCAGAGTCCTTGTCCTGCGCCGTTAGCCTTGAGGCGCACCTTGGCCGAGCCCATTGCCTTCTGCGCCCAGTCAGGGCGTGACCCGGCTGGGCTACTTCGCTGGGCCGCCTGCCAGGTCGGCGGGCGAGTTGACAGGCCACCAGCGCTAGCGCATTATATGAAGCGTTGTTCATGTGACACCTCGTTCGGTGAGGCGTCTCCACGGACACAGGCCACTGATCCCACCGGTCGAGAGACCCTCCGGATCAGGACACCTTTCCCCGGCTTAAGGGGAAAGGCCAAGTGGCTGCGCAGGCGGGTCCCGGTGTTGCGGGGCGTCGCGCTACGCCGTGGGGTGCCAAAGCCCTGACGAGTCAGGGGTGTCCTGCTGCGGTGCAGTGCGCCGGGCGTCCCCCTGAGGTTGCGCATGTCCAGTGCCGCGCAGGCGTCTGCGCGGCTGCCGCGGCACCCGCGCGTGCCATGACCGGAGGGAGGCGACACGCGATGGATCCTGATCCAAGTAGTCCGGGCCGGCCACGGCCCCGCATCCGCACGTGCCTGTTCTCCTGCTCTGGCCCGCAGTAGCCGTCTCCTTCTGCCATTCCGCGACCCGGTTCCCGGATCCGGCCTGCCCGCGTGAGGGAGCGGCCGGTGCTGCGTGCCTCCCTTGACGACGACCACTGGCCCCGGTTCCGGGGCGAGGGAGGAACCGACCATGACCATGAACGACGCCAGGGGCCGCCTTGCGGTCCTGGACGAGATGCACGCCGGGGACATCCGCGGAGCTCTGGGCACCATCCGCGTCGGCGACACCGCGCCGCGGGCAGGCCTGTCATCGAAGCTGAAGACGCTGCTGGCGATCGTCGGGCCGGGGCTGATCGTGATGGTCGGCGACAATGATGCCGGCGCGTTCGCCACCTACGGGCAGGCCGGGCAGGACTACGGCACCCGGCTGCTGTGGACTCTGCTGCTGCTGGTCCCGGTGCTCTACGTGAACCAGGAGATGGTGCTGCGCCTGGGCGCGGTCACCGGGGTCGGGCATGCCCGGCTGATCCTGGAGCGGTTCGGGAAGTTCTGGGGCGCCTTCAGCGTGATCGACCTGTTCATCCTGAACGCGCTGACCATCGTCACCGAGTTCATCGGCGTCACGCTGGCCGCCGGCTACCTGGGCCTGCCTAAGGTACCGTCGGTGCTGCTGGCCGCGGTGGTGATCGTGGCGGCGGCCTTCACTGGCAGCTTCCGCCGCTTCGAGCGGATCGCGGTCGCGTTCTGCGCCGGGTCGCTGCTGCTGATCCCGCTGTACGTGCTGGCGCACCCGCCGGCCGCGCAGATGGCGCGCGGGCTCGCGGTGCCGGGCCTGCCGGGCGGAACCGGCCAGCTGGCGACCGTGATGCTGCTGGTGATCGGGATCGTTGGCACCACCGTCGCGCCGTGGCAGTTGTTCTTCCAGCAGTCGTACGTGATCGACAAGCGGATCACCCCGCGGTTCATGCGGTACGAGAAGGCTGATCTGTGGATCGGCATCGTGGTCGTGATCGCCGGCGCGGCGGCGATGATGGGCGCGGCCGCCGCCGCGTTCGCCGGGACGAAGGGCTTCGGGAACTTCACCGATTCCCGGGGCCTGGCAGTGGGCCTGGCCGCTGAGGCTGGCAAGGCCGCCGGGGCGCTGTTCGCCGTCGCGCTGCTGGACGCCTCGGTCATCGGCGCGTTCGCGGTATCGCTGGCAACCTCCTACGCCCTGGGCGACGTCCTGGGCCTGAAGCACTCCCTGCACCGGGGCGTCACGCAGGCCAAGGGGTTCTATGCCGTCTACGCGCTGCTGATCGCGTGCGCGGCGGCCCTGGTGCTGATCCCCGGCGTGCCGCTCGGGCTGCTGACCGAGGGGGTGCAGGTGCTGGCCGGAGTGCTGCTGCCGTCAGCGTCGGTGTTCCTGGTGCTGCTGTGCAATGACCGGGATGTGCTCGGCCCGTGGGTCAACGGCAAGATGCTGAACGCGTTCACCAGCACCGTGGTCGCCATCCTGGTGACCTTGTCGGTCATCCTGACCGCCTCGGTGCTGTTCCCGGCCATTACCGCCGCCCAGATCGGGTGGATCGCCGCCGGGTGCGGCGGGGCGGGGCTGGGCGCGCTCGGCTACGCCCTGGCTGCCCGCCGCCACGCCACGGCCCCCGCCATCGACCGGGCCGGGCGGGAGAACTGGCGCATGCCGCCGCTGGCCGAGCTCGCCCGCGCCCGCATGTCGATGGGACGGCGGATCGGGATGGGCGCACTGCGCCTGTACCTCGCGGCCGCGATGATCCTGGTCATCGTGAAAATCGTCCAGGTCGCGCTCGGCCACTGACGCCGTCGGCCGCGGCCCCGCCGGGGCGGGGCCGCGGCCGCTGATCGGAAGGGAAGGTGCCCGCAATGCAGGCGCTGACCATCATCGAGTTCTTCACCCGGCTGGCCGTGGGGCTGGGCTGCGGCGCGCTGATCGGCGCCGAGCGGCAATGGCGCGCCCGGATGGCGGGCTTGCGGACCAACGCCCTGGTCGCCGCGGGCGCCACCTTGTTCGTGCTGTACTCCGACGTCGACGGGAGCGCCAACTCCACCCAGGTCGCCGCCTACGTGGTATCCGGCATCGGGTTCCTCGGCGGCGGCGTGATCCTCCGCGACGGGCTCCACGTCCGCGGCCTGAACACGGCCGCCACCTTGTGGTGCTCGGCCGCGGTCGGCGTGCTGGCGGCCTCCGGGCACCTCGCCTTCGCCGCGGTCGGCACCGCCACGGTGCTGGCCGTGCACCTGCTCGGCCGCCCGCTGGGCCGGCTGATCGATCATGACGACCCGGCCGGGGACGAAGAGGACCTGCAGCCCTACGACCTGCACATCACCTGCAAGCCCAAGAACGAGCCGGCCATCCGCGCCCTGATCGTGAACAACACCAGCGGCACCGGCATCATCTTGCGCGGCATCGACGCCACCCGCACCGCCGACGGCAGCGACACCAGGCTTACCGCCCGCCTGCTGCTGGCCGGCGACGCCGCGACCCGGCTGGAGCAGCTGGTCTCCCGGCTGTCCCTGGAGCCCGGCATCCACGCGGTGCACTGGCACGCCGCCGACAGCCCGGGGGCGGTGTCGGCATCTGTGTCGGCGCCGGCCGGATCAGGGGCCGAAGGCTGAGCCGGCCTGGTGGCCCCTGGCCCGCCTGGTCATGCCCGGCAGCCGGCGCAGCGGCTGACGGGCGCGGGCCGGGGCGGATGAGGGCTTATCATGTGGTGCTGATCCGCCCGATCGTGGCGGGGGGCAGGGGCTACGGCAGGATGACGCGAGCGTGGGGCCAGGAGAGGCAACCGAGTGGCTCGGGGCACCTGGACGCGGTCGTGGCCGGGCGCCTGGCGGACACGATGTTCGCGCTCTCGACGCCGAGCCGGGTGCTGATCCTTGGGTGCCTGCTGGCGGGGCCTAGGTCAGTCACCGAGATAACCGGGACGCTGGGCATGGAGCAGTCAGCCGTCTCCCACCAGTTGCGCGTGCTGCGGGAGCACCACCTGGTGCGGGCCGAGCGAGCGGGCCGGATGCGGCTTTACGCCCTCTACGATGAGCACGTCAGCGTGCTGCTGGAGGCGGGCCTCCGGCACGTCGACCCTGGCCGCGCCGGGCCGGCGGCTGGCGGCCTGGCGTCCGGCGAGGAAGCCGGAGGGGCTTCGTGACGCCGGCCCCGGCGGAGCCGTCGCGCAGCGAGCGGTCACGGGTCACGCGGGCCGCGTTCACCGCCCCGGCGGACCGGCGGTCGGTCCTGGACCGGGCCCACCGCGGGGACATCGTTGGCGGGCTGGGCCGGATACCGTCGCAGGACACCGGGCCGCGGCGGTCGCTACGCGGGCACGCGGCGGCGCTGCTGGCGGTCATGGGCCCCGGCGTGGTCGTGCTCGTGGCCGACAACGACGCGGGCGGGATCTCCACCTACGCCCAGGCCGGGCAGGACTACGGACTGCAGTTCTTGTGGCTGCTGGTGGTGCTGGCCGGCGTCCTGCTGGTCAACCAGGAGATGGTGGGGCGCCTGGGCGCGGTGACCGGTGCCGGGCACGCGCGGCTGATCTACGAGCGGTTCGGCCGCCGGTGGGGTGCCTTCGCGCTGGGCGACCTGCTGGCGGTCAACTTCCTGGTCATCATCACCGAGTTCACCGGAGTCGGCTTCGGCCTGGGCTACTTCGGCGTCAGCCGGTACCTGTCGGTCCCGCTGGCCGCGCTGATGCTGATCGCGCTGCCGGCCAGCGGCAGCTTCCGCCGCTGGGAGCAGGCGGTGTACGTGCTGGTGGCAGCCAGCCTCGCCGCGGTTCCGGTGGCCGTCCTCGCGCACCATCCCGGCCCGCTGCCGGCCCTCCCGGCGCCGCCCCGCGTGGCCCCCGCAGGCACCCCTCTCGTGGTTGTCGCCCTGATCGGCACCACCGTGGCACCCTGGCAACTGTTCTTCCAGCAGTCCAGCGTGGTCGACAAGCGGATCACCGCCCGGTGGCTGGGCTACGAGCGGGCCGATACGGCCATCGGCACGCTGTTGTTCGCCGTGGGCGGGGTCGCCGTGCTGGCCGCCTGCGCGCTGGCGTTCTCCGCGACCTCCTGGCACGGGGCCTTCATCGACGCCGGCGCGGTCGCGGCCGGCCTAGGGCACCGCAACGGGTGGGCCGGGGCCCTGTTCGCCGTGGTGCTGGTAAACGGCTCGGTGCTCGGCGCGGGCGCGGTGACCCTCTCGGCGTCGTATGCCATCGGCGACGTGGCCGGCACCAGGCACTCCCTGCACCGGCCCTGGCGCGACGCGCGGGTGTTCCACGGCAGCTACGCCGCGCTCGTCGCGCTCGCCGCCGTGGTGACGCTCATCCCCGGAGTGCCGCTGGGGATCGTCACCACTGGCGTCCAGGCCCTGGCCGGCGTGCTGCTGCCCAGCGCGCTGGTGTTCCTGCTGCTGTTGTGCAACGACCGGGCCGTGCTGGGCCCGTGGGTCAATCCCCGCTGGCTCAACGTGATCGCCGGCGCAGTCACCGTGATCTTCCTCGCGCTGTCCGGGATGCTCGTCGGCGGCACGCTATTCCCGCGCCTGGCGGTCAGCTGGCACGCGACCGCCGTGGTCCTGCTGGCCGCCGGGATCCTGGGGGCTGCCCTGGGCGTCCGGCTCTCCCCAGGGGGGCCGCCCGGCCCGCCTGGCGACTCCCGGCACGGCCCCCCGGCCTGGACGATGCCGCCCATCGAGACCCTCCCGCCCCCGGCCGCCTCGCGGGCACGCCTGCTCGGGCTGGTAGCCCTGCGCGCCTACCTCCTCCTGGCCGCCGCGGCGGTCATCATCAAAGTTGTCCAGCTGACCTGATCACGGGACGGCGCACCGCCAGGTTGCGAGGCCAGGACCAGGGCGCAAGCAGCCCGCAACGCGGTCCCCGCCGCCTGCGGCGCGGGCGCTCCCACACTGCGGCACGGCAGGACAAGCCGGCTCCCGGGGGTCTCCCATCGCATGAACGATCTTTCATGTTAAAGTGGCCGTGGGCCGGCTGGCCGTGCCGGGCCGCATCACTTCCGGGCGCGCGCAGGGAGGCCGGATATGCCGCTTCGAGGGCATTCCGCTGGCCGTGGCCGGCGCCCGCAGTGGCCGCTAGCGGCGGCGTGGGCGGTGGCGGTTGCCAGCTTGCTGGTCGTTGCGCTGCTTCCGCGGGCGGCGGCGCACGCTTATGGCACGTTCCTGCTCGTCGGCAGCATGGGATCGCTGATCGTGGTCCTGGCGTACGCGCGGCTACTGCGCCGGGGCACGACGCCATCGCGTACGGTGCTGCTGGTTGGCGGGCCGTGGGAGGGCCGGATGCTGCTAGCCCCCACCAGTCCGATGCCCGAGGAAGTGCGGCTAGCCGGCCCGGAGGCACCACCGTGCACCTACCGCCATCGCGCGGATGACCGGGACCGGCCGCAGCTGCGGGTGCTGCGCTACGAGCAAGGCGACGGCCCCGGGCCGTCGGCCACTGCCGAGGGGCTGGCGGCGCCGTGGTAGGCCCTGGGTATCGGGGACTCATTCAGCGTCTGGGCAAGGAGGGGGCAGATGACGATGACGCCAGCGTCCGGTCCGGGCGCCGTAGCTGGTCACGGGGCGACGTTGCGGTTGTCCCGGCTGCTGCGGCGGCCGGTGGCCGACCGCACCGGGGAATCGCTGGGGCGGCTGGCGGACGTGATCGTGCGGCTCCGCGGGGCGGACTACCCGCTGGTCACCGGGCTGGTGGCGGCGGTGGGCGGCCGGGACGTCTTCGTGCCAGCCGAGCAGGTCGCCGACCTCCAGGCCGACCCGCTGCGGCTGTCCAGCGCGCGGCTGGACCTACGGCGCTTCGAGCGGCGGGACGGCGAGGTGCTGCTGCGCGCCGACGTGCTAGGGCACCGACTGATCGACGTGGCCAACGCCCGCCTGGTCCGCGCGGCCGACCTGGAACTGGCCAGGGACGACGGCGGCTGGGCGCTGGCCGGCGTGGACACCCGGCGCCAGCCACGCCGCCTGCTCGGACTGCTCGGCCCCCGGCCGGACCCGGAGGACGCCCAATTCCGGGACTGGCATGACTTCGAGTCGCTGATCGGGCACGCCGGGAGCGCGCTGCTGCGCGGCCCGTTCGCCAGGGTCCGCAGGCTCAAGCCCGCCCAGATCGCCGACCTGCTCGAAGAGGCCTCAAGGGAGGAGGAGACCGAGATCCTCAGTCACGTGCACGCCGACCCGGAACTGGAGGCCGACGTCTTCGAGGAGCTCGACGAGGATCAGGCCACCCGGCTGCTGGGCGCCCGGGCCGATCCCGAGATCGCCGCCGTGCTGTCCCGGATGCGCGCTGATGACGCCGCCGACGCGGTCGCGGAACTGCCGCAGCGGCGCCGGCAACCGGTTCTTGACCTGCTGCCGCCCGGGCAGCGCACCAAGGTGCTGACCCTGCTGGGCTACAACGCCACCAGCGCGGGCGGCCTGATGGGCATGGAATACGTCACCGCGCCGACGATGGCGACCGTCGCGGAGGCGCTGGAGAAGATCCGCCAGGCCGCCGCGCTGCAGCCGGAGGCCCTGACCAGCGTGTACGCCGTCGATGCCGACGGCGGCCTGCGCGGGGTGGCGCACCTGGTCACGCTGCTCCAGTCGCCGCCGACCGCCGCCTTGATCGACGTCAGCGACACCGACCCGGTCCGGGTCGGCGCGGACGCCGACGTGATGGACGTGGCGGTGCTGATGACCGACTACAACCTGATCACGATCCCGGTGGTGGACGGCGAGCGCCGACTGCTCGGCGTCATCACCGTCGATGACGTGCTGGAGGTCACCCTGCCCGGGGACTGGCGGCGCCGCGAGGCCGCAGAGCCGCCAGACGCCCGCTACGGGGATGACGGGTGACCAGCCGCGAGGAGAGCTCCCGGCCCGCCCCGGACCAGCCGGCAGACAGCGGGGACGCCGATGCCCCGCCAGTGCCCGCGGCCCCGCCAGTGCCCGCGGCCCTGCCCGGGGAACCGCCGGCCGCCCCGCCCGGGACTGCGCCGGGCCGTGCCCCGGGACCGCAGCTGGCCAGGCCCACGGCGGTGCTGGACGAGGCGCACCTAGGCGACATCGAGGGAGCGCTCGGCCGGGTCAAGGCCGACGCGGGCGAGGCGCGCGGGCTGCGCCGCAGGCTGATCACGTTCCTGGCCATCGTCGGCCCCGGCCTGATCGTGATGGTCGGCGACAACGATGCCGGCGGGGTATCCACCTACGCCCAGGCCGGGCAGGACTACGGGTACACCCTGCTGTGGACGCTGCTGGTGCTGATCCCGGTGCTGATCGTCAACCAGGAGATGGTGGTCCGGCTCGGCGCGGTCACCGGCGTCGGGCATGCCCGGCTCATCAACGAGCGGTTCGGCCGGTTCTGGGGCTGGTTCAGCGTTGGCGACCTGTTCATCCTCAACTTCCTGACCATCGTCACCGAGTTCATCGGCGTCTCGCTCGCCCTGCAGTACTTCGGCATCAGCCCGTACATCTCGGTCCCCATCACGGCCGTGCTGCTGGTCGCGATCACCGCCAGCGGCAGCTTCCGCCGCTGGGAGCAGGCGATGTTCGCCTTCATCGTGGCTAGCCTGGTCCTGGTCCCGCTCGCCTTCCTGTCCGGCCCGCACTGGGCCGCGATCGGCTACCACCTCGTCGTTCCCGGCATCCAGGGCGGGGTGAGCTCCGACGCCGTGCTGCTCATCATCGCCGTCGTCGGCACCACCGTGGCCCCATGGCAGCTGTTCTTCCAGCAGTCCAACGTCATCGACAAGCGGATAACGCCCCGGTTCATCGGCTACGAGCGGGCGGACACCACGCTCGGCGCCTTCGTCGTCGTGGGCGGTGCCGCGGCGATCGTCGTCGTGGCCGTGTACGCGGTCCGCGGCACTCGCCTGGCCGGCCACTTCACCGACGCTCTCGGGGTCGCGCGCGCCCTCGGGTTCCACAACTACGCGCTCGGGGCGCTGTTCGCGATCGTCTTGCTCGACGCGAGCATCATCGGCGCGTCCGCCGTGACCCTGTCCACGAGCTACGCGTTCGGCGACGTTTTCGGCATCCGTCACTCACTGCACCGCAAGTTCACCGAGGCCAAGCCGTTCTACGCCAGCTACGCGGCGATGATCGCGGCCGCGGCCGGGATCGTCCTCATCCCCGGAGCCCCCCTTGGCCTGCTCACCACCGCCGTGCAGGCCCTGGCAGGCATCCTGCTGCCCAGCGCGAGCGTGTTCCTGCTGCTGCTGTGCAACGACCGCGAGGTGCTCGGACCGTGGATGAACCCGCGCTGGCTCAACATCATCGCCACCGTCATCGTCGGTGTATTGCTGGTCCTGTCCGGCACCCTGGTTATCGACACCATGTTCTCCGCCCTGAACGCCGCGCAGACCGCCCTGTGGCTCGCCGCCGTGCTCATCCTCGGCGCGCTGGCCGCCGGCGTGTGGATCCGGCTCACCCGCTCCCGGCGGCCCGCGCGGCCGCCCCACCCCCGGGCCACCATGACCGAGGCGGAGCGGATGAGCTGGCGGATGCCGCCCCTGGCCCTGCTCAAGCCGGTGCAGTGGTCGGCCGGCACCAAGCTCGCCATCCTGGTATTGCGCGCCTACCTCGTCATCTCCGTACTGCTACTGATCGTCAAGGCAGTCCAGATCGGCCAGGGATGACAGCACCGCGACCCGCCCGCCGGCACTAGGGGCCTTCCTGACCGCCTGCGGCTGGCGGCGGCGGTCGCTCGGAGCGGCATGGAGGCTGCCGCGCTGCAGGCCCGGACCACCCCGGGACTGCCGGACAGGCCGGCGGCAACCGGGTCAGAGCTCGATGCGGGCGCCCATGACGACCGTGCGGTCGCGGGGCAGCCGGAAGTACTCGGCCGCATCGGCGGTTAGCTGGGCGGTGGCGAGGAACAGGCGCTTGCGCCACCAGCTCATGCCCGGATGCGTGCCCGGGTGCAGGTCAATGGTGGACAGGAAGTAGGAGATGCGGGTCTCGTCCAGCGGGCTCTCCAGGCCGGCCTTGCGGATCAGCGGCAGCAGCCCGGGCACGTCGGGGGAGTCCATGTAGCCGAACCGCGCGGTCACGCCGACGATGCCGTCGTCGGAGTAGCCGAGGTCATCGACCTGCAGCCGCTCGCCCGGCGGGACGTGCGGCACGGGCAGCGTCTCGATCGCCAGGACGAGGACGTGCTCGTGCAGGACCTGGTTGTGCTCCACGTTGGCCCGCATGGCCAGCGGCGCGGTGCCGCTGCCCCGGTGCAGGAAGATCGCGGTGCCCGGTACCCGCGTCAGCGGCGGCTTGCGCGCGTGCAGCTGGTCGACGAAAGCCTGGAGCGGCCCCTCGTCGTCCTCGCGCACCCGGGTGACTAGCTCGCGGCCCTGCTGCCAGGTGACCAGCACGGTGAACACCACGATGGCGATGGCGAGCGGCAGCCAGGCCCCGTGGGGCAGCTTGGTCAGGTTGGCGGCGAGGAACAGCAGGTCGATCGTGAGCAGGGGCACGGCCCCGGCCGCCACCAGCCACGGCGGCCAGCCCCGCTGGCGCCGGACGACGTAGAAGAACAGCAGCGTGGTGATGGTGATCGTGCCGGTCACGGCCATGCCGAAGGCGAACGCCAGCGCCTCCGATGACCGGAACGCGAAGACCAGCGCGAGCACGGCGGCGAGCAGCGCCCAGTTGATCCACGGCACGTAGACCTGGCCGATCTGCTCCTCGGAGGTGTGAGTGATCCGCAGCCGCGGAAGGTAGCCGAGCTGCGCCGCCTGCCGGGTGACCGAGAACGCGCCCGAGATGACCGCCTGCGAGGCGATGACGGTGGCCGCGGCGGCCAGGAACACCATCGGCAGCCGCGCCCAGCCCGGCAGCAGCAGGAAGAACGGGCTGGCGACCGCGTTCGCCGGGTCGGCCAGCACCAGGGCGCCCTGCCCCAGGTAGCTGAGGATGCAGGCCGGGAAGACCAGCACCAGCCAGACCCGGGTAATCGGCCCGCGCCCGAAGTGGCCCATGTCGGCGTACAGCGCCTCGGCGCCGGTTACCGCCAGGACGACGGCCGCCAGAGCGAAGAACGCCACCGTGAAGTGCCCGGCGAGGAACCCGAGCGCGTACGTCGGGGACAGGGCCTTGAGTATCGCCGGGTGGCTGACGATGCCGCGGATGCCGAACGCGCCGATCGCCGTGAACCACAGGCCCATGACCGGGCCGAACACCCGGCCCACCGCCCCGGTGCCCAGCCGCTGCAGCAGGAACAGGCAGACGATGATCGCCGCCGTGATGGGCACCACCAGGCTGGTGACCGACGGGGCCGCGACCTTCACCCCTTCGATCGCCGACAGCACCGAGATCGCCGGGGTGATCATGCTGTCGCCGAAGAACAGCGAGGCGCCGAACACCCCCAGCGCCGCGAGCGCGAGCCGCACCCGTCGCCCGCCAGGCGCGCCCCGCGCGACGATCAGCGTGATCAGCGCCATGATGCCGCCCTCGCCGTCGTTGTCGGCCCGCATCACCAGCAGCACGTAGGTCACCGTCACGATGATCAGCACCGACCATACGATCAGCGACGTCACGCCGTAGACGCTGTCCTGCGAGACCCGGACCGGGTGGGGGTCGGACGGGCTGAACACCGTCTGCACCGTGTAGAGCGGGCTCGTCCCGATGTCGCCGAACACCACCCCAAGGGCCCCGACCGACAGCGCCAGCCGACCGCCGCCGTCCCTCATCCGTCCTCCTGGAGCACCCGCCGCAGTGACAACGTAGTGCCCACCCTAGCGGGCACAGACGCTCGCTAGCTCCCCGTGGGCGGCGACGCTCGCCGCCTGTGGCAGGCGGCGCTGCAGCGCCCGATCCACCTGATACTTGTCGAACCCGGGCCTCCACGGCCGAGCATGCCAGCAGCGGACTTGCGGCGTGCTGAAAACTAGATGACCATGGGGACCGGGCCAGCGCTTGCTGCGGCGTGCGGCATCGCGTCCGCCGACGATCGGCGCGGGCCGGCTGGCTCAGGGCGCGGCTATTCGCGTGGCACGGTCCCGTGCGCCGCCCGTGGCGGCTTTGCGCCAGGCGCTGGAGCGTAGCAGCCGCAGGCCGTTGAGGCCGACGACGACGGTGGAGCCTTCATGGCCGAGCACGCCGAGCGGCAGGGGCAGGTGCCCGGCAAGGTCCCAGGTGACCAGGGCGGTGATGATGACGGCGGCGATGGCCAGGTTGGCGGTGACCACCCGGCGGGCGCGGCGGGACAGGGTGATGACGGCGGGGATGGTGGCCAGGTCGTCGCGCATGATGACGGCGTCGGCGGTGTCCAGGGCGAGGTCGGATCCGGCGCGGCCCATCGCTATCCCGGTGGCGGCGGCGAGCGCGGGGGCGTCGTTGATGCCGTCGCCGACTAGCAGGACCCGGGCGCCAGCGGACTGAAGGGCGCCGACGGCGTCGGCCTTGTCTTGCGGCAGCAGGCCCGCGCGGACGTCACCGATGCCGACCTGGCCGGCCAGGCGCACGGCGGCGCGCTGGTTGTCCCCGGTCAGCAGGACCGGGGCGGCACCGGTTACCTGGGTGATCCGGGCGACGGCGGACGCGGCGGCCGGGCGGGTGCGGTCCGCGATGGCCAGGAGCGCGACCACGGTCCCGTCCACCCGCACTACCGCGGCGGTCTGCCCTTCCTCCTCCAGCTCCGCGACCTGCGCGGCGGTGGCAGGCGCGGAGCCGGGCAGGTGGGCGGGGCTGCCGACCTCGACGCGGCGGCCGCAGACGACGGCGCTGACGCCGCGGCCCGGGGCGGCGGTGAACTCCTCCGCGGTGGCGAGGGCGAGCCCGGCGTCGCGGGCGGCGGCGGTCACCGCGCGGCCCAGCGGGTGCTCCGACGGGGCCTCGGCCGCTGCGGCCAGGGTGAGGACGTCGCGCTCGCCCAGGCCTGCCCCGGGCGCGATGGTGATCCCGGTCAGCTTCGGGGTGCCCTCGGTGAGGGTGCCGGTCTTGTCGAACGCGACCAGGGTCGTGGCGCCGAGCTGCTCCATCACCACGGCGGACTTGACCAGGACGCCGTGCCGGCCCGCGTTGGCCATCGCGGCCAGCAGCGGGGGCATGGTGGCGAGCACGACAGCGCAGGGAGAGGCGACGATCATGAAGGTCATCGCGCGCAGCAGCGTCGGCTGGAACGCGGCGCCGGCCAGCAAGGGGATCGCGAACAGCAGCAGGGTCGCGGTGACCATGGCGAGGGAGTAGCGCTTCTCGGTCTTCTCGATGAACAGCTGCGTCCTTGCCTTGGTCGCCGATGCCTGCTCGACCATGGCGACGATCCGGGCGACCACCGTGTCTGACGCGGCCCGGGTCACCCGCACCCGCAGGGCGCCGGTGCCGTTGCCGGTGCCCGCGAACACCTCGTCGCCGGGGTTCTTGGCGGCAGGCAGCGGCTCGCCGGTGATCGTGGCCTGGTCGACGTCGCTTGCGCCGGACAGGACGTGCCCGTCGGCGGCGATGCGCTCGCCCGGGCGGACCAGGATGACGTCGCCGATCCGCAGGCTCGTCGCGTCCACGACCTCTTCGCTGCCTGCCTTGCCGAGCCGGGTGGCCTGGTCGGGGGCGAGGTCGAGCAGGCCGCGCACGGCCTGGGCGGTGCGGTGGGTGGCTACCGCCTCCAGGGCGCCGGAGGTGGCGAAGATGACGATCAGCAGGCCGCCGTCCAGCACCTGCCCGACCGCCGCCGCGCCGATCGCCGCGGCCACCATCAGCAGGTCCACGTCCAGGGTTTTCCCGCGCAGCGCCCGCAGGCCCGCCAGCCCCGGCTCCCAGCCGCCGGCCGCGTAGCACGCCACGAAGAACGCCCACGCCACGGTGGACGGCCCGGCCGTCAGGTGAACGGCGAGCCCGGCCGCGAACAGCGCGGTGGCCAGCGCCGCCCACCGCACCTCGGGCAGCGACCGTAGCCCCGCCCGCCGGGAAGCGGGCGCGGCGGCCAGGGCTGCAGCGGGAGCGGCGGTGGTTTCCAGCAGGCTCGCGGGCACAGGTGGTCTCCTCGGACAGAAACGGCGTGACCGCGCCACTTTACCAGCTCAGCTGAAGACCTGTTCATATGTGCATCGGTGCTATGCTCTCTGCATGGGCCATGAAGAACGTCCCGCGCCCGCCGCGCGCCTGGACGCGGCCTCGGCCGGGAAGATCGCGACCACCCTCCAGGCGCTGGCCACCCCGAGCCGGCTGATGATCCTCACCCGGCTGCGCGAGGCGCCCTGCACAGTCACCGACCTGGCCGAGTCCGCCGGGATGGAGCCGTCCGCCGTCTCCCACCAGCTGCGCCTGCTGCGCAACCTCGGCCTGGTCACCGGGACCCGCTCGGGCAAGAACATCGTCTACGCCCTGTACGACCACCACGTCGCCGCGCTGCTCGACCAGGCCGTCTACCACATCGAGCACCTGCGCCTCGGCATCGCCGACGCCCCGGCGGCCCGCAGCCAGCCGGAACCCGCTCGTCGGCGCGACCCGGGCGCCGTGA
>Ga0335072_10006510_pt1 | contig 17051 bp, 9 predicted proteins | sample Lox_Sample_21_FD_206725 | JGI IMG/M metagenome (GOLD analysis project Ga0335072, IMG submission 206725) | Soil microbial communities from Loxahatchee National Wildlife Refuge, Florida, United States - Lox_Sample_2.1 | ecosystem: Environmental > Terrestrial > Soil > Wetlands | place: USA: Florida...
GCATGGTTTTGGTCGGCGTGTTGAAGATGGAAGGCTCATTCATGTCATTCCAGAAGCCATCGATGCCAATGTCATGGAAGTGACGGTAGAGCGTTCCCCACCAGGCGCGCGATTGCTGCTGCGTGAAATCAGGGAAGACGCTGGGGCCGGGCCAGACGACGCCGGTGTATACAGAGCCATCGGGATTCTTGACGAAATGATCCCCGGCCATTCCGCTGTCATACGGATAGTAGTTATGGTTGGGATAATTCGCGATGTGAAGATCGGTGATAGCGACAACGTGGAAGTTTTCAGCGCGAAGCTGCGCGATCATTCCGGAAAAGTCGGGGAAAGCTTTGGTATCCACGGTGAACGGGCGGTTGTGGTCCTGATAGCCGATGTCGAGGTAGATGGCATCGGCAGGGATGTGGTCTGCACGAAGCTGCTGCGCGACCTGCAGTACCCGCGCCTGCGGCACATAGCTGTAGCGCGACTGCTGATAGCCTAGGGTCCACAATGGCGGCAGCGGCGGGGTTCCGGTGAGCCACGCATAGGCTTCGACCACTTGCTTTGGAGCGGGACCATAGAGGATGTAGTAGTTCAGCGGTCCGTCGACTGCACCGAAGGAATAGATTCCAGGCAGCTCTTTGCCGAAGTCGAAGCTGGTGCGCCAGGTATCGTCGAGAAAGATACCGGAGGCTACACCGGCGCGATAGATCATAAAGAAGGGAATGCTCTTGTAAATAGGATCGGTGGACTCCTGAAAGCGATAGGCGTCTGTGTTCCAGAGAGAAAAGGCCTCGTTGCGGCGATCGAGCGGACCGGTTTTATCTCCCAGGCCGAAGTAATGCTCATCGAGCGGCATGGTTTTGTAGACGCGAAAGCTGGAGCCTTCAAAACGAACCGGCAGCGCGTCCTGCTGGATGATCTTTCCAGAGAGGTCACGCACAGTAAGCTGCATGGTGGTGCGATCGACCTGCACTGCGAGCGCGGCGGTGCGGAAGCCAAAATAGTCTGCCGAAGAGTCAGACGTTACGCCGATCTGACTGTGGAGGGGACCGGGTAAAACAGCCCACGAGGCGTTCTCCGGCATAACGCCGCTGCGCGCAATGCGAACGCGGAGGATGTCGTCGCGTACCGCAGTTATCTCTTCCCGCGCAGAGCCGTCGTCGACGGCGATTCCATCCGGCAGCACTGTGAAGCTTGTGGCGTGATTGAGGAGGAGCACTTTTCCGTTGTACGGCACCTGCTGGGCTGGAAGGAGAACGCAGGTAGTTGCGACGAAAAAAACAAGCGTCGCGGGTAAAAAGCAAAATTTCCGCATGGATATCTCCGAGCTAAGATTAGTCGCTTTTGGGCAGTTATTGTGTTGCTAAGCAAAGCGCAATCTGGTCGCGCGGCGGATGCCGAAAAAACAAGGGTGACAGGCATCCGGTTGCTCATCACCCTTGGAAATCAGAAGGTGTACTTCGCCGATACTTCCATGAGCCGCCGCCCCAGCTTTTGCGGGGCGTAGCCGAAGCCGGTATTCGGGTTGATCGTAGCAGCGCCGGAATAGACGAGGGTCGTCTGAGACGCATAGCCTGTACCAAAGCTGTTCAGCGGATGATTGAGGAAGTTGAATCCAGCGATGCGGAGGCGCAGGTTGCGATCGCCGCCCATGCTGAAGCCCTTCTCCACGGTGAGGTCAGAATCCCAAAAAGCCGGCCCATGCGCATACGGGAAGATGTATTGGCCGTTGGTTCCGAAGGCGGGCAGAGCGAAGCATGCGCCGTTGATGTATTGATGGCTAGCGAGATGGGATCTGGGGTCACACGTCAGCACTGGCTGCAGACTCACATCGGGGGTGCCGAGCAGAACCTGGTTGTTCACAGGGAGTGGATTCGTGGTGCCGATGGTGCCCTGCATATAGAAGTCAGGCGAGAAGCTGACGCCAGTCTGCATGTTGGGGCCGCTCTGGATGGTGGTAATTCCGGAGATGAGCCAATTGTTGACGAATCCTCCGAGCATACGACCATCGACAAACTTTCCAGACTGATAGGAATATGTGAAGTTGACAACCTGGGAGCGGTCGAAGTTCATCGGGCCATAGTTGTTTTGGATGTGGAAGGGGTCCATCGGCGCAGTGAAGTTGAAGTCCGCGGCTGAGCCGAGGATGCCGAGCGCCTTGGACCACGTGTAATTCACGGAGTAATTGAGACGACCAGACTGCTTCTGGACCAGGGCCTGGATGCCGTTGTAGTTGGCATAGGTGTTATGACGCGGCACCGTGATGGTGCCGTACTCCGGGTAGGGGCGAACATATTGAACGCTGGGCTGTCCCGGATAACCAACTGTTGCCGAGAGGTTAGCCACCTGCTGCGGAGTGCACGCGCTGGGATCACAATAGTCATATCCGAGAGCATTGTTGATGGTAGTCGCGCTCGCCTGCGTGTAGAGCGTGCCGACTGGGATTGCGTTCACATTGTTAAGCACCACCGCCTGCGTGGTTCCGTTGTTCATAAGCGAGTTGCTGTTATTGCCGACATACGAGATCTGCATCACTGTGCGCGCGGGCAGTTGCTGCGCGATGCTCAGGCTGTAGTTGTTGGTCGTCGGCACTTTGTGATCGGTCGAATCAAGTCCGAAGATCGTGGGAACCGCCGCGAAGGTATCCGTGCCGCCGTTGTTTCCAAAAGTAGCGGGATCAAGATGCAGACTGCTGATGCCGGCCAGCGTTGCGTTGCCGAAACCTGCAAGAAGGGCTTCCCGCAGCCCTCTGGACTCCTGAAACGCTGAATCAACATCGGTCTCTGCATCGTGGAAACGATAGACACCGATACCGCCGCGGATCACGGTCTTTCCTGTTCCGAACACGTCCACGGCGAAGCCCGCGCGCGGGGAGAAGAATATATCTGTCGATCCCGTACCGGAATTCGGGATGCCGTTGTTCAGCGCATGCCATTGCAGGCCAGGCAGCGGATTGGTGGTGGGATTGAACGGAGTGGTAATTGTGGACGGGGTCCAGACGGCGGCCCCGATTCCGTAGGCATCTGTCCAGGCCCCAAGGTGCTGCATGCGAACGCCATAGCTGATCACAGCGCGCGGCGTCACGCGCCACGTGTCCTGACCATAGAAATCCGTGTTCCAGAAGTAGACGTTGGTGCGCGGAAGGAAAGTCTGCTGGTCGAAGGTCTGGATGTGGCCTTCAAAAAAATCAGCGAGCCAGTTGCCGCTGTTGAAGTGCGGTGTCGGGTCGAAGGCAGGCGTGCCGTTCGGATAAGTCCCGTTATAGCTGAAAAACTCCGTTCCCGCGCCGTTGAAGTAGTAGTTCTGAATCGCTCCGTTCGAGTCACCATTGGTGATGTTCTGGTTGTTTGTGACACGCGCGCTGAAGATGCCGATCTTCACGGTGTGCGGCCCCCATACCTTAGTGAGGTTATCCCCCACATTCGGTTGGAATTTCTTGAGGGAGGGCGAGCCGAAGGAGAAATCCGGCCACAGGCCGAGCGGCAGGCCGCCTATGGCCGCATAAGTGCGCAGTTGCGGGTACTGCGTGCTTCCGTTGTCAAAGATACCGTTGTACGGATAGGAGATGGTCGAGCTCTGCAGCGCGCTCTTTTCCCTGGGGTTAAAGGCTTCGTTGAAGTAAGTCAGAGTGGCATAAAGCTCGTTGGTGAGCGTGGGAGTGAAGATGGTCACGTAGTTTGCGGCGGCGCTGCTCACATTGATGTCATTCAGCACCCCGTAGCCGGGCGTATTGACCGCTCCCAGGATGGAGGAAGCGGATGGCGAATAGTAGGGAATCTGCGGCTCGCCCTGCTTGCCCATCTCATAGCTGTATCGGGCGAAGAAGGAGTTTTTGGGGCTGATGGCATAATCGACGCGTCCAACGAATTGAGCGATGTTGTTATTTACCAGGTTTTCGTTCGTGTAGTTGAACCCGTCGGTGCCGGTTGCCTCGTTGGGAAGAGGCAGCGTCCCGTTGATAATCGCCATTGCGCCCGGATCAAGAAACGCGGCGAGATTGCCGTTAGTGAGAGGGGAGCCGTCATCGGCGACCGTTGGCACTGGGGAGATTGTTGAGTATGTACCGCTGGTGTAGTTAGGTCCGAGATACTGCGAAAGCGCGCCCGCGCTGAAGTCGCCGGTACGCATCGCCTTGGTCGGGACCAGGGCGTGAATGATCGCGCTGCTGGCGCTGTTGTATGCATAGACATTGCGCTGCGCGTCATACTCCGCGCCCACGAAGAAAGTGAGTTTCTTCAGCCACGGGATCGGCCCGCTGAGGGTGCCTCCGGGATAGACATAGCGGTCGTCAGGACGCGCAATTCCGTTGTAGTTTGCCAGCCAGTCGTTCGCGTTCAACGGGTACACGCGCGCAAATGTGTAAAGAGAGCCGTGATAGGAAGACGTACCAGCCTTGGTTACGCCGGTGATGACAACCGGGCCGTTGGACTGGTCAGCGCCGAAGTTCGAAGTCTGCACCTGCACTTCACTGACGAACGAATCATTGATGTTCTGGAGGTTTGCGCCAAAGTTGCCGGCGTCTGTCAGGCTCGCGCCGTCAAGTTTTAACGTGATCCCCGCGACCGGCGCGCCGTTGGAAGCATAGGGTGTCGGCTGCCCGACCTGCACCTGTGAGAAATCCGGCGCCTGATTGGTCGAATCCTGGTTGCGGATCGCAAATCCCGGCAGGACGCGCTGCAACTCGGTGACATCGCGGCCGACCACCGACAACCGCTCGATATCGTTGGAGGAAATGGTGGCGCTGAGCTGGCCGTTGTCGAGTGGCAGACCCGCCACGGTGCTCTCGACCGAAACCGTCTGCGATGCTGAGCCCACCGTGAGGCGGATGTCATCCAGCGTCTTGCTGTCGCCAGCGTTCAGATGGATTCCGCTCTGGGTGTATGAGGAGAAACCACTGTGGTTGACATTCAGGCTATAGTCGCCGGCCGGCACAGAGGCAAAGGTAAAGCTTCCAGCGTCATTGCTGGTGCTGGCGCGCTGGGCATTCGTTTGCGAATTTGTCAGTGTTACTGCAGCGCCGGGAATGACCGCGCCGGTCTGGTCCTCGACCACTCCGCTCAGGCTCGCCGCGCCTACCTGTCCCCAGCCGGCGGCTGCCGTTAGAAGAAGAAGCGACAGCGCCGCCGCCTCTTTGAAAGTAAGCATTCTGTACCATGCTTTTTTAATGTTTTTTCCAGGCAATTCCAAGTGGAGCCTCCCTTAATTCCGGGCCGTAAAGCCCGGATCCTAGCCGAGCAAAGTTATAGGGAATACAGGGAACGGCTCATAAGCTCCTTGCGGCAAAGCTCGCGGGTCTTAACAGGTAAAGAGTCCATCAAGTGATTATTTATAAGTAATTTGCGAGTAAGGCTGTCGGCTGGGTTAATCGTGCATTCATCTTGCTATAATTGGCTCCGGCATGAGGGGTTTCCGGACGTAACGATGTCGACGACGCCAAGCACCGGGGCTGAGGTCTTTATAGAAGAGGAAAAGGCAGCCGCCACTGAGCAACTGGAGCGATTGCTGGGCAATCCGCACTTCAGCCATAGCCGGCGATTTCCCTCTTTTTTGCGCTATGTGGTCGAGAAGACGCTGGCGGGTCAGCAAGATGCGCTGAAAGAGCGCACGCTGGGAATTGAAATATTCGGACGCCCGCCAGATTACGACACGGCCACCGATCCCATTGTTCGCGTGACGGCGGCCGAGATTCGCAAGAGGATCGCCCAGTACTACCAGGACCCGGGCCATGAAGGCGAGCTACGCATTTCACTGCCGGCTGGCTCGTACATTCCACAGTTTCACGAGCCCACTCCAGACGCTTCTTTGACTGTGACGCCGGAAACAGTGTCCGGGCATCCATCCGCCTTGGAAGGCGGAAAACACACACCGCCCCACCACCATTTCTGGAGGGGTTTCGCGGTGAGCTTTCTGCTGCTGGCCGTTATTGCCGGTGGAGGGGCATGGATCTGGCAATCGCAACACCGTTCGCCGTTCGATTTCTTCTGGGGGCCGGTTCTGAAGTCGAATGATCCTGTGCTGATCTGCGTCGCCGACCAGAAGCAATATTCCAATATTGCCCTTCGGGACGCGAACGACCCGAGCCACCAGATCATTCTTCCCGATAGTCTGACGGCGGTAGTGAGCGACGATCTGGTCCCGATCGTTCACGTCGCGGGGCTTCTGCAGGCCAATGGGAAAAAGTACGGCCTGAAGGCAGAAAGCGCTACGAACCTTATGGACCTGCGTGCGGGACCAACTATCTTTATAGGCGCATTCGACAATGCCTGGACATTGCGCCTGACCGGGCCACTGCGCTACCACTTCATCAACAATCCTGAGATGACGGAGCTGGGCATTGTAGACAGCAAAGCGCCGGCGTCAACCCGCTGGATGCTGAACCGCCAGCAGCAGATGGCCACCAATAATTACAAGGACTACGCCATCATTGCGCGCTTTACTGACAGCATTACGGGTGAGATGGCGATTGTGGTTGCAGGCGTGGCAAGGGGCGGCACCATTGCCGCGGGCGAATTCCTGACGGACCCCGACAACCTCGCGGAACTTATGCACGCAGCGAAGGTCGCAGGCAACAAAAAGAATATGGAGATTGTTCTGAGTACGCAGATCATCGGCGGCGAGCCAGGCACGCCGAAGATGGAAGCGGAGTACTTCTGGTAGGGCGCAATGAATCGCATATCCGGAAGGATTGGAAAAATTATTGCGGGATGCAACGGTGAAGCGAAAACGTCGATCCTGATCGCCCACAATCCCGAGAAAACTGAATCTTAACGCGCGGAGCCGTAAACGTCAGAATCACAGTCAGCCGGCGCGAGCATCAGAAGCAGCACGCGGCGCAATCCCAGTTCACGATCCTTCGCGTCGTACCACTCCTGCGGAGTGTGAATGCCGCCGCCGGTTCCACCTGCGCCCATGCCGAGGGCAGGCACACCAAGAGAGAGCGGAATGTTCGCATCCGTGGATGCGGTGCGCGTCTCGGTGCGAATGTTGAAATGGCGATCCACGGCGCGGAGCAATTGAAAAAGGTGGGAATCCTTGGGCAGTGCTCCGGTAGGCCTCTCGCCGATTTTTTTTATGGTGTACGTGAGCGCACCGTTGTTCCTGCCTGCGCCTCTGCCCTTATTCGCAGCCAGAACTGCGTCCTCGACAGCGCGGTGCAGCTCCACTTCGAGGCGAATTAACTGTTCGGGATCGGTCGAGCGGAAGTCGAAGCGCGCGGATGCGTGGCTCGGGATCACGTTCGTGGCGATGCCCCCTTCAATGGTGCCCACATTCATGGTGGTGCGCGGCGACTCGCTCAGCTCGATGGCACTGAGGCGCGCGATGGCCTGACTTAAGACGACGATGGGGTTGGGATGGTCGGAGTTGGCCCAGGAGTGACCACCGGGTCCGCACAGCGATACCTGATAGCGATGGCTGCCCAGCGCCTCGGTGACGGCGACCTCGTGCCCGGCGCCGTCGATGACCAGATGGGCGGCGATGCGTGCGGCGAACTCCGGCTGCTCATAGAGAAAGCGCATGCCGCGAAGGTTGCCCTCGCCTTCTTCTCCAACGTTGCCTGCAAAGATGACACCGCAATCCGGTGTAATATCCGCGTGCTGCAGCGCGGCGGCGAGGGCCAGCAGGCAGACGACGCCTGCTCCGTTGTCGCACGCTCCGGGCGCGGCAAGGCGTGTGTCTTTCACGACGGGCTTGATGGGAGTTTCGGCGGGGAAGACGGTATCAATATGTGCGGAGATGAGAATGCTGCGTTCGGAATGCGACGAGGATTTCTTTATCCCGAGTGCGTTACCCATGCCGTCGAGCTTCACATCTTCAAGGCCAAGCTCGCGAAACCGGGCACAAAGCCACTCCGCGCGACCTCTCTCGCCAAAGGGCGGAGCGGCTACACTGACCAACTCCGTCTGCCAGCGCATAATCTGCCGCTCGTGCAGATGCAGCCACTGGAAGGCCTTGTGAATGCGCCTGTCAGCAGCGAGCTGCGCAACGCGGGCAAAGGCCGGAAGGGTAGGGGTGGTCACCATGAAGCTTCAGCGTAGCATTTTCGTTCGCCGGTGGCGCTTATTCAGGGATGTGTTTTGCCCGCGCTCACCAGGTTGGCAAGGATGCGATAGGCTCCGGGCACAGCCTCAGGGAGCTGCCGGTAGAGGGCGTAGGCGGCATAGATGTAGGTGCCCTTGCCATAGCGTGCATAGAGCAGGCCGCCGCGCTGCGGGTCCTGACCGGGGTCGTGCGTTTCCGTGAGGGCCTCATAGTGGCTGTCCCATGTGGTCATGAAAGAATGGCCGCGCTCCTCGACCCAGTTGTCGAAATCGGCCGAGGTGATGCGGTTGGGCCACTGGAGAAGCGGATTGTCGGGCGCGGTGAGCGTAACGGGATCGGTTTCTTCCACGACCTTCTCGGGATTGCCTTCGAGGGAGAAGGGGTAAGGGCCGTAGTTGCTGAAGTCGCCGGTCTGGTATTGCACAATGAGGGCTCCGCCATTGTGCACATAGTCAAGGAGGCGATTGTTATTCGCGATGAGGTCGGGGCGGTTCGAGTATGCGCGAATGCCGATGACGATGGCGTTGTACTGGCTGAGGTCCGCCGATGCCAGCTCGGTCGCGCTGAGCAGGTGGGCGTGAATGCCGAGCTCTTCAAGCGCCTCGGGAACATCGTCTCCCGTGCCCATGATGTAGCCAACCTGAAGATGAGGTGCGACCTTTACGTCTACTCCGCGCACGCTATAGGTCGATGGGCGATAGAGGTAGTAGGGACGAAGACCGGGATAACCGACGGTTTCGACTCCCTCACTGTACTCATAATTGCCGCTCTTCGCCGTGGCCTTGATGGTGTAGCTCTGCGCGGCGAGTGCAGACGGATAAATGGTAAACAGCAGCGGCGTGGAGTCCTGTGGAGGGAGATGAAAATTAAAGGCGGCTGGTTCGGCTGTCCATCCGGCGGGCAATTGAAGCCGGAGCGTGCCATCGGCGGTCTCCTGCTGGTCGTTTTTTACAGACACAGAGAGCGGAAACGATTTTGCGCCGAGAGGAACGATTCCGGCAGCGGAAGCAATATTGACGGAGATCGCAGGCGTGACCACAAGCGGCTGATAGAGGTCGCCGTAGCCATGTTCGCGGTGTACGGTTTGCACGACCTGACCGATGCGGATGGGCACGCCCTGCCAGGTGAACTCCGCCCATCCGGCCAGTGGATAGGGCGCGAACGGCTGATTAAGAAGACTGGGGTCGGCGATGTTGTAGTACGGCTGCTCAGGCGTGGGCCGCGTGAAGTACGGGCGTGTGTACTCCGCGTCGCGAGGCACGGTGATGCGGAAGACGGCATCTCCGGCATCGCTGGTTTCAATGTCGAGACCGGGCGCGCCGATGCGCATGATGTTCCAGTGTTCCTTTGCGGGAGACTCGAGCCACATGCGCGCAAGCCGCAGATCGCTGCCTGCTCCCCACTGCTCGGCGCTGGTAACGTGCACGCGTACGTCGAATTGGCTGTCCGGAGTGACAGCGGTCGGGGTTTCAGACGCGCTCAGGCTGAATTCTTCGGGATGGTCGGAGGTTCTCGGGATCATGAGCGCATTGACCTGCAAACCAAGCGCCTCGGCCAATGCGGTATTGAATTGCACCAGCTTGACGTTCAGTTCGTGAATAACGTCGGCCTTGTCATCAGCGCTCAAGGAGCTCGCGTTGACGGCCGCGATGAGGTCTTCCGTTTCGCGATAGCCGGTGGCCAGCTCTGGCGCAATCTTTTCCGGCGCGGAGGGAAGGTAGTTGAAGGTTGCCGTCATCACGTGCTGATCGATTTCACGCAGAGCCTTGGTAAGAAATGCGGTGTCACCATGCGCGAGCATTGCGATGCCGGGGAGTGCAGTATCGATGCCATCGAAGAAATTGTTCGCCGGACCGGACGTGTTGCCGGTGGCTGGAACCCGCGAACCGTAAAGGTGGTAGCCGACGCTGTAGGGGCCTGGTAGGGCCGCGTTTCCGCCGCCAAACTGCGACTTCTGCTGGCTCCAGCCTTCGCGGGCGACCTGAAGGTAGGATTCGCCGAGAATGGGATCGTAGGTGCCCTCGGGAATTTCGACATCTGCTGAGGGAACGTGGTCCATCCATTGCCCAGTGACGTAATTATAGAAACGCACGGGTGCCCACTTGCCGGTTGCATAGTCGTACATGCCTTTGGAGGTGACGCGGAAGAAGGGCTCGCGCGCGTAAATCTTGAGCGGCGACCAGGGACGCAAGCCCTGCGCGATCTGATCGGGGAAGACGTTGGGATCGCCGGCGAGCTTAAAGACGAGCTGTGCAGCCTCGCCCGACACCTGGTGGTGGCCATGGCCATCGGTGACGCCACCTACGAAGACGGAGGTAACGATGAGCGGGCGGTAGAGCCGCACGGCGCGCACCACGTCATAAAGCACGCGGTCTCGTCCCCATTTTTCGTGCGCTTCCTCGATCGTCTTGGAAAAGCCGTAGTCGGCGACACGCGAGAAAAATTGCTGGCTGCCGGAGTATTGATCGCACAGCAGCAGCTCATTGGTGCGGATAAGGCCGAGCGCGTCGTCCGTAGCGCTGGACATAGCATCCTGGCCGCCTTCGCCGCGAGTAAGCGTCATGATGGCGGTGCGCGCACCGAGCCCGCGCGATTCATAGGCCAGCATGCCGCCGTCTTCGTCATCTGGATGGGCGACGATCATCATCACGCTCGCCCAGGTGTGAAGCTTCTTGAGCGTCTGCGCCAGCCCGTCGGCACCGCGATCTTCAGGCAGTGTGTGCGCGTCAGGTGAGGCGACGATCTGTGTTTGCCACGGCGTGACCTGTGCGCACAGAGGTGCAACCGCCGTGCAGAAGAGCGTGAGAACCAGAGCAAGGGAACGCATTAACGTCAGTGTACAATCCGGCAAGCGATGAGCGAAGAAAACACAGCGACACAAACACCTGCACTGGAGCGCAGGCTGGGGCTGGGCAGCGCCATTTCGCTGAACATGATGAACATGATCGGCGTGGGGCCATTCATCACGTTGCCGCTGGTGGTGGCGGCGATGGGCGGCTCGCAGGCGATCCTGGGCTGGGTGCTGGGCGCGGTAATTGCATTGTGCGATGGACTGGTGTGGGCGGAGCTGGGCGCGGCCATGCCCGAGGCGGGTGGTTCGTATGCCTTTTTGCGCGAGATGTATGGGCGCGAGGGCGCAGGTCGTTGGCTTTCATTTCTGTACATCTGGCAGCTCGGGTTCAGTGCGCCTCTGTCGATTGCGTCGGGGTGTATTGGGCTGGCGGACTATGCTGCGTATCTTTGGCCCGCACTGAATAGTTCGGTTTTCGGCAGGCATGTGCCGCTGGTGAGCCTGCTGGCGGCTGCAACGTGCGTGCTGGCTGTGGCGCTGCTCTATCGCAACTTGACGGCGATTGCGCGCATGGCGTGGGTAATGATGGGCGGCGTGCTGCTAACCATCGGCGCGGTGATTGTTGCGGGCGCAACGCACTTTCATCCGGCGATGCTCGCCGTTCCGCATGGCGCGTTTACGCCGAATGCGGGATTCTTTGAGGGGCTGGGCGCGGCCACTCTGCTTGCGACCTACGACTACTGGGGCTATTACACGGTCTGTTTTCTTGGCGGCGAAGTCCGCGATCCGGGGCGGACGATTCCGAGGGCCGTACTCTGGTCGATTGCGCTGGTCGCGGGGTTATATCTGGCAATGCAGGTGAGCGTGCTGGGCGTAATTCCGGTCCGCGAGCTGACGCACGCGGACGCGGCGCAGTTTGCGGTCGTTGCAGTGCTGATGCAGCAGACATTTGGCGCGACAGCGGCGAAGGTGCTTGCGCTGCTGGTGATGTGGACGGCCTTTGCATCGGTATTTTCGCTGCTGCTGGGCTACTCGCGCGTGCCGTATGCAGCGGCCCTCGATGGAAATTACTTTCGCGCCTTTGCGCGGCTGCATCCGAAACATAAATTCCCGGATGTGTCGCTGCTGGCGCTGGGGGTAGTGGGGGCGGTGTTCTGCTTTTTCAATCTGGCCGTGGTGATCGCGGCGCTGGTGGCAATTCGGATTCTGTTGCAGTACATTCTGCAGCAGGTCGGCGTCATTGTATTGCGGATCAAGCGGCCGGAGATGCCGCGGCCATTCCGCATCTGGCTGTATCCGCTGCCTCCACTCCTGGCGCTGGCAGGATTTTTGTTTATCGTGTTTTCGCGGCGGGAGGCCTCGCGCGAACTGCTGGATGCGGCATTGGTGGCATTGAGCGGGAGCCTGATTTATTTTGTACGGGCAAAGCGGCGCGGAGAGTGGCCATTCCGAGCCGGGAGATCCAGCTAAGCACTACTCAATCGTGGCGCGAATGGCGGTAAGATACTTCTCCGGCAGAAGCTTCTTTTGCATCTGCTTATCTACGCTTACGTGAATGGTTTCGGCCTCGGCGAGCAGTTGATTGCCTCCAGCGGCAACGCGCAAGAGGCGGTATCCAAATTTGATGACGTGAGAACGCAGCGCGGTGACCCTGGTTTCGATGACAATCTCATCGTCGTAACGCGCGGGCGAGCGATAGCGGCAGGAAGCCTCAACAACGGGGAGATGGCAGTCGTCGGCGATCTCCATCTGCTTGTAGTCCCAGCCAAGCTGGCGGAAGAACTCGACGCGACCGATTTCACACCAGACAAAATAGTTGGCATAGTAGACGACGCCCATCTGATCGGTTTCTGCGTAGCGAACGCGGAGCCTGGTCTGCGAGGGTTCAGTCATCAAAGTCTGAGTTTTGGCAGGATGTTCAGCTTGGCTACGTCGTTGAACATGATGAAGACGAAGAAGAGAACAATCATGACGAAGGCTACTTGATAGACTCGCTCCTTGAAATCCTGATTCAGGTCGCGACGAAGCGTGCCCTCGATTAGAAGGAAGAGGATAGTGCCGCCATCGAGGATGGGAAAGGGGAGCAGGTTAAGAATGCCGAGGTTGAGACTGATTCCAGCCATGAGGCCGATCAACGGCTTCCATCCCGGCATGGAGACAGCCTCGCCGGTTGCCTGCGCAATGCCGATAGGACCGCTCATTTCCTGCACGTTCGACGGACGCGATACCATGCGCCGCAACATTTCAAGAATGAGCCCTGAGTACTGGATGTTGGAGCGGATGGAGGACCGAATCGCTTTGGAGAGCGAGAGATGCTCGACGTGATACGGGGGCGGCGCGGGGTAAAAGCCGAGGCGGTAGCCCATCTTGCCTGTTCCGTTATCACCCCAGATGGGCGTCGCCGTAATGCCGAGTTGCCGGTCACCGCGCTCAATCTCCAGGGTCACGGGTTTTCCCTGGCTCTGTTGGAGCCATGCGGTGAGGGCTTCGACGGAATAGACCGGCTGGCCGTCAATCGAGAGGATCTTGTCTCCAGTCAGGAGCCCGGCGCGCGCGGCCGGGTCACCGGAGATCACATCGCGCACTCCCAGCGGACCCTTTTTGGGCAGAAGACCGAGGTCCTCAACCTCGAAGTCGTCGCTCTTGCCGGGGTTAGCGAGGAAGAGTGAAGTGTGGAATTGCTGTTGTCCGCCATTGATTGTGCGCTCAACCGTGATGGGCACTGTGGAGTTTGCGTCGGCAATCGCCTGATCTTCGATCTGTTCCCATGTGGGATTCTTGATACCAGCGAAAAGGGTGATGTGGTCGCCGGGGCGGATTCCGGCATGCCATGCAGCGGAGTCGTGCGGAATGACGTCGGTGATAGCGGCGCCGGACAGATAATTCTCGACCTCGTTGTAGGTCATGTAGAGCCCGGCCATAAGTGCGAAGGCCAGCAGGAAATTGGCTCCTGGCCCGGCCAGGCTGATCAGGATTCGCTGCCAGCGGGGACGCGAGGTAAGTTCGCCGGGGTCGCCGGTGCGTGGATCGCCCGGCTCGCCACCGGCCATCTTCACATATCCGCCCAGCGGGAGCAGGCTGATGCGGTAATCCGTATCTCCGCGGCGGAAGCCGAATAAACGGGGCGGGAGGCCGATGGAGAAAATCTCCACGCGCACACCAAACCATTTGGCCACCAGAAAGTGCCCGAACTCATGCACAAGCACCATAATGCCCAGCACGATCAGCATGGAAACGATAGCGGTTAAAGCAGACGTCATAAAGTGGATGAATTCCTAGTGTGCTGCTGAGGCGTGTTGAGCGAACCTGCGAGCCTCTCGCGTGGCTGCCTCGCGCGCTTCCCGGTCAAGGGCAAGCACATCCGCAATGGTTGCAGGATGGGTTTCGGGGGTAGCCTGAAGCACTGCTTCAATTGTACCGGGGATAGCCGTAAATGGGATTTTTCCGTCGAGGAAGGCTTCGACGGCAATCTCGTCGGCGGCGTTGAGCGCAATGGAGTGGGCTCCACCTTTTTCCGCAGCCTCATAGGCTAGGCGCAGGCATGGGAAGCGCTCAAAATCCGGTGGTGCAAAGTCGAGTTGGCCGAGCGATGCCATGTCGAAGGTGAGGTCGCTCTCGACGCGCTCGGGATAACTCATGGCGTAAAGGATGGGTAGGCGCATGTCAGTGACGGAGATCTGCGCCAGAATGCTGCCGTCGATGTATTCAACCAGCGAATGTACGGTGGATTGCGGATGCACGGTGACTTTGACGGCCCTGGGAGGCAGGTTGAAGAGGCGGCAGGCCTCGATGATCTCCAGCCCCTTGTTGAGCAGCGTAGCTGAATCAATGGTGATCCGACGGCCCATCACCCAGGTGGGGTGCTTCAGGGCCTGAGCAACCGTAATATTGGCAAAATCACGCAGCGGCAGATTGCGAAACGGGCCTCCGGAGGCGGTGAGCCAGAGGCGGCGAATCTCCTTCGTTTCACCCGCGCGCATGCACTGGTGAATGGCGTTGTGCTCGGAGTCGATGGGCAGCAGGGGAACGTTTTTCGCGCGAGCCGCAGCAGTCAGAATCTCGCCGGCGGCCACCATCGCCTCTTTGTTGGCGAGCCCCACAGATTTGCCCGCCTGGACGGCGGCATAGGTGGCCTCGAGCCCGGCGACGCCGACGATGGCTGATACGACGAAATCGGCATCGGGAAGCGTTGCTACGCGTACCGTGCCGGCAGTTCCGTGGACGACCTCGATGCCGGTCACACCGGCGGTTTTCAGGCGCTGGGCGAGGGTGCTCGCCAGCTCGTCTGTGGCCACGGACATGACCTTGGGGCGCCACTCCACACACTGCTCGAACGCAACATCAATGTTCCGACCGGCGGCAAGCGAGGCTACGCGGAACCGGTCAGGATATTTTCGGATAATGCTGAGGGTGCTTTGGCCGATGGAGCCCGTGGAGCCGAGGATGGCGATCTGCTTCAATTTCTTAAGTCCCTCAATTCAGGAGTCTTAAGATGCCTCAGAAGGACTGCTGAATGATCAAAGCGTACCACAGGACGGGGGCTGCGATCAGCAGCGCGTCGATACGATCGAGCACCCCGCCATGGCCGGGAAGCAGCGAGCCTGAGTCTTTGACTCCGGCTCCGCGTTTCAGGGCAGACTCGACCAGATCGCCGACCTGAGCGGCAACGTTGAGAATAGCCGCTAGTGCCAGCCAGTGAAGGAGCGATCCGGGGTAGGAAAGATCCGCAATGCCATGTGCTTGCAAAAAGGTGGAGAGCCAAAGGAGCAGGCCGGTAACCGCCAGGCTCCCGGCCATGGAGGCAACGGAACCCTCCCAGCTTTTCCCCGGGCTGATAGCCGGAGCGAGTTTCTTGCGTCCCCAGGTGCGACCGATGTAAAGGGCGGCGATGTCGCCCGCCCAGACCACGAGAAACAGAAAAATGAGCAGCGACGGGCCATTATCCTGCTGGCTCAACAACGGAAGAGTGGTCAAAGACAATCCAATATAGAGGACGCCGAAGACGGCGAAGGCGGTATCGGGAAGGACCTGCTTAAGCGGGGAGCGAAAGGCGCAGACGATCAGCAGCGCCAACGTGATGCCTCCCAGGAGTGGAGTGAGAAGCTCGGGCCTCCAGTAGGTGACGACGAAGAGTGCGGCGACAGCAAGGACCGATGCGATACGCGGCGTTTTTGCGCTGGCTGCGTCGGCGAGCGCGAGGTATTCCCAGAGCGCCAGTTCAGCAACTGCCCCCACGATCGGGGTGATCAGCCAATACGGCCCTTTGAGGACAAGCAGCAGCACCAGAGGAACCAGAACCAGTGCCGTCAATACGCGCTTCATCCTCAGGAGGATACACGATCAGGGTCTTTTACCGGATAGAAAGCGTCTGAACAACTGAGAGGGTTTGATCGGGTTTGCTTTAAAGGGGAATGTTTCCTCATCAAAGGCCCATAATGGGTACCGGATGCCCGAAAGAGGAGAAAAAGATGAAGTTGAGTCGATTTTTTGCTGCCGCTGGTTTGATTGCCGCAGTCCCGTTCCTTATTGCCGCGATTTCATTAACCGCATTTGGGCAGTCTACCGACGGAGTACCGGCGAAGTCGATCATGACCGTGTTGCCGAAGAGTTCTGAGCAGATTCCAACGATCGCGCCGAACGACGTGCAGATCAAGGTGAACGGCAAGTCAGTGACGACGGACAGCGTCACGCCGCTGCGCGGCGACCACGCCGGACTGGAGCTGGTTATCCTGATCGACAGCGGCGCGCGCAGCAGCCTCGGTCGCCAGATGAACGAGATCGCTAATTTTGTGAAATCGCTGCCGCCGACGACCGAAGTGGCAATTGCTTACATGATGAACGGACGCGCCGTTTTCGAGCAGCCGTTTACCGCCGACAAGACAGCGGCTCTCAAGGCGCTGCACCTTCCTGGCGGGACAGCCGGCAGCAGCGCCAGTCCCTACTTCTGCATTTCAAATCTGGCGAAGACCTGGCCCTCCACAAATAGTTCGAACCGGCGGGAGGTTGTGGCTATCACTGACGGCATCGATCCTTATTCTGTGCGATTCGATCCGGCAGATCCATACGTGCGTACAGCCATTCGGGACTCGATCCGCGCCGGGGTGGTCGTGGATGCTATCTACTGGCATGACATGGGCATTGCCAGCCGGGTGGGGTATCTGGCCAGCGGGGGACAGAGCCTGCTGACCCTGATTACCGACGCTACCGGCGGAAGGCTTTACTACCTGGGATT
>Ga0335072_10006511_pt1 | contig 17050 bp, 20 predicted proteins | sample Lox_Sample_21_FD_206725 | JGI IMG/M metagenome (GOLD analysis project Ga0335072, IMG submission 206725) | Soil microbial communities from Loxahatchee National Wildlife Refuge, Florida, United States - Lox_Sample_2.1 | ecosystem: Environmental > Terrestrial > Soil > Wetlands | place: USA...
CCCCCCCCCCCAAATCGCATCATTTTCTGGTGATAGAACAACATCAACTGTCGATTCTACAATTCGTGCCATGCCAGTGCCATCATCACAGCGTGATAGTGGTACGGAATTGGGAGGAACACGGTAGCATTCTATAATGTCTAAAGCAAAGGAAGCAATTGAGTCTGAGTCTTCTAGAAAACTAGTTGAAGGGCGGGCTGAACCAAATGGGTCAATTGTGCCAATTGCCAGCCCTATGGACGACTTCGGCTCTCAATTAGAGGTCGCTGCAGACCTGGGCATGGAAGTGGATGATGAGTACCAGCCGTCTGCAGATGAAGCGGAGATTCGATGGCGTCGACAACCAGATGATGGCAGTTCAACATATCCGTCTGCACTTCTTCAACATAGATTGTTAAGAGCCCTTGACTCCATTTCACTGTGAGTGCATCTAGTGCCTACTGGTTGCAGAGACTGACGGGAGAAATTGTAGCGGGTCGACGAGATCTCTATACGAGAGTGACCTTGATTACCATGTGGAGAACAATCGTCGATACGTCTCAGATTATTCCCAGCCAAACGATGAAGACGAGCAACTGCGCTTGCAAATAATACACCAAGTCTTCCTCTTCCTCCTGAAATCCAAACTTACATCCGTCCCCCTGGTTAAACCCACCAAGATCATTGACATTGGCACCGGCACTGGTGACTGGGTTATTGGTATTGGCGAAGCCTTCCCAGACGCTGAAGTGATCGGCACTGATCTGTCAGCAATTCAACCCTCCGCCGTCCCTCCTAACGTCTTCTTTGAAATTTTCGATGCCGAGGATGAAGATGACTGGACGTATCCCAATAACTTTTTCGACCTGATCCATTTCCGGAACATGGTAGGCTCATTCCGCTCTTGGGACAAGATGTACGATCGATCGATCACGCACTTAAAACCGGGCGGGTGGATAGAAGTGGTTGACCTTGATGACCACAGTAATGAATTTATCAAATGGTTCAAGGAGGATTCGGAAATGTATAAATGGTACATGGCCGTGAGCGAGGCAAGGGTTCGATCAGGGAGAGCTGTGGGTGTGGCGCACCTTGATCCCGAGAGATTATCTGCTGCCGGATTCGTGGATGTCCAAGTCACACGTCATGAGCTCCCAGTGGGAGTCTGGCCCGAAGACCCAGAAGCTCGAAGTGCAGCTAAACTCTGGCTTCTGGCGTGCCTAGCAGGCTTCGAAGCAGTGAGTTTGCGGCTTCTGACTCGTGATCTAGGATGGGAGCCGGAGGAAGTCTTGCGGATGTGCAGAAACATGGAGACGACTCTCAAGGCCCTAGCAATGGACAAGGAGAAGGCCAAAGGCCTGAGCGCCACCGTGAAGATACTGATTGGGAGAAAGCCACTCTTAAGTGTGGACGCAGCGGATCAATATATGAACGAATTGGAAGCCGGGCTAGAAGTCGACGACGTCCAGCCAGGGGGGAAGCGCATCAAGATGGATTCAGGGTTAAACAGGCAAGAAGAGTAGGAAATGGCTCCATCCGCGTCTCCCACCAATGCCGAAACAGATCCATAATCGCCAAAATGCGTAGCAAATGACTCTGGGATGACGGAACGACTATGAGATGAGATAACGAGAGCTTAATTGATGACTAAATTTTTGGATGAAGCTAAGGCGCAGGCGGCAACAGTCTAGGGAGCATGCAGCACAATCTGTCGGGCATACGGCATAATCTGTTAGCAGGGAGGACCACGCCCAGCCATATATGTCCCGAGAGCCCGTTTGGGTTTTCGAAATTCCTCTTCCCCATATGCATAGGGCTAGAAGGATCTTCGGCGTTTCGTGTTCTCGTGAGAAGGGGACAGCTACGGCTGGCTCGCTGGTATTTTGTCGTTACTTTTGAACGATATATGAGCATAAATTATAATGCAGAAAGTCCGCTCCAATTATAAATGGCACCTATGTTCTGGGGTTGCTAGCTGTTGAAAATATGAATGCGCCTGTATACCGTGAAGGGCCCAAGGAAGCCGAGTATTCTGAACCATGTCAATTCACAGATTTATCACATAGAACAAGACATAGGTCTACCACCACAAATCGCACGTCAAGCCCACTTTCAGAAATATCTCTTAACTCAAATTCGTCTATTCGCAAGTCTTATGTGTGTAATCAGAAGTTATTTCTTTTCCCTCACACCCAATCTCCCCTTACTCACTTGATAGCCCCTCGACATGTAAAAAATGAAAGACCGAGGGTAGCGCAGGACCTCAGCAACGCTAAGTCATCAGAGCCTATCTGAGCAAGACCAACGATCAGTTAAGAGTCCTTATCAAGCTACTTTGCAGCATCCAGCCTCTACTTATAGAATGTACGCAGTAGAATGATGCAGAAAACACGATTGCTTTTCGGAGACATGCATGCGAGAGGGGGGTAAGGAAAGGCAGCAGGGGGCGAATCACTTTTGAGGTGGGTTGTGAGCGAAGTTAACGCCCTTCTCGATGTTGCCTTTCAGGCCCTCGACGCAAGCCTTAAGCAGGGTCTTCTCGTTTTCATCGACGCTTGTAAGCACATTGATTGCCTTCTCGGCACCGTTGGGCTGGCTTTCTGTCAGTCACGCTCAGAGCACTGAAGAAATAGAGCTTACCCCAAGTTCAATGGGAACGGAGAAAAAGTCGCAGCCAGTCTCCTTGGCAATTTCCTCGCCACCTGGAACGCCCGGGAGGTAAACGAAGCTGGGCTCGACAAGGCCTTTCTCGCCCTTCACGGCCCTGATGACCTTCTCGGCAAAGCTGTTGGTGGTCAATTGCAGCCCTGAAGCACTCATATATTTGACTCACCGGAAGCCAGCATATGCCATAGAGAGGGTGGCGGAACCTGCGCCATCCTTGGCCTTGACAACCTCGTCACCACCGAATTGTACGCGCTTAACTAGATCAGCCATCTTATCTTCTGGGATTTTCACCGGAGGCTTCGCCTGGCTGAATAGGGGCACAATTGTCTCTCCAGAGTGACCCCCAATGACCGGGATTGTGGTTTCTGACGGGCTCTTTGCTCCCGTAATCTCGCCAACAAAGGTCTCCGCTCGAACAACATCGAGAGTTGTAACACCGAAGAGGCGTTGGGGGTCGAAAACGCCTTTGGCCTTAAGAACTTCGGCGGCAATTGGGACAGTTGAGTTGACAGGGTTGGAAATAATGAGGATGTAGGCTTTTGGGGCTACTTCTGCGATGACTTCAATGAGGCCCTTGACGATACCGGCATTGATATTGAAGAGGTCGTCACGAGTCATGCCTGGCTTACCTGTGCAACGCGGAGCAATTAGCAGCCCTTCGTCATGCTTGTAACATCCAGGTGTGCTTACGTGGGATGCCAGCGGGAATGACAATGATGTCTGCATCCTTCATTGATAATTTGGCACCGTCATCCTTTGGTAGATAGCCAGAGATTTTCTAAAATTCCATCAGCCTTCGAACTACGTCTCGATGTCTACTAGGAAACATACAGCTGGCGTTGAGATATGAGACAGGTCGGCTGCGACGCCTGGAGTGTTGACAACATCATACAATGACAACTCATCGATGAGTGGGCAGACCTTAAGGAGGAGGGACAATGGCTTCGGGATCCAGTCAGCTTAGCTTGTAATGACAATTGTCTCTTGAACTAATTCTTCACCTGTCCAATTCCACCAGAGGCACCAGCAACAACTAAAATCTTGTTAGAATAGCTGAAGTTCCGCCATATCTTGTGTATGGGAGATTCCTCATACCAGCTTTGACCATGTTTGAGATTGGTAACGTCGAGAAGCTGCAAAGCGGGGTATACTGTCAGTCCTGGTCTTCGAAATGCGTTAATTTAGAGTTAAGTTGATTGCACACCTTTCAATGAATTTTTTACGCGTTTCAGATAGCTTTAGGAGGCAGGAGCAGTCAACATATAGCCTGAAAAGTCTCTGAAGGTTGCGCACAAAAGCAACGTGGGGTGTTTGAGCTTTCCGTACCTGTTTAAGCGGTTGCCGTAATCCGAATCTGAATGCGGGGCAGTCAGATACCTCCAAGGTAGATAGTAAATACCTCAACAGGAAAAAAAGGAAACAATTTAAACTACAATTCTAATGAGAAAGAGATATTCCTGTATTTATACTATTTTGAGACATTCCGGACTAGGCTCAACAGTACTGACAGCGGTGTTCCTGTCCGAGGATTTTAGTGGCTGTCGGGGAGGATCGGATGAGTTACACATGTAAAGAACGATATTCGCCGAACTCTACTTCAGTATCACATGTTTCCAAGCCTAAAGGGACAATCGCGACGTTCAAGGATCCATGGTATATACTTCATATGCTCAATTCGCTATGGCCGAGCTAGCCTTCCTTCCCATCCTCGAGGGATCATCTCCATGACCCTAAGGAAAATGCAAGTAGAAGAAGCCACATCAAGTCCATATCGTGTACCAGAAGCATTCGATCGTTTTTCTAAGCGTGCGCTCGAAATTGGAGGTGTATTTGCACTCGAGCAAACAAACAGTCATCCCCCAAGACCATCCTCACGTATCCTTCTCAGCAGCCGCCTTCTTTGCCTTAGATCCACGCAGCTTCTTCTCCGGGCTCTCTTTCACTGGCTTTTGTGACTTGCGAATAGCGCTGGCACGGGCAACAGCTGCCTGACGCAGGTCCGCTCTATAACCGTTCTTGGCCACATTATTTGCGATTCCCACGTGAATCCTGTACAGATAAGTTCTATTAGCGGGCGGTCTGGTGGTGGAAAAGCTTAAAATTGGCAACTCACTTGCGCGAGCTCTTATTGTCGCCAAAGGTAATCTTATTCTCATTGTGGGCTGGTCGCTGGATGTGCTTCGTCTTCTTGGTGATCAGAGTGACTCCGCCCTTATCGCCTTCTGCTGGGATGACTCCGACAGCCTGTCCTTCTCATCAGTATAGTTCAGGCGACAGTATATCCCCTGTCGATTATCTCTAAGAAACTGGTTCTTGCTTACTCGGTCGTTGACGAATCCAGCGTACTGTATTTTTTGAATTAGCTTCGTAGCCCACTTCATCTGTCTGCTGAGAGACGTACTTTACGGGAGTGAGTGTTCATGAGATTGTAGGGGTCCCGCGAGAATTGGACACCTCCGCCAGTCTTGCGCTTGACTAGAAAAGAATTCTGGTTTCCTGGACTTGAATTCAGTTTCACAATCTCCTGATACCAGCCATTAATCTACGGGACTTACGGGCAATCTCCCAAACCAAGTCTGCCGAGACTTGGCTCGAGTGGTGATGGTGCTCGTGAGGCATCTTGTTGTTGAGATTCTTGTGTGAACGTAGAATATCAATTTTATTGCCCAGTTACTCCGAATATTTGACTCTACAATTGTGTGGGAACTTTCAGCCAATCACAGGAGATTTGACGAGAAGCATACTAAATTAGAAGCGGGTACTAGTGACGAATCTTAATGCCTGAGGCATATCGTCGAGACAACCGAGCTGTCTCAGGCGGTCGTCATGCCTCTCCCTAAGGCCTTGCAGTTGATGAACACGCATAGGACGAGGTGAAGTCTCGCGATTAGATTATGAGCTCCAACGATTTTTACTACACCTACAGCTCCAGTGCCATTCATTTGTCCACAGGACCCCTCAACGCGAAAACTCCCCTGGGCGTTTTACTGCCATTCTCTCCACGATCCTTCAAAATGTACATCTTCTACACGATATCTTTCTTCCTTATCATTCTCTCGACAGGTAATTTCCTCCATAACAAACTTCTCTACATCTCAAACTAATATCCCTTTCCAGTCCTTTATCTCACCCGCTCTCGCTGGCTCCCCTTCCTACCACATTCAATCCGAAATTTCTCGCTCCAACCCTCCTCTCTTCCTTTCAGCCGCTACTTCTATACGCCGATCCCCACCTCCTTTAGCAGTGACATGGATGCCGGGCTCTCCTCCTCCTCCTTTGACCTCTCCGGTAATGTTTCTGGAGGCGACAGTCGCGCCGGCCTCGACGACAACGCAAAGCGTGAGATCCAAAAGATCATGAAAGGCAGCTGGATCAGGGCGCCGATGAGCTTTGATGAGGCGAGACGGGTCTATATGGAGCGCAGACTTGAGCAACAGGGCATTGGAAGGGATGGGTTACCGAGGGATCCGAAATTCGTCAGCTTCTCGTAGTGAGCCTGTGGAAGAACGGTTGCGGTGCTGTACTGGAAAGATTATATGCGCACTCAGATGGAGCCTATTCGGTGTCTTTGAATTTAATGTCATATATCTTGAGGAGCTGTGCTAGGCGCCGGCCTCCCTTAGATTCCTGCTAGTAGTGTTTCTGTGGCGTTAGGCATGCAAAAGGCGTTGTGGTTTGTATCTTGACTACATATCTCTGAAACGGGGGGCGAGAATGCCGTTTATCATGTTAAGATATGCAATTGATTCAGGTGATTACTCTACGCATTCATATGCTAAAAGAACGAAGTCATATGTAGCCGCTTGTGATTTGCTATGGAATTCCTCTATCAACCTTTGCCATGCCATGCAATACCAGTTAAGCCAACGCCGACCAATGCCGCTAAATGCTAATATGTGAATTATATTCGACGTCCACAGGATAAAGAACTTCAACTATGCCATATCTTTACCGCTGTATGGAGAAGGCAAATGGAATTTACGGCTTCGGAACAATAGACTTGATCTGGAACGTAGCACCTGGCAGCTCCGAAGTCTCCGCTTGAACCGTGGCATTGATACCCATACTAGCAAGAGCGCCGCGGATAATGCCACATGGGAACCAGAGGAACTGTATAGATGCTGTCAGCATATACAAGGACAGAACTCATTAGAAGGGATATATACAGGCTGAGCTCTAACAACAGCTTGTCCGCCAGCTTCCGTACTCATGCGGGAAAAGGGCCGGAATGAATTGTCTGTGAGGACATAAACGCCCTGAAGAACGCATTAGTATGTGCTTACACGTATACCCTTCATATCCGTCCTGTGCTTTGAGCATTGAGGGGAATCGGAAAGGTTCCCTACCCGATGATTCGTCTTCAAGTTGTCAATCTGCTTCCTAAACACCAGCATCCATAAGTCCTTACATAGAAACTTGATCACGTCCAGCGTATCCGTGAAGCGTGGGCGGTCGCGGGAAAACCTATCTCACAGAATTGTATCATCAGCACATACTCCTTGTACGCCAATGGAACATCTCCGCCCTGTAGACAGCCTCTCGCTCGCTGAATCCCCAAAAGCTAGCCTTTCAACAACCATACAGATTCTCCGCTCAGTCCACGACCCCCAGCAAAGGAAAGGCGCAAGATGCGGGACATACCGCTCAACAAGACCCTGTCCAACTCTATACCCTAACATCTCTAGTCGATAAAAAACCGCATCCCTCTCCTCATCTTCATCCAACTTCGACTGTGCCAACCCCCCCCCTCCACCTCCAGCAGCTTTCTCTGTCCCCCCGGCTCCACCAGTGGTACTTCCCCCCCCCCTCTCGCCATCAGCCCGCCCAGCCCCGCTCACTAACACACTCTCTGAGCGAACCCCCGTCTGTAGCTCATTCGCAAGCCGATATGTCATAGGCACGAGCTCAATCAGTAGTAAATCCAGACATGAGCTGTTCAAGAATGTGGCGCCCGGGTCGGACGCGTTGTAGGGCGGGAGAGGGCTATCGAAGGACATTGTTTCGAGCTTGTGCGTGTCATGGGGGAGCTTGAATTGCGGTTTTGCGCGGGGTCGTACGGCGGAGGATTTAAGCTGGAAAGAGGAGATCGACAAGCGAAGCGAGGGAAGGCTGAGATGGGAAGGCTGCCAATTTTCATTGGATTCACAATTGGGTAAAAACTTTTCGGGATTTTTGATCCAGCTTCTCTATACAATGCAGTGAGTAGCTAAAAAGAATCACCTTTTATCATGAAACTCTAAAAAATTATATCTAGCGGGCATCTCAAATATATCGAGTGCTCAGCTTGCCCTCCCTGCTCTCAACTCCTTTAAGGCGGTCTTTCCTTTCCTTCCCCATTAACGCCTCATTATTCCGTTATGAAACTCGCCGACCATGCAGAATATGATACAAATAAAAAGTCTACCTAAAGCAGAGTGGTATTTCGGTATGACTGCATATGGTAGCTCAATTCTTATCAGCTGAGCTTCATGACCATATGCTTCGAAGACATATAAAAGGATGTCTAGGAGCCATTAAAGCCACTGCGTCCATTAATCATGCCATGCGGCACTGTATCATTTGGACCACTGCGTGCAGTAACCATGCTCTGCGGCGTGCTATAGCCTGTGAATTGCCGTTTAGGGGGTCTGGAGACTGGCAAATCGTCATCGTCGTCACTTAATGTAAGGTCGATGATCTGAGAGGCGGGACGCTTGCTACTGGTTGATGCATGCGTAGACGCTGCGGAAGCTGAAGCTTCCCGGGAAGACATTGGTGGAGTCCTGGTTGAACTAACGGATGGTACTGGTGTGCTGACCGTTTTTAGTGCTTGAACTCTAGAGTCTTTGATCTCAATAAGCTCATCATCATCGCTTCCGAAGCTTGTGTTATCGTTTTTTAGAGAGGAAGCCTTGCTATGGTGAGACCATCTGCCATCAGGTTCGATTGTGACCTGCTCGACCGACCGAGATGTGGTGGAGAGAATGTTCTGCACATACCTAGTACAGATTAGCAGTAGTCGCTTTACGTGTCAGCGTGGTAAAGCATACTCATCAACTGCAAGACTTTCAAAAGGGGCTGGAGTGTTGCAAATAGGACATGACCAGGTGGGGCCTTGTTCTTGCAGTTGCAGATACGAGGTGACGTCGAAACATTGAGTATGACGGCATGAGGTGGAGCGGCATGGTAGATTTATTCTAGAATAAGACAATGGGCATTTCAATGATAGAACGGTGGAAGTTGCAACAATATCAGGATCTCGAGCTTTCGTCAACACTGGTGAGCAATGCATGATTAGCGTGATATTGTGCAACGGGATGCTGTTAGACTTTACTTTCTCTGATGACGCTGTCTTTTGAGATTCTGTTGCCTGCCTCCAGTTTCTTCGCAAGATCGGCTACAGGAACTGTCCTAACGACAAAGACCATCATGTAGAATTTCTATAGTAAAATGTCAGCTTAAATCTCAGAGCTTGTATGGCGCGTGGTGAATGGAATTCCGTCTCGGGCAATATCAGAAATTAGGGAGGGTGGGAGCTAGCAGCTAACTTGTAAAATTTGGCCACCTGCCTTTTGTGTAAGAGCATAGGTCATTTCGATATTATTGGCATAAGCTGTCTGTCTCAGGCGAAGAGCGTCAGTAATGTCAACTGGTCTTGTTGAGCCAGCTCTGTTCTTCAGGCCACGCAGATTAGCTCTGATCTCTCCTCCATTGACCTTAATCTCCGATTGATATGGAAAGCCAATATCATGCTTCACATGCCCTGCATCTGCTTCGCAAGCGAACACCATCACACGAAGTGTTTTATCATTCTGAACATTCTGGAGGATAACATGATCCATTGATTTGACCTGTATTCCAACAGTGTGCCTGTGCTGTGCCATAACTTGAAATCGTCAGCTTCAGAGGTCTTTGACCTAGGAATAACCACCCACCTTCGCACAGCTTGGTGTCGCCGAGCTGCTGTAGGATGGTATAGAAAGGGCTGGGCTTGAATTGGATATCTGGTAATGTTAGATTGACCTGTTACGAAGCTCACGACCTAAAGGTGACTCACTCATCCCTGAGCGATAGACCATTGGGAAGGCACCATTGTGGTAGTTATTGGCCATACCGCTATTGGATGGGCCAGAAGGAGAGTTCTGGTAACCCCCATATCTCGGGTTTGCCTGGAGAGTTTGAATCTGATCAGGATGTTCGAGCATCGCCTTGACTCGCTCGAAACCGGCAATGTCACCAGCAGCTACGTATCTTCTAATATCTTTCACATAGTCCAAAATTAGCACCTTGTGACATTCGCGGCCGAGGGGCCTATATGCCACGGGAAAGGGATGAATACTCACTGTCACAAATACGGTTCTGTAATTCAGCCTTGACACCGGCAGATGCTAGACCTTCAGCTTTGCAAATGGCTGCCAAGATCTTGTTCAGCATAGGACTACTCTTGACGAGGCGAAAGAGAGGGTCAGGATCGAGGAGACCACCGCCCATCGAGGCCATTTCTGAGTGCGAGGACTCTACTTGAGAAGACCTGGGTTCAAAAGCAGAGACATTAGAACCGGAAAGAGCGTTCTGGTCAGATCGGCCTGTGGCACTCCTTTCCTGAAGAAACTTGTCCTTCACGCGGCTGCACGCCTTGGGGCTCCCGGATCTTCCTCTTTGCTATAAATGAGGCGGTCACGATCGGCAATTCGCGTAAATCAGTTAGGCGTTAAGTTTATCGGATGTGGGGCTGTGGATGAGATTCTGTGATGATGGAAGTTGTTCTGCAGAGGTTGCTTCAAGCTTCTAGCAAAAAGCCTCGGAGGTTTACGACTTTATTGAAGCTCAGGATCGTCTTTCGCGTGTAGTTTTCTGGTTCTTGCATTTAGGGCGACACAAAATCTCTCCTTCACACGCCGAGACTTTTCGCGCCGACGAAAAAATTATCAAGCTTTATTCACAAGACTACGAATAATCAACACTCTTAATTCACAACTTTATAATGGCTAAGAGTGCGCGTGCTAGTAAGATAAAGACGAACAATTCGAAGTTGAAGAGTCGAGTCTTTGGGCCAATTGAGACTGCCCGCACCGAGCGACTCTCAGCGAAGCTCCTGGAGCTGGCCTCTCAGCCAAAGAAGACCGAAAAGGATTCAGATGATATGGTTATAGATATTGAAGGAGGTATTTAGAATCTTCTACCAAAATAGCCACAATTATCTAACCAGCTTGCAGAGCCCGAAGAGATTGTCACTCAAGCGCGAGTGACGGATGTCAAGGAAGCTGACGGTATGGATACATGGATATGACTATGATATGTACGAGGGATCACTAACTCTTATGTTTTATAAGATATGGAGGTCGACCAGTCCGTTGTTAAATCCTCAGCAAGGTCCAAGACAAGCAGGGGCCGAATACAGAAAAAGAAAAGCAGTCGTTCAAAGGCATCAATTGTATTTCCGAAATACAAATCAAGGCGGAAGAGGTAGTTAGTAGGTCATGAACACAGAGATATGCATTGGGTGGTGTCGTGGGCGGCCTCTTAGATAGATATAGTCCCTAGAGTTATGTATTGCTCTCTGGTGTCATTTTGTCCCTTCTGTGAGGACAGTTGATGCATTTTCACAAAAATATTAATTTAGCTGAATTATGCATTTGACCCGGAGGAGTTCACCAAATAGATGGGTGCTTATAGGTCATATCGAAATTGAAGTCGCGGACACCCTCTTTCAATAAATTCCAGCCTTGCAAGGAGTTGCTGATCAGACACAAGGCTGACAGGGAGGCTAGACGCGCCTTCGCGTTCGCCAAAAACCCAAATTCCCAAGCTACGTTGCTTCTCCTTGATCAAGAACCAGAGACTGTATTTGAAGTCTGCACTGCAATGGCTTCACTTACAATTGAATCAGTATTAGATCCTATATTTATATCCAACACACCTTGAGTTTTTGCAGCGATCGCTGGCCCAAGACTCTTTCAATATGGCGCCTTCGCTGACTATCTTGTGCCTTGTTGTAGCTAACCTACTCATCCCAGCTGCTATCTTGACATTCGCTAGTGGTTTCTTTCCTTACAAGCCTTTTCTTCCTGGCTTATCCAAATATGAAGTCCTAGATTATGGCGAACCGCCTAGGGCGCCATTCGATAAGGTCATATTCATGGTAGTTGATGCCCTCAGGAGGTAGGGCTGGAAAGCTTTGGCATCCTTAATAGAAGCTAATACTAGCAGTGACTTTGTCTATTCTGAGGATTCAGGCTTCGAATTTACACAAAAGTACGTTTAATGCTAAAATGTGCAAAGACTGGCTTGCTAAAATATACCCTAGATTAATCTCTGATGGCTCGGCCATGCCATTTACTGCGCATGCAGCATCACCCACAATTACCATGCCAAGAATCAAGGCCATTACGACAGGATCCATACCATCATTTCTTGATGTCATCTTAAACTTTGCTGAATCGGACACTACATCAACGCTTGCTACTCAAGATACATGGCTTGCTCAGATGAAGGCGAAAGGGACGGGGAAAATGGTCATGTATGGGGATGACACCTGGATAAAACTCTTCCCTGGCAGCTTTGACCGAATGGATGGCACTTCTAGCTTCTTTGTTGCGGTCTGTCCTACATCCGCATATTTAGAAAAGCTTAGCTGAATATAAATTAGGACTTTACTGAGGTCGACAATAACGTGACTAGACATGTGCCAGAAGAACTAGGGAGTGATGATTGGAATACAATGGTCCTTCATTACCTCGGTCTTGACCACATAGGCCATAAGGCTGGCCCTCGAAGGTCATATGATCGTCGACAAGTAACTTCTAATGAGCTAACAAGTTTGCAGCCCAAATATGATTCCCAAACAGCGCGAGATGGATGGCATTGTCCAACAAGTCTATACTGCGATAGAGAGTCATGAATATCTGAAGAACACACTCTTCGTCATATGCGGGGATCATGGAATGAATGATGCCGGGAACCATGGGGGATCGGCACCAGGAGAGACATCACCTGCTCTAGTTTTCATTTCTCCTAAGTTGAGAAATATCTCTGCTGGACAGCAGAGTCCTCTTGAGAGCAAGGAAGACTTTCAATACTACTCTACCATTGAACAGTCTGACGTTGCGCCCACACTCGCAGGCCTGCTCGGTTTTCCAGTCCCACGCAATAATCTTGGAGTGTTTATTGCAGATTTTCTACCTTTTTGGCCGAACCGTACGAGTATTTTCCTTAGATATGACCGAAGTGTGGCTGACAGGACTTAGAAAGAGACAGAGTTCAGATACTATTGCGAAACGCAAAGCAGATACAAAATATTGTCACTGCAACATTCTCAGTGTCCTTGTTCGATGAGAGCGAGCCTGCGTCAAGCTGCTCTGATTCAAGCATCGAATGCCTCGGGTGTGAGTGGGCACTGATATCGCAAAGATTGAGAAAAGTCCAGCCAGGCTCTGATGAAGGCTTGGAGGAGCTGCTTATTGCTCTAGCAAAGGTAGTCTTATAACATTTCAGAAGGAGTTGCCGCTAATAGTCAATAGTGGTCGAGAGATGCTCAAAAGATTATGAGCAGCACGGCTAGTAATTATGATATGTTCAAACTCACAGCGGGGCAAGTCCTCTCCTCCCTGGCAGCTGTGCTGGCCCTAGGAGCAGCTATACCGGCCCTAACACAGTCTTTCGTATCCACAATTCCTTTCCTTCTCATAACCATTGCTTATGGCATCATGATGTTCGCGAGCAGTTACGTTGAGGAGGAGCAACACTTCTGGTATTGGGCAACTTCAGGCTGGCTAGCTCTGCTTTCTCTCAAAGGGTATGACATAATTCACAGGAGTTGTATCTTTTTAACTATATATAGATTTTCCCGATACGCTGAGTCTTCTACTTTGCTTAACCTCGGGGCTTTCGGTTTACTAGGATCATTAAGAGTTGTCCGACGCTGGAACCAAACTGGCCAAAAATTCGCTGGGGAGCCCGATATAGCACGAACCTTCTTGTCCACACATATTGAACTCCTCTGGAGCCTCATTGCCGCTACCTATATATGGAATGCACACACGCTTAGAACCTTAGGCTTTCCCCGTCTTCCCCGTCTTACGGCCACAGTTCTCGCAGTCGTCCTCATGATCCTTGCAGTAACGTTCAAGCTCGCCTTCACAAACGAAGACGCTCCAGAGTTGATCAGTGGACGAGCGATAACGATTCTCCGTCTCTCGTCTGGCTGGGACTTGCTCACCAGGGCCAGGGCTGTCTTTCAGAGCATTGCAATCTGCCTAGTTTTCACTATCGGCTGTGAATTCATCTATGCTACTAAGCATGTTCCTGGATTGCGCAGCAGTATGCTCTCCACTCTTTGTATGGTAAATGCCACTGACAGCCCAATAGGCACAATACGGACCATTCACGACCTACTCGTTCTCCTCCTCATGACTCAATCAAGAGCCGCAAACATACCCTTACTGCTAATCTTCCAAGCCCAGCTCTCTCTCCTCGAAAATTTGAACCTCAGCCCTATTGAGATATCTACCACCTCCCTCCTCCTGCAATACGCCTCCTTCTTCGCCTTCTCTGGTTCCAACGCCATATCCTCCATAGACCTCTCCAGCGCCTACAACGGCGTAAGCGGCTACAATGTCCTAGCCGTCGGCCTCCTAACCTTTGTCTCCAACTGGAGCGGGCCCATATTCTGGACGTCCGCTACGAACATCCTGCTCCTGCGCCTTCATCGTAAGGGCGCCCAGAACGTCTTGAAGCAGCATCTGAGCTTGTTGACGCTGTTTGTGACGATCAGTCTTGTGGGTGTGATGGTAGCTTGTACAGTCTTGAGGACGCATCTCTTTATCTGGACGGTCTTTTCGCCGAAATATCTCTACAACATGGCATGGGCTTTTGGCCAGCACTTGCTTATTAATGTTGGGCTAGGAAGCTTCCTGTTCTGGCTTGGTTGTAGATAGTCGGTGCCTCATATGTACTATTCCCAGCACTCAGATCAGACTGCTAAACAGCTCATCAATTGCATCGCGGTGCTTTTTTTTCCGTTTTTTCTTTGCCGGCAACTTCTCTGTCTCCGCCGACACTGCCTCGCTCTCTGACCTCATGTGTTTCTTCTCGTCCTCCTTAATCTGTGCCTCTTCAGTTTGCATAATCTCCTCTCTCAGCAGCGGCACTCCTAAATCCTCCTCTCCAGCATGCATATCCTCGCCTTCCTGCCGTCCCATCTCCTGCACCTGACTCACGTCAACCTTTACATCTACCACCTCCCCTTCTCCCTCTCCCTCTCCCTCCCATCCCACCACTCTCCCCAGCCGCCCCAGCGTCCCCACCAACATCAGCCCCAAAGCCGCATACTGATTATCCCCCACAACCCCCGAGAACGCAATCCAACACCTCGGGATCAACCTCTCTTTTAAATACCTTAGCCTTTCTCCCATCTCCTTCTCAACTTCCTCTTCGCTCCTTTTTCCTGCACCCCTTCTCCGGCCCACCGCATGCCCAGGGGCAGCATTCTTCCCTCCAGCCGAGGAGGAGTCTGTATCTAGAAGTCGACGCAGGTTTCGACGTAGGAGACTCAGTTCCTTCCACCATCGCGAACGGCGGTGTTGGTTTTTGTTCCTATGGTATGCTAAGCTGAGGATGCTGAGTATTTGCAAGAGTTCCGTACGCTGAATATCTGTGGCGTCGGCTTTCAGACGCGGTAGCGTTGAGGTCTGGAAGGGCGTTGAGGTCTTGGTGGGCATGGTTGCTGGATTGAGGAGGTGTGAGGGGGAATGGAGCATGGTTTGAATCCAGGCTCTCAACAGAGCAGCGTTCCAGAGTACGGGATCAAGCCCAGCGCCACTCAATCAATTGAGCAGTGAGTTTTCTTTCCATCTATGTTGACCAAAAGGTCGCAAAATTTAAGCCATTCTAGTTTTAAAATGCATTCTAATAGTTAACTCTTATCGAAATACATGAACCGTTATCACCACGTGACATCAACTTGTATCACGTGGATCACTTCATGACACCTAATAGCGGACTAAGAGATCTTGACCATCATTCTTATTATAATATAAAGAGGGTGCTTTAATGTCACCAGAGGCGATTAACTCAGTCCGGCACTTTAGAAGAGCATTAGTAGCCAATATATCACTTAGACAAGGCTGTATCATAATTTCATCAAGTGCAGAACGAAACAATTGTAGAGTGGGTACATCTGATATTGTCAGTCTCCTCAGAAGATATCTAATATACAGAAAAGCGAGTCTAAACTAAACTTCTCAAATCACATCTGTCTGTCATGCCATCTGTGAGACCAGTTCTAAAGCTGTAAACATATTCAGAACAAGCCCCATGATGTGTCAACTTTAGACAAAAGGGATGAGTGTCGGTTAAACTACAATTGAAGGTCCGGCGAATCATGCCAGCCTCCAACCCACTCAAAATCACCGAGATCCGAAACTCTGTCTTTGCGGTAGTTATGAAAATGTTGGTAATCTCGGTCCTTTACCCAAGGACATGCCCTAGTCCGATTGTTGTGCGCCTTATCCCTGGAATCCCAAACACCCGCCCCAAATCCATTGAAGCCAGTTGAACCTGTGGCTCCCGTATTTCGCCGTCCCCGCCATTTATCTGGAGACTTGTCCGATTTTGATCCACCGGTGTAAGCTCGTCGACGATCTCCCAACGCCGCCCACTTGTCCATAGTAATTCTCTTGGGTGGCGGTGAGTAGCGAGGTGGAGAGTAATGCCGAGCCTCCGTGGTATCTTGAAAGAAAAATCCATCATTAACAGTGTCACTATCAACATCGTTGCTGGGAGATTGACTAGCATCGGTATCCAGCGACTTCAAATTTACAAACGAGCTCTTCGACTCAGACAGAGTCTCCCGACGAACTGTAACATCATCTGCATTGCTCTCATGGGAGTACGTTCTGGCGTTCTGAGCTTGCCTCTCCTTGAGGACGTTCATTTCATGTTCATCACCAGTATCCTCATCGTACATCTCACTCCAGCTCTTCGAGACCATATCATTCTGACGTCCAAAAATGGTTGACATCGACGGCACAAGCTTGGGTCTGCTCATGGTAATAGGTAGTGATCCCGAGATAGGCGTCAGGTCTGCATGTAATGCAGAGGTTTTCTTGCCTGGGCGATGGAGTGCCAATGAACTCATTGAAGCTGCCAAAGATGATTCCAAGATGGATGACATGGACGGAGTCTGACCACTAACCGAGAACCAGTCCTTGTTGCTATTTTCAGAACTCGGAAAGAGATCTTCCGTATAGCTTTCAGTATCCTGAATAACAGAGAGTTGTCTAATCGCCTGGGGTGGACTCGCATGCAGGTGCTTGGCCCATGGGAATGCTCCTTGATCAACTTGTGGACTTTGAATTGATGGAGTTCTCAAAGGCTCCCGGTTGGCACTAGCGATTGTTGGGCGTCCTACGTCAAGGAAATCATC
>Ga0335072_10006512_pt1 | contig 17048 bp, 14 predicted proteins | sample Lox_Sample_21_FD_206725 | JGI IMG/M metagenome (GOLD analysis project Ga0335072, IMG submission 206725) | Soil microbial communities from Loxahatchee National Wildlife Refuge, Florida, United States - Lox_Sample_2.1 | ecosystem: Environmental > Terrestrial > Soil > Wetlands | place: USA...
CAACTGCGTCAGCCACCCCAGCTGGGGACAATGCCTCGAAGCCGCCGCCAAGATCGGCCTCGACGTCGCCGCCGTCGCCACCGGCGGCGCCAGCGAAGGACTCGAAATCGCCGGCGAAGAAGCCGCGGAAATCGCCGCCGAAGACGCCACAGAAGACGCCGCCGAAGACGCCGGGGCCGACGCCGTCAGATCATGCGGCAGCAGCTTCACCGCAAGCACCAAGGTGCTCCTGGCCAGCGGCGCCGCCGTCCCCATCGCCAGCCTCACACCCGGCGACAAGGTCCTCGCCACCAACACCAAGACCGGCAAAACCCAGGCCGAGCCCGTCACCGCGGTGATGGTCCATCACGACAGCGACCTCTACAACCTGACCGTAAGGGCCGGGCACCGCATAGCGATCATCCACACGACCCGGAACCACCTGTTCTGGGACCTCTCACAGGACAAGTGGATCAAGGCCGGTTCCCTCAGGCACGGGGACCACCTGCGCACCCCTGCCCGCGCCACCGTTACCGTGATCGGCGGACGTGCACCGGCGGATGCGGTCGGCTGGATGTGGGACCTCGCTATCCCCGGCGGCAACGACCACGACTTCTACATCGACACTTCGGCCGGATCTGTCCTCGTCCACAACGACAGCTGTCCCCTGACCAACCCTCAGGCGCAGGACATGGCTAAGCGTGTCGGCTATCGTCGGACGAACTACACATCCAGCGGGCAGACGGTCTTCACGAATGGCAAAACCTATATTACTCAAGATATCACCTCTCACTCAGGAGGTTTGTGGAAGATGGCCCGCACGGTAGCGGAGCTCGGTAGCAAGACGACTCGCATGGGTACATATGATCATGATCTCAACTATATTGGGCCTTAAGGATGAATGGCAACCAAGATTCATGGCGCTACTGGTCGGTCGACCTACCCGGGTTGAATCACTCCTCTGCTAAAGAAGTGTTGGAGTTCGCCCGTCACTCGAAAATATCGCAATACGGTTCTGTAGTTGATCCGCATCAGTTCCTCACGCTTCATTTTGATAGGCAGACTGTCGAATCTATATATGCAGTGCTATCGCGGATCGCGCGTCCTGAGGAAACCGACAATGAATCCGTCTCGCCCGAGGTAATTGGCTTTCGCGACTTGCTTGAAGAGTGGCTAGATTATTCGGTAGAATAGGTTTACTTTCTCTAGTGTACGAATGTGCATTTTCGCAGATTCCTGTTCCGTCGACCGCGACGTTCGTGAACGTGAATCTCATGCTCCCTATCGTGGCAGGGCCACCGAGGGTCGCCGGTGCCTCCGCTGCTGTCAAACCGGGGCCACGCCGTCAGGCGCAGATCATTGGTTGTTACGCGCCGCGCCTGCGAATCGATTCGTCGGCAGTGGAGAAGGGCAATTCGAATATGAATTCGCCTATCTTGAATTGTGTGAACAGGCGGGCTCGCGAAGATCATTCTCGGGGGCACTTTGGGGGGCAGATTGCCGTCGATGAGGGCTGGTCCGGGCCAGCCGCTGCTTGCGTAGGCTGGCGTCCGCCCTGGTCAGGCGGCATATGGCCAGGTCAGGAAAATATGTCGGTAGTTGATGGTAAGGAGAAGGTCTGCGGTTCGATTCCGTAAGGGGGCTCGCAGGTGAGAGGCTTGCTGGCGTGTTGTACCGCGGACTTGTTTTGGTCTGGGGGCAATCCGGGGGGCAGTGTCAGGCCTCGGGACACCTTCTTCCGGCGGCGGAAAAGGTGCGGCGCTCCCGTCGGCGATGCTCGTAGCCAGTCTCGCTGGTTCGATGGGCGACGATCGCCGGGCTTCTTGCCTGGTCAGGATGGCAGCTTAGGTACTCGGTCCTTGTCATCACCGCCATCGGGACGCTGATCCGGGGGCAGGGTGGTCAGTTCTTGGTGGCGCGCTGGCACTCCCGGATCGCCTGGTTCGGCGTGCCGGGGGATGCATGGCGAGGTGGGGTGCTCTGGCTCGCGGCCGCGGCTGCGGGCTTGATCAGGTGCTGCGGTCTTCAGAAGAATCCGAGGTTGGGGATGAGCTTTGCGGCGGCATCGATGATTTCCGCGGCGGTGCTGAGTGTTTCCGCTGCCTCCGCCGGGCTTGCCTCCTCGGTGGGGTGAAGGGGTACCCCAGCTCGTTCCTCCTGCGGCGCAGGCCGCCGAAGGCGCGCAGGGCCGGGCTGAACTGAGCCTGGATGACTTCCTCGGTTGCGTAGTGATCGCCGGCGGTCGTGGGCCGCAGCCCCTGCTGCGCGAGGAGCGCGACACACGCCTGCCGCGCCGCGTCGTAGGCGAGAACGACACTGCTGTCGGGAGCCTGCTCCGCGATGGCCCGTGCCGCCAGGCTGAAATCTTCGCTTGCAGCATGCCACCAGGTTGTGACAATTCTTGCTTGCCTCCAGACGCCCGGGTGCACGACAGCTTTGTTGGGGATGATCTTGGTCGCCACGATGGCCTGGGTGTCTGAGTCTTGCTGTCTGTCAGATGGCGGGGCGCAGCCGGGTCGGCGGGTTGGTGGCTGGCCAGAGTTCGTCCCAGCGGCCGCTAGCATGCTGGCAGCGCAGGGCGATGATGCTGGCGGCGCCGCCGGTGGTCCAGTGCATGCCTGACTGCTTGGCGCGGTGGGCCACGATCGCGTTGATGCTGCCTTCGATGGCGCCCGAACCGGTGAACATGCCGAGCTTGCGGAAGTCGGCGTAGCGCATCCGGTGGGCGTTGTTGCGGAAGTAGCGGAGCTTTCGTTCCAGGTCGCTGGCCTTGACGTCGGCCAGCGGGTACTGGCGGGCGGCGGTGATGATCGCCTTGATGTTCCCGGCGTCGAGTTCGGCGCCGCGTTCGGCAAGCCACCGCGCCGGGTCGGGGGTGATGAAGGCCAGGTGGGCGGCCAGGTCGGCCAGGTGCTCGCGGGCGTGCCAGATGTCGGTGATGTGGGTGGCGTGCGGGTAGAGCGCCCCGGCCATGGACCAGATCCAGGCCGCGCCGTCACCGATCGCCACGACCTGGCGGAAGTTCTCGCCGCCGCGGCGCAGGTACTCGGCCTCGACGAGTTCGGCGAGGGCGTCCTTGCCGTCGAAGGTGGCCACGTAGCTGGAGGAGCCGGGGTCGGTCACCGGGTTGCCGTCGTCGTCGAGGGCGGAGACGGTGAACAGGCGGGCGAGCTTGATCTCACGGGTGCCGGCCTTGCCGTCCTCGCCTTTGCCGGGCCGGCCTTCGGTCTCGCTGGGGCGGACGGGGACGCCGGTGCCGTCGACCTCGACATACAGCATGTCGGGGACGGGTTCGGGCGGGGGCAGCGGGCGGAGGACCCGGGCGCGCAGCAAGGCGGCCTCGGCGGCGCCGGCCTTGCGGGCGGCGGCGCCGGATGCCTCGGCGGACCGCTCGACGGTGCGGGCGTTTACCACGACCCCGGCCAGGTCTTTCACGAGCGCGGCGGCCGTGCCGAACGGAACCTCTGCGCCGGCCCGGGCGATCATCTCCGCCAGGCCCGGCGACAGCGACGTCCTGGCCACCCCGAGCTGCTCATCGCGCGGAGCGAAACCGTGCTCGCATTCGGCGCAGTGATACCAGGCCCGCGCCACCTGCACCCGGCCGAGCACCGTGCTGACCGTCTTTTCCCGGCGGCCGGCGTAGCCGGCCTGGTGACCGGCACGGCACTTAACGTGCGGGCCGGCGTACCCGTCATCGCCGCTGGCCAGCACGGCCTCCAGCAGCCGGGCGCCGGCCGCGGCCAGCGCGGCGCGCATCGCCTGCTCCAGCACGCCGAGCCCGGTCCCGGTGCCGAGCAGCCCGGCAGCTACCGCGGCCAGCTTGCCTACCTCCGCGGCGGCGATCTGCGCGAGCTGCGCTGTGAGCCCCCCCTTTCCCCCTCCGCTGGAGGGGGCGCCGCCTGGCCGGCCACGGGCCGGGCCGCGCAGATCGCCTCGCTGACCTGGCTCACCTCCTCCACCAGGGCCGCGAACCGCTGATGCTCGGCCACCTCACGCTCGGCCTTCTCCAGCTCCGGCCCCGGTTTCAGGTGCACATTCACCGTCTTCCCGCCGATGCGGCGGGTCAGGTTCCACTGCGGCCCGTGGCCGCGGTGCCCGGGCTGCGCGCAGGCGCAGTTCGGCTTGCCGCATTTGCGCCACACCGCGTTCAGCGCGCCCCGCCGGAAGTCGCCGACCTGGGAGATCAGGCCGAACAGCTCGGCGCGGCGGCGCTCCAGCCACGCCAGGTCCCGGCCGGAAAGCTGCTCGGACATGCCCGCCTCCAACTGAGTGACAGCATCACTCAGGCTAGCGGCGCAACCTGCACAAACCAAGCACCCTCACGATTCAGTCGTGCACCCCAGACGCCCAGTGTCCGGACCGGGATGTGCCAGGGCGCTGTGGTCGCCGTCCGCAACGCGGTGACACGCCGGTCTTCGAACCACGCGTGGGAGTCGGCCGTGGCCCGCGGCACTTGTCACCGACGTGCAGTTGAAGCGGAACGGTCTCGGCAACGCCGCTTGCTTGTGACCTAGGCGACGAGGGCGAGCCGTTCCTCTGGGACGAGGCCGCCGCGCCCAGCTCCGGGCCGAACTCGACGCGTTCTTCTTCCGCCTGTATGGCATCGACGACCGGGAGGACGTTGACTCCATTCTGGAGATGTTCCAGACCGAGACCGGCGGCCTGAAGCGCCACGAGATCAGAGACCACGACGAGTACCGCACCAAGCGCTTGGTCCTAACCGAGTACGACCGAATGGCTGCCGCCGATGCCGCGGGCGTTCTTGTGTCTCCACTCACGCCACCGCCAGGTCAGGGGCCCGCGTCACCCGGCTAGGGGAGGCGCGAGCACCCAGTCGGGCGGTGGTTGACAGATCAATGAGGGGGTTGCTCCTCGCTGCGTGGCGTGATGGGCTGGCGGCCGTGCTCAGAAGGGCAGGCCATACCGCGATGCGGACGCCATGGTCGGCGCGCTTGCTACCCTCCAGCATCAGGTCAGGCTTCGAATCGCGGGATATTTCTCGAGAATGGCCTCCTACGAAGCGACGGGTCACTATTGTCTGGTACGTTGACCAGCAAGACTTCTTCGGTCAGGGCATTAGTTGATGTTGCAATGGTGCGACTGACTAGGCAGAATGGAGCGGGCAAAATGCACCTAGTGCCAACCTTTTCTGAGAAGACCCCTGCAAATGATTCCGATAAGTTGCAAAATATATCGCCCAAGGATCACGAGAACACTAATTGGGTTAAGAGTTCCTTGAGCACGTATAACGGTACTTGTGTCGAGATAGCACAGTTGAGCAGCAACCGTGTCGGCATGCGGGACACGAAGGATCACGGAACTGGGCCGATCCTAGCCTTTAGCCAGAGGGAATGGAGCGCTTTTCTTGCTGGAGCAAAGGCCGGCGAGTTCAACCTTTGATCGAACCGATCATAATAGGCGGCCCATTGCTATACTTTCAGCAAAGGTTATATTGCCGTGGCCGTAAATCACAGGCTCGACTCTGGATTGTTAACTCAGCCTGGTTCAGATCCGAGGTCTCGGCGCATAGCACCCGCTAAGGCCTCTCCTTCTTCTGCAACGGCTCCGATATCTTCTTCAGTTGCCTTAAGTGCGCGGCCGAAGGCGGCGTTAGCGAAAGCGTATATTGACTCAGGGGCGACGAGGGAGAGGGCAGCAAGATTATCATTGGCTACGCGTGCCGATTGAGTCGCTCTAAGCCAGATCTCTTCTCTATCTGATCGATTTTGCTTAGTAGCGATATCGTGTTCAATTTGGTCATCAGTTAGCGTGGAGAGAGCAGCAAGAAAAGCAGAATAGGCCACGCGTTTTAGAGTATCTGTCTCGCTCCGCCGACGGGCAGCTCGTTCGTCCCGAGCGATGGCAACTGATGTGTGGTTAGCCGATCTAATCCCCAGGTAACCGCCTGCAATGGCAACCACTGCGATGATGCTAGGAATGATTGATAGTTCATGCGCGGTTAACTGCATAACCGCTAATCCCTCCTACGTCGCGCCAGATTTACGGCGTCAGCTCCAAAGTCGGCCGCTTCTCGTAGCCAACTCAAATCTCTGCGATAACTTCTGACTGCCATCAGATCTGTTATCACGATGACGGCAGAAGGCGTTTCTAGTAGCACGAGATCGATCTTGTTGCCCAATCCTTCAAAATTGACATCCTCGAATATATAGTAAGACTGCACAAGAGGCACTTTCGTCTGAGCATTTGCACGGATCACGCCGATTGAGATATTGGGAAGCTCGGCGAGCTCGGCGAGATGACGAACCTGATTCCGCAATACAGTTCGTGATGACCCAGGGCGAGTCCACTTTAAGGCGGACTCGCTCAGGATAAATTCAAACTTCCGCGCAGGATCATGTATGACGGCCTGTCGCCTTATCCTGGCCTCAACCGCAGCGTCTTGGTCAGCTTTGGGAAGTGCATTGAACTCCATAACCATCTCAGCGTATCCACGCGTCTGGAGCAAGCCCGGAATCAAACCCACAAGACATGTCCGCTGGCTGGGCGAAGATGCCTCCAGCCGGCTTGCTTCGTCCTGGAGAGCCACAACGTCGGCGTGCAGCCAGTTTGGCAGCGCAATAACCTCCGAGGCGGCCGCTGCGAGCGAAAGCAATTGCTGCCTGACTCGGTCAGAGGCGCCCACCGCGTAACTCCATCGAGCCACTTCGCCAATCGAGGGGGTGACTTGCCCCGTCTCCAGCCTTGATAGGTCCGGCTCGGGAAGTCCGACCTCTTGAGCTATCTGAACTTTGGATAGGCCGGCGGCTAGTCGGATCCTGCGCAACTCTGCCGCCAGCTCACCGGTCTGAGGGCTGGGCACAGCCGGAGCGCTGTCATGTGGATCTTTTGCCGGCTTTACCTGCTGCGGGCGTTGATCTTTGTCCACCTTCTGTTCATACCCACTACAAACGCATTGGGTCATATCGACCTTCGTGTGGGGAGCTGCTCAAGCCGAGCGCGTCGAGTTTGGGTCCTACGCGGTGGGCTGACTGGGTGAACGGCCACCGTCATCGCCCGAGGCCCGAAGTAGATGTTGACGGTTCAGGCTGCGTCTAGGTGTCATGACCGCCGCTGCGCGACCGCTGGCACCCGACCTGACTGTCGCGCTGCGAGGGCTCAGACGCCACGCCCGCAGATCGACTCGTCGCAGCGGAGAACTGTTAGCCAAAAATGAATTCGCCTATCCTGAGTTGTGTGACCAGGCATGCTTGCGCAGATCATTCCGAGGGGCAGTTTGGGGGTGTCAAGGGGCAGACTGCCGCCGGTGAGGGCTGATCTAGGCTGGCCGTAGCTTGCGTATGCTGGCGTCCGCCCTGGTCAGGTGGCATATGGGCAGATCAGATTACGTATCGGTGGTTCATGGTAAGGAGAAGGTCTACGGTTCGATTCCGTAAGGGGGCTCCAGGTCAGACGCAAGTTTCGAATGTAGGACCAGGACCTCTTTTGCTGTGGGGGGCAATCGGGGGGCAGTTTCGAGGTATGCCGTGGATTCTGTCCCTGATCGGGAGAAGGTTCGCGGTTCGATTCCATGGAGCTTCGCAGGTCAGGCTAGGGTTCGGCGTCTCGTGAGGGGCTCGCCGGAACCGTCGGGGGCAGAGCCGGGGGCAGGATCGCTTCTCGGGTGGACTCTGCTTCTCGTTCTGGAGAGAATGTGGCAGCGACGCGTTTGTGGGTGCGCCGAGGCTGCGGCTGTACCTCGCCGGGCTGCTAATCAGCGCAGGCGAGCGCGAGGAATCGATCGGGCACCTGGCACGTGGTGGCTGCCGATCTCGGCGGGCGGTCTTGTGGGCCGCCTATGCCCGCGCTGAGTGACCTGCCAGCCGTGGCGGGCGAGAGCGCCGTCCTGCCCCAGTCCGAGGACTGGTTTTGCCGCGTCGAGCGCGCGTGTCCCGGGCGGGCGTGCGCCAGACCGGGCACCGCGCCGTCTGCTCCGATCGGCCGTTCGGACGCCGTGGCAAAGATGTCCGATGCTCCTGGGCGGTAGTGCTCGGCCAAGGCAGTACTCGCCTGGTCGGTCCTGCTGGGGGGATGGCGCGTTGGCAGACCTGGCAGCGGCTTACCGGAGGGCGGGCGACGGTGACCGGCGAACGCGCAGGATCTGACTTGCTCATCGCTCCCGCCGGTGTGGCGGGCGCGAGCGCTGGGATCGTTGATGGCTTCCCGTCGCGCGGGCAGCGCGATATTGGCGACTTGGGCGAGGGGTCGGTGCCGGGCCCGAGGCGCTGGATCATGTACTGGCGCTCGTCGGGGTTCCATCGCGCGGGAGCGTTGCCGGGTGTCGAGCGCTTTGCGAGCAATCGGGGCCGCATTGCAGGCCTTCGGTGCCGGAGTTATCGGGGGCTGCCCGCTGGCCTGCGGACGGGCCGGTTCCCAGGTCGATCACCTGTGCGCTCGTGTTGGTGGCGAAGACAGGGTGAGTTCGGGCGTAGTCAGCCAGTGCCAGTGCCAGCTTCGGTTCTGTGCCCGCTGGTGTCCGGTGGCTGCGGGCGAAGTCGATGAAGCTGGCGGTGAGCCGGGCCCGGCCTTCCAGCAGCCGCAGGTTCGCCGTGCCGTATCGCCGTTCGAGGGCGCGGGCCGCGTGAGGACCGGGCTTTTCGGTCAGGCCGATCATGAGCAGCTGCCCGTCCTGGCCGCGGGTCGCGATCACGCCCCGGCTTGCTGCCAGCTCGGGCTGGTAAGCGCGGGCCAGGACGGCCGGGCAGTTGAGGGGTGCGTCCTGGAGGGCGAGCAGCGGGTTTGGGCCGCGGTAGATGTTGTCAGCGAACGCGACGTACAGATCCCCAGACGAGGCGAGGTAGCTGGCGCCGTTCAGTACTGAGGTGATATCCGCATAGGGGCCGTGCTGGGTGATGAAGCTGATCGTGAGCCCAGCCGCCGGCGACACCAGGGCGGGGAGCCGTGCTGCGCGCTGGTAGCTGTCGTGACCGTCGGGGCTGAGTGCGGTGCGTGCCCATCTGGTAAACGCGTCGTAGTACCGGTGGCAGACGATCACGACTTCGGCTGGGCCGAGAGCCGAGATCTCCTCGAGTAAATGGACGATTCCCGGTCGGCCCTCGGCGGGGTAGAACTCCTTGGGGATGTACCGTGCCCAGCCGGCGATCCTGGTGCCCAGGCCGCCGGCGCACACCACGACGCGGATGACTTTGGCCCGGGTCATGACGGGACCTGCTGCGGTAGGCTGCGCCGGTGCATGTGCGCGTGACCGGCGTGGTCATCGAAGATGGCCGTATCTTGCTGCTGAACCAGGACACCGATACCGGGCGCTCGTGGAGCCTGCCGGGCGGGAAGGTCGAGGACGGTGAGACTCTGGCGGCTGCGCTGGTGCGGGAGATGCGGGAGGAAACCGGCCTGGACGTCGAGCCGGGCCGGCTGCTGTATGCCTGTGATCACCTGCCTGGTGACGGCACGCACGTGGTTCACCTGACCTTCGAGGCCCGCCGGGTCGGCGGGATTATCGGCCAGGTGACCGCTGGCCTTGATACGCGCCCGATCCGGGGCGTGGAGTTCGTCAAGCTCGCGGACTTGCCATCGCTGGGGTTCAGCCAGCGGTTCGGTGACCTAGCCATGGCGGGGTTCCCCGGAGCCGGCAGCTACATGGGACCTAAGGCCGCTATCGGCTTGTGAGGCATCCAGCGCCCGGATCAGCTCTTCGTCGATCTCGGCGAGCGGCCGGGACCGGTCAGCCAGCCTTGCGATCCATGTTTTCAGGCGGCAGGCCAGTTCGCTGGTGCTGACGACTGGCTGGCTGCCGTCGCGGACCAGGCGGATGCCGACGCCGCGGGAGCAGCCCAGTACGTGGCGGCAGCGCGGCTGCTGTGCGGCCTGCTGAGTCGCCGGGGTGTTCCACGCGATGCCGTGCAGCCAGCGGGCGGCCGGACCGCCCGTCCGCTCGTCCGGGCCGTCGCAGCACCATGTTTGCAGGTTGCCGAGCAGGTGATGGATCTTGGTCCAGTCCGCGCCTGGCTCAGTCACAGGGGTGACGTCGCCGGAGCGATAGTCGGCGTTGCCGGTGGTGGTAGCGCCGCTGGTCAGCCTGGTCAGCTCAGCCCGGGCTGGCAGCCGGGCGCCGTTGCGGGCGGCGAACGCCGCCGCGCCGACCCAGGTGACCCAGTAGACCGGGTAGTCCTCGTAGCCGGGGCTTACCGCCCATGCTCCGGTGCGCCGGTGCCGGTGCAGGCGGCCGCCGCGCTCGTGCGGCATCTCACAGGCCAGCAAGTAGGTTCCGTGGTGGCTGTTGGGCAGCCCGGCGCGGCTGATCGCGTTCAGGAAGCGGGCGTACTCGGCGTTACTGACCAGCATGTTCCGTACTTCCAGGAACCCGCGGCGGAGATAACGCGGCGCAACCGTCGGCGGAGTTCCGGACCGTGCCGGGCGGCTCGCTGCCGTGCGCTGCCGGGGCGGTTCCAGGCGGTACAGGTGACCGCCGGCCAGCCAGGACGCCGCCCGGGCGGCAACCGGAGCTGGTACCACATCGTGCACGGCGGCAAGGCTGGCGGCAGTGGCAGCGCTGATGAGCTCAGCATCCGCCGCTTCCAGGCCGGCTATCAGCGAGATCTTGTGGTTCGCCGTGACGAATGTGTCGTCACCGGCCGGAGATTGTGCGGGCGGGACGGGTGCCCGGTCGCCGGCCAGCGCGTGCCCGGCCAGTTCGGGGAGCGCAGTGGTTAGTGTTGCGAGCGCGTCGCCTGGACGGGTGACCATGGTCTCGTAGGAGATGTGGGCGAGGTCCCGGCCGGCGAGCGCACCGGCTATCAGCACCGTGTTGAGTGCCTGGAGGCGAACCAGCGCGGCGAGGTCCGGCGGGCTGTCATCGGGTACCAGGGCGGCGAAGCGGCTCGCGCCGCTGTCCCCGTGCCGGGTCATGGTGACCATCTGCTGGTAGCGCGACCGGTAGCACCATCGCCGGAAAAGCTCACCGCGCGTGAAGGACGACGCGACGCCGAGCGGGCTGCGTGACAGTACCAGGACCGGCGCTGCGGGCAGCAACGCGAGCAGGGCCGGCAAGGCGAAGAACAGGCTTGTCTCCTTGACCACCTGACGGTCCGGGCGGTATTTCGCGACGGCGAAGCTCACCAGCCAATGCCGCCCGAGTAATCCGAGCGTGGAGGTGGCCGTGAGATTGGTGCCGGAAAAAAGCGGGTTGGCTGCGGACCACGGGTGATCCGCGCCGATTTGCTGCCGGAAAGGCTCGATGTGCTGGCCTGTCACCGGTCGCAGCGTGTCGCTGACCCAGTTCGACCCGACGCGTTCGCAGGTGCCCAGGATCAGCAGGGGCGGCTGCACTGCCGTCCCGGCCCTGCGGGAAGCCGCGGCTAACGCCGTCAGGCGTGCCTGGACTTCGCCGGGAACACCGGAGCTTGCATCTGTGCCCACGGGGCGTCACCTTCCATCGGCGGTGCGGGCCGGTTGCGCCTGGCAGGCGTCGAGCTACGCTGTCTGGCAACTGCCTGCTGTGCAGTCCGAACCGAACGTAAACGCTTGGCCTGCGGTTTTGAACTCACAGTGAGTACGAGTAACCTCCGCGAAAGGGCGCAGAGCCGTTATGCGAGCACGCGGAACGCTGACCGGCAGTACGAGTTCAGAAGGCCGTGTCTCGGGATATGTCTTCAAGCTCGTCCGAGAGTCCGCTGGCCGGACCCAGCAGCAACTCGCCGCGCAGCTGCGGGTAAGTCCTGCCACGATCCAGAGCTGGGAGAGCGGGCGGCGCCCGCTGATGGCCATGCCAGCCGGACAGTTCCTGGCCCTGCGCAGCAGGCTCAGCCGGCTTGGCGCCACGCCCGCGCTGCTGGGCGCCCTTACCCAGGCCCTGGAAGCCGACCACATCCTCGCCCATGCGCTGGCCACGCCCCAGCACCGGGCTGACCCCGACGGGCACCCGCTCGGGTCGTGGGTCCTCAGCCGCCCGCTGACCACGATGATGGCTTGGCCGATCGGCGGGAACGTCCCTGACCTTCTGAGCGACCTCCGGCCATCCGGCCGCCGGGGGCCGGTGCCTGCCGGACCCGCGTTCAGCGCCGACGAACGACGTCACGTTGTCGGGCATCTTCAGGCTGTCGCCGAGCGGGCCAGCCGCCGCGACCCGGACGGGCTGCTGTTACGCCGCCAGGCCTACTACCTGACCGGATTCGACCAGACACCTCAGGCCAGGCGATGGCTCGCGGACATGCACCGGGCCGACCAGCGGGCGCTGCGCTTGGCCAAGGGCTGGTCGGCGACGTGGCCGCTAGCCCGGTCCACGGCAAGCGCGCTTACCCGCCTCGGAGATCCCGAGCCCATGCGGCGGTTCATCACCGGCCAGCTCGGCGACGACACAGGCGAGACGGCAAACCTGAACTACTGGGCGTTCTGGACCGGGGAACTCGGTGAGCAGCAGACATCAGACTCGTTCATCGGGTCCACGTCCCCGGGTAGCTGGCACGGTGGGCGGCTCGCCCGCCACCTGGCAGACCGGCTGCACGGCAACATAGGGTTCACGGAGCTGAACATCCATTCCCTGTGGGCTCTGTTCCGGATCCGGCCGGCACTGGCGGCCCTGCTCGCCGCGGACCTGGAAGCCAGGATCATACGGCTGCTCGATGAGAACCAGGTATCGGCCCCGGCCCGCAGGGAACTGGAAGCGCTGCGGTATGGCATCGCGATAGCGCAACGGAACTGAAAGGCGGCAGAGTGACCGGCGAGTCACGGGAGATTACGGGCTTCCTGTATGAGATCGGGCTGCTGAAGAGGTACGCTCGCACCGGCTGGTCCCTAGCTGGCGTCCCGGTTCCCGAGTCGGTAGCTGAGCATTCCTTCCGCGCCAGCGTGATCGCCTCGGTCATCGCCACCTGCGAGGGCGCCGACCCGCACCGGGCTGCCTTCCTCGCGCTGTGGCACGACACCCAGGAAACCCGCACCACCGACCTGCCGCACCTGACCAAGCGGTACGTGACAACAGCCGCCAATGAGGCCGTGACCGCCGATCAGATCCGGCCGCTCCCGGAATCCATCGCCGCGATGATCCGCGGCGCCGTCACCGAGTACGAGAACGGCGAGAGTCCCGAAGCACGCTGCGCTCGTGACGCCGACAAACTCGAATGCCTTCTGCAGGCCCGCGAATACCAGGACCAGGGTCACCAGAACCTGCAGCCCTGGATCGACTCCTCCGTTGCAAGCCTCCACACCATCACCGCCAAGCAGTTCGCTGACGAGGCCCTCACCCAAAATTCCCTCGACTGGCTCCAGCAAGCCCGCCGTACCTGACACCCGCGCAGGAAACAGCAAGCGCGAGGGTGACGGAAAACCTGCCACAGGAGCGCGATGAGCGACCGGCTCCACGCCTCGCTGGAAGTTATTCAGGCGCGGATCCCGCGACAACTTCGGCGAGAGCTGGAGCATTCCGTATGGTTGCATGGCGATATGGGATGACCCGGACGGAGGAATAGGAAGAACTGCGAATTACCTCTGAGATAAGGGGTGTACAGTGTCAGGGTTGTCGCTTGCCAGCGTGATGGGACCGGGGTGTTGCCACGAGGAAGGGACCACCTTGGGTCATGAGTGATCATGGTGATTTCCTTTCTCGTCGTCAACGGACACGCCGGTGTCATGTCCGGGGTGGATGGATGGTTTCTGGCGCTGCCGGTAAGACTCACCCTCGATGATCAGCTCGTAGGCGGTGGAGGTGAGGCGGTCGACGGCGGATTGGGCGAGGAGCGGGTCGGCCATCATGGACAGCCATTCCTCGGCGGTGCGGTTGGAGGTCACGATGGTGGCGGTCTTGCGGTGGCGCTCGACGCAGAGCTGGTAGAAGTCGGCGGTCTCGGTCGCGTCGAGCGGCTGGAGCGCGAAGTCGTCAAGGATGAGCAGCTCGACACCGGCCAGGCGGCGCATCTCGGCTTCCAGGGTGTTATCGAGCCGGGCGGCCTTGAGGCGCTTGAGCAGCTTCGCGGCGGGGGCCATGTGCACGGTGCGGCGCCGCCGGATCGCGATGTGGCCGAGCGCGCAGGCCATGTGGGTCTTGCCGACCCCGACGGGGCCGAGGATGAGGGCGCCGTGCGGGCCGTCGAGGAACCGCAGCGAGGTCAGCTCGTTCCATAGCTGCCGGTCGTAGCGCACGGCGGCGGACTCGTCCCAGGCGTCCAGCCGCATCGCGGCATCGAGCCCGGCGGCCCGGGCCCGCAGCCCGGCGGACTTGGCCTCGCGGCGGGTGACTTCATCGGCCAGGATCAGCTCGAGGAAGTCGGCGTGGGTCATCTTCTGCTGACGGGCCAGGGTGAGCCGCTCGGGCAGGGTGTCGAGCATCTGGCCGAGCTTGAGCGCACGCAGGGTCGTGCGCAGGTCTGGGCTGACCTGCCCGGTCATGGTCGCGGTCACCGGCTGGCCTGCTTCCCGCCGGGGATGAGCTCCAGCTGCCGGGCCGGGGTGCGGTACTCGGCCGGGTCGCGGGCGAACCGGGTTCCGGCCGCTGCCGCGGGGCGGGGCGGCGGGGGCGTGCCCTCGGTGGCCTTCTCCAGCATCGAGGCGATCTTGGTGACGTTGACGACGTCGAGGTCCAGCGCCCGGGCGCAGGCGGTGTCGACCGGGCCGGGGCCGTAGCGGCGGACCAGGCCGAGCAGCCGGTAGACCTGCCGCATCTTCGTCCATGGCAGCTCGGTATCCAGCAGCCGCTCGGCGTAGACGCCGACGGCGTCGCCGTGCCCGCGGGCGGTCCTGGCCAGGGACTCCACGTCGCGCATCGCGTAGGTGGTCTTCTCCGCGGGCAGGTCAGCGGGATCGGTGATCCGCCGGCCGGGTTCCTGCCGGGGATGGGTCTTCACCAGCACGCCGCGGCTGTAGAGCCTGACCAGCGCCGAGTCCGCGCGGGCGTCCAGGTGACGGCCGAGATACTGCTGCGGCGCCGAGTACAGCGACCGGGCCACCTCGACGTGGAAGTCGCGGTGGACCTTCACCCGGCTCAGCACCGGCACGTCATAGGCAGCCCCCGGCAGCGGCAGCAGCGCCCCGGCCTCCGCGGCGGCGAACACCTCCCCCGGCCGGGCCTGGATCGTGCCGTGGATCCGCCTGCCGGCCACCTCCCGGCACCAGGCCTCCGCGCGGGCCTGCGCGTCGGCCAGGCCCGCGAAGTCCTCGCCGGCGAAGAAGTTCCCCCGCACGTACTGCACGGCCCGCTCCACCCGCGGCTTGTCCTTCGGCGACCGGACCCGGGCCGCGTCGGTGGCGAACCCGGCGTGCTGGGCGTAGTCCAGCCAGCCCGCGGTGAACCGCGGGTTCACCGCGTCGGCGTCCGCCACGATCGGCGAGGCGTTGTCGGGGACCAGCACCCTGAACACGCCGCCGAAAAACGCCCACGCCGCATCGCACCCGGCGATCAGCGTGCCCAGGGTCTGGGAGAAGCTCAGCCACACGAACATGTGCCGCGAGTAGCACGCCGTGAAGATCAGCGCATGCACCTTCCGCCGGCGGCCGGTGACCGGGTCGGCCAGCATGCCCAGGTACCCGAAGTCCACCTGGCACTCCGCGCCGGGCTCCCCGTCAGCGACCCGGACCGTCGCGGCGGTCTTGCCGAACCCGCACCGCTCCACGCAGAACCGGTGCAGCGTCCGGTACGGGACAACGACACCGCGGCGCTCCAGCAGCACCCCGATCTTCACCACCGACAGGCCGGCCTTCACCTGCGCCTCGACCTCGCCATGGCAGGCCTCCAGCTGGTCCCACGCCTGCCCGCGCCCGCCCGGCCGGACCGGGCGGACCGCCTGCGCGACCTGGCCGACCAGCTCATCACTCAGCTGCCCGGCCCCGCCGTCGCGCGCCAGGCCCGCCGCTACCGCCGCCTCCACATACCGGCGGGCGGTCTTGCGGTCCACCCCCGCCTGCTCAGCGACCTTCCGTAACCCCGACCCCGACAGCCAGGCCCGCAGAACCTCACGAATCTCGACCACGCCAACCTCCCGGAACGCCATCCCCCGAACCCCCAAGTCGACTGACCTGGAGGAATCCGTACCGGCCAGCGATCACAACCCCCGGCACAACACGCCGGGTGGTCCCATCACTGGCAACCAGGTGGTCCCATGCTCGTGGCAGAAAACGCCGGTTAGCGGTCCCATGAACGTGGCAGGCGACAAGGGTTGATGTTTTGTGATGATATTAATCGAGCATTGGAAGAACATGTCAGGCGAAACTTCCCGGAACGAGAAATTGACGCTTGCGAGTGGCGGGACCCGCCGGCTCGAGATGCCAGCCAGGAATTTAGAGCGTTGAAAATAGCACCACCGGGAGACGTGACTGGGCTTTGGAATTACGCCTCCGTGAGTGGCTGCGTGCCCGGCCAGGACCAGATCGGGACTCTGCAGTTCATCATCACCACCCGATTCGACACGCCGCGGGCTGTTGACCTCTTGGCGAGGACGGCTAACTACAACCGCAATGGCCGCCTTGGCATGTGGGATACCGTCCCGGTAGGCGAACCGTGGCTACCCGGATCATCCTGCGACCACCTTCTACTTCACCCGCCAGGCCAGTTCGAGCCAAACTTCAAAATCTGCCACGTCGGCGACCGCCTCATCGAATATGCATGGCTCCTGCCGATTACGACCGCAGAGCGGGACTTCAGAGCCGCCAACGGACCAGGGGCTCTAAGAGACAAGTTCGAAGAAGTCCCGCCGCCCTATTGGGATGCGCGGCGACCATCTTCGGTCTGACGAGCAAAAGGGAGCGCCGGTATCGCTCAGCCCGCAACTGTCGTCATCGGTCCAACGTCACCCTGACCAGAAAGCTAGCTTCCGACGGATCTACGGGCTCATCGGTGACTTGCGGGCTTGTGAGCAGCCTGGCAACTTCAACGAATTTCAGCGTCGGCTGTTCGGTCACCTCTGCCAGTGCGAGGTATGGCGGGGGCCAGCCCTCGCGGATGATCAAACGGGCTCCGGCGCGAGCGCCGGGCTCCCCAGGATGCGCCAACGCCACCACCGCGCAGCGGTCTGGCTGCGAGACCTCGTCGCCGTGGGTGATCTCCTCGAGTTCGTACCCGACGCAGGCGGCCTACCAGACCACCGCCAGCTACGACTCAGCCGGAGAGGAGGTCTCCACCACCTCGC
>Ga0335072_10006513_pt1 | contig 17048 bp, 15 predicted proteins | sample Lox_Sample_21_FD_206725 | JGI IMG/M metagenome (GOLD analysis project Ga0335072, IMG submission 206725) | Soil microbial communities from Loxahatchee National Wildlife Refuge, Florida, United States - Lox_Sample_2.1 | ecosystem: Environmental > Terrestrial > Soil > Wetlands | place: USA...
ACCGTGGAGGTCCCCGCCGTCGTCGGCGTCCCGGAAATCGTGCCGGAGCCGGAGATCGAGGTGCCGGCCGGCAGGCCGGTGGCGGTGTAGGCGAGCGTCTGCCCGCTGTTGGTGTCGCTACCGGACACCGCGACGGTCGTGGCGGTACCCGCCAGCCCTTCCTGCGGTCCGGGGCTCGTGATCGTCACCGGCTGGCCGACCTGCGCCGACGTCACGGCGAGCGTGCCCGACAGCGGCAGGTTCGCGCTGGAGTCGCCGACCTCGATCCCGTAGCTGCCCGTGCTGGTGGCCCAGTTGCTGGCGGAGGAGTTCCAGTACTGCAGGTTCTGCTGGGTGAGGTGGAACGTCACGGTCTGGCTCGCGCCGGGCTGCAGGGAGACCCGCTGGAAGCCCTCTAGCTGCAGCGGCGGCTGCCCGGAGGCCGAAGGATCGTCCACGTACAGCTGGGCGACATCCGCGCCCGCGACCGAGCCGGTGTTCTTCACCGTGGCGGTGACCGTCGCCGCCCCGCCCTCGGGAAGGGTCCCCACCTGCAGGTTGCTGAACGAGAACGTCGTGTACGACAGCCCGTACCCGAACGGGTACACCGGGGTCAGCCCCTGGGAGTCATACCAGCGGTAGCCGACGTCAACGCCCTCGGAATACTGAACGGTCCCGTTCTCGCCCGGCCACTGAGCCGTGGTGGACGCCGGGACCTGCGACAGCGACGTCGGGAACGTCACCGGCAGGTGCCCGGACGGGTCCGTGGACCCGAACAGGACCGACGCGATCGCGCTGCCGTCCTCCTGACCGGGATACCAGGCCTCGAGCAGGCCCTTGACCTGCGACAGCCACGGCATCGTGACCGCCGAACCGGTGTTCAGCACGACGATCGTATTGGGGTTAGCGGCGGCTACCGCGCTGATGAGGTTGTCGTCGGCGCTGCCCAGGTCGATGCTCGTCAGGTCGCTGCCTTCGGATTCGGCTAGGTTCGCGAAGACGATCGCGACGCTTGATGATGCCGCGAGGGACGCCGCGGAGCTGTCCGAGGAGCCGCTGTTGTAGCTGACGGTGACCCCGCTCGGCGCGGCGGCCTGGATTCCCTGCAACGGGGTGACGGTCCCGCTGGAGTTAACCGACGCGCTGCCGCCGCCGGCCGTGTACGGGCTGGTGGAGGCGTCCGCCCCGATCACCGCGATCGAGCTGTCGGCCGACGTGAGCGGCAAGACGCTGCCGCTGTTCTTCAGCAGCACCGTGCCCTCCTCGGCGATCTGCAACGCGTCGGCCTGGTCGGCCGAGGTGGTCGCCGTCTGGTCCGGTGATCCGGTCGCGGGCTTGTCGAACAGCCCGAACGCGAACATCTCGGTGAGGATGTCGGAGACCATCGAGTTCAAGGTGGCCTGGCTGACCTGGCCGCTGGACACGGCGCTTTGCAGCGTGCTGCCGTAGTAGCCGTCGCTGCCCGGCATGTCCATGTCGAGCCCGGCGTTGGCTGACGCGGCCGTGGAGTGCGTGGCCCCCCAGTCGGAGGTGACGAATCCGCCGAACCCGAACTGCTGCCGCAGCACGGTGCTCAGCAGGTAAGGATTCTGGCAGGCGGCCGTGCCGTTGATGTAGGAGTACGAGCACATCACCGATGACGCCGCGCCCTGCTGCACCGCGTCCTGGAACGCCGGGAGGTAGATTTCCTGCTCCGCCTCGGTGCTCACGACCGCGTTGTCGGCCGAGGTGTTGCGGTTGGTCTCCTGGTTGTAGACCGCGAAGTGCTTGACCTGCGCCATCGTCCCGGTCGATTGCACGCCGCGGATCTCGGCCGAGCCCATCGTCCCGTTGAGGTAAGGGTCTTCCCCGACCGACTCGAACGCGCGTCCCCAGCGCGGGTCGCGGACGATGTTGATCGTCGGGCCCAGGTCGACCGTGGTGCCCTTGGCGGCCTGCTCGTTGCCGATCACCTGGCCGTATGTCTGCTCCGCTGAGGTGTCCCAGGTGGCCGCGGCGTCGACCGGCGCGGGCAGCTGGGTCACGCCGGTCATCCCGTCGCCCACTCCGGCCGGCCCGTCCTCCAGGTTCAGCGCCGGGATGCACAGCGACCCGATGGCCGGGATGAACCCCACGTAGCTGGACCCGCTCGCCCCGGTGACCAGGTCAATCTCCTGCGTCTGGGTCATCCGGGACAGGACCTGGCTGACCCGCTGGGGGATCGGGGCGCTTGACCCCACCCACGGGCACGCGGCGGAAACGGCCTCGGCCTTGGGCCCGGTCGCCGTTACCGCCAAGAGGGAGGCTGCCGCGGTTGTCAGGATCAGCCCGATGATCAGTGGCCGTCTCATTCGGGGTTTCTTTGGCATGCGGCCCTCCAGGCGCTAGCAGCTTGTGCCCTGAAGGTAAATTTCGGTAAATGCGACGTCAACGTTAATATTCTGTAAAAATCGTTAATAAATTGTAAAAGGGTGTCGAGTTATGGCACACCGGGCTGAACGGGCCGCCCGGCGTGGCCGCGCCCTTTTGGCGTAGTTGTCCCTACAGCCCCTTGCGCATCGCGCCACACGGTGGCCACGATGGTTGTCCCCCGGGACGGCCCAGCACTGGCTGACGGGTGGGCTGCTGGCAACTTCGCACACTCCCCGCACTGATAAATGGGTAGAAAACGAACAGGAAAGTGGTCACTGAGTGTGCGAAGTCTCGACAGGCGACGTGCGGCCATCCGGCTGGGGCCCGGCGTACGCACTCACTGGCCCCCCTAGCTGGGCCGCGGGCCAGCGGTTATGGCACGGGCGGGCGAGGTGGCAGCGTCTCTTGCGCGGGCTGCGGGTTGACTGACGGGATCCGGTACGCGTTGCCGCCGTCCGGCGCACCGGACAACGCGTCGAGCACCGCGCGCCCGATGCTGACGGAGTCGCCCATGAGCGAGGTCCGCGGCAGCCGCGGGACGCTGACATCCGGCACCGGCAGCCGTTGCCCGGGCGATAGCTGCAGGGCGCCAGTGAAGTCACCGGTGGCCTGGCGGCGCCAGGCCGAGATGTTGGGCGCCTCGACGCCGAACCGCGTCTCGATGAAGCGCAGCACGGACGTGTGGTCCAGGGTTCCCGAGTACCGGTAGCCGCCCCGGGCGAACGGCGAGATGACGAGGGCGGGCACCCGGAACCCCAGGCCCACCGGGCCGGCGATGCCGCCGGCATCGGGAGGCAGTGGCCTGGCCGTGAGGTACTCGCCCGCCGTCCCGGGCGGTGCCGTCACCGGGGGCACGTGGTCGAAGAAGCCGCCGTTCTCGTCGTAGGTGACGATGAAGACCGTGCGCGCCCACACCTCGGGGTTCGACACGAGGGTCGCCAGCACCTGACCGACCAGGTACTCGCCGTTCTCCGGCGGCGAGGCCGGGTGCTCGCACTGGTTCAGCGGCGGCACGATCCACGACACCCCGGGCAGCGTCCCGGCCCGCACGTCATCCGCGAACGACTGCGGGTAGCGGGGGGCCAGCGCCCGCGCGGTCAGCTCCAGGCCCTTCGCTGACCTCGCGTGGGTGTAGGCGCTGAAGTACGGCAGCGGGTTGAACGCGAACAGGCCTTCCTCGTCGTTGTAGACCTTCCAGCTGACCCCGGCGTCCAGCAGGCGTTCGGGCATGGTCTCCCAGCGAAGCGTGCCGTAGTAATCCAGCCGGTCCGTGCCGCGGGTGATGAGCACCGGCCCGCCAGCGCCCCCGTCCGGGTCGATGGTCCCGGACCAGGCCATCACCCGGTTCGGGTCGGTCGGCCCGAGCACCGAGCAGTGGTAGCCGTCGCAGATCGTGAACGCGTCGGCCAGTGCGTGATAAAACGGCAGGTCAGCGCGAGTGTAGTAGCCCATCGTCAGCGGCCCGTTGACCGGGCCGTCGTCCGAGACGTGCGCGGTGACGAACGCGTCCATCGCCCCGTTGTCCCAGCTTTGATGCTGGATAACCCAGGTGTGCGCGATGTCGTTGATCGTCTGGCCCATGGTCGCGGGCGGGTCCTCACGCAGCCGGAACGGCCGCAGGTAACCCGACGGGTCCGGGCCTGACCCCGGCTGGTAGCCCCGCTGGCTGAAGACCGCGCCGCCGCCTGGCGCCGCGGGGTCGGAGAAGCCCCGCACTGCGGACAGCGTGCCAAAATGCTGGTCGAACGACCGGTTCTCCTGCATGAGGATCACGATGTGACCGACGTCGTTCAGGCTGGCACCCGCGGCCGGCGTGCCGCTCGCCTTCTCCACCGTGCTGGCCTGGTCGGCCGTGCAGCCGCTCAGCCCGAGCGCGCCCATCGCCCCGGCGGCGCCGAGCGCAGCGCTCCCGGTAATGAACTCCCGCCGTGTCGCTCCCATGAGTCCCAAGAGTAGGAGATGGGGTGCGGCGTGCCCGGGTCAGCTATGCTGGTCGTGGCAGCTAGCACACCTGCCTGTTTCCGAGTTGCCCTGGCCCGGCGCTGGGGTGGCGGTTAAGGACAAGAGCGGCGCAGCCCTCGTGTGGGTTCCTTCCCTTCCATCGTTATCACTGCGCGGTGGCCGGACGCCGGGACGAAGCCACCGGATCGAGGAAACGATGGCGCACGACAAGATCAAGGCGGCTGCCCGCAGGCGCATGACGGAGACCGGCGAGCCCTACGCCGCCGCCCGGCGCGCGGTCATCAGGGAGCTGCACGCAGCCAGCGGCCGCGAGCGGGCCGAGGGGCCAGGACGCTTCGCGATCAGCTACGACGACATGGGGCCGATCTCCCGGTGGGCTGACACCCTGGGCGGTGGCGGCCCGGCCGGCGGACGGCTCGAGGTCGACGTCAGCGAGATACGGCTCCGGATGGCCGATTTCAAGGTCGACGTGCCGCGAGCGTCGGTCCGCCGGGCTGCCCGGTCCTCCTACCAGGCCCGGGGTACGATCGGCGTGCACCCCAAGGGCGGCCGGTGGCTGGCGAACGGCTCGGCCCGTGGCCTCGTGGAGATCGAGATCGACCCGCCCTGTCACACGAGGCGCTCCCTCAGCGGGCGATGGCGTTTACCCGCGCACCGGCTCACGGAAGGACTGATCAGGCATGGAGCGCATCTCGAGCAGGCCCGTCCTGCTGATCCTGGCCGGGCACGTCCTCGTCGCGGCCTGGACATGGCGCGACATCCAGCGCCAGCCGGCCCAGCGGATCCGGGGGAGTAAGGCGTTCTGGCGGGTCGCTAGCGCGGTCAACACTCTCGGCTCGGCCGGCTACTGGCTCATCGGCCGCCGCTACCGGCGGCCTCAGCCGAGCTAGCCGGGCGCTACCAGGTGCCGCAGCGGGACATGGACGGGCAACTCGTCCCGCCATTGCAGGGTCGCTTCCCCGCCGGTCAGGTCGGCGATGAACGTGCACAGGGTCAGGACGGGCTGCTGTTCGCTGGGGTCCACCCGGACGCCGTCGGGCACTGGTGCCCCGGCCAGCAGCCGCAGGAACCAGGCCGCGTCTGGTTCGCCGCCGGGCAACGGCGTGGCGGCCAGCACCGCGGCTCGCTGGCAGGTGCTCGCGCCGACGGTGCCCGAGACGTGGCGCCCGTGGTTGGTATGCCAGAACAGCGGCCCGGACGGCCCTCCCACCTCTCGTACATGGTGCTCATCGCGGACTGCTTCCACCCCGGCTATCGCGCCGGCCGAGTAGTCGCCGATGGTGTAGGCGTACCCGGACGCGCAGGGGCTGGCCCGCAGGAACCCGATGGCCTCGTCGACGGTCTGGCACCGGCGCTGCAGGCCGCGCGCGATGAAGTGGCGGCCCGCCGAGGGACCTGGCTCGGGGACGGTCAGGCTGTCGACGCTCACCACCAGCTCGTCCGATACCCAGAACGTGTTGCCTGGCAAGAACATGGGGCACCAGAACGCGAACACTGGCGGCAGGCCCTCGATGGCCAGGGTCAGCAGCAGGCATTTCCCGGTCATCGAGGTCCCTTGGTCCTCGTTGTGGGCGATGAACGATCGCTCGCCCCGCCAGGCCAGATCGCTGCAGTTGAAGCTGCCCTCCACCTGGCCGAGGTCGCCGCGGAGATTCAGCAGGACCAGGTCATCCATGGGCACTCCGGCCCCGTCGGCCAGGGCCGCCAGCTCCGCCCACTCCGCCGCGAAGCCCGCCTGCGTGGCCGCGCGCACCGCCGCCAGCTGTTCACGGCCCGGCGGAGCCGATACATGCTCGCGTAGCCGCCGGATCGAGGTCCACTCGGTGACGGCCTCCCGGATCTCCGCCCGCATGTGCCCGCCCAGCGCACGGAAGCAGTCGGCAGCCTCGCCGCTCACCACGAGCCACCGCATCGGACCGAGATTCTGCTCGCGTAGCGTCGCACCCATGGGTTCTTCCTGCCCCGGCGTATTCTCGCCATGCAAGCCCGCGGCTCACTGTCAGCCGACGTCAATCAGCTCCACAATCACCGTCGCCATGTCGCCCGCCTCGAGGTCCTCGGCGACGCGGACCGGCCGCTTGACCGGCAGCACGTAGCCAGCCTTGCCGGGGAAGATGGACGTTGTCCACGTGCTGCTCCCGATCGTGGCCTGCACCCGCAACGACCCGAAGCCACGCCGTCGGCCGCCGGCCATGTCACGGATTTCCTCCGATTCGCTGTCCGGCAGGCTGACGAAAGTCCAGGCATCGGCCCGCCTGGCCTCCCACAGCCACAGCTCCGCATCGAAGATGATCCGCACGGTCTCAGCTTGCCATGGCGCGGGCTGCGACCGTGGGCAGCCGGCCTGTAGAGTGACCCGGTCATGAGTATCGAGCATGAGAAGCAGATCGCCGCGGAGGCCGCGGCGGAACTGGTCGAAAGCGGCATGACCGTCGGGCTAGGCACCGGCTCGACGGTGGCGTTCCTGCTCCCGGCCCTGGCGCGCCGGTCACTGGGCATTGTCTGCGCCGCTACGTCGCCGCGCACCGAGCACGCCGCGCGCGAGCTGGGCCTGCGGATCGAGGACGTCGCGAGCATCGACCGCTTCGATATCGCCATCGACGGCGCGGACCAGATCGCCCCCGACGGCTGGCTGGTCAAGGGCGGCGGCGGCGCGCACACCCGGGAGAAGATCATCAACGGGGCCGCGGGCCGGTTCGTGGTCATCGCCGATTCGACGAAGCCAGTCGACGCCCTGCACAGCCCGATCCCCCTCGAACTGCTGTCCTTCGGGCTTCGCGCCACCATGCGCCGGGTCGCTCCCGCGTCGCTGCGCGACATCCCGCTCAGCCCCGACGGCGGGGTGATCGCGGACTATCACGGGCCGGTAGACGATCCGGCGGCGCTGGCCGCCCGCTTGTCGGCGACGCCCGGGGTCGTCGAGCACGGCCTGTTCCCGCCGGAGATGGTCGCCACGGTCCTGGTCGGCCGGGGCAAGTCAGTCGACCGGATCGACTTCGCCCGCGCCGCGACCTGACTGGCGTAACTCGGAGTCGTAGCGGAAGCCGCCGCGGAAGCGCCGGAACAGCCCGCCCTCGCGGGCCAGCGGCGGGGCAGGCGGCGGCGCCTCGGGGAGTTCCTTGCCGACGGGGTCGTCATAGTCGGCCCGCGCGATGGCGTCGATGACCTGTGCCTCGTCGAAGGCCGCCGAGCCGGGGATCTCGGGGATGAAGCCGACGAGGTCCCCGTCCAGCATCACCACGGCCTCCAGGGCCGACGTGCCCTCATTGCCCCAGATCGCCTCGCGCCCGCCGGTGAGGACGACGCGTACCCCGAAGACATCGATCCCTGAAGTCTCCAGGTGCGCATCGATGCCGCGGTCCCGCAGGGCATCGGCGACCCGCCGGGCCCGGTTCTCATCCATCGAGCCAATCTACCGTGACCGCGGCGCCAGGCAGCCCGCGGTCGCGCTGACGGCACCGGGCGCCTAGCCTGTGGCCATGCCGACGCCGCGGTGCGGGAGGGATTCCGGTGGCTGATGCCGACGACGTGCGCCGCCTGGCGCTGGGGCTGCCCGGCGTGGAGGAGATCGATAGTGACGGCTTCGACTTCCGGGTAGCCGGCAAGGGGTTCGTCTGGTCCTACCCTGAGCGCATTGCGGGCCGGCCCCGGGTGATCCGGGCCGATATCGCGGTGCTGTACGTCGGCGACGAGGCCGAGAAGCAGGCCCTGCTGCTCGGCGAGCCGCGGCTGTTCTTTACGGCGCCCGGGTATGACGACTGGCCGCTGGTCATGCTGCGACTGGCCGAGGTGGATGCCGGGCGCCTGGCGGAGCTGGTCACCGATGCGTGGCGGATGCGAGCCCCCGAGGCGCTCGCCGCCCGGCTTGACGAGCCGGGCGGCCCGCCAGGAGCATGACCTCGTGCCGGGCGGCCGGGCGGCCGCGTCAGCTGTACTGGCGTAGCTGCGGCCACATCTGGCCCCAGGGGCGGCGCGGGCCGGTGCACAGGTAGACGTGGCCATGCCACTCCTGGTTGTGCAGGCCGTAGGGGTTGGACAGGGTCGCGACGGCTCGCACGCTGGTGAAGAACTGGCCCAGGTAGGCCGGGCCGCCGCCGTCGTCGTCGGCCGGCCCCGGCATGACCGCCACGACGGTAGTCGCGTCCGGGTTACCGGGACCCCACCACCAGTAGGTGTTGTGCCCGCTCACCGCGGTCGGGAGGCCGGTTCCCGGCCCCAGCACGTTGATCGCGCTGGCCTCGCCGTAGTTCGATGCGAAGATGACCGCGCTGGCCCGCTGGCTGGCCGGCAACGAGAACCACACGCCGCGGACCGAGCCGACCAGCTGCGGCCAGCCAACTGACTCAGCCAGCACCGGGTTCACCTTCTCGGTCCAGCCGACGTCGCCGGGTGGCAGGACCGGAAGCGTGAGCGGCACGGCCACCACGGTGGCTATCGCGGTGGCCACCAGCAGCCCGCGGAGCCTGCCCGCCCGCGCGGCCAGCCAGCCGTCGATGGCGACGGACCCGGCCGCGAGCAGGTAGATGTAGGCACCCGCCAGGTAGTAGATCTTCCCGCCGGTGGTGACCGCGAAGAGCACGAAGAGGATGGGGTAGGCCCAGGCCAGGGCGCGCCACAGCGGCCGGCCCGACCGCCACAGGAAGCGCAGCCCGGCGATCCAGACCGCCACCAAGGGCGGGGCCGTCATGATCAGCTGCCCGATCACCCAGCTGGCGATGTTGCCCAGGCCGCCGTTCTCCTGCCCGAGCGCCCGCGTCATGGCGATCGTGGCCCACTGGTGCTGAGCCTGCCACCAGATGTCGGGGATGGTGAGGGCGGCCGCGATCACGGCGCCCGCCGCGAACCAGCGGCTGCGTACCAGCCGCCCGCCGCCGGATACCACGCTGCCGATGACCAGCGCGGCGGCGAACAACCCGACGCTGTGCTTGTTCGCCAGCCCGAGGCCGAGGATCAAGCCAGCGGCAGGCCACCAGCGGGCGTCGCCGGTCCGCCCGATCCTGGCCACGACCAGCGCCAGGCCCGCCCAGGCCAGCATGTCGAACGCCGTGGGGCCGAACAGGTGATCAGCCCCTAGCAGGGCTGGCATGGTGGCGACCGTGACCGAGGCCAGCAGTTGCGCCCGGCGGCTCCCGCCGAGCTCGCGGGCCGTCAGCCCGGCGATCACCACCGTCGCCCAGGCCGCCAGGGCCGGCCACATCCGCAAGCCCAGCAGCGACACGCCGAACATCTTCAGCGACGCCCAGGCCAGAAGGGGCGTCAGCACCGGCTGATCGACATAGCTCGCCTGCAGGTGACGGGCGCACTCCATGAAGTACAGCTCGTCGCGATGAAATCCGTACCGCGGGGCCAGCGCCAGCAAAACGGCGAAGACAACCGCGCCGACGGCGATCACGCGCCGGTCGAAAGGGACAACGCCACTGCCTGGGCCGGCAGTCTGCTTGCCCGCCGAGGCCGCGGGATCTGGTGTTCTCGCTATAAGGTCCATGAGCGCCATAATCGTCGGCCGGCCGCCCGCGTGGCATCGGCCGAGGTGCCCGTTCGCGGGCTCATCCCGGGCGGGCGGCCGATCGTGTCCCGGGCCTTCCCGTTCCCCCTGAGGGAGGAGCTGACGGTTCGCCCGCGCGACGGATGGCCCGCGCATCGCGGCCGACTCTACGATCAGCTGGTGAAGAGGTTTGCCGCGTGGGCCGCCGGGCTGCCGCCGCGCACGCAGGATCTCGCGCTGGCGATCGCGCTGGCCGTCTACAACGTCGCCTCGCTGATCCCGGAGACCGGGCAGCTGAAGCTGCCCTATGTCGCGTTCCTGCTCGTCGTGCTGCAGGCCCTGGCCCTCACCTGGCGGCGGCGCTGGCCGGTGGCCGTGTTCATCGCCGTCGGCCTTCCCCGGTCGACCTATGACCAGCTGGGCATCGGGTTCGCTCCCATACCGCTCGGCCCCGCGATTGCCTACTACACCGTGATGGACCGTTCCTCGACCAGGACCCGGGTGGTGGTGAGCGCCCTGCTGATCGGCGGCATCATCGAGGGGCAGACGACACCCGGCCACACCGAGCCCTACGACTTCTTCGTCGCGGTGCTGCAGTTCGCGGTGGCCGGGACGCTCGGCGTACTCAGTCGCACCCGCCGCGCCTACCTGGAGGCGGTCGAGGCCCGGGCCGCGCACGCGGAGGCCGAACGCGACCGGCAGGTGGCGCTGGCCGGCGCGCAGGAGCGGGCCAGGATCGCCAGGGAGCTGCACGACGTGGTGGCGCATCACGTGAGCCTCATGGCGGTCCAGTCGGAGGCCGCCGCCTCACTGCTGCCCGGCCGGCCCGTCGAGGCAGCCAAGTCCGTGGAGATCATCGGCCAGACGGCACGGGACGCCCTGGCCGAGCTTCGCCGCCTCCTTGGCGTGCTGCGCGGCCCGGCCGACGTCGACGGCCGGGCGACCACGTCACCATCCCCGTCCATCAGCGAGCTTGACGAGGTGCTCGTTCAGGTGCGCCAGGCCGGGATCACCGTGAACCTGCGGGTGGAGGGCAGCCCCGGCAGGCTGCCGCCCGGGGTGGACCTGACCGCGTACCGGATCGTGCAGGAGGCGCTGACCAATACCGTCCGGCATTCCGGCGCGGGCGAGGCAGCGGTGACCGTCAGGTACGAGCCCGGGTACGTCACCGTATCCGTGACCGATACCGGGAACGGGGCCGTCGCCGCGCCGGCCGGCTACCAGGCCAGGCCGCCCCGGGCTGGCCGGCCCGGCCCGCCCGGCGGCGCCGGGGCGCGCCCGGCGGCATCGGGCGGATTCGGCCTGGCCGGCATCGCCGAGCGCGTGGCGTCCTGCGGGGGCAGCCTGAGCGTCGGGCCTGGCGATGCCGGCGGGTTCGCCGTCACGGCCCGGCTGCCAGCGCAATGACCGGCGCCGGGCCCATCCGGGTCATCGTGGCCGACGACCAGGAACTGGTCAGGACCGGATTCTGCGTGATCCTCGAGGCAGCGGACGGGATCACCGTGGTGGCCGAGGCGGCCAACGGCGCCCAGGCCGTCCAGGCCGCGGCCGAGCACGACCCCGACGTGATCTTGATGGACGTCCGGATGCCGGAGATGGACGGCCTGCAGGCCACCAGGCTGATCACCGGCGGCGACCGCACAGGATCGCCGCGGGTAGTCATGCTGACCACCTTCGACCTCGACGACTACGTCTACGAGGCGCTGCGCGCGGGCGCGAGCGGATTCTTGCTGAAGGACGCCCCGCGGCACGACCTCATCGCCGCCATCAAGATCGCCGCGGCGGGAAACGCGCTGCTCGCGCCGTCGGTCACGATGCGGCTGATCGACGCGTTCGCCCGCAGGCCGGCCCAGACTCTGCCGTCGCCGTCCCGGCTCGCCGCACTGACCGCCAGGGAGCGGGACATCCTGCTCCGGCTGGCCCGCGGGCTCACCAACGCGGAGATAGCGGCGGACCTGGTAGTCAGCGAGGCGACGGTGAAAACGCACGTCGCGAACCTGCTGGCCAAGCTCGGGCTGCGGGACCGGATCCAGGCGGTGATCCTGGCCTACGAGACCGGCATCGTGCGGCCAGGAGACCCCGGCACGGGCCGCTAAGCCACGCCGGTGGCCAGGCGGGCGTGCCCGCACTACGGTGAGCACAGTTGGCACGTCGGCACCGCAGGAAGGCACCCCGATGACCCCGCAGCCACCGCGCACCGTGGACCTGTTCGTAAGCGGGCGCTGGCAGCCCCCGCAGGCGGGCCACTATGAGCCAGCTACCAGCCCGGTGACCGGTGAGCTGATCGGGCAGGTGGCCCAGGGCGACCGAGCCGACGCGGACGCGGCGGTTCAGGCCGCCGCGGGCGCCCTCGGCCGGTGGTCGGCCACCACGGCCTTCGAGCGGGCACGCATCCTGCACCAGGTCGCTGATGCCTGCCAGCGACGGCGGGACGAACTGGCCCGGGCGCTCACCCTCGACCAGGGCAAGCCACTGCACGCCGAGGCCTACCCCGAAGTCGATGACCTCATCGGCTACTGGCGCGACGCCGCCGAGGACGTGCTGCGCCTGGACGGCGCGATCCCGCCGAGCCGGCTGCCCGGTGCCCGGGTCCTCATCGAGCGCCGCCCGCTTGGCGTCGTCGCGGTCATCACCCCGTGGAACTGGCCCTACACCATGCCGGCGCAGGTCATCGCGCCGGCCTTGGCGGCGGGCAACACGGTCGTGTGGGCGCCCGCGCCGAGCACGTCTACCTGCAGCGCCGTACTCGTGGACGCCATTGCCGACGCGGGCCTGCCGCCGGGGGCGATCGCCTTCCTGCCCGGTCCCGGCCCGGTCGTCGGCGACGAGATCGCCGGCCATCCGGGTGTCGCGGCCGTCGCGTTCGTCGGGTCCACCCAGACCGGCCTGTCGGTGGCCCGGCGGGCCGCCGGCAAGGCCCAGTTGCTGGAGATGGGCAATAACGGCCCGCTGGTGGTCATGGACGACGCCGACCTGGACCGGGCGGTCGCCGGCACGATCGTCGGGGCCTACCTGTGCGCCGGACAGAGCTGCACGGCCGCCGAGCGGGTCCTGGTCCACGAGCGGGTCCACGACGCGTTCGTGGCCGCGCTGGCCGCGGCGGTCGGCAAGGAGGTCGTGCTGGGCGACCCGTTCGACCCGCAGACCACGATGGGACCGCTCAACAACGCCGACGTCGCCGCCAAGACGGTCCGCCACGTGACGGACGCTCTCGCGCGCGGCGCGGACCTCGTCACCGGCGGCGGCGCGGAGCCGGGGCGGCCCACGGCCTTGTACTGGCAGCCCACCGTGCTCGACAACGTTCCCAGGGACGCGATCGTGGCCCGCGAGGAAACCTTCGGGCCGGTCGCTCCGGTCATCGCGGTCGCATCGCTGGAGGACGCGATCGCGCTAACCAACGACCTGCCCTACGGGCTGATGGCGTCCATCTACACCGCGGACGCGGGGACGGGCCTGCGGTACGCCGACGCTGTGCGGGCCGCGTGGGTGAACGTCAACGAGTCCTCGAACTACTGGGAGACCCACCTGCCGTTCGGTGGTGGCGGGGGGAGTGCCAGCGGGGTCGGCCGGGTCGGGGGACGCTACGCCATGGAGGCGCTGTCCCAGGTCCGGACGCTCGTGCTGGCCGGCCTGACCTAGGTGGCCGGCCTGGTCAGCGGCTGGTGATCGTGCCCTGGTGATGGAAGACCTGCCAGCGGCCGGGGGCCACGCGGCGCCACAGGGAGGTGCGGTTGGACCGTCTTCCGTGGTTTTCTGACGTGTACTTCACCATCACCAGGCCATCGGCCAGGAGCCGGCCGCGCATGTTCTCCACCGTCACCGGCTCGCCGTCGGCGGCCGCGGACTCGGCGACCAGTTCGGCGGTGCCCGCGTAGCCGAGCTCGCCACCGGAGGCGCCGAACTCGTGGAAATCGGGCGCGAGGAGCCGCTGCAGGCACGCCGCGTCGGCCCGGCACGCGGGGCTTAGTGACTCATGCTCCGCGGCGATCGCCTCCGCGACCTGCGCGTCGGCGGCATCCTCCGGCCGGCCGCCGGCGTTTCCCCCGACGGCCCGGCCGTTGGCCTCCGCGTCCCACTCCTGGGCCAGCAGCGCGTAAGACAGGCCGTCGAGCCATCCTTTCGTCCGGTGGAGGGATTCCTTGACCGCGTGGAGCTCGCGGCGCATCCCGAGGCGCTCCATCAGCCGCCAGGACGCCTCGTTGTCGAAGAAGCAGTCCGCGTGCAGGCGCCGCAGGCCCAGCGGCCCGAAGCAAAGGCCGACCAGGGCCCGCACCGCCTCGGTCGCGTACCCCTTGCCGCCAAAGGCAGGATCGAACGACCAGCCGAGCTCTCCCTGGACGCGCTTGGCCTGATCGGCGACCTCCTCCTGCGCCCAGCCATCCTCGACCTTCAGCATCAGGTCGCCGATCACCTGGCCATCGAGCTCGACAATGAGCAGGTCGGCCAGCCGCTTCTCGCGGAAGTAACGCTCACGGTAGGCGTCGTACGTCGCTGTCGCGGCCCCCAGCCAGTCATGCACCTGCGGCAGCCGGCGAAAGCCCCATGTCACGTCGAGGTCGTCGCGGGTGGCCCGCCGCAGCAGCAGTCGCTCGGTCTGAACGGGCCACTCCAGCGTGTCCAGGGGATGACGCATGGCTACTCGGTGACCTTGCCGATGAACGCGGCGACGTTCGTCATGGTCCGCTCGATCTTCTGCTCCAGGGTAAGCCGCTCTGGGGGCCGGCCCCCGAGTCCGATCACGGCCTTCAAGCCCCTGAGGTACAGGGAGCAGGCGAGGTCGCCGCAGATGTAGGTGCCGACGGTGTTACCCTGCTGGCCGGCCTTGCCAGTGCGCGCGGCGACCATCAGCGTGACGCCGCCGGTGTGGCTGGTCAGGCAGAGCGAGCACATGCTGGTCTTCTTCTGCAGCGGGCCCGGGCCTGGGCAGCGGAGCGTGACGGCGACCGGCTGGCCACTGAGCTCGGCCACCAGGTAGGCGCGCTCGGGTGCCTGCGGATCCCGCCAGCCCAGGAAGTCCAGGTCCGGCCAGGGCATGACGGCCAGGTCCCGCGGCAGGCTCAGCCGCTTGGCCTCGCCCTTGCTGCAGTTGACGAACGCGGCACGGATCTGAGGCTCAGTTAGCGGCTCCATGGCTGTTGAGGCTATCTGGCCCGGGCGCGCCGGCCTGCATGATTTTCTCCACGCGGGAGGCGGTCTACAGAATCCGGGCCAGCAGCCAGAACGTGGCTCCTGTGCATGCCCCGTAGGCCAGGTGGCTGCTGAGGTCCCAGGCCAGCGTCTCCGCGTCGTACTTCCAGATCGGCTTGTAGAGTCCTGCCTGCGGGAGGACGGCGTAGCCGGCGGCCCACACGCCCGCGCCGAACGGCAGCCCGTACGTGGCGCGCGGGCGCGGCACTGATCCGGCCACGATGCCGTACACGGCGGCCGCGCTCGTCCCGTAGGCCCAGTGCGCGGCGGTGCTGAGGGGCCAGGCCCAGCGGTCGGCCAGCGTGCGCTGGGTGAAGCCCTCGATAACTCTCCTGGCGATCTGCCCGGGGTCGGGAGCCTGATCCCAGTTCTCGACGGGCGCGAATTCCCACGCGAGCGGGCTTTGCTGGCCGCCGCCGCGACGGTACTTCACATAGTGCACGGCGTCCAGGGCGACGGTGCCGACGGCTCCGGCGGCAATTCCCGCGGCCACGGCGGCGAGCGGAGTGAGGCAGCGCGTTCCGGTGCGCATGGACGGCTCCGATGCTGGTTGATGGGCCTGGTGGCGTCAGACGATGTTGAGGCGGTCCAGGAGCGGCTCGGCGACGGAGGCGTCGCCGGCGATGTCGCAGTACTCCCGCCAGGGCTTACGGGTCGTGCCCCAGGCGATGAAGCTGGTTGCCGTGCTGCGGATCCGGACGGCGCCATCAGCCCCAGGGGTCACGGTCAGCCGTCCGCCGCGGCCGTCCGCGGGGTGGACCGTGACAGTCATGGCACCTGGTCCCGTCAAGTCGAAGACGAGCGGCTCGGTGACGGTGGCGTCGAGCTCGTGCCCCTGCATCTGAGGCAGCCCGGCGAGCATGAACTCGACGGCGGGGGCGACGAGCTCATCGGCCGGCTCGGGAACCGCGAACGGGAGCGGGCCGTCCGGGGCGAGCAGGTCATACCGCAGGTGGCACAGGACGTTGAACGCCATGGTGTTGGCCAGCAGGTGCCGCGGGTAGGTCCCCAGGCCCGCTACCACCACGGGTTCCTGCGCCTGCGGCATCGCCTGGCCGGCCTCCAGGAGCTCCAGCTGCCGGGGAGTGAAGCGCCGCCACTCGTCGATGACCTCAGCGTGGCTCCAGCCGCGGCGCTCGTTGACCCGCAGGTCGTGGTAGCGCTCGCGGTTCTTCGGCAGCGAGGGGTCGGGAGCGGGCGGCTCGACGGCCTCGTGCGCGAGGGCGGCGAGGTGGGCGATCACGTCGATGACGCGCCAGCCCGCGCAGGCGGACGGCAGCTCCCACTGCTCGTCGTCCACCAAGGGCACGACATCCGCCAGTTGCGCGGTACTCACGCGCGCAGAGGCGAGACCCGCCTGAGTCACCGTCTTCTCCTATCGGCATGACCTGGGGGTCACCAACAGGCTAGCCCGGCGGTGGCTCGCGCCCCGCCGCGCCCCCCGACGTTGCCCTCAGGTCCGCTCGACGGCCAGGCCGACGGCGAAGCCGATGAGTACCAGCCCGCTGGCCTGCTCCATCCTGCGCCGGAACGACGCCCGGCTGATGCGATGAGCGAGCACCGATGCGGCCGCGGACAACACGCAGAACCAGATGAGCAGCTCGGTCACGTCAACCAGGGTCAGCAGCAGGGACGTGGCGAATACCGGGGCGCCGTGCGGGATGAACTGCGGCAGCAGGCTCAGGTAGAACACGCCAGCTTTGGGGTTGAGCAAGTTCGTCGTGAGCCCGGAACGAAACGCGGCCAGCTGCCCGGGACCGGGATGACCCGGCTGCGGGGACTCGGCTGGTGCCAGCCCGGGATCGGGAGTGCGCGCGTCCCGATGCCTGGATCGCCACAGCGCGTAGCAGCCCAGCCAGGCCAGGTAGACGGCGCCGGCCAGGCCCCAGGCAAGGCAGCCAGCGTTGATGCCGAGACCGCTGAAGAGGCCGGCCGCCCGGCCTCCCGAGAGGGACGCGCGCAGCACCAGCAGGGAATCGAGGCCGGGCGTCACGTTGATGACCGCGGCGATGCCGGCAAAGGCGAGAATCGCGGCTAGCACGAG